>WNGA01003030.1_pt1 | contig 35062 bp, 30 predicted proteins | sample 5400061 | NCBI WGS metagenome assembly WNGA01 (sample SAMN13153366, study PRJNA577476) | soil metagenome | isolation source: 100 cm soil or saprolite under grassland replicate 2 | place: USA:California | collected 2016-06-15
TGGAATGCGCCCGATGTGAAGGCCGCAAACAGGGCAGTGGCTTCAAAGGGGCCGCCGTTCATCACGGCGGAGTGGCCTTCATGTCGCGCTCGATCGCGTCGTTGATATGCTGCTTCAATGGGGCCGCCGTTCATCACGGCGGAGTGGGCGAGCAGCCACCGATCGGCAGTCTGCAGCGAGACTCCGCTTCAATGGGGCCGCCGTTCATCACGGCGGAGTGGGGCGGAGTGGCAATCTGCCGCGGCGCGCCGCTACGGGATGCGGCAGGCTTCAATGGGGCCGCCGTTCATCACGGCGGAGTGGGTGGAAGAGATAGCCTGTTCCTTGATCTTCTCGTCTTCGAGCTTCAATGGGGCCGCCGTTCATCACGGCGGAGTGGCGGGAGGCCGTAGATTCCTTTCCCGAAGTCACCCTCAGGCTTCAATGGGGCCGCCGTTCATCACGGCGGAGTGGTCTCGAGGGGCAAGGCCCATCGCTCGCGCAGCTGCAGCTCGCTTCAATGGGGCCGCCGTTCATCACGGCGGAGTGGTCGTCTGCTCGCGCAAGCGTTCGGCGTCGAGTACTTGCTTCAATGGGGCCGCCGTTCATCACGGCGGAGTGGCTCGCGGGCTTCTGCGTGCGCGGGTCCTTCGGCTTCGACGGCTTCAATGGGGCCGCCGTTCATCACGGCGGAGTGGGTATGGGCGGCGGAAAAGCGTACGCGATTCAGCACATGCTTCAATGGGGCCGCCGTTCATCACGGCGGAGTGGGCCGCTACAGGAAGAAGGCCGACGCCTCCGGCGCAAGCTTCAATGGGGCCGCCGTTCATCACGGCGGAGTGGTCCGCGCAGAGGTTGAAGCCCCCGCCAATGGCGCGTCGCTTCAATGGGGCCGCCGTTCATCACGGCGGAGTGGAAGGGCTATGTCCTCCGCACGCGCCCGGAGACTCCCGCTTCAATGGGGCCGCCGTTCATCACGGCGGAGTGGCCAAACACGCAAGAGGCGCGGGACGTCGAGTCCTTTTGCTTCAATGGGGCCGCCGTTCATCACGGCGGAGTGGTCGTCGGATCGAATTGCAGCGAGCCCTGGTAGAGCTCGCTTCAATGGGGCCGCCGTTCATCACGGCGGAGTGGTAAAAGCGCAGCTCGAAGAAGCCATCGAAGCCGTGGCTTCAATGGGGCCGCCGTTCATCACGGCGGAGTGGCGGCACGACTGGCGGCGGGGCGGCAGCCGGCATGACGGCGCTTCAATGGGGCCGCCGTTCATCACGGCGGAGTGGTGGACTCGAAGGTGCGATGTTCGATGCATGCATTGTAGACGCTTCAATGGGGCCGCCGTTCATCACGGCGGAGTGGCCAGTATTTGCTCATTGGGGAGGGGCGAGAGTGGCGTCGGCTTCAATGGGGCCGCCGTTCATCACGGCGGAGTGGATGCCGAGATCGGCCCGGAAAAACGCCCCGATGCCATCGAGCTTCAATGGGGCCGCCGTTCATCACGGCGGAGTGGCCGATCTCGCCATGCAGCTGCGGCAAAAGCTCACCGAGCTTCAATGGGGCCGCCGTTCATCACGGCGGAGTGGAGTATGAAAAGGATCAATGTATGTGGAGGTAGTATGAGCTTCAATGGGGCCGCCGTTCATCACGGCGGAGTGGGGTGGGTGCCGAGGCCAACAAGATTATCGACCAGGTCGAACGGCTTCAATGGGGCCGCCGTTCATCACGGCGGAGTGGGTGGGTCGGCACCGGTGTGGCGCGGCAGGTCGCAGCGGCTTCAATGGGGCCGCCGTTCATCACGGCGGAGTGGGCCCCACGCCGCCAGCGGCAGCTTGTAGCGATCGCGGCTTCAATGGGGCCGCCGTTCATCACGGCGGAGTGGGATGCCGAGATCCGTCGCCAAGTTGCCGACGGCTCCTGGCTTCAATGGGGCCGCCGTTCATCACGGCGGAGTGGCTGGAGGTAGGGAGGGCCCTGGGACAGGTCGAGGCAGGGCAGCTTCAATGGGGCCGCCGTTCATCACGGCGGAGTGGCGCTCGATGTATCGGCCCAGCGTGGCGCGCCGCTCAGCTTCAATGGGGCCGCCGTTCATCACGGCGGAGTGGGCTCGCGTTCAATCTCGAAGTGCACCGCAAGCTCAAGCTTCAATGGGGCCGCCGTTCATCACGGCGGAGTGGCACCGACGCGTCGACGATGAAGTTCACGCTGTCGATCATGCTTCAATGGGGGCGCCGTTCATCACGGCGGAGTGGTACCGTAGGCGCCTATGATGCAGTCCACATCATCAACAGCTTCAATGGGGCCGCCGTTCATCACGGCGGAGTGGCGGCGATCTCGTCGCGCGACAGCGGCGTGATGGCGGTCTTGCTTCAATGGGGCCGCCGTTCATCACGGCGGAGTGGCAGCACGCCGGCCAAAAAGAGCAGGCGGCCCATCTCGGGCTTCAATGGGGCCGCCGTTCATCACGGCGGAGTGGCGCGGCTTTTGGCACGACGTCGATGCGGTCATCGAGCTTCAATGGGGCCGCCGTTCATCACGGCGGAGTGGGGCCAAGCGGCGCGGAACAGCTCCCATCACCTCGCCCGCTTCAATGGGGCCGCCGTTCATCACGGCGGAGTGGCCCCATCGCAGCGATGCCCGCGAATGGCACGGTGGTGGCTTCAATGGGGCCGCCGTTCATCACGGCGGAGTGGCGAGCTGGTGAGCGAGCGCGTAGACGCTCGTGCTCACGCTTCAATGGGGCCGCCGTTCATCACGGCGGAGTGGACGCTGAGTGCATTAGGTAGAGGCAAGGAAGGCGGATAAGCTTCAATGGGGCCGCCGTTCATCACGGCGGAGTGGACCCGCGGCGAGGCGGCGGCCATCGCTCTGGCCCTGGCTTCAATGGGGCCGCCGTTCATCACGGCGGAGTGGGTGGAGAACGTCATGATGCCCCGGCGGGCGCTGCCCGCTTCAATGGGGCCGCCGTTCATCACGGCGGAGTGGATGTCGCAGGCTCGCGGCGTGCCACGGCGCGAGGTCATCAGCTTCAATGGGGCCGCCGTTCATCACGGCGGAGTGGTGAAACGGACGCACGAGCTTCTCGCCGCGCTTCGTGCTTCAATGGGGCCGCCGTTCATCACGGCGGAGTGGTTATCGACCAGGTCGAACGCCACTACCAGGTGCCGCTTCAATGGGGCCGCCGTTCATCACGGCGGAGTGGCCGAGGTGGGCGATGAGGTCCTCTCGCCCACGGGCCTTGCTTCAATGGGGCCGCCGTTCATCACGGCGGAGTGGTCCTTGCTATCATTCATCAGCAACGCCAACCAGGAGCTTCAATGGGGCCGCCGTTCATCACGGCGGAGTGGGCCCTTCGCCTGCTCGTTCTCTAGCGCTCAGGGTCTGCAGCTTCAATGGGGCCGCCGTTCATCACGGCGGAGTGGTCGCGTCGCAGATCCATTGCTCGCGGGCGACGGCGGCCCGTCTCGCTTCAATGGGGCCGCCGTTCATCACGGCGGAGTGGGGCTCGCGCAGGACGCCAACAAATTCGAGGAGTCCCAGCGCGTTTTGCGAGCGGGGTAGCGAAACGCGTCCGATTGGACCATGAGAGACGTTCCAACAACTGGGCAACGTGCATTTTCAAAGACCAGGAGCGGGCGCGAGCGATCCCGCCATCTTTCTCGTCGCGCAACCGCTCGCGAAGCATTGTACGAAAAAAATATCGGTGACAAGCGGAAAACGGAACGTCGCTCCGAGCCGAATGCCCACGTACATGTATGCTTCATCGAAGCCCGCGCAACATGGGCCCGACGGCACATAATCCAAAAGAGAGGACGCTTTCCGCCGCGACGCGCTCTTCATGCGATTACGGCCCTTCGTTCTATCGAAATGTACGGTCGTCCAAGTGCCTCGATCGAAGTACGGCCGCGACCGTCGGCGGGACCGATGTCAACGAACAGGACTTGATCCTCGTCGAATTTGATCTCCCGACGAAGCTTCGCCTCGAGCTCGATCTTCTCACAAGCATTGAGCTCGCACTGGAATACAGAAAGCTGGAGATGTCGTCCGTATCCACGCATGATCTTGTAGACCTTGCGCAACCGCTTGGGGTCGCAGACATCGTACGTCACGATGAATGCCTGGCGCATGCTACCTCGGACGCAGCTGCGGGTATTCTGGAATCTCGCCGAGAAGAAAGCGACCTAGCAGGCGCGCCTGTACCTCGAGCACCCGTCTCCATGTGATCTGGTATCCAAACACGGGGTGCGTCATGAGCTGGTCCATTCGCCTTTCATGCGCGAGCGCCATCGCTCTGCGAGCTGCCGGGCACAACGCAACGCCGGTGGGGTGCACGATGAAAGAGCTTTCGTCCACGATGCGCGTGTTGATGGCGGTGATCACCACGGAGTCGGCGAGGATCGGGCGCAATTCCTCCATCAGGTCGAGCGCGAGCGCCGGGCGTCCGAAGCGTGGTCGATGATAAAAGCCGAGGAGGGGATCGAGACCGGCACTGCCGAGTGCCACTGTGACGTCGCGCGTCAGCATCGCATACGCAAACGACAAGAGGGCATTGATCGGGTCCTTCGGCGGACGACGATTGCGCCCGTTCATATCGAAGGTCCCAATGGCTGAATCGCGAAGCATCCCCGTGAATGCAGAAAAGTACGTACGTGCTGCAGAGCCTTCGATCCCGAGGAGAGACTCCGCGCTCTCGGTTTCGGAAGCCTTCCGAGCGAGCTGCTCGAGCTCAAAAAGCACAACCGGCAAAGGATCGGCGTGGTTGCGGCGGAGCATGGTCCGGCAGTTTCGAACCTTTGCCTCCACGAAGGCTCGCGCGAGCCGAAGCTTGATGGCGGGATCGGTGACGGCGCGGTATTGCGCCAATCGAAGATCGACATTGTTGGTGTCGCTCCCGGCTGCCCTCCCGTACAGCCATCCCCCGCTCGAAAGAAAGCTGACGGCAACCCCGCGCTCAAAAAGGCGTCGCATCGCCTGCGTGCTGATTTGGACGTTGCCGAAAAGCGATACGTGGGAGGTGTTCGGCAGACGCGCCTTCGTGGTCGACTCCTTTCCGCGCACCACCAGCTCTTCACCGTCGATACCGACGCGTGCGCCTGCTTCCATTACGTAGAGGGGCAGGCGGTCGTCACGCGCTGTATGCAGCATTCGCAAGGGTTTTGCGCGTGCGACATCTTGTTCTCGTTTCAGGAGATTCGTTTCATCGGGAAGACAAATCCCGACGAGGGAGCACCCGTTGCACTTCGGGCTGTCTTCCAGGGGCGGTGGCATTTCAGTGCTCGATGCCAACTCACGAACACGGTTGACGGTAGCGCGAACGACGTCGAGCAAGCTGTCGTCGATCACGATGGGCACACGCTTCTTCGATCCGGCAAAGTAAATTTCGGCCGAATCGCACCTGTACCCGTGCTCGCGCAAGAGAAGCACGTGCGCCCCGAGCTGCGCTCGCTCCGGAAGGTAGGCACCTTCGGGAAGATCGGGGGCGCGCCCTCGCTTGTACTCGATGGGGATGACAACTCCATCGGAGGTTGCCTCGACCACGTCGATTTTCGCAGTCAACCCGAGGCGCTCGGAAGAGAGCCAAACCGATCGCGCCACGTACGGGCGGTCGGGAACCTCCTCCTCGGGCTTCGGCTCAGGCAGTGTTCCACCTGGCGTGTCGGCGCGCGCGTGCACGGTGCGTCCCTCCAGCGTGTAGGCATTGTCGGCGAATTCCTTTTGTGCCCACTCGAGGAACATCAGGCGCTCGCAGTAGAGCGCCTCGTTGATCATGCGCGCTGGAACGAGCTCGAGCGGCGCGGCGGGCAATGCGAGCGCGCGAGCGCGAAGGAGCTCTGCGTCCTTGGGCAGGTTCTCCGCAGTGTCGCTCATGAGAGTCCCAGCGTGGGAGTCGCTCGCGGCTGCGCCTCGGACCTATCGGTGTTGCGGTAGGCCTCAGGGCGGAAGGCTCGACAGGTCACATGCTCCTGATCGTGGTACCTTTGTGCTCGATGGCGGATCCTGCGCGGCGAAACGCAACCTACGACGATCTCTTGCGCGTGCCCGACGAGCTCATCGCCGAGATCGTCGGAGGCGAGCTGATTACCTCGCCTCGGCCGGGAGCCGCACACGGCGTCGCCGCTTCTGCCACAGGAGGCAGCCTGGTCCCTCCATTCCAGTTCGGCGAGGGCGGCCCGGGTGGGTGGTGGATTCTTCCGGAGCCGGAGATCCATGTTGGCGATGATGTCCTCGTCCCGGACTTTGCAGGTTGGCGGCGCGAGCGCATGCCATCGGTGCCCAGCGGACCGTACATGAGCCAGGCACCCAATTGGGTGTGCGAGATCCTCTCCCCATCCACGGCGCGCCTCGATCGCGTCCGGAAGCTGCCGATATATGCCAACTGGAAGGTGAGCCACGCTTGGCTCATCGATCCGGAAGCGCGCACCTTGGAAGTTTTTCGATTGGAGACAGGTCATTGGTTGCTCCTCGGTGCTCATGCCGATGCTTCGCGCGTTCGCGCAGAACCTTTCGATGCGGTGGAGATTGATTTGTTCAGGTTGTGGGGGGCGATCGGCTAAACGACCCGTTGACGGCATTGGCGCACTCCTTGAGTTAGAAGTATGTCAATAGGCGAAGGTGGTGCTCGAAAGGCAGCGCCACTCAACTCGCGCCCTCGAAAATACCGAGGCCAAAGTGAGATGCGTAGCCCAACAACATCGGGCCTCGCACCGGCTCATCGAACGTCAAGCGCAGACCGAAGAAGCGTGCAACCAGAGGTGCCCGCCGTGGGTCTCGTCGCGCTCGCACGAAGTGATGGAAGCCAAGTGCGACCAGGTGTTCACGGTCCCATGCGTCGATCGTTACCGCAGGCAGGAAGCCACGCGTCATCAGCTCTGCTTTCACCTGGTCCTCAAGCGTGTGGCGCTTTGCTTTCAGATGCCTCGGCGGTACGAACGGAGTTCGACTCACCCATACTCTGGCTTCATTGAGCTCAGGCACGATACGATTGCCAACCCGTCTGAAGTCGGCGAGCATACCAAGCCCTACGAGCGTGACGAAGAGCGGCTTGTCAGCACCCTTGGTATAGGTTTGCCGCAAGCAGCGCAGCGCGCGCTGGGCATGCGCGCCAAGTCCCATCGGCGAGTGAACTAGGATGTGATCGATATATCCGTCACCGTCGATGTCGAGCGGCACGAGCGACGCGTGCCTATGACCCTTCAACCGTGTTCCCGATGCGTCGAGCCCCGTAAGCTCCGGGCAGGCGGCGCCATTCACCTTGCTAGCGAGCGCTCGGTGAAGCAGCTCGGCTTGGGCGAGTGAACGCGAAACCCGAGGAAGGACATCTCCGTTGCGCGTGTCGCTTGCGAGAGCAAGGAGCGCAGTATCTGCCGCCAAGACGGTTGGTCGAGACACGGCTCGCTGCGGTGATGTCGAGAGCGGGGGCCGATAGTAGTGCACACGGCGCGAGCCGGGCGGCTGCGTCCAGCCGTGCTCTTGGAGGAATGCCGTATCGGCGAGCAAAGCAGCCAACGGGTCGGGTGGAAAAGGGTCCGCGCTCACGGGCTTGGTGCGTTTGGCCCGAGCCTTCCACTGGGGCTGCGCGGCTCTCGTGAGCCACAGCGCATACGCTTCTGCGGTCATGGGTGCTAGCAGCGCGATGGGCTCGAGCCCCCGTTGGTTCTCTTCGCCTGCAGAGGCGAGATATCCCGCGGGCAGATCTGCATCGCCAGCGATCCTCGCGTCGACGATGGATTCTGCGCGTCCGAGGTAGGATATCTTTGGCACGAGCTCCGAAAGTAGCGCTCCGGCACTTGTTGAGAGCTCTATCGACCAAGTCACTGCGAGTTCGGCATTCTTTCCCAGTCGAGCGAAGGCGTCGAAGACCTTTGTCTTGTCCTCAGGTTTCCTGCTGTCGGTCGGCATGAAGTGCCGTGTGTGGGCTGCGATGGCGGGCGGCAGGCGATAGTCTGGAAGCGACGCCGATAGCCTTTCCACGAGCTGCCGCGCGACTTCCGGAACTTCTGCCCAGCCCAGCTTCGAAAAACCAGTAGCAAGCAGCGTTCGCACGATTCGCCACGGGCTTGGTGGCCACTCGACCAATCCTTCGTTCACGTGGTTGGCCCAAGGCGTGGCGTGATACCTGCCAGTGGGAAAGCGGAAAACGATGCTCGGCATCGTCAACCTGCGTACGTTACTGTCGTAACGCCCTTGTTCTTGGCGAACTGAGTTTCGCATGGCGTGATCGCTGCCTTCACCTCGCCGAGCAGGTCCTGACGGGTCGGCAAAACGAACGCCGCGTTCGTTGCCATTACGGAGTCAGTCGCTATCCTGAAGTCACACGCTGTTCTGAGGCGCAACTTACCATCCAGGAGCGCGCGCAACTTGAAGAGGGACAAGAGCGTTAGCAGTCGCACCTGCTCGTCGGCCAGGCCGTAACCGTGAATTTGCGCAAGGTCGATGTTCGCGAAGAGAGTGATCGTCCGCGCAGTAAACTCATCCCGGTGGAAGGGGACGTTGCCATAGCCTTCCTTTGCGGTCTTCTTGGTCGCACGCTCTTCAATGCTCTCCTTTTCAGTGCCCCCCTTTGTCTCCGTGCCGGGTTTCACATGGTCATTCTTGACGCCACCGGATGCGGCCACGCGCACCCCTTCGGCCTCGATGAACGAGCTGATCGCCCGCGCCACGCGCAGCCGACCGTCAATGCTCTCCAGAAACACCCCATGCAGCAGCGAGCCGATGTCGAATTTGAAGAGCGCTCGCGCAAGGTTCGCTCGATTGATGGGTCTGTCCTTGGCGAAACCGATTTCAGTACCCAGCATCTTGTGGAACTCACCTTTATCCGCGTTTTCGATGTACACACTGTTGATGCGATGGGCCTCCAGCAGGGAGCTGGTGAGAAAAGCCCCCGTCTTGTCGTTCACGCGCACGTAGCTGAGCCCTACAAAGTCCGCGAGGAGCGCTTCCTTGCCCTCATCCCAGCAGGTCGCTTCCAGCCGATTCGCCATGCTCTGGGCGGACTCGACCGTGAGGCACGTTCCGGTCTCTGTCTCAAAGGTTGCCGCTCCAAGGTCGGGAAACCCCGTTGGTTGGAAGCGGTGACCTTGGACAGGCAGTAACGGTACGTCGAAGAGCAACTTGTCGAGTGTGTAAAGTGCTGACAGATCAGTGGGCATAGAAGGTCTCCTCGATGGCGTAGGGTTTGGTCACGGAGTCAGCGCATCGACTTTCGTCGATGGGACGAATGGGAAATGCCAGGCTTGCCGCCACGCGTCGCGCATGGAGAGGGTTTCCCACCATGAAGCGAACGCTCGGTCTGAGACCGCTCGCTCGTAGTCGTCGAAGACAAACCTCGACGGCACCCGCCAGATCGCCGGCCGCGAGTCGCGCGATCGGTTCACAGTCGAGTGGAATCACCAGCCGATCGCCTCGATCGAGCGGTCGTGAAAGATGCGTGATCCGCACGACGGCGTAGGACGCGTCAATCCCGTACAGCCCGGCAGGCGCCATTAGATGACTTCGGTCGCGCGATGTCCAGTCAATCGCCATGAGAGCGCGTGCTAGCGTCAAGACTTTTGCGTCGTCAACCTCTCGGGCCAAGAACGCCATCATGTCGCTGAGGCGGGCCTCCGTTCCTCGGGCGCCCACCAAACCGATGTTGCGCGCGGCGAATGTTGGCGCGATTTGAACGCGGCGCTTTACCAGGGCGATGCAGTCGCGTTCGAGTTGGTCGCCGTAGCACACGACGTCCGGGTCCTGGGTGAGTCCCGCAGAGCTCACGTCGAAACGAGCAGCCCGGCGATCGGCGTGCGGTCGGCCAGCGCCTCGCGACCGGTCGATCGGCATCCAGTGTGCGCGGACGTTGGTGAAGATCTCGCCTCCTCCACGGCGCAGCGGCACGTCTTGGCTCGCGAGTGCAACGGCGAGCCTGAGCTCGCGAGATCCGTCATCGGCGGCGTCGACCCATTCATGCCGGAGCGAAGGCAACGGTGTCAGGCGTCTCTTCGGGTCTGCCACCTTGTTCGGGCTCCGGAGCAATGCACCCTCCGCACCGGCAAGGGCCATCAAGAGCTGCTGCCAGCGCGAAGGGTCGCTCCCCGATCGGCAAACAGTAAGCAGTGCTTCGTCCAGAACACGCGCCGCCGATGTTATTGCCTTTGGAGCGAGCCCATCTCGAGCGAAGGCGCGGAAGTTCCGAAGCCACGACTGAACGTCGTCGAGGAGTGAGTCATGAGGCTGCGTCGCGACATGCCACCGTCCGACCGGAGCCGAGTAGTGCATGTTGCCGTTGCGTGTGAAGAATGCCGTGCGCTCGAAGCTGTTGATTCCACGGCTCGTTCCGAGAGTTCCGATCGCGCGCGCAACGTCCGTCGTGCGTTGCGCGTCGCCCCGATCGATTCGAATGCGTCCTTCGGCCAGGAGTGAGCGGACGTTGGAGAGCGTGGCCGGTTGGGCCCAGAACGGAAGCCATATTTCAGCTCTCGACGCATCCCTATCATTGTCCGCGGCTGATGCGTAGCCGGATGGATCGACACGTACGGCAAACGGAAAGGCGGCGCCACCCGTCGAGGCGTCAATTCGACGCGCGGCCGATCCTCGGAAGACCGTGCTCCCTTCGACGGCGAGGACATATTCCCAAGGATTCGAAGTTGCAGCTCCAGTGAACCCGGTTCCAGCGTTCACCCCCCCATTTCCCGCCGGGAAAAACTGTCCAGACGCCACGTCGTGCGCACCTGCTACCGACCCTCCAAATAGGCATGCGTCGAGTAGCGTAGATGTTGCGACTTCTCGCCGACCGAGCAAAGAAAGAACGCGTTCGAGAAAATTCTTCGAGAAATCCTCGTTCCCGTCGTTGCCCCCGCTCCCAAGCAGAGGAGCGCACGAGAAATCGTCTCCCATCGACGTGACCGCGGCATCCAGCCACGTAATCCCAGCGTCTGGAAGGCGCGACCGCAACGTTGCAATGAGAGACGCCTTCGCGTCCTCGCCCGGCGCTTCCGTTAGCCCGAGCACTCTCACCACGTCCCGCCCAGCACGGGCGCAGGCGCGATAGTCGGCTAGCCGAGGTGTCGTCGTGGCGAGAAGTTCGTCGATCGCGCGTGTAGCTGCCGTCGCAGCATCTCGAACACCTGTTTTTTGAAGCTTTCCATCCTTGTCCTTTTCCTTCGTCTTTCCTTCGCGAAAGTAGAACCCGCTGCCTCCATTCCAAGGGCTCAGAATCGGCGTCGGTGTATAGTCTTCGAGAAAGAATCGCACGAGCTCTTCGCGGGTGAGCGAGGTCGATAGACAGAATGACTGCCGTTTCCACCAACCCCGTGCGCTCTTATCGCGTTGCTCGGAAACCAGCCGCAAAATGGCCAGCGCTTTCAGGTAGTGGGCGAGCGGCGTGGGTGCACACCCTTCCAAGACATGCACGTGGATGGTCATGCGAGCCGGTCCTCCGTGGAGAGCATCGAGGCAAGGCAATCAGCCGCGCGCAGAATGGCTTCGAGGTAGGTGAGTATGAACGGCCCGTAGGTTGCCCGGAGCCCTGAGACGCGCTCAGCCCATGATGCTCCGTACTTTGGTCCGACCCCCAGCTCAGCGCACACGAGCGACAGTGTCGTCGCCGGGATTTCGAACAGATTACCTTGGGCGTCGGGCAGCATGACCCCGGGCAACGGGTCCCCTTCGCACACGCCGTGAATAGCGCCTTGTCCGCTCTCTTGGTCGCGCGGCGTGCTGGTCCACGCGCAACGCACTTTGCCGTGATGCGAGCATACGAGCCATGCCAGCAAATCGAACTCTCCCGCCGATAGTGCGGCTATCTCGTCGGCGAGTGGATGCTCGAGCCGCGGCTCTCCGGCCGCGGCAGGGGTACCGATTACCTCGAGAAGCTCGCGGTGAGGGCCCAGAAGCGCAGCGTGCAGCGGGTCTCTTCGCCGGAGAAGCTCGAAGAGCACAAGGGTGCTGGCAAGCTCATGCCGAAAACCAGGACGCTTTGGGTACGGTGGTTTTCGCCACGCTGGGGAGGGTGCCTTCGCGAGATCCCGCCGGGCCCCCAGGGGCGCTTGGCTGCGGTACTCGTCTCTGATGGCGCTCTGGAAGACTTCGTGCACCTTTCCGACGTCGTGCCAACGAGCAGCGAGCACGACGATGCGCACGAGGGTCTCCGGCAGATCGAGGTTCCGGCAGATGAGGGCAGCTTGTTCTCCCGCTTCTCGACCATGCGTCGCAACGGTTTTCCACGGCGCGATAGACAGATCCTCTCCGTCCTCGCTCTCCGCCGCCGCGCTGAGGCCGTCTCGATCCTCAGGCGTGAGAGGAACGGCTTCCAGGCGGCCCGGTTTCCCCGTCCACCCTCGGTCGACCGCGTAACCGCCATCCTCCACATGGAGAAGAACGGTCATGCCGGGTACCAGCCGTTTTGGATCGCGCTCGGCCCAAACGCCATCGATGTAGTCGAAGACGTAGGCCTTGCCCTTCCACGCACGGATATCGCCGATAGGCACCGGACAAAGCTCCTCGCGACGAGGCGGATCGTCCAGTCGTACACCTCGAGGCGTCTGCTCGAACTGACGCCAGAATACCGTCACATCGCGCGCATCGCCGGAGCGGATGAAACGGCTCACGTCGAGGTCGTTGCCGGAGAGATCTGCGCTCGTGTCGAATAGCTCGTCGAGATCGCGTCGGCGGAGCACGTGCAGTGGATCGTACGGATAAAGGCGCGCCAGAAGCTCCGGGGCGTTCTTCGCCACCTCCTCCTCGAAGGCTTCGAGCGAGCGAGGCGAAGCGTCTGCCTCACGGTCCAACAAACGCCAGATCCCTTCGTCCGCCGCCGCGAGCTCCGCCGGCGAATACGGAGCGGCAGATTGATCGTCTTGGGGTACGGCGCCGGTCAGGATCACGATGCCGGGCTCGTCGTCTTCATATCTGGCTGCGCGACCGAAGCGTTGTGCAAGGCTTGACCAGGGCGCAAGCTCGGTGATGAGCGTGTGAGCTGAGATGTCCACACCCGCTTCAACGACTTGGGTCGCGACGATGATTCGGCCTCCATCGGGCATGTCAGGCTTCCTGTTTGCGCTCTTGCTCAAGAACCGATCTGCCCACTTGGCTCGCTCGAGGCCGCGGAATCGGCTGTGTACGAGCTCGATGTCCGGCGTGCCCGCACGCTTCTGCCTCTTCTTTCCTTTGCCCTCCGTGAATGCCTCGTCGAGCGCCTCGTAGACTGCGATCGCTGTCGCGACCCGATTGACGACGATTAGGGTGAGGGTCCCTGGGACGTGACGCTCTCGCGCACAATGGGCGAGCGCGTTGGGCTCGCCAATTTCCGCTGCGCGGGTCAATGGTTTTCGCACCTCGAAGAGGCCGCCCTTGCGCGCGGTGGCGGGGATAGAAAGGGGCGGGTCTACTGGTCTCGCGTGGTCGATAGTCTCGAGCCACTGTTGTTGCAGAGTGGCACTCATCCACCACGTATGAACGGGCCGAAGCGGTTGACTACCCAAATCTGCGCGCCGAAAGGCCGAAAGTTGGGCGCTCGTGGCAAGACCAACATCCATGAGTTGAACCTCGTCGAATACCCAAAGCGCGTCTTGGTGAAGTAGACCGTGTTCCATTGGCCAGAGCGCTCGAACAGATGCGTAGCCGCGATTCAGGGCGCGAGACAGGAGCATGTCTTGCGTACCGACGAGAATCGCGGGTGCCTCTGGACGAAGAACCCAGCGCGCTGCTTTCACTCCGCCCATAAGAACGTGTAAGCCCACGCTCTCGCACAGCTTCGATTGGGCCGGATACGTCCGCAACCATTCATCGATTGCGCGCTCGGTCTGCTCGACCAAGACCCTCATAGGTAGACAAAACACGAGTCGTCGCGGCCAGGTGTTGTCGGCGCGAACAACCCGATTGAATAGCCAGGCCAAAACGATCCCTGCCGTTTTCCCGAAGCCCGTTGGAATTCGGATCGTGCGGTCTCGGCAAACAGGATCGCTGCCGAGGGCTGCCTGCCAAGCGTGCGGTTGCCTGCTCGATACATGCCGAAACCAGACCTCGTAGTCGTCCATCGTCGTTCCTCGTTTCAACGAGATCGTCGGCGTCGGCGCCCGGTGTTCCACGAAGCCGCAAAACAATCATCCATTCAAATTCAAACCGTCGCGTTGATTCATCCCACCTGCGATGTCTCGGTGCGCGTGGCGGCTCCGCGATGCTTGCGGCCCGCAAAATGTAGTCTCATATCGCGTCAACAGGCGCGACTCGCTGTTCACTCCCATCATCATGCCAACGCACCCGTCCCTAACCCTTCGCCTGAATACGCGCGACAGAACGCGCGTGCAGTGTCTTGGCTCGATCCACGCCTAGCGCACCTTTCGCGAGAGCGTGCACGGCGCGCTCGAGCTCGGGGGTGTTGCAGTTTGCCGAGGCGCCGAGGCCGACGACGTATCGGGCGACCGCAGCGAGGCCTGATGCGCTAGCGACCACCCGAATCGATCCGTCGGTCGACGGCTCGGCACGCATTCCCTCGGGCAGGTTTCGCGCGACCCATCGAGCGGCATCGGATCGAACGGTGAAAACGAGGAGACCTTCCTTGTCGTTGAACCAGCCGTCCACGCTCTCACGTGCGCGACGTTCGACTTCGGCGAAATCCGCTTCGACAAAGCTTTCGTTGGGATCGAGGTGCGCGGCTTGGATGTCGCCGACGCGAAACGCCCGAAGCTCGCCCGAGCGGTGACACACGGCGAGGAAGCGCGACGGTGGGCCCGGCATGACGCGCGCGACCGAGGCAACTCGCCAGTCGGCTTCGCCGCGCCGCACGCTGAGATACTTCATGCGAAGAGGCTGCCGTTTGGCCACGGCGTCTTCCACGAGCGGCAGAAATTCGCTCTCCTCGATCGACAGCGCCGGTGGATGGACTCGAGAGGTATCGGGCAGTCTGGCGTCTCGCTGCAGCAGCATTGCGATCACGCGATTGCGATCCGCGCTGCGCGGCGAACGGCCCAGAAGACGCACGAGCGCGGCAACTTCTGGTCCCTTCAAGATCACGCCGGCCGGGTGCCAGTCTCGTGGGAGGTGCCAAAAGACGTCGGGGCGATCCTCGGTGCTGTCGAGGGGGAGCAAGCGAGAAAGCTCGAGCAAATGTTTTCGAAGAGCAGGCACCGTGATGCCGATGCGACGCGCGAGCTCCGCCTGGCGCCATCGCCGGCGTTCGATGAACGCGTGCAAAATGTCGATCGTCGTCTGTACCCCGCTCCGCCGCCCCATAAGAGCACAACCATATCGAACGTGCAGGCCGAGACCAAGAGGAAAGGGGCACCGTCGACGCCTCGCCTCCTCGACGGCCGAGGCAATTGCGCCCGTCGTCTGCTTCGTGGGTGAGCCAACCACAATTCACGAGAACGAACTCGTGCGCGCGTGCTCGTTGATCTCCGCCGAGGTTTCGCCGAGGATGGGTCTCCCCCCGTGTCCACGTCCCGAAAGTCTGCTGCCCGCAAGCATGTCGCTCTCGATCTCTCGGAGTGGGTCGCTCGCGCTCGGCACACGCTTGATGAGCAGGGGTTCATCAAAGTCGCAGCTCTCGGCCCGAGGCCACTCCATTCCGCCATCATCGATCAGTTGCGCGCAGATGGATTCGAAGCCTCCAAATCCACGGTCCGTCGCCCCCTCGCAGAGCAACTGCGGGACGCTCTGAAGAACGGAACCTTCATCCCGTTGAAAACAGCCCACAGCTTTGTCGCCGGGGGAACGGCCCCTGAAGCCAAGAAGGCCGCACTCGATCTGGTGCGCAAAGGTCAAGCCCATCTGGTATTGCGCACGAAATCCGAAACGCTCGTCCCGCCGACGGCCGACGTCGTCGATCGCGAAGAGGTCCGGTCCGCGCGCGACGTGCTCGCAACCCTGCTCAAGCGGCTTCAGCCTCTCGCCAAGCCGACGTCGCAAGCGACGCTTCTTCGAAGCGATCTGCAGGCGCTTCTGGACGAGGTTCCATCGACGAAACCTCCCCATCGAGGAGCGTCCACGCGCGGCATCGGATCGGCGCCGAAAGCAGCTCCAGCATCGAGCGATGAGCGGCTCGGGCACCTGTTCGCCGCCATCGACGCAACGCGCGACGAAAGGCTCGGGCTTTCGTTCGTGCCGAATGTCGTTCGACGGCTCGCGCCCGACATGGACGTCGAAACGACGCACTCTCTCTTGCTCGACGCGAGTCGCCGAGAGCTGCTCGAGCTTCGGCCGGAGAGCGGGCTGGGGCGGCTCAGCGAGCAAGACCTTCGCGACTGCCCACCGGGACCGCAAGGAACGCGTCTTTCGTGGGCGAGACGGCTCTGACCAGGAGGTGACCGATGACGGCTTGGTTTCTCGAAGCGGTGCACGCGAATCCCTGGGGCGCCGATTTCGTCGACCTGCCGACGCTCAACGCGTCCGCGAGCGACGCGATCGAGACGGCGGTGCGAAATGTCCGCGAGGTTGCCAGGACGAGACCTGCCGCGCTGCGATCGGCGTGCCTCACGGTGCTCGGGCCCGCCGGTGCGGGTAAAACGCACTTGTTCGGCCGGCTCCGCGCGCGACTCGGACCACGCGCGGTGTTCGTCCACATACGGCCGCTCGTCGGCACCGAGATGACGCCGCGCTTCGTGCTTCATGAAATCGTACGCCAACTCGGCTTCGTGAGCGGCGATGTCCGTCAGGTCGATGCGCTCGTCGGATCGCTGCTCGCGCACGCGATGGGGAGCTCCGCTGGCTTTCCACGCTTTTTCGTCGAGGACACCGCCCATCTCGACCCAACTGCGCGCGCCGAGAGGCTCGAACAGATGCTCAGCCAATTGTTGGATAGGTGGCAAGAGCTCGACGAGAGCTACCTGCGTCGCCTGCTTGCGGTACCCTTCCAGAAAAGCCCCACTGATCGCGCCGTCCTCGCGTGGCTGTCGGGTCGCGAGCTCGACGCCGTGCAGCTCGAGCGCGCAGGAGCAACGGCCGCACTCGGCGAGGAGATCGTCGTACCGGCGCTGAAGAGCCTTGCCTCCGCAGCGTCAGTGGGTGCGCCCATCGTCGTGGTCTTCGATCAGCTGGAGAATCTCATCGATCGAGACCTCGAAAGCTCCCGCCTCTTCGCGTATGCCCAGCTGACCACCGATCTCGTCGACACCGTTCATGGCCTGGTGATCGTCCAGATGGCCCTCGATACCGAATGGGATCGAAGCATCGAACCGTCGTTCAACCTCGCACAACGTTCTCGGCTCGGGATGCACCGCCATCTGCTCGGATTGCCGACTCCCAAGGAAAGAGAGGACCTGCTCAGGTTGTGGGTGGATCGCCTGCCGGACAAACCGCAACCTTTCCCCTGGCCCTTCGGCGAACGTCGTCTCGGTGTGTTGTGCGGCGAAGCAGGGATGACGCCTCGCATGCTGCTCATCGCGCTTCGTCAAGCGGTGGACGAAGGGCCGGCTGCCTCGGCGGCTGGCGACGGCGAATCGGAGCCGGAGTCCGTGGCGGACGAGACGGAAGAGGAGGATCGGACAAAGGACGCCCTCGGCGCAACATGGAACGAGTACCTCGCAAATGCGCGTGAGTTGCTCGATGAAGTCGCGGACCAGAAGCGGTGTCTGGATCCTTGGCGGCTCACGGACGGCATTCTTTCCATGCTTCGCTTCGTTCCAGCTCTCAAGGCGGTGGACGTCCGGGCTTCGCGTCCTGCCCAGGTTCGAATTGCGAGGGGTTCCAAGGAGGTTCATGTCTCGTTGCTTCATCAGCCTCATCACAAATCGATTGGCGCGACGTTGACGAAACTGATCGAGCTCGCGCGGAGCCACGAGGTCGTTGTCATTCGAGAGCGCGCGCAAGAATTCCCTCCCACCTGGAACGATACGCTCGCGCGCCGCAGCGCTCTGCTCAAGCATCAGAATGCGCGATGGCTCTCTCTCGAACGCGGGGACGCGGCACGGCTTCTGGCGCTCGACGAAATGTTGAAGGCTGCGCGCTCGCGAGACGTTACGGATCACGCGGGCCGCACATTGGAGGAAGAGGACGTGAGTGCTTGGGTGCACGCATCCCTCGACGTGGGTAGCTGGACACTTTCGCAAGCGCTGCGAGGCGAGCGGACGGCTCAGGATGCCGCGGAAACCAGCGGCGCGGCGGCGCCGGCCGCCGTGCGGCAGACTTCGGGCCTGGTTCTTTCTGCGCTCACGCGCCTTCGTCTGTTATCGCTCGAACGTCTCGTTCGCGAGATCGTGCGCGTTGAACGCTCCGCCACGCGCGCTTCGATCTTGTCCGAGCTCGCGTCACTCGCGCACCGCGTCCGCTGGGTGGGCAAGAGCATCGTTTACCTGCGGGAGGACTCATGAGCGTTCGCCTATCCGTCACCGAGGTTCGCAACGCGCTTCGATGCCCTCGTTTGTTCACGCTCGGGAGGTTGCGTGGTCGCGCCGTCGGGTTTCCCGTCGGCTCCTCCTTGCTCGGCGCGACGTTCCATCGTGTCGTCGACGCGTTTGCTCGCGAAGTCGAATCCCCGCCGGCCTACTTCGCCGCGCTGGCCGCCGGCTGCGCTCGAGACGACGTTGAGGCTGGTTTGGCGCGTTGGCTACTCGATCGCGTCGCGCAGGAGCTGGAGCTCGACCCCGCGTACGGATCCATACCGGGCGAGGTCGACGATCTCGCCGAGGCGTTGCGCGAGTTGGCCCGACATCTCGCCGGCCGGTTGGTTTCATTCGAGGGTGCGCCGCGTGATGCATTGCCAAAGCTCGTCCGGAGTGGCGAAAGGCCACTCGAAACCCAGCTTGGCACCGATGGCCCCCTCGTTCACGGCAGACTCGACGCGCTTTTCGGAGATCCTCGTGGATCGCTCGATGTCGTCGAATACAAGCTGACTGACGAAGCTAACGACGCGCTCGATCGGGCGCAGGTCGCACTCTACCGCGAGCTGTTACGAGCGTCAGACGAGACCGAGGCGCGGCCCGTCGTTCTTCGCTTTACTCCGATGCTCCGCGAGACCTCGATGTCACCAAAGGACGCCGACGCACTCATCGAGGGAGCGTTGAAGCCGCTGCTCCATGGAATGGCACGGTGGCTTGCTGAACCTGAGCGAGCACCGGCTACCGACAGGCGCGATTTGTGCCCGGCTTGCCCACTTGCAGCGGAGTGCATCGAGACGTATGGCGATCGGCTACCAGCACGGGACGATCCTCCGGCATCCGCTGCCCGTCCACGCCCGGGAGCGGAAGGACGGCTCCAGCATGCGGAGCCTGTCGCGCCGACAGCGGCCCGTTCGGATGACGCCGCTGGGCATGCCGATGCAGAGCGCCTCCGAGACGACATTCTCGCCGAGCTGAAGAGGCAGGGCATTCAGGCGGTTTCGCCCCGCCCGCCGATCGTCGGTCCGACGCTCTACATCATCGAGATTACCCGGCCTCGTGGCCCCGTTCGTCAGCTCGACGCAGCCGCAGACGATGTTCGACACCGTTTGGCTGCGGCAAGTGACGTCGACCTGGAGTATCGCAAAGAGGGCGGCCGCCGAACGTTCGTGGCGAGGCGGTCCAAACCAAAGAGCGTACTGCTCGGTCCTCTGCTGGAGCGCAAAAGGGAGTGGCTGTCGGCCAGACCGGGGCGCTTCGTTCTGGGCCAGACGCCCCACGGCGAGATCGTATGCTGCGATTTCGCCGACGCGAGTACCCCGCACCTGCTCGTAGGCGGCCAGGCGGGAAGCGGAAAGTCGTACCTGCTGCGAGGCATCGTCGCGAGCCTTGTGCACTTCCATGCTCCCGACCGAATTCGATTTACGCTCATCGACCCCAAACGGGTGACGTTCAACACAGCCGCCTTCGAAAGCGCAGTGGGAGCGCATCTCGACGGTCCGATTGCCTACGACGCGGAGCGAGCGTTGCCCGCAGTCGAGCAGCTCATCGAAGTGATGGAGGAGCGCTACGCGTGCTTCGAGCGTGCTCGCGTGAGCGATCTCGACGAGTACAACCAGCAGGCAGAACCAGGCGAGCGTCTCGAGCGCCGAATCCTGGTCATCGACGAGTTTCAAGATCTGACGGTCGACAAATCGACGGCGGGCCGGTTCTTTGACGGCATCAAACGCCTCGGGGCGAAGGCGAGGGCTTCCGGAGTGCATCTCGTCTTGGCGACGCAGCGCCCCGACGCGACCACCGTTCCACCGATCATCAAGGCCAATCTCGGCGGCAAGGTGGCGCTCAAGGTCTCGTCCCAGACGAACTCACGCATCATCCTTGATCAAGGGGGCGCCGAGAGTTTGCTCGGAAAAGGCGACATGCTGGCGGATTTGGGGCACGGCATCGTTCGGGCCCAGGCTGCGATGGTAGAAGGCTGAGGGGGCGTGTTCCTGGTTCGTGACGCCAACAAGAGCAACATGGACCGCTCACCACGCGGCATCGCGTCTGCGATGCGTAGCTCGCCTCCGGCTGGGTGGATGCCCCGGGGAGGCGTCTGAGCTATCATGTTCGCCATGGAAACGAGAGGTCAGTCCGGTGGCCGGCGGTCGCGATTGCGGCCCGGCTTGGAGTCCCTCGTCAGCCAGCTCGCGAATCTGCCGCCTGACGAACGTCGCGAGGTCGTGATCGCAGCCGAGGAGACGGCCGCCGTCCGAAAGCCAATCCTCCCGTGGGAATCGTGGGAGGCCGCCCGCGGGGTCGTAAGTTTCGGCGGCGACGCCGTCGAGGATTGCGATCGATTGTACGATGGCACGTGAGGTCGTTCTCGATGCAAATGTCATCGTTGCCCGTTTCGACGGTGCAGACGTCCTCTTCGAAAGAGCACGAATCCTAGGCCAACGCCTTCGGGATGAAAGCGCAGACCTCGTCGTTTTGGATGTGCCGCTGAGCGAAGCTGTTTCCGTGCTCTGCCGCCGCGCTCGTGAAAGGCGGGGCGCGCCCCCGATCTTTCAGCAGCCCTCGCGATCGTGCGCGGGTGGGCCGAATCGGGCGTCATCCGGTGGGTTGCGGCAGAGGCCGAGCGGCTGATCGGATCGCTCCTCGACGTTGTTCGGGAGACAGGCGGCCGGCTGAACTTCAACGACGCGCTCCTTGCGGTCCTCCAGCGGGAGGGCCTCATCGGGGAGGTGGCATCGTTCGATGAAGGCTTCGACGTCCTCCCGGATTTTCGCCGAATCGCGTGAGTCGCCGACTCGAAGTTGGCGGCGAGCCATTGGCCGAAAATGGAACTAGTTCCAACAGTTTACGTCTCATGTAACGAGTTCGCCGCGCACGGGGTGCAGTATGAATCGGTGGCCCGCTGGGGAGGCCGACGACGCGAGAGCCCAGCACAATCAGTAGATCGCGCGAAGGTAAGCGTCGAAGAGAAGGGGGCAGAGGCTTCTCATGCGTCGTCGAACGGCGACGCGCTCGTTGTGGGATCGCACGGCGCGCTCCTCGCTTATCAGCCGATAGAATTGAAGCCCCGGAGCGCGCGACGATTCTTCGCGACCCGGAAAACCGGGGAGTGTGGGTGCGGGCATCGGAAAGACTCGCTCGACGGTCCCAACCGCCGCCACCCATGAACACGGATCGCCCCTCGTCTCGTATTCGCTTTCCGCTCGAACGAGGAAGTCTGCCACGGTGCTGTCTGCGATGCGGCGGGTATCGACGGCACCAGGGTCGTCGATGAAGGCGCGAAGGTATTCGCGCCGGGCCCGATCAGCCTCGCCCTTGTACCACCGCGCGTCGGCGAGATACCCGCGCGCGCGGGCGTCAGTGGGATCATGCTCAAGTCCGGCCAAGAGCGATCGCTCCGCCTCGTCGATCTTGCTCGCCAGGAGCCAGTGCAGACCGACAGGCTCACCGTCGAGCATGCAGCCGAGACCGAACTGCATTTCCGCTTCGCGTGCCACGCGGGCATGCCACGCCGAGCGATCGGCTCCATCGACGTCGGCCCCGAGAGCGAGCAGGGCCACGAGCGGGTCCCCATGCAGTCCGACGAGCTCCTCGTAGGTCGCGGACAACCGGGTCACCCGCGCGAGGCGCTCACGGACCGCGCGGTCGCTCGGGTAGATTGCCGCCACGCGATCGAGCTCGATTTGCGCGGCGCGAAGATCGAATCGTTCGAGCGCCGCTCGAGCCCGCGCGGCGCGAACCGCGTCGTCGCTGAACAGGTCGAGCTGCCGCATGCCGTCGGCTAGCAACACTGTTCGAGCTCGCCTCGCGCGTCAACCTGCCGTTCCCGCCGAGCTCAGGTACGAGCGCGGAGCCGTGGTCCCCTCGACCGTTTTGATGTACGAGCGACGAGCATGAACGATTTACCGCCTCCCAAGGACGACGCGGCGACCGACGCCGGCTCAACGAAGCGGAAAAAGCCGGGCGCCAACGATCCCTGCTCTTGCGGCAGCGGCAAGAAATTCAAGAAGTGCTGTCGGGATAAACCGCTTACGTACACGAGCGCCGACCGCCACTCGGCTTTCGAGAAGCTCGACTTCTTCGTCGACGAGCTCACGGCAGACGAGGAGGATCTTGCGTACGAGGAGTTCTGGGGGCGCTATCTCGATCGCGCGGATGGGTTGCCTCCCGATCCGACACGCGCGTCGAACGACGCGTACGAGATGTGGTTCGCCTTCGATCGGGTGGGCGATGATGGCTCGCTGCCCGTCGATCAGTTCCTCGAGCACGTCCACCTGACCTCCGGGGAGCGAGCCTTCCTCGCGGCGCTCCGGCGGTCGTCGATGCGACTCTACGAGGTTGCCGACGTAGTTCCCGGCGCTTCGCTGACGCTCCGCGACGTCGTCGAAGGCGACGTGGTGACGGTCAGCGAGCGCTCGGCGTCGAGGAGCATCGATCGCTACGAATTCGTGGCCGCCCACGTCGTCCCGCGTGGCCCGTCCGCTGGCTCCGAAATCGAAGCGGGGCTCTTGCATATCCCACGGCTCATCAAACAGGGCGTCTTGGAGCAGCTCCGCGAGCACCGCCAGACGTTCTTGCGCGAAAATCCGATGTCCGGCCTCGATGCTTTCTACAAGACCATGCCGCCGTTCTTTCACGACGCGTGGGTGGGCTGCATTCTCGAGCCACCCGTCCCCGAGCTCAGAAACACGGACGGCGAAGAAATGATCCCGACTCGCATCCATTTCGAGGTTATCGATGCCGGGGCGCTGTCCGCGACTCTCGATCGCCATCCGGAGCTGGTACGCGCGAGCGATGCGTCGTGGAGCTGGGAAAGAAGGAACGCGACCGATCAAACGACGCTGCTCGGCCGTGTCGAGCATCGCGGTGACGCCCTCGTGGTCGAGACGGACTCGGTCGAACGCGGTGCTCGGGCGCGGAGCCTCGTCGAGGCGGCCGGCGGCAGGGGGATTTTGCATCGGGCAACCACGCACGAAAACCTTCGGCGTTCGGTCCAGGACGCCGTGAGAGAGAAGTACCTTTCCGGCAAGTCCGACGAAGAGAACGAATCCGACGCCGGTAAGCTGCCGCCGGCTGTTGCCGAAGCGCTCGTGTTGGAGCACTACGCGAAGCACTACCGCGCTTGGGTGGACGAGCCGGTTCCGGCCCTTCAAGGCCGCACACCGCGCCAAGCTTCCGCCGATCCGATGCTTCGGCCGGGCGCGGAGGATCTCATTCACAGCCTCGAGGGTATGTACCAGGACGCTCTACGGCGGCGTGAGCCTGCTTATGATCCCTCTTGGATGTGGAGCGAGCTCGGTCTGCTCGAACGCGAGTGCGCCCTTCGTCCACCGCCGCTCGCGCATGAGCGCGTCGCGGAAAAGGTGCCGGGCAGCGGCGAGGTGAGTCGGTCCGCGGCGGAGCGAATCCGCCGTCAGCCTGGCTTTTCCGATGTTTCATCGGTCCTGTCGCGCGAGGCGTTCGGAACCGACATCGAGCTTCAGCGATTCCTCCGCGACCTTGCCAAGCAAACCGGGCCCGCAGGTGCCTCGATCGCACCCTACCTGCGGCTGATGGTCAACCTGGAGCTCCATCGCCGGAAGTCGTTCTGGGTCGACGAGGCGCTCTCTTACATGCTGAGCCACACCGATCTCGACGTCGTCGGGCGGGAGCTGCGCGTCCCGTTCGCGTCGTTCGCACTGGTGTTCACCGACCGACACACGCTGTCGTTGGCCGAGCGTGCGCTCGCGATGAGGGATGCGTGCCCTCTCTCGGGTCAGATCCTGCGGATCGCGACGGTGTACGTAACGGAGGAGCGGCGCGGCGCCGATCGCAGCCTCGAAATATTTTTCGCCCTCGATGCCCTCGGCAGTGATTTACCGGAGCTCGTGCGGCATGAGATTCCGCTCGGGGACGACACTCCCGTTCAGACCTACCTGGACGAGGTCGCGCCGCTCCCCGCGGTGGAGCCTGCCATCCCCGATGCGAGTCCGATCCGCGGCCTCTTGCGCGCGGCGGTTCACGCGATTCTCTACGCCACCAGCGCGGGTGTGGAGCCCGTGCGCCGCTCACCTGCAGAGGAGGTCACGCGGCATCGACGTGGCACGTTCAGCTCGGACGAGGTGTATTTCCTCCCGGGCGCGATCGACATCACGCAGGTCCGTAGGATGCAGGATCTCGAGCGCGTGCCGAGCGGGCGCGAGATACTACGCCGCTACATGGTGCGAGGACATTGGCGCCGGGCGCAGCAGAATTGGTCGGATCGGCGCCTGCGCTGGATAGCCCCGTATTGGAAGGGGCCCGACATGGCGGCCATCATCGAGCGCGCGTATCGACTCAAGCCCTGAGCGGCTCATTGAGCCAGCCCGAGCTCGCGCGTTCACAGCTTCGGACCTCGACCCCGGCGACCTCGCCAGATGTAGTAGATGATCACCGTCTTGGTAGCTCGGTCGACCGCGGGGTGAAATCGAAGAAGGGCAGGGCTTTGGGCGCGCGTGCCGGAGGCGGCCCGTCGCAAGTCTTCCCCCTTTCTCTGATGGTGAACATCGAAGCATCATTGTGCTACGATGCGCCTATGAAGAAGCGACCTGGAGGCACGACGCACCTGTCGATCTCGCTGCCTGCGGAAGAAGCGAAGATCCTCAAGCGTCGGGCGAAGCGCGTTTACGGAGGTAACGTCTCGCGCGTGGTGAGTGATGCGATTCGCTACATCGCGTACGAGGAAGGGCGGGATGCACTCATTGCGTCGTTCGGAGGGAAAGGCCGGCCCACGCGCGAGGAAGCGCGACGCCTCGATGAGGATTGGGGACTGTCAGCTAAAAAATCGGCGTGACCCGCGCGGCGATCACGTTCGACACCGGAGCGCTCATCGCGCTCGAACGGCGCAAGGAGCGCGCCATGAAGGTGTACACTCACGCGAAAGAGAGGGGCTTTGTCGTCGCGACACCCAACGTCACAGTGGCCGAGTGGTGGCGCGGCCGAACCGACAAGCGTGAAGCAGTTTGGCGGGGACTTCTCGTCGAGCCGGCGTCGGATGAGACCGTGAAGTTGGCAGGAGTGGCGCTCGGGAAGGTCCGGGGGGCGACGACGATCGTCGCGATTGTTGCAGCGTTCGCGGTAGAGCGAACGGGCATCGTCTACACGAGCGACGTCTCGGGATCTGAAGATATCGTCGGGTTCTCGCCGGGTCGTTCGAGCTTGGGCACTTGCTGCTGACGCACGTGCGCGCGTTGGGCGAGTTCCTTCTGCGAGAGCCCGTGTCGCACACGCTCCCCGCGCTGAGTGGCGCTTGCAAGCGGGAACGGGCTCTCGCTCCAGATTACGGCCCCCGGGTTCCAATCGGTAACCGTGAGCGCGACGGTGACGCTAACGCAAGATCCTCACTGCGGTTGCACGGGGGCGACACTGGAGCCATCGGACGTGACTCTCTATCCTTCTCGACCATAGGCGGGTATGAAACGGCTCGTCTTCTGACCCAATCAGGTCACGCGAACGAGGCCGCTTCGGGGCGATCCTCGGTCAATTGGCCCCAAACGCCCCGTTTCGGTCGAGGATTTACCCACCGTGGCGCCTCAAATCCGGCCTAGCAGATTGTGCGCATGGAGTTGACTCCATATGGCGAACGCACCATATTGAGCCAGGTGGCAACGGTCGTTCACGGCGACTTCGAGTGGGACGCGGCGAAGGCCGCATCGAACCTGACCAAACACGACGTCTCGTTCGAGGAGGCAGCAACTGTCTTTGCCGACCCGAACGTCCTTTTGCTCGACGACGGTGCCGAGCGACTTGTCGCGCTCGGGCTCTCGGCGAGGGTCCGAGTTCTTTACGTCGTGCACGTGGAGCGAGGCGATCGAGACCGCATTATCAGCGCTCGCCGAGCGACGCCAGCCGAAGAGGCTTTCTACAACACACAGGGGTGACACATGCGTGCGACCAAACGATCCAATCTGGAAGAATCGCCCGAGCTCGACGTTACTCGGGCGAAGATAGTCCGACGCGGGCCAAAGAACCCGCTGGGACCTCGCCTTGACCTTATGTCTATGCGCGAAGCCATCGGTAAGACGCAGGAAGAGATCGCTCGCGCGGCCGAAATGGATCAGGGGGACGTCAGCCGTCTCGAGCAACGCGACGACGTCAAGGTTTCGACCCTGCGCCGCTACGTGCGCGCTTTGGGAGCAAAGCTCGAGCTCGTCGTCGTTCTCAAGACGGGGCACAAGATGCGACTGGATATTTGAGAATCATGCGAGGTGGTGGTCTGAAGGTGCCGGATCTCCTTCGGCGTCTCCGTCGTCGCTCCGTGCGCGGAGTCGCGCATCGATTGATCAGCTATGCGCGGCGTTTTCAACCTGTCGAGTTCTATCCACGATCTTCACACTCGAACTCCTCGCGCCGGGGGAAGGCTCCTCCAGCTCGGCTTCGAGGACTTGCTTCGCCATGACGGCCATATCCCGCGATGGGCGGTAGAGTTCGTCGCGCATCTCTACGGAATCCGAATACCGCTCCAGTCCGAGATGATCGCGATCGACGAGCAGGACGGAGCGCCCGTTCTTCATCAGCTGGCGTCCCAACAAGTAGATGAACTGCGAGTTGGTCACCAGGTAGCGCTTCCACAGCCGGCGGGGCTCCTGCGCGAGGCGGAATGCCCACTCCATGCTGACGCGTTGTAACAGCTTGGGTGCGCGTGCCAACCGCCCCGCCAGAACGTCGAAGCTGCCCCCCACGCCGATGGCCATACTCACTGCCAGGCGCTCCCACTGCTCATCGATAAAATGCTCTTGTCGGGTGCCCATACCTACAAACAGGATGTCCACACCAGCCTTGCGGATCGCATCGGCACGCGCTGGCGCATCGTCGGGCGTGAAGAAGCCATCGCCGAAGTAGGTGATCCGCAAACGCGAGTAGAGTTGCGACAGGCGCTCGACCACCGACTCCACGACGGATCGTTCCGAACCGAGGAGTCCGACGCGGAAGCCCTCGTGCTGAGCCCGCTGCGACAGCGCGTCGACGAGATCGATGCCCGTCACCCGGGCCGGCAACCTCGCGCCGAAGGCCGGCGCAGACCAAACCAGGGGCTGGCCGTCGGCGACGACGAAGGCGGCCCGATCCACGAAGCCCTGCAGCCACGGGTCGGTGCGCATCATCATGAGGGTCGCGACGTTCACCGTGCACACCCACCCGCGCTGGGCCGACCGCACGTGGGTGAACACCTTTTCCACCATCTCATCAAGAGTGACGCGATCGAATTCAGCGTTGAGGATTCGGGTCCGTTCGCTCATGGGTACCCCCGGGTCACGAGCAGGGAATCGACGAAGAACTTGGCCGCCCAGTTGGGATAAGTGAACGGCGCGTAGCCTCCCCATATCGGGTACGAGCCCGCGATCGCGCCACGGATGTTGTCGTCGCCGATCTCGAGGTCCTGTGTGGCCATCACGTAGCGCGTGGCTCGCTCGGCCGCGTCGCGGTAGCGTGGTTGGCCGGTGTGGGCGTGGAGCTTGTGCCAGATGACGGCCATCTGCACGTTGCCGGTGAGGCAGCAATAGCGAGCCGCGGGGCGGCCGTGTCTGTCGATTCGGCCCGGCAGCCATCCGTCGAGGCGCAACCGAGAGAGCACCGCATCGGCGCCTCGCTGTGCCGCCTGCTCCCAGATGGGCTCGGGCCACAATCGGCTCGATTCCCACAGCCCCCGAATCGCATACGCAATGGTGTGGGTGTAGGGAGCAATTCCGAGCTCGAACGCGACGTTGTCGAACCACCCGTCGTGTTGCTGGGAGACGGCCCACTCGAGGTTGGCCCCGGCCACCCGCAGGTAGTCGGGATGGGGAATCACACGGTACAGCTCGAGGAGGGCCCACGCTACGCGACTGTTGTAGACGTGTGGGATGCCGTTGTACGTGTTGCGGGTCCAGCGGCCATCTTCATCGGCCACCGCGACTAACCAGTCGCCGGCGCGGCGCGCCGCAGCCAAGAACGCCTCGTCGCCGCTCTCCTGCCATGCCCCCAACAGGCCGAACACAACTTGGCCGGTGTCGAACACGATGCCGCGCCCGGCGTCATATCGGGGGTTGGAGAACGAGCCGTCGGTGTTCTGCACCGCGCGCAGCCACCTTGCCATGCGAAGCGCCCGCTCGCGATATTCGCTTCGTCCGAAGTGTTTGGCGAGATTGAAGAATGTGCACGCAATGTAGCCCGTGGTCTCGACATACGGGGACCGCCAGCCACCGTGCAGCGAGTACCCGTAGCTCACTCCGTCGTTTGGCCCGATGTCTTGGGCACGGCAAAGCCAGTCGACCGCCATGCTCAGGTGAACGTCGGCGTCGTGTTGATTCGGCTCGAAGGGCGTGAGATCGCGCAGAACAACCCTCGAGAATGGCAGGACGGGCGCGAGCATGATCGACCTGGCGCGCGGCGGCGAGCAAACTGACAACGTTAGCTGCTACCAGCCGCGCTCATCATGCTACCCAACATGCGAATCGCAAGGACCCTTGGCTAGATCCACCTACCGAGTTGACATAGCGTCGAGTTGATACGAGCCTGATGGCCATGTCGGTCGCATCTGTCGCATCTGGGGAGCGCCTTAAGCACTATGGTACTTTCGGTCTGCGCCGCGTGGGCCAGCAGCTTTTCGGCCTACGGCGGTTTCGGGCGGAAGTCCCTACCAACGTCAGCGTGCGCATCGAACGTCTGCGGCGCGATCAAGCGCGCATCGAGGAGGCGCTGGGGCGCCCGCTGAAGGGCCAGCATTTGCTGGTCGTGGGACCAGGCCAGCTCCTGCGAGAGGCTCGCTTCTTCGGGATCCACAACCAGGTTACCTGCCTCGATCTCGACGTGATGCCACACGGCATCGATCCGGTCGCCTACGCGAGGATGCTGCGCACCAACGGACTCGGTCGCGTCGTCAAAACGCTTGGTCGCAAGCTGCTCGGCAACGATCGGATCGAGTTCGCCGAGTGGAAACGCCAGCTCGGCATCTCATCCCTGCCCGAACCGGAGTGTCAGGTGCGCGACATTTGCGACGGCGTGCCCTCAGCCGGCCATTGGGACGTGTTGGCATCGTTCGGCGTTTTCCAGCACATCGCCGACCTGGGGCTGGCCCTTGATCGCTGCGTTGAAGCCCTCGTCCCGGGGGGCGTGCTCTACATCGGCGTGCAGCTGTGGACGGGCAACACCGGCCACCACGACATCCGGGCGTATACCGGCAACGAGGACCAGCTGGCGCTGTGGGGCCACCTGCGCCCCAGCCAAGCCCACGAGGTCGAGCCGAGCGCATGGCTCAACAAGCTGCGACTGCGCGACTGGCGGGCGTTGTTTGCCAAGACATGCCCCGGCTTCACCGAGTACCAAGAACGCTACAACGAAGCGGAGCTGCGGGCGAAGATGACGCCGGCCCTTCGTGAGGAGCTCGCTGACTACGACGACGAGGAGCTCTATACCATCGATGTGTTTTTTCGCTGGCGCAAACCGAACGCTGGACCCATCCGTGATCGGCCGGCGTAAGGACGCCCAAACAACCGTTGCCGACGTGCGCCCGCTCTGTGCTACACTGCCATTATGCGACCTGGGCGGACGAAAACCACGAGTTTCTCCCTCGACCCGGCGACCCTCAAGAACCTGAAGGCGCTCGCTGCACGGCGCCACAAGGGGAACGTGTCTGCGCTCCTTGCCGAGGTCGCTACGCGCGAGGCGAAGTTCGCGGCGGCCGAGGCGTTCTTCGAGAAGTACGGCGTTCCGCCGCTCGATGAAGCAGCCATCGAGCGCATCGAGGCGGAGTGGCGTGGTGAACCGCCGGTGAAGAAGACACGACGGCGTGTGGCATGACGTTCACGTTCGACACGGGGATGCTCATCGCGCTCGAACGGCGAAAGCGCCGGGCGACCGAAGCCTTCCAGGCCATCGTCCGCCGTGGATTCCTCCCTGTCGTGCCCGCCGTCGTCTACGCGGAGTGGTGGCGCGGGCGGAGCGATATTCGTGAGGAGATCCTCGCTGCGACAATCGTCGAGGATATGCCGCCTTTCCTATGCCGTGCGGCCGGAGAGGCGCTCGGAGCGGTGAGAGGGTCATCCCTTGCCGACGCGGTCGTCATGGCATCGGCGGCGTTGCGAGGAGGCGGCATCGTTTACAGCGCCGACGTGGACGATCTCACTCGGCTGACGCGCCACTTTCCGACCGTGCTCGTGCTCCGTGTTTGAGCTGCGCATTGCTCCTCATGCACACACGGTCGGAATGGACGTGCACCCGATGACTATTTCCCGACCGTGGTCGTGCTCTTGGTTCGAAGTGGGTCGGCCCGAGTCGCGCCCGAGTCTGTCGTCTCGTACAGCTCGAGAGCTTGGTTGACGGCGTATTTGATCTCGCTGGCGAGCGGATCGTCTTCGGCGTCTTGGCACCGTGAAAGAATGAGAAGCAGCGCACTGCGGGCCCGCCGTACTTCGTAGACGAGCCAGTGAAGATCCGCTTCGCAAGGATGCCCTTCACCCACGTGCACCCGCTCGATGTCGCGCAGACGCCATTCGACGAGCTCACGGCGGCCGGGCGGTCGCAGGTCCCCCTGGCAGTCCGGGCAGACCTCCGGCCCGAGATCGCTCGCGATCTCGCCGCCGCCGTGACACGTGAGGCATTGCGCTTCTCGCTCGCTGGTCATGGCTGGCGTCCTCCTTTGATGCCCGAGCCGTCGTTGGCGCATCCTAGCGCATGGACGAGCTCGTCGACGAGTGATCGCATGAAGAACGACCGCTCCGGCATGATCGGGTGCGCAACGCCGCGCTCTTGCAAAGAGGCGGCGCACGTCGGCCCGACGGCCGCTACGACGATCTGGTTGAGGGCTCGTGAGAACGCGTCGCTGGCTCCACGCGTGCTGGCCGCCTGAAAAACCCGCTCGACCTGGGCGCTGCTCGTGAAAGCGATCGCGTCGATGGTTCCGGCCATGATCTTTTCGAGGAGGTCGTCCACGTGCTCATCTTCGCTCGCTGGCACGTAGACGTAAGGCGCGACGGTGTGGACCGTCGCATGCTTCGAATGCAAGAATTGAATCAGCTCGTCGCTGGCGCCTTCGGCGTAGAGCTGAAGGCCGACGCAGCGTCCGGTGAAGTCCTCGTCCTGCAGGTCGCGCATGATCCCGTCGGCGGTCGGAGCGCGCGCGGGTTTCGTCGGGCGGATCCCGAAGGCATGAAGCGCGGCCGCCGGCTTGGGACCCCGGGTGATCGTTCGCACCCGTGCGAGCTCGCGCACGAAGGGCTCGAGGAGCCCGGCCCGTTCGGCGAAGCCCGCGAGCCGCCGAACCCCTTCGCCGGTCAGTAGAACGAGGTCGTCCATCCCACCCTCCGTCAGAATCCGCAGCCACGCTTCGATCGGCGCCGAATCGGCGGCATCGCGAATACCAATGAGAGGGTAGGCGAGTGGGGTGGCACCCTGTTCGCGCAGGAGGCGAGTCAATCTTTCGAGCTCCCGCGTTTCTGGGACGGCGATCGTCTTGCCGAGAAGGGGCTGGGGCGTCATGCAACTTCGACTACGCAGCTGATGGTCTCGTCAGTAGCCGCTTGCCTTCGGGGCGTCCGGCGGACGTGGTTGTCCAGGCCGCGATGATTTCCTTCACGAGCGACTTCATGAAGAACAGCTCCGGAGGGACGATGCTCGCCCGTAGGCCCCGCGTCCGCAGCGCCGACGCCGCGACGGGGCCGATCGCGGCGATGCGCGTGCGCCGCAGCCCGGCCTCGAGCGCGGCTCGCAGATTGAGCCGCCTCGCGAGATCGAACAGCGCGTCGACTTGCGCTCGCGACGTGAACACGATGAGGTCGTAGTGCCCCGAGGCCATTTGGGTCACCAGCTGCCGCACCGCGGATTCGTCGGATGTATTGGCGTAGGTGTACGGCCAGACCGGACGCACGGAGCTGCAAGCTGCCTTGAGATGCTGGACGAACCTCCTGCTGTTCGCGCGCGGGTAGAGCTGCACGCCGACACACGCGCTGGCGACGTTCCGGCCGCGGATGAGATCGAGCACCCCGCTGCTCGTCGGCACGTCGACCGCATGCGTCGGGAGGATCCCGACGTCTCGCAGCGAGCGCGCAGGTTTCGGGCCTCTGGTGACGGTTTCGATTTTTCCGAGCGTGCATAGCAGCTCGCTGCGGATCCCCAATCGCTCGGCTGTTGCGACGATTCGGCTCACACCCTCGCCCGTGAAGAAGATGCACGCTTGCATCTGCCCCGCCGCGAGGTGTCGCACCCAGTCCTCCACGGCGCGGGGATCGGCCGCTTCGCACGTGGTGACGAGGGGACAGGACGTGACCGCCGCGCCCTTGGCTTCGAGCATCTCTGCCAGGCGCTCGCGCTCGCGCGATTCGCAAATCGCGATACGAAACCCGACCAGCGGTCCGGCTCGGCCCTCGCTCGTGGCATGCGCGGCCAAACCTGCGACCGGTCGGCGAAGCGCGCCGCCGACGGGGGCGTGGATCTGGACCATGCCGCCGACCAAGCGGGCTCCATAGGTCGGGACCCGTACGTCGGGGTGCTCGAAGCATTGGCCGGTGCGAAGGTCGAAGGTGTGCTTGTAGACGGGTGACGCAACCTTCAGCGCCTCCCCCTTGTTGCCGACGATGCCTCGCGACAGAACGAATGCGCGGCTGAACGGGTCGTAATTCGAGATGGCCAGCACCGAGCCGTCGCCCCCAATCCGGAAGATCGCCACCTGCTCGCCGCCGACCAGCGCGCAGACGCCCCTGTTGGGCGATAGCCGCTCGATTCGGCAGACGTCGACCCACTGACCCGCGGTGTCCGTCATCGGTGCACCTCGATTTCGTGGGCCTTGAGAAACTCGGCAGGGTCGGGCTTCTCCTCCGGACGCGCGGGGCGAATCTGACCGCGCTCTTCGACGTAGACCAGATTGGGATCGGGCTCGCACACGTTCACGAAATGGATGAATTTCGCCATTCGTTCGGGGCTCTCCAGGGTTGCCTTCCATTCGCAGCGGTAGTGCGCGATGTGGCGCGCCATCTCCGCCTCGAGTTCGCCGCAGATGCCGAGCTCGTCGTCGATGAGAATGCGCCGGAGCTCTTTGATGCCTCCGGGTCGCTTGTTGAGCCACGTTGCCGTGCGCTCCAGCCGGCCGGCGGTGCGGATGTAAAACATGAGGAACCGATCGATGTATTGGATGAGGAGCTCGCGGCAGAGGTCCTGCGCGAAGAGGGCCGCGTGCTGCGGGCGCATGCCGCCGTTCCCGCAGATGTAGAGGTTCCACCCCTTCTCGGTCGCAATCACGCCGAAGTCCTTGCCCTGCGCCTCCGCGCATTCGCGCGCGCAGCCGGAGACGGCGGATTTGATCTTGTGCGGGGCGCGAAGCCCGCGATATCGGAGCTCCAGCTCGATCGCGAGCGACACCGAATCGCCGACGCCAAACCGACACCAGGTGCTGCCCACGCACGACTTGACCGTGCGGAGCGCCTTTGCGTACGCGTGGCCTGACTCGAAGCCGGCGTCTACGAGCCGCTGCCAGATGAGGGGTAGCTGGTCGACGCGCGCCCCGAAAAGATCGATCCGCTGGCCGCCGGTGATCTTCACGTACAGATTGAACTCCTCCGCGACCTCGCCGAGGACGACGAGTTTCCTCGGCGTGATCTCTCCGCCAGGAATCCGCGGCACGATCGAGTAGGAGCCATCCTTCTGCAGGTTCGCCAGGAAGTGGTCGTTGGTGTCCTGGAGGGTGCCCTGCTCGCCATCGAGCACGTAATCGCCGATGGACATCGACGCGAGCATCGAGGCCACCGCAGGCTTGCACACCTCGCACCCGCATCCTTTGCCGTAGCGCTGCAAGAGCTCGCCGAAGCTCCCGATCTCCTCGACGCGCAGGGTGTCGAACAGCTCCTGCCTGCTGTAGGAGAAATGCTCGCAGAGTCCGGCGGGCGTAGTGACGCCGGCCTTGGCGAGCTCGACGCGCAAGATATCGGCGACCAACGTGGCGCATCCGCCGCATCCGGTACCCGCTTTCGTGCAGGCTTTGACTGCGCCGACCTCGCGGAGGTTCTTTTCGCCAATCGCGCGGCAGATGTCGCGCTTCGCGACGTTGTTGCACGAGCAGATGATGGCCTCTCCCGGCAGGCCCTCGACGCCGGCCGGTCCCGAGCCGGCCGCGGCAGCGCCCGCCGGCAGGATCAGTTGTTCGGGATGCGGCGGCACCGGCATGCGGCTCTTGGCCATTTGATGCAGGGCACCGTACGCGCTCGCGTCGCCGACGAGCATACCTCCGAGCACGAGGCGACCATCCTCGGAGAGGACGAGACGCTTGTAGACGTTGATCACGAGATCGCGGAACACGATGTCGCGCGCGCCTGGCGTTCGCCCGAACGCGTCTCCGAACGACGCGACGTCGACTCCCATGAGCTTGAGCTTGGTGGACAGGTCGGCGCCGACGAACGTTTTGGATCCTCCCGCCAAGTGCTCGGCGACGACGTCGGCCATGGCATAGCCGGGACCGACGAGTCCCCAGATCTGACCAGCCGCAAGCGCGCACTCGCCGATCGCGTAAATGTCGGGATCGGACGTGCGGCACGTTTCATCCACGCGCACCCCGCCGCGCTCTCCCACCTCGAGCCCCGCCTTGCGAGCGAGTTCGTCGCGGGGCTGGATGCCGGCGGAGAAGACGATGATGTCGACCTCGAGCTCACTGCCGTCGGCGAAGCGAATCGCGCGTACGTTTCCTCGTTCGTCGCCGACGATCTCACGGCTCTCGACCGCCGTATGGACGAAGACACCAAGCTCCTCGACGCGGCGGCGAAGCGCGAGCCCTCCCCCGTCGTCGACCTGTACGGGCATGAGGCGTGGAGCTCGCTCGAGGACGTGTG
>WNGA01003808.1_pt1 | contig 35054 bp, 27 predicted proteins | sample 5400061 | NCBI WGS metagenome assembly WNGA01 (sample SAMN13153366, study PRJNA577476) | soil metagenome | isolation source: 100 cm soil or saprolite under grassland replicate 2 | place: USA:California | collected 2016-06-15
CACGGCCCGTCACGGCCATGCGTACCGCCCCCTTCAAGCGCGCGGCGGGATGTAGACCGCGAGTCGAGCGTGGGATAAGTGTTGCGAAGATGTCGCGCACGTCGGTGAGGTCGGTCTCCACGGCCGCGCGCCTCACTGCCTGATCGTCCCCGAACAGCTCGAAGGTCTCTTGAGCGTACGCTACGCATCCGACATGGAACAGCAGGCTGACGTAGAAGACATCAGCAACCTCGCGCTCCGGTAGAGCCATCCGCCGCGCCACAGCCGTGCCAATCAGACACGAGCGCAATGCCGTTTCGATCGGCAGGCCGTATCCGAGATCGGAAACAATCGAAAGACCACTGAGAAGATCGGCAAGTCGAAGCCGTTCACTCATAGTTCGATTGACCGACGGCATTCGAATCGAGTACTTGCCGCGCGTCGTAGCGGCGACATTAACCAATCCGAGTTTGAACGCGCCGTCATAGGGCCGCAGCCGCGAAGGAAACGCCGCTGTCGACCTCGATGTTCTTCGAGGTTCTGACGGCTCATCGACGAAGTATGTGGGTTTTCTGAAGTTGGAGCAGGACCCTTCCGCGACCTGCCGCCATCGTGTGATCGTCCTGTCCTCACTTCAGCCAGTTTTCAATCTTCAAAGCAGGCACCCGTCTGAACTCGGCGACATTGTCCGTCACGCACACCGCGTCGATAGCTCGCGCATGCGCGGCGATCAGCATGTCGTGCGCGCCAATGGGCGTGCCTCTCCTCTCGAGGGCCACACGAATCGACGCATAGACGCGTTCGATATCCGATTCGAGGGGTCTGATCGTCATTGCGCTCAGCACGGCCTCAACCTGCCGCGTGAGCTTCCTGGAACCGCGCTTGGCGGCGCCGTACCGCAGTTCACACGCGACGATGACGCTCGTCAGCACATTCGCCTCGCCCACGTCAGCGATGTGATCGGCCACGGGCCCCTGAGGCTGGCGAACGAGATGGGAGAGAATGTTCGTATCGAGCAGATACAAACGTGGCACGTCAGAACTCGACGGGTTCTGCCAGGGGACGCGAAATTGGCAGGAACTCGTCGTCGAGGGGCTTGAGCTTCGCGAGCACGTCGAGGAGTGAGGGGGCCGCCACCGGTTCGACGATCAAACGAGGACCTTCCTTTCGGAGGGTTGCCGTGCGCCCGGGCAGTTCCAAATCGCGTGGAATCCGCAACGCTTGATTCCTGCCGTTTCGAAAGAGGCGAACCTGCCGTTCCGTGTTCATCCGACCTCCAATTTCCGAGGCATATGCCGTACATATGCTAGCGGAACGTGGCGCCTCCTGTCGAGGGCTGAGGCTCGCGGGCCAGAAGCGTACACGCAGCGCAGAAGTGCCGAGAACGCCTGCTGCGAACTCCATCGGTTCCACCCGAGGACGTCCGCGGCGGCTATAGCTATACTGGAATGGCCGTAAGTGATCGCGGCAGGTTAGAGGACCTATCACAATCGCGAGGAATCGCGATTGCGAGTGACCCGTAAGTGGTTGATTCTAAAGACGGAGAGATGCTGGAGCGGTCGATCAGGCACGCTTGGAAAGCGTGCGTATGGTCAGCCCGCCGCGGAATGAAGTCTCGAACGCGTTAGTCGAACTGAGCGATCCACGTTACGTCAATAGCGATCACACGCAAGCTCGTCGTCAATGGTGGTGATTCCGTTTCTGACTCTTGGGAGATCCTCCATACCTCCGTTCAAGACCTCCTTCTGTTGGAGCTAGCGTGGAACTTGCGACCAATTTGGTCCATAACCGCCCAAAATCACCGGCTTGGCGCGCCGTGCTCCTCCGAACATTCGGGCGCGCGTCAGCGCTCGCCGCGGCGGCATTCCAGGTATTGCTTCGGCGCCACACCGCTTGAGCTAAGGCCGCGCGATCGTTATACGATTTGGCCGCGCATGTGCCAATCTCGTGAGAGATCATCAGACGCGAACCCACACCGCGCGAACGTGGTATCGCTCGCGATACGTGTGACGACACCAGGAGGCGAGTATGGCAATGGACGAAAAGCGAAGCGAGAGCCGCGATGCGGCGCCTCTCACGCGCGAACAGCTGGTGCGGCTGCTCAACGAGGATCTTGCGCGGGAATATCAAGCGATCATCGCGTATGTCATCTATTCACAGGTCCTCAAAGGCGCCCAGTACATGAACATCGCCGCCGAATTGGAAACGCACGCGCAAGAAGAACTTCAACACGCCCTCATCATCTCGAAGCAGATCGATTATCTCGGCGGCATGCCCACGGCGACCTCACTGCCCGTCCGCACGTCGGAGGTCGCCGAGGAGATGTTACGCTTCGATCTCGACAACGAAAACGAGACCATCCGCAACTACCGCGAGCGCGTCCGGCAATGCGAAGCACTCGGTGAATACGCGATGGCCGAGCAGATTCGCGAGATTCTCGTGCAAGAGCAGGAGCATCAAATCGATCTCGCGACGGCACTCGGAATCGACGTGCCCAATGTGGGTTGAGCCAGGCTAGCGAGCCTGCTTACCTGCCCCGAGTGGTTTTCGCAGGGTGCGCCTTGTGATCGATCTTGAGATAGTGCTCGAGCGCCACGATCAGGCCGACGATCTCCTCGCGATTCACTTTCTGACCGCGTCCGATCGATTCGAACCGTAGGTCAATTTGAGAGCATCGCAATGAATATCATCCTGTGGACGCTTCAAGTACTGTTGGCGGTGGCGTTTCTTGCGCATGGCTGGATCTTTCTGTTCCCACCCCAATCACTGTTGGCACAAATGAATGCCTCGATCGCCCCAGCATTCCGCATTTTCATCGGCGTCGCCGAAGTGCTCGCGGCGATCGGATTGATCCTGCCCGGCCTGACGCGCATGCTGCCCTGGTTGGTTCCCGCCGCCGCGGCTGGGTTGATGATTGTGACGATCAGCGCCACGATTTTTCACTTGGCACGCGGCGAAGTGAGCTCCGCGGTGACCACAGCGGTTCTGTTCGTGCTGGTGACATCTGTCGCGTATTCGCGCTGGAGGGTGGCGCCAATCCGGCCTCGCACAACTAATTGAGAAACGAACTCAATCCGCGAACTCCGTAGACTGGCTAAGAGTGCGCGTGCGGCGCCCCAGGCGCGTGCTCCTACCACTAAGCTTCACTCACGACCGGAATGTTCCCTCTTTGGGCCCGCGCGCGTTCTTGTCGATCTGTCTGATCGCGCCAAGATGGTAGGCGAGGTGGGCGATACTCGCAATCATCCCTGTGAGTTCCATGTCCTTCACCTCACGCGGCGACTTCAGCGCCGTCAGCCATTTGTGCGCTTCGTGTCGGAGCCCGGTCCGGATTTCTTTCCACGCGGCTTCGTCGACGACCGACGTCGCCCACGCCTCATCCCACCGCGCATCCGCAAAGGGGTTGCCGCCTTCGTGTGCCCACCGATTCATCAACGACAATCCGTCGCGCAGATGCTCCGCATGCGCCGCAATCGTCGCGCCGTCATTGACAGAGCGCGACGCATCCGCGGCGGATATCTTCTCGAGCGATCTCACGAGTCCGACATCTCCGGAGTTCAGAATGAACGCACCGCCAGCGCCGCTCGCGCCGTCCACGAGCTCCGAAAACAACGTGGCGAGTGGTGGGCCCATTTCGGTTGTGCGCATGACGCCACATTGTAACCCTCGGCCAGAGGCCTCACTTATACAACATCACCATGCTCGTTGACCCCAGACACTGCGCCGCGACGTCGCTAGATCTCCGCGCGCAGCGCGACAGCCGGATCGACGCGCGCCGCTCGGCGCGCGGGAAGATACGTCGCAAGAAGCGCGATCGACGCGAGCGCTCCAGACACCGCCACATACGTCATCGGATCCGTTCGGCTGACGCCGAACAGCAGCGCCGACATCACGCGCGTAACACCCATCGACGCCGCGATACCCAGTGCGATGCCCGTGGCCGTCAGCGAGAGCCCGTGACGCAGGAACATTCTGCGCACATCTTTGATCTGGGCGCCGAGCGCCATGCGAACGCCAATCTCACGCGTCCGCTGGGCAGCCGCGTAGGCAATCACGCCGTAGATGCCCACGACGCCGATGAGCAGCGCGACGCTGGCGGCAACTGCGAGCATCACCAGCGCGAACGATGTCTGCGCCATGGAGCGCGCTTCGATTTCCTCGAGCGTCTGCACGCTGGCGAGCGGCAGATTCGGATTGACCGACCAGACTGCTTGCTCGAGCTCGCGAAGAAAGCCCGGAGTCCCGACCCGGCTCGAGCGCACGGCGTAGGCCATCGTGCGCCATCGATAGCTCTCATTCAGCATCGGCCAGTACACAATCGCGGTTGCCGGCCGATTCAGCCCATCGTCGCGCTCGTCGCCAACCACGCCCACAATCTCGCGCCATGGACTCCGCGGATTGCCTCGGATGCGTCGGCCGAGCGCTTTCACCGGCTCTGCCCAGTACTCGCGCGCGAGCGGTTCCGAAATGACGACCACCGGCCGCTGCTCGAAGATCTCGCTCCACGTGATCGAGCGGCCCGCCACAAGGCGGTTCCCCATCGTTTCGAAATATCCCGGCGCGAAGCTCTTGAACCGGCGGAGCGGGGGCAATTGGCCTGGGGGGACAGGCGCACCGTCCACGTCGATCGGGTTGCCGTTGTCCTCGCCGTCCATCGTGATGGAAGACGATAGACCGACGGAGGTGACGCCCGGCACGCGAGCCAGTCGTTCCGCGACGCTTTGATGCGTGCGTGCCGCTTGTTGTGGATCGCTGATGAGCCCTGGTGGTATGGCGAGAACAAACGTCTGGACCTCCCCGGGGCGGGCAAACCCCGGGTCGACCTGTCGCATCGCCACGAACGTGCGAATCATGAGCCCAGAGACGATTAGCAGCGTCAGCGCCAGCGCGACTTGTCCCACGACCAGCGCATTGCGGGTGCGGTGCCGCGCCGGAGCGTCGCTGGCCGATCGACCTCCTTCTTTGAGCGCCGTGGTGCTGGGTCTCCCGAACTTCATGATCGCAACGACTCCGAAGAAGGCCCCGCTCAACATTGAAATCGACACTGTGAAAAGCAACACTGTCGCGTCGATGTCAATCTCGTCGATGCGCGGGAGCTCGGCTGGAGCCATCGTGCGCAGAAGGCGCAGCGCCGCTTGCGCGAGTGCTACTCCGAGCGCACCGCCGCCGAGGGCCAGCAACACGGTCTCGGACAGCAATGCGCGCGCGAGTCGGCCACGACTCGCGCCAAGGGCGGCACGCATCGCGAGCTCCTGCTGCCGTCCCTCCGCGCGAATGAGAAACAGGTTCGCGACATTTCCGCAGGCTACGAGCAGCACGACGCCGACGGCGGCCAGGAGAATCCACAGAATCTCGCCGACGGTGCCGATCACGTCGTCCGCCAGCGGGCGCACGTCCGGCTGCAACTCTAATCTCGCGAAGACCGGCGGCAGGTGCGAGATCAGGCGCGCCACATCTGCATTGGCCTGGGCGAGCGTGACGCCCGGCTTCAGCCGCGCGAGCGCCTGAAACCCGAAGCTGATGCCGCGGGGCGCGTTCACGTCCAATGGCATCGGCAGCACGATTTCGGGTCGCGTGCGCAAGAACCAGAACGATGCAGGCAGCACGCCGATCACTTCACCTGGCTTGCCATCGATCACGAGCCGCTGACCGACGATGTTCTCGTTTCCACCGAACCGGCGCTTCCAGTAGCCATAGGTCAAGATCACTCGAAGAGGATTACCCGGCTTATCGTCTTGCGCGTTGAATCGACTGCCGACGATGGGCTGGATTCGCAGGAGCGGCAACGTGGAGGCGCTGACCAACAGTGCCTGAACGCGTTCCGGATCGCCGGCTCCGGTAATCGAAACCTCGGCGGGATCCCACGCGCCGATTGCCTCGAACGCTTGTTGGTTCTCGCGATAGGTGAGGTAAGTGGCGGGACCATGATTCGTTCCTGCTCCGTGCGGCGCGCGTTGCCGCAGGCTCACCAGCGTCTCTGGCTCGTCGAAAGGCAGGGGCTTCAACAACACACCGTTGACCACGCTGAAAATCGCCGTGGTTGCTCCGATTCCGAATGCCAGGGTCAGCACCGCGGTCGCCGCAAAGGTGGGCTGCTTCCAGAAGATGCGCGCGGCGTAGCGCAGGTCCTGCCAGAGATCGCTGAGCACCCCGCCCGTTGGCGCTCCCGGCGTCAGCGGCGGAGAGACCTGCGCCTGCCGAAGCGGCGCCATGCACCGCGCAAGGAGATCTCCGTCGCGGAACTGTGCGAGCGTCAACCGCTCGGCGTCGTCGGGCGACTCGCCCCCCGCGATCAGCTCGCGATAGTGATCGTCGAGATGCTGTGAGAGCTCGTGGACGATCTCCGCTTCGCGCGTGGGCGAGAGGGGCAGCGACGACAGGCGCGTGCGGACCTCGCGCGCCCAACGCGCCCTGAGCGGCTCATCGTTCGGCGGCGTCGAAGGATTAAACATTTTCGGCTCCTGTCACGCGACGCACGGCCTCAACGAACGCGGCCCATGTCTTGCGTTGCTGGGCAAGGACTCGCCGCCCCTCGCTCGTCACCTTGTAGTAACGACGCCGGCGCTCGCCGGGTTTCTCGACCCATGTGCCCTTGATCCACCCGCGCTCCTCGAGGCGATAGAGCAACGGATAGAGCGAATCGATATGGAACGACAGTTGGCCGCCCGAGCGGAGCTTGATCAATTTGCTCAATTCGTAGCCGTGGCGGGGCCGTGCCTCGAGCAGCGAGAGGATGAGCAGCTCCGCGGAGCCTCGTTTCAGCTCACGGTCGAGCGCCCGCGTGTCGATACCTGTCATGAACAGATAGTATGTAGACAGGCGTGCATGGTCAAAAGGTTGGAATGGCAGCTCCTTGCTTACCTTCGGGCAGAAACGCCATGATGCCTGTTGTCGGAATGATTCTTCGGAAGAGCTGAACCCGGAGTGGCCATGAAGCTTACAGAGCTTTTTCTTGCCGAACTCGATCGCGAAGCCGTTCGCACCCGCCGCCCACTTGAACGTGTGCCGCTCGGTCGTGATGACTGGAAGCCGCACCCGAAGTCGATGACCCTCGGACGGCTGGCGGGGTTGGTCGCTTCCATGCCGTCCTGGATCACCCTCATCCTCGAACAGGACGAACTGGATCTCAACCCGCCCGCGGGGCGCGGTCAATACCAGCAGCCGTCGACGGACCGCCTCGTCGAGGCGCTCGACACGCACGTGGCCAAGGCGTGCGAGTCGTTATCGAAGACGAACGACGACTTCCTGCTGACGACCAATTGGAAGTTGCTCGTCAGTGGCAAGGTCGTGAGCGACGCGCCGCGGCACGTCGTTCTTCGCGACACGTTGAACCATCTCGCCCATCACCGCGGTCAGTTGACCGTGTATCTTCGGCTCACCGATCAAACGGTTCCGGCGATTTACGGGCCGTCTGCTGACGATCAGCAATTCGCGTAGCGATTCAGAGTGAAGACGGTCTTCAGGATGCGCCGGCGCTCGCGCGCATAGCCGCCGTCTCCTCCCGGTTCGGACCGTACAGTCCGGGCGCCTGACCGCCGGCCAGGCGGCACATCAGACTGAGCTGGCCCCGATGGTGGATTCCGTGCGCCATGATCGCGCTCCACAGGATGTCGCGGATCGTCATCGGGCCCGTAAAGAACGGAATCGGGCGATCGAGATCCTCAGGTGTGAGCTTGCGGATTCGCGCCACGGCCTCGCCATGTATTCGCTCGTATCCGGGCACCAGCGCCTCGACGGCGCGGGGCCGCTCGATGTTCGGCGGTTTCGCACCCATCGTGAACTGACCGCGCTCGATGCCGTAGCTCATGTACGCATCGCCTTCAGCCAGGTGCCACGCCAATTCGCCCAACGATCGGCCCCCGGAGTCCGGGCGGAAATCGTACTGCGTCGGCGGACGCATCGCCGCACGCTGGCGCGCAAAGGCGAGCGCCCGCTGCGCTTCATCCTGCAGGAACTGCTGCACGCGGAAGGGGGCTTCACCCGGCGACGGTTGGCGGGGATGATAGCTGCCGTCGGGCGCGAGTCGACTCGACTTGACCGTGTCGAGGAACATCGCTCGCAGGACATGAATCACCCTGTTCTTGTGGCTCGGATCCTCGACGGGAAACATCAGCTCGACGCGTTTGTCGAGATTGCGGGTCATCCAGTCGGCACTGGCGAGGTACACCTCGGACTCGCCGCCGTTCAGGAAAAAGTAAATCCGCGAATGCTCCAGGAATCGGTCGACGACCGAAACCACCTCGATGTTGTCGGCAAACCCGGGCAGACCGGGCCGTAGCGCGCAGATGCCGCGGACGTTGAGCTGGATGCGCACGCCCGCTCCCGCGGCGCGGTACAGCGCGTCGATGATTTCCGCGTCCACGAGCGAATTCATCTTGGCGACGATTTCGGCGGGCTGTCCAGTCTCGGCTCGGCGCTGTTCGCGGGCGATCAGCTTGAGGAACCGCTGCCGCAGCCCGGTAGGCGCCATTGCGAGCTTCTTCAAGCGCGGCGGATCCGAATAGCCGGTCAACGTACTAAAAAAGCGAGTGGCATCTTCGGCGATCGCGGCCGACGAGGTGATCAATCCGAAGTCCGTATAGAGGCGGGCCGTTCGCTCGTTGTAATTGCCGGTGCCCACGTGGACGTACCGGCGAATACCCGCCGGCGTTCGCTTGACGATGAGGCAGATTTTCGCGTGCGTCTTGTATCCGAGGACGCCGTAGATCACGTGAGCGCCCGCCGCTTCGAGCGCCCGCGCCCACTGGATGTTCCGTTCTTCGTCGAATCGGGCGGTCAGTTCCACGAGCACCGTCACGTGCTTGTTCTGCTCGGCGGCGCGCTGAAGCGACGCGATGATCGGCGAACCCGTGCTCGTGCGATAGAGGGTGTGCTTGATCGCGAGCACATCAGGGTCGTCCGCGGCCTGCGCCACGAGCGCGACCACCGGATCGAACGAGTCGTAGGGATGGTGGAGCAGCACGTCATGGTCGTCGACCAGCGCGAACAGATCGAGGTCTGGCTGGTCCTCGAGCAGGTTGACGGGCTGGAACGGAGGGTCGCGAAGCTCCGGGAATCCCGGCAGCTCGGTCAGGCCACTCAGCACACGGAGATCCAGCGGACCTGGGACTGTAAATACATCTTCGGGAAGAACGTCCAGCTGCTCGCGCAGCAACTCCTGCAGATCCGCCGACGCGGATTCCTCGATCTCGAGACGAACGACGTCGCTGCGCCGGCGCCGGCGGAGCTCGCGCTCGACCTGCTCGAGATGCGTCCAGCCGCCCTCATCGTCGATCTCCATCTCCGCGTCGCGGGCCAATCGCATCACGGCGGTCTCGAGAATCTGCTGACCCGTGAACAACTCGCCAAGATTTGCGCGGATGACGTCCTCGAGCAGCACGAAGGTCGTGGCTTCGCCAGGCGTCAGGCGAACGAGCCGCGACAACCCCGTCGGAACTTGCACGATCGCCAGTCGCCGTTGATCGCTGCCCGCGGCCGGCGCGAGCAGCAGCGCCAGATTGACGCTCAGCGACGAGAGGAGCGGAAAGGGTCGCGAAATATCGATTGCGAGCGGCGTCAGCACCGGCAACACGCTTTCGCGGAACATGGTGCGTAACGCCGCCTGGTCGTGGGGCTGAACGTCGTCCCAGGCAACGATCCGGATGCCATGTTTCGCCAGCTTCGGGATGAGCGTGTTGCGCGTGACGTCGTACAGGGATGCGACGAATCGCTGCGTCCCCTTCCCGATCGCCACCAGTTGCTGGCTCGCCGGCATGCCGGCCAAATCGGGCGCGTCGCCTTCTTCGACGGCGCGCTTCAACGCGGCAACCCGCACCATGAAGAACTCATCGAGGTTGGACGCGGCTATGGCGGCGAACTTGACGCGTTCGAGAAGCGGCGTCGCGCCGTCGAACGCCTGGGCGAGAACACGTTCGTTGAAGGCGAGCCACGACAGCTCGCGGTTGAAGAACACGGCGCTTGCTGGATCCATCATGCGAATGTCGACGGCCTGACGATCAGTTTGCGGCCGAACGTCTCGGCAAAGAGATCCGCCCTCCCGGTCGCAGCCATGCATTCCATCGTCAGATCGCCAGTGCCCTCGATCTCGAGAATCCAGGCCTTGGCGTCCTGCCGGAGACGAACCGCCCGAATCTTTTGCAGGTGCTCCGCATCGAGGGCGTTGGCGATGCGCAGCATGGCTGCAAGCTTGTTGACCAGCAGGCGGTCGCGTCGATCCAGCGCGGCATAGGGCAGATGCGTCTGTTGCGGATTGCCGCGTCTGTGATAGCGCGCGATATTCGAGACCACCGCGGTTTCTTCGTTCGACAGGCCGAAAATTTGCGAGGAGGCGAGCAAGTACTGCGAATGCTTGTGGTGCGCACGCAGTCCCACGTACTGCCCGACATCGTGGAGTAACGCCGCCACCTGCAACAGAAGCCTATCGCGGTATGACAGGCCATGCTCGTCGACGAAGGTGTCGAACAGCTGCATGGCGAGCGCCGCCACGTGCCGCCCGTGCGCGCGATCGAAGCGATACTTCTGTCCCAGCGCCTCCGCACTCGTCAGGACTTGTTCGGCAAATCCTTCCCCTGCCAATCGTCCGCCAGCCTTTGTCAGATCGATCAGAATGCCGTCCCGCAGCGACGCGTCGCACACGACGATGTGGTCGGCCGCGCTCTCGGCGAGCAGTGTCCGGTACACGAGCAGCGCCGGCACCAGCGTTTCGGCGTCCACCGCGGCGAGCCGAAACCGCTCGAAGAGCGCCTCCTCATCGAGCTGTTCGAGCTGATCGCAAAAGGCCAGAAACGCCGCGCGCGGGATCTCGTGGATCTCGGAATCGCCTTCCTGCTCCAGAATCTGCGCCGCCGCGAAGCGCACGTCGCCGCCAAGCGCGACGAAGCTGGAGATGCGCGCGAGCGGCATGTCGAGACGAATCTCGTTGACGACGTTGGCGATGAAGCGTTTGATCAGCGCGACGCGGATCTCGAGACTGTGCCGTCGCAGATCCAACTGCTCCCGAATACGTACTGAACCCAGACCGTACACGCCCGAGCGGGCCGGTTTCCCCCGGCGGAGCAGCGTCAGACTCGTGCTGCCGCCGCCAATTTCCGCAAGGAGCGTCGGACCCTCCAGGAATGCCCGGTGACTCCCAAGCGCCTCGCGTGCCGCCAGATACATCAGGCGGCTCTCTTCGGCTTCGTTGATCGTTTCAAACGACAGACCTGTGCGCCCGCGAATCCGGTCGAGAAAAACGTCGGCATTTCTTGCCTCGCGGACGGCACTGGTCGCGACGGCCCGGATTTCTCCGGCGCCGTAGTGATCGATGATGGTCCGAAACCGGTCGAGCACGCCCAGTGCGATGTCAGCGGTTTCCGCCCGCACCAGGCCCGTCGCGAAGGTGTCGCGCCCGAGCAGCACGCCGCGCGACGCCTCTTCGATGACGCGGATCTCGGACGTGGGATTCAGCTCGGCGATGAGAAGGCGTATGGCGCTCGCTCCCATGTCGAGCACCGCCACCAGCCGAGGCGATGCGCGTTTGAGCTCCGCCGCTCCGTCCACTCCGTCAACGTACTTCGAAATCGTGTGGGCTGTGAAGGCGATGCTACATGCGCGCTGCAACGGTGTGGTTACTGGAAGGTAAAACCGGCGAGAAATATATCGACGAGGCGAATGAACAAGCGAATTCCGCCAGGAATTCATCACGGGTGATGATCGGTCCGGTCGTGCGAGGCGTTCACGACACACAGAGTCTGCTATACACTTCGCATATTGCTTCACTCGCTGGATAGCGCGTCTACCCGAGTGAAGATCGATCCAGAGTGGGATCGCCGGGCGGCGCGGTTGGAGCACTTTCTCTCAGAGTTACCGGAGCGCCAATGCAGCTTTTCGATCTGGTCGTTCGCGGCGGCACGGTAGTCACCGCCGAGGGCCGTACGGCCGCGGACGTCGCAATCAGTGACGGCCAAATCGTTCAAGTCGGGCCGCATCTCGGCGCCGGCCGACAGGAAGTCGACGCGTCCGGGCGGCTGGTGCTGCCGGGCGCGATCGACAGCCACTGTCACATCGCGCAGGAATCCTCCACGGGCTTGATGACGGCCGACGATTTTCTCACGGCGACTCGCGCGGCAGCGTGTGGCGGAACGACAACCGTCGTGCCCTTCGCGGCGCAGCACCGCGGACAGTCTCTTCGCGACGTGGTGCGCGAGTACCACGCGCGCGCCGCCGATCGGGCGGTCGTTGACTACGCGTTTCACATGATCGTGTCCGATCCAGATCGCCGCGCACTGGAGCAGGATCTGCCGGCGCTCATCGACGAGGGGTGCACGTCATTCAAAGTCTTCATGACGTACGACGCGTTGAAGCTGACCGACGCGCAGATTCTCGACGTTCTGTCGCTTGCGCGCGACGAGCGCGCACTCGTCATGGTTCATGCGGAAAACAGCGACGCGATTGCCTGGAAGACGCGGCGGCTCCTTGCCGACGGACATACAGCGCCCCGCTATCACGCCGATTCCCGTCCGGCAGTGGTCGAACGGGAAGCCGTGCATCGCATGATCAGCCTCGCGGAACTCGTGGGCGCGCCGCTGCTCGTGGTGCACGTTGCGAGCGCTGATGCGCTCGAGCAGATCCAATGGGCGCGGAATCGAGGGCTGATCGTGTACGGCGAGACCTGTCCGCAATACCTGTGGGACGCTCGACGTGTTGTCGTCGGATCACGCACCGTATCGCCTCAACGATGCAGACGGAAAGTCCGTGCACGGCAACAAGGCGCCGTTTCCGAAAATCCCGAATGGAATGCCGGGTCTCGAAGTCTGTTACCCGCTCGCGTTTTCAGAGGGCGTGCTCAAAGGACGGTTGACGTTGGAGCAGTTTGTCGCGCTCAGCGCCACGAACGCGGCCCGCATCTACGGCATCTACCCGCGCAAGGGAACTATCGCACCTGGCAGTGACGGCGACCTCGCAATCTGGGATCCCAACCTTCGTGTGACGATAACCAATGAACGGCTGCACCATCGGATGGACTACACGCCGTACGAAGGCATGACCGTCACCGGTTGGCCGGTGGTCACGATATCGCGCGGAGAAGTCGTTTGGGCGAACGGTGAGATCAACGCGCGTCCAGGCCGCGGGAGGTTTCTGCCGTGCGAGCGCTTCAATGCCGAGCGCGTCTCGGCAAACCGCGCGGACCAGCCGCAAACCGTCGGCGGATTCTCATGAGAATTCTGGTTATCAACCCGAACTCCTCGGCCTCGATGACCGAGCATATCCGCCGGGAGTTGGAGGCGGTCAAGGGTTCAGCGACCGAGCTCACGGTTGTCAATCCGACCGATGGCCCGCCCGCAATTGAATCAGCGGCCGACGAGGCGCACGCCATTCCGCCCACGCTGCGACTCGTGCAGCAGGCCGAGCAGGACGGTTACGACGCCGTCGTCATCGCCTGTTTCGCTGACCCTGGATTGGACGCCGCGCGCGAGATTGCATCGATTCCCGTTGTTGGCATCGAAGAGTCTGCGCTGCACGTGGCGGCGATGCTCGGGCATCGCTTCACAGTACTCACCGCGAGATCGGAGCGCGTCCCGGCCAAGATCGACCACGTGGCGCGACTCGGACTTCAGAGCCGGCTCGCTTCAATCCGCGCCCTCGGGATGGGTGTTCTGGAAATGGAAGCGGATGCCGAGCGGGCGAGCGCCCGGATTCTCGAGGTCGGGCGTGCCGCCGTCGAAGAGGATGGCGCCGAGGTGCTGGTGCTGGGTTGCGCGGGTCTGGCCGGTCAGACGTCCGAATTAGCCCGCCTGCTGCACGTCGCGATCGTTGATCCAACGCCTGTCGCGCTGAAGGTCGCCGAGCTGCTGGTGGATCTCAGACTCGCTCACAGCAAGCGCGCGCTCTACGCCACACCCGCGAATAGCGCCAATGGCGCCACAGCCATTCGGATGGCCTCGGTTGCCGGAACTGTCAACACCGTGAATTGAGGGGTTAACCGATTCCGTAATCCTTCAGTTTTCGCCACAAGGTTGTGCGGCTGATGCCAAGCGCACGCGCCGCTTGATGCCGCTTCCATCGACTCTGCTGCATCGCCTCGAAGATGCGGGCACGCTCTTGTGCCGCGAGAGAGTGCGAAGGCTCGCTGCTTTCGACGGGGGCTTCACGCGGGAGGTCGACATCCTCGATGAGATCGCCGGTCACGAAAGTGACCGCGCGCTCGATGACGTTCTGCAGCTCGCGCACGTTTCCCGGCCACTTGTACCCCTTCAATCGCGCGATCGCCTCCTCGGAAATGCCGCGGATTGGCTTCGCATACTTGCGTGCGTACTGCTCGAGAAAATGGATGGCGAGCAGCGGAATGTCGTCGACACGATCGCGAAGCGGCGCCACCACAATTGAGACGACGTTCAGTCGGTAGTAGAGGTCACTGCGAAACGCGCCGGTCCGTACTCTTGCGTCGAGATCGCCGTTGGTTGCCGAAATGACACGAACGTTTGCACGCATCGTCCGTGAATCGCCGACGCGCCTGATCTCACCGTCCTGCAGGAAGCGCAACAGCTTTACTTGCAGAGGCAGGGACATTTCGCCAACCTCGTCGAGGAACAGAACGCCGCGGTCGGCCTCCTCGGCCAGGCCCTTGCGATCGCTGGAGGCGCCGGTGAACGCTCCCTTGCGATACCCGAACAGCTCAGTTTCCTGAATGGATTCGGGAAGCGCTCCGCAATTGACTGCGACGAATGGACCGCCGGAGCGCGCGCTCAACGCGTGAATCGTCCTCGCCACCAGCTCTTTCCCGACGCCGCTCTCACCGAGAATCAACACGGGCGCGTCGGTGCGCGCCACCTGACGAATGATGCGGCTGAGCGCCTCCATCGGCTGGCTGCGGCCCACGAGCCGATCCGTCGTGAAGGCCTCACCAACCGCCGAGCGGAGGCGATGCACCTCCTCCTTCAACCGGCGCTGTTCGACGGCGCGCTGGACGGCGAGCAGCAGCTCCTCATTTCTAAACGGCTTCGCGAGGTAGTTATAGGCCCCCGCCTTGATCGCGTTCACCGCGTCGCCGATCGAGCCGAACCCGGTCATGACGATCACTTCCGCGGGATCCTCGGATGATCGCACCGCCCGGAGCAGGTTGTAGCCGTCCATGTGTTCCATGCGGACATCCGTGAGGACGACGTCAACCCGGCGGCGAGCCAGGCAATCGAGCGCCTCCTGTCCATTCGCGACCTGCGTCACTTCATACCCGCCGCGCTCGAGCGCAACGCCGACGGAAATCCTGAAGTTTTCGAGGTCGTCTACGACGAGCACCGACGCCATTGGATCGTCTCCTTGCGTTCACCAGGAGCGGCCGGGTTTTTACGCCGCCGCGCGATCGAGCGAGTTACATCACGGCGGGCAAGCGTACTGAAAACGTCGTACCTTCCCCGTCGGGTTGCTCCACGGTAACAGTGCCGCCGTGCTCGCGTACCAGCCGATCGACAATTGCAAGCCCCAGCCCGCTGCCGCTTGCTTTTGTGGTGAAGAACGGCTGAAAGATTTGGTCCAGCACGCGCGCCGGAATTCCGGGCCCCGTGTCCTGCACGCGCACGACAACTGACGTGTGTGTTGCGTCCTGCACTTTCTCGAGTGCGACGGCGATGCGGCCCGACACGCCGACCGCATCCAACGCGTTGACCAGCAGATTCCAGACCACCTGGCGAATCTGCTGCCGGTCTCCTCGAACCGGTGGAAGCGCACTGCAGCTCTCGAAGGCGATTTCGACACCTGGCTTGCCGCGGGCCGAATGCCGGAAGAGGCGCAGGGTGTCGTCGATGACCTCCTCCAGAGCGAACTGTTCCTCCTCCCGCTCGCCAGGCTTCGCGAATGTGAGCAGATCGCTCAGGATGTCGTTGAGGTGTGCGGCCTCCTCGGTGGCGACCTTCACCAGCCTCGGATCCGATTGGGTGCCGACGTCCTGTTGAAGCAGCTCGATGCAGCTCACGATCGTTCCAAGCGGATTTCGGATTTCGTGCGCCACAGCGGCCGCGAGTCGTCCGAGATCGGCAAGGCGATTCGCCTCGAGCATCTCGCGCTGGAGGCGACGATCTTCGGTCACATCGCGCGCGAAGGCCTGGACGACGCGCGCCCGGCCGCCCGGTGCTCGAAGGAGCGAGCTGTTCTGCGAGACCCAGCGCACTGTCGGGCCATCATGGCTCGCGACTCTGTAGTTGATGTGATGCTCGGTGGCCTGACCCCGCAGGATGCGGGTGAAGTGCTCGCGGAGAGGCTCACGGTCGTCGGGATGCACGAACTCAAACGCCCACGGCTTGGCGCTGCGAATTTCCTCCGGCTTCAGCTGCAGGAGCGACCGCACGACCGGATTTGCGTAAACGATGCGTCCGTGACGATCAACCTGAAAGATCAGATCGCGCGCGGTTTCGACCAGATCGCGGAACTGCCGTTCTGAGGCGCGCAGGTTTTTCTCCAGCCGAATCCGATCGAGTGCAAGCGCCATCTGGTTGGCGACAGTTTCGACGAGCGTGACTTCGGCCGACTGCCATTGGCGGACGCGCTGCGCTTCGACGAGCAGCAAGCCGGCGATCCGGCGGTCGCACATGAGCGGCGCAACCAGAAACGATCCGGCGCGCTGCTTCTCGAGTTTCGCGCGCGTTGCGGCGGACACCGGCGCGATCGTCAGATCTTCGAGGACCAGCACCGACGCGTGTCCACCCATCTGGGATTCGAGTTCTCGAATGAGTGCGCGGATGGCAGGCGCGTTCTTCTTCGCGTCTGCTTCGGCGTACTCGTACGGGAGTCGAAGCGCACGGGCCCAGGTATTGAGATGCATCAGCGAGCGGCGCGCATTCAACGCACGTCCGACGCTATCGATCACGAAAGGAAACGACTCTTCGACTCGAGAGTGAGCGTTCAGGGCCGAGCTGACGCGTCTGAGCAGCGACTCGGTCTCCATCTTCAGACGGAGTTCCAGAATGAGACGCCCGTTTTCGATGCCAAGTCCTATCTGCGTTCCGATGGCTCGCAGGATGTCGACCTCTTCCTGGCTGAATGTCCGGCGGGCATGCGTCACGACCTGGATGGCGCCGTACGTCTTCAGGTGCGTTTTCAACGGGACCGCCGCGAAACCGCGATAGCCCTCCGCCCGTGCCATTCGGCGTGTGACGCGGCTGTCGCTCGTCAGGTCGTCGACCACGACCGGTTCGCCGGTCTGAGCGACCCACCCAGGCAGGCCTTCGCCGAGGCGGTAGCGGTCGGCGTCGGCAGCGACAGATTGAGGAAGGCCCGTCTGCGCGACCAGGCGGAGCTCGTGCGCGTGTTCGTCCAGCAGGTGAACAGCGCCCGCTTCCGTTTCCATGACCTCCAACGCGCGATCCAGCGCGTCCTGCAACAGGTCCTCGAGCCGCGAGAAGCTCAGAAGACTGAGAGCGACGTGATTGACGGCGCGTCCGGCCGATTTGAGATAGCTGGTGCCGGTCTTTTCGACCGGGACGGGACCAATCCGTTGAATGGTCGATTCTCCTTGCTGCGGTTGCGGGCAGATTGGCTGCAACGTCAGCGGATGCTAGACGTGTGCCGCGATCGATGTCAACGAAACGTTTCAGGTCGCGGCATCCTGTTAACAGTCAAGCGAGGGAGGTCCCGGAGCGACCCCGATCCTCACTCTGGCCACGAGATCTTCAGCGCGACGCGTTCGCGATTGCGACAAACAGCAACAACGCAACGTTTCAAACTGGAACGTTCGACGGCCGCGGCACTCTGCAGCGCGGAACCGTAACTCTACAACAACCGCGGTCGTCCGCCGGAACTAGAAAGGCCCGGGCTCCTAGGCGAGCCGCCCATCGAAAGCCCACCGCGACGCGTCCATCGAGGCCCGGTTTCAGACGGGCACGCCTCTTGCCAAGCGCAACAGCGTTTCCTTTCTTCAAAGTTCCGCGGTACGTCGGACAACACGAAGGGAAGCGCGGGCTGCCGGCGCGCCAGTCGGCCCGCCTTTCGCCAACGTCACGACTCGACGCGCACTCGCTCGGTGGGTGTTCGCAGTCGCGCCGCGGCGGGTTTGTGAGATCCGAAGGAGGACTGTAATGACACGCACCTTCAGGTCGGTGTTGGCAACCTTCACGGTGCTACTGGCGGTATCGGTGCCGGCGGAGGTCTGCGCTCAAGCGCTCGTCGGGGCGATTGAGGGCGTCGTCAAAGATCAGACCGGCGCGATGCTCCCGGGGGTGACCGTCGAACTCCGATCTCCCGCGCTGATTGAAGGTGCGCGGACCGATGTGACTGACGCGAACGGGAGCTATCGGTTCCTGCGCCTGCCCGTAGGCACCTACGCGGTGAAGTTCTCGCTCGTCGGGTTCACCGCGGTCGAGCGGGACCGAATCGTCGTCAACTCGGGCTTTACCGCAACGATCAACGCCGACATGCGGATCGGCTCCATGGAAGAAACGTTGACGGTCGTTGGTGAATCGCCAGTGGTCGACGTGCGCACCACGACGGGGCAGGTGGTCCTCTCACATGAATTCGTGGATGCGTTGCCGAGCGCCCGCACCGTGTTCGACATGACCAAGTTCCTCATCGGCGCGTCGACGAGCCGGCCGGACGTTGGCGGAACGAGCACGATCCTCTACACGCCAATCCAGATCCATGGATCGAACGCGAACGACCGCTCTTACTATCGGGATGGGTTGCGCGTCGCTGCGTACTTCGGCGGCGGTGACGCCCCGCGCGTCTACGGCGCGATGGGCGCGCAGCAAGAGGTCAATTATCAGACAAGCGCGCTGCCCGCTTCGGTCGCCAACGGCGGTGTCGCGATCAACATGGTGTTCAAAGACGGTGGCAATCGCTTCTCCGGATCGATCTTCGCCTCGGGCGGAAACAAATCGATGCAGTCGTCGAATCTCGATGACACGCTCCGGCAGCAGGGCGTGCTGGCGACGGCCGGTCTTCAGAAGGCCTACGACTTCGATGGAAGTGTCGGCGGACCCGTTCGCCGCGACCGCGCGTGGTTCTTCTGGTCGCAGCGGGTCTGGTCGGTCAATCAACTGCTGGCGAACCAGTTCTTTCTCGACGGCCGGCAGGCGTTCGATTTTCAGCGCAATGAGGAGTACTTCGGCAAGGTCACCTGGCAGCTCAATCGCGCGAACAAGCTGAGTGTGTCGGTGGCCCACGATGGCTGGAACCGTCCCTATCGCCGGCAGGGCGCGACGTTCGTCACGTCCGAGGCCGCGCTGATCGACAAGGATGGGCAATTTCCGAGTCCGTACAACCGGGTGGTTTCGAGCCGGTGGACAGCGACGCGCGGCAATCGTTGGATCTTCGAGGCCGGCTGGGCTCACATGCGGGTCGGCGCGGGCTGGGAACCGCGGCCCGAAGCCGACAGGGTGGCGCGCCTCGATATCGTGAACAACATCCTGTCTGGCGCGCCGAACACCATCCGCGGCGACGCCACCAAACGCGAGGACTTCTTCGTCTCGACCACTCGGATATTGGACTGGAAGGGAACACACGAATTGAAAATCGGCACGCAGAACGCCATCGGCAGTTTTCGTGAGGTCCGCCGGCTGCTGAGCGACATGATCCTTCGCTTCAGCGGGAACGCGCCGAACTCAGTGGACCTTGCGAATACTCCGCTTGACGCGCTGACCAACGTCACCGAGATCGGTTTCTACGTGCAGGATTCGTGGACCATTAGCAACCGCCTGACGTTGAACGCGGGCTTGCGCTACGACAAGTTCCGGATTGACATCGCGGAACGATCCGCCCCCGCAGGAACGTGGGTGGCGGAACGCCACTTCAACAAGATCCCCAACGTCCCGAATTGGAACGACCTGGTGCCTCGCCTGGGCGTCTCGTACGACCTCCGGGGGAACGGCAGGACGGTGGTCAAAGGCAGCTACAGCGTCTACGTGGGCAACGAGGCCGTGGGCGTCGCCTCCTCCGTCAACCCCATGATCTACAGCACGAATCGCTGCACGTGGACCGATACAAACGGCGACCTGTTCGCGCAGGCCAGCGAGCTCAGTCGGTGCGAAGGCTTCTCGGGCAGTGTGACCAGCCGGCTCGATCCCGACTTGAAGCGGCAGTTCAATCGCGAGTACACGATCGGCCTGCAGCATCAGCTCGCTGGCGATATCGGCGTGTCGGCGTATTTCTATCGACGCGAGAACCGCAATTTCCGCGGACCCCACAACGTCCTCGTGCCGACGAGCAGCTACATTCCCGTGACGATTGTCAATCCCTTGAACAATCAGAACCTGACGATCTACGACCAGGATCCGGGCACACTCGGCAGGCAGGACAATCTCATCAGCAACGATCCGCGACTTGACAACGACTACAACGGGGTCGAGTTGCAAGTGCAGCGTCGATTCTCGAACAAGGCTTCGCTGCTCGCCGGCTATCACTACGGCCGGGCACAAGGCGCAATCCTGACCTCGGGGCCGTCCACGAGCCGCGATCTGAACGATCCGAACAACTTCATTTACTACCAGGGCGCGATTGGCAATGACGAACCGCACCAGTTCAAGCTCTCGGGCAGTTATCTGCTGCCAGGCGATATCTCCGCGAGCACGGTGCTGCTCGCCTATACCGGACATCCGCGACAGCGAAACCTCGTCGTGGGACGTGCGCTGGTCCCGACGCTGACGCGCGCCAGCCAGACGGTCCCGCTCGAGCCGAACGACGATCAGCGATACGACAGCATCAAGCTGCTGGACCTGCGTTTCGGGCGTCCGGTGCGGTGGCGCGGATTTCACATCGAGCCGTTCCTCGACGTCTATAACGTGTTCAACGCGAACACGATTCTCGCTGACAACACGACGCTCGGGCCGAGTCTCGGCCGGGTATCGGCGACGATCAATCCGCGCATCTTCAAAGTGGGTGCGAAGTTCGATTTCTAGCGCGCGCGGAGGAGAAATGGATTCTTCAAGACGAGAGTTCTGGATGACGATTGGCGCGGCAGCCGCCGTACCGCTCGTGTGGCGGGAAGCGGAAGCGCAGTTGGAACAGACGGGGGAGGTGTCCGCCGAGACCGTACGCATCCTCCTCGACCTGCAAGGCAGCCGCGGTATCTACGAGAACCCTGAACGCTTCGAAGAACTGCGAGCGGCGGTCGCGCGAATCATCCGTTCGCATCAGACGCTGCGCAGCTTCCAGGTGCCCTCCGACGTGCCGCCAGCGCTCGTCTTCAGAAGAGGCTGACATGGCGGACGATCTCCATTTCCTCACTGTTCAAGAGCTGTCGCGCCTCATTGCCACGAAGAAGCTGTCGCCCGTGGAGCTGACACGGGTGTACATCGAGCGCGCGGAAACGCTCGACCGCCCGCCCTTTCCTCTGCCGAACGAGCCGCAGCAGAATCACGGCTCGAAGCTCGCTTCGATCATCACGCTCGTTCGTGACCAAGCGTTGGAGCAGGCACGGATCGCCGAGCGCGAAATCGGCAGCGGCAAAATTCGCGGGCCGCTGCACGGCATTCCGTACGGCGTCAAGGATCTGCTCGACTCGAAGGGCGTGCGAACGACGTGGGGCTCGCGCATTTTCGCCGATCGCATTCCGGATGCGGATTCCGCGGTCGTCGAAAAGCTCAACGCGGCCGGCGGAATCCTGATGGCAAAGATGGCGATGGCCGAATTTGCCGGAGGGAATACCAGTTCCGCTCTGAATCCGTGGAAGCTCGATCGTTCATCCATGGGATCGTCGAGCGGCACCGTCGTTGGCGCTGTCGCCGGTCTCATCGCGTACGGCATCGGCAGTGAAACCGGCGGATCGATCGTTCTGCCCGCCGCCACCGTTGGCGCGTCGGGCCTTCGGCCGACGTTTGGACGAGTGAGCCGGTTTCGGTGCATGCCGCTGTCCTGGTGTCTCGACAAGCTGGGGCCGGTCGCGCGCAGCGCCGTGGATTGCGGGTTGATCCTGGAGGCGATCGCGGGACACGATCTGCGGGATCCTTCGACGGCCGACCGTGTTTTCAAATTCCGTCCGGATCCAGGAAAGATCGCGGGCAGAAAGATTGCCATCCATCGCACCGAGTTCGACGCCGTCCAACTTCCGCACAATCGTGCCGTGTTCGACGCGGCGCTCGACGTGTTCAAACGGATGGGCGCGGTCTTCGAGGACGTGACATTTCCCGATCGACCCTATGGCGCGGTGTTCGCCAACATCACGAACGTGGAAGGCGGCGCGATTTTCCGCGACCTCTTCGAGGACAAGCGCATCGACGGCATGTTCCGTTACAACTGGTCGCGCCGGGCGGATTGGCTGGCAGGAACAATGGCGCCCGCATCGGATTATCTCAAGGCCCAACGCATTCGGCAGATGGTCGTGACGGAAACCGACGCGCTGATGTCGAAATACACCGCGATCGTTGCGCCAACGAGCGCCACCGGCGCGCCACCTCGCGAAGCGCCGGTGCAGCCTCCAATTCCGCCGCCGCCGCGACAACCCGCCGGACGGACTATCCCGCGCGTGAACAACATCGCGAATCTCAGTGGCCTGCCGGGAATCAACATCCCGGTCGGATTCGACGCCGAAGATATGCCGCTCTGCGTCCAGATCGTCGGTAATGCCTGGGACGAGCAATCAGTACTGGATCTCGCAATGGCGTTCCAAAAGGAAACCGACTGGCACAAGCGCCGGCCGCCGTTTCCCTATCGCGCATAACGCGATCGGCGGAGCGGGTTCGAGGTGTTCGAGGTGTCGAGAACAGGAGATCGAATGAAACGCGGCAGTCTTCAGGTCACGGCGACGACGAACAATGAGCCTTGATCGAAACGGCCCGGAGACGCGGGTGAAGAGCGGCGCAACGCACGGACCCGGCCGGGGAATCGCCGAGCCATGGCGAATCGTGATGATCGATCCGCTTTCCGATTCTGCTCAGCGAGTGTTCCTCGACCAGATGCCGGGCAACGAGTTTACGTTCGAGTGTCCGTCGACCTCCGACCCGGACGAACTGCTGAAGCAGGTACGTGGCGCGCACGCGCTCCTCACGCGCCGGCACGTTGTGACCGCGGATCTGATTGCGGCCGCAGGACCGGACTTGCGAGTCGTGCAGATCCACGGACACTTCCCGGATCGAGTGGATCTCGAAGCCGCGCGCCGCGCAGGTGTGATGGTCGCGGTGATGCCGAGCAAAGGCGCAATCGCCGTGGCCGAGCACGCGATGGGGCTGATGCTGGCGTTTGCGCACAAGATCGTGCCCGGTCACCGCGGAGTGGTTTCAGGCGCCTATCGCGAGCGAGGACTTCAACCCGCGCGCACGACGGAAACCGAAATCGCGTTCAACTGGCTGGGCTATCCCGATCTGTTCGAGTTGTACGAGAAGACGCTCGGAATCGTCGGCTTCGGAGAGATCGGATACGAGCTTGCGCGCCGGGCGCGCAGCTTCGACATGCGCGTGCTCTTTCACACGCGCAGACCGATCGCAGAAGGGCTCGTGGCGCCGCTCGATCTGCGGCGGGTCCCGCTCGACGAGCTCCTGCGGGAATCGGATTTCGTCACGCTGCACGCTCCGCATACGCCGCAAACCGAGCGGCTGATGGACGCCGAGACGTTGTCGTTGATGAAGCCGACTGCGTACTTGATCAATACGTCGCGGGGCGGATTGGTGGACGAGGTGGCGCTCGTCGCTGCGCTGCGCGAGGGAAGACTCGCAGGCGCGGGACTCGACGTGTTCAGCGACGAGCCGTTGTCCGATACGCATCCGCTGCTGGCTCTTGATTCAGTCGTTCTTACCCCGCACGTAGCTGCCGGCGCCAGCGGCGGACAGCGTGTGCATGCGCGCGAGTCGTTGGAGAACGTTGCGCGGGCTTTCAGAGGCGAGCCGATGCGCCATCGGCTGGATGACGTGTATCAGAGCGTTCGACTCGCAATGTGATCGACGCGTCTTCAGAGAAGGAATATGCCGAGAATCGCTGTTGACTCAGTGGTAGCCGAACCCGGAAGCAAAGCGCGTGGTTATGTCGCGGCGGTGAATCGCGTCGACGGCTCGACGCTTGGGATCCCTGTTGTGATTGTCGCGGGAAAGCGAGACGGCCCTGTTCTGCTCGCCGATGGCGGGATTCATGGCGACGAGCAGGAGGGCACGCTCGCGATCATGGCGCTGGCGCGCCAGCTCGATCCGGCGACGATGCGTGGGGCTTTCATCGGCGTGCCGGTGATGAACGTCGGGGCATTCGAAGCGATGGCGCGTGGCAATCCACGCGACACCCACACCTTCGATATGAATCGCGTGTATCCCGGCAAGCCGGATGGCTTTCTCACCGACCGGGTCGCTCACATCCACAACGCGCTGATCGGATCGATCGCCGATATGGAGATCACCATCCATTCCGGCGGCAATATCTGCTACCTGGCCGAGACGATCTTCGTCGCGGGCAACGACACGAAAGGCGACGAGCTCGCGCGTGCCATGGGACCCGAGTGGCCGATCATCCTCGAGACGCCGCACCCGGTCGGCACGCCGATGGCGGCCATGCTCTCGCGAGGCAAGCCGGCGCTCACCGTTGAACTTGGCGGCGCGGCGGCAAGCATGCCGGACACGCTCGCTCGCGTGGCATGTACGATCAAGAACGCTCTTCTCAACGTCTGCCGGCACTTCGGGATGATTGACGGCGACGCCGAGTACGCGGCCGGCTACTGGCGCGGGCGGCAGAAAGTCGTGCAGGCAGGGCACAGCGGCATCATCGATCCGATCGGCGAGCCGCCGCTGAAGAAGCCCATCACGAAGGGCGATGTGCTGCTGCAAATCAGCAACCTGTTCGGCGAGCCCATCGAGCAGCTGACCGCGCCGTGCGACGGCACGCTGTTCGGGATCCGCACCTATCCGAGCGTCACCGCGGGAGATTGGGCGCTGTTCTGCGCGGACGCGACGTATGTGGCCGCAGGCCGATGATCAGCGATCCTGCTGCGCTCCTCGCGTTCATGTTTGGCGTGATCGCGTTTGCGAGGTTTCTCGAGGGGCGCGTTGCGTTCGTCAAGAAGATCAGCTCGGCCGTCGTCTGCACGCTTCTCGGCATGTTATTGGGCAACATTGGCGTCCTGCCTCATGAGGGGCCCGTCAATGAGGGCGTTTACGACTTTGCCGTGCCCTATTCGATTGTCCTGGTGATTCTCGCCTCGAATCTTCGAGAGTTGAAACAGGCTGGAACGCGCATGCTCGGTTGCTTTGCGCTGGCGACCGTTGCCACCTTTGTTGCGTGCGTCGCCGCCGGCTTGTTATTCGCACGCGCCATCGGTCCCGAAACGTGGAAGATCAGCGGGCAGTTCGCCGGGGCCTTCGTTGGCGGCGGAATGAACTTCGTGGCCGTTGGTCGAGGGCTCGAGACTTCGCCCAGCCTCTTCGCGGCCGCGTCGGTCGCAGACAACCTTTCGACGGTGCCGTACATGCTGGCACAGATGGGGCTGGCGGCGATTCTTACGGCGCGATTTCGCGCCGTGCCGATCTGGCGCCGAAATGCGACCGCGGCGACGCTCGCCGCCACCAGTAGTGACGCCAGCGTGACGTTACCCGCAGATATCGGCAACGGGCCGAGCAACGATACTCCTCGAGACCCACGGCGGTTCTGGACGGACGCGGAGATCAGCATCTCGGACCTGGCGATTCTCGCCGCTGCCCCATTGGCTGCCATCTGGCTATCGGCCCGACTGGCCCCGCTGATTCCGGGTTTTCCGACGGTGTTGTGGCTGACGACGTTGGCATTCGTGGCCGCGCAGTTCCCCTTCTTTCGGACGGTCAAAGGTGCGTCGGTCCTTTCGTGCTTCGCGCTGCACCTGTTCTTCATCGTGATTGGCGCGGGCGCTGTTTTTGCCGAAGTCCTCAAAGCAGGGCCGGCGCTTTTCGTCTACATGCTGGTCATCCTGGTGATTCACGTCGTTCTTGCGTACGGAGTTGCGTGGCTCGTCGGCTACGACATTCCAAACATCTCGATTGCGAGCCAGGCAGCAGTGGGCGGCCCGGGCTCAGCGCTCGCGTTGTCGATGGCCATGAACTGGCCGGCCCTCGCCACACCCGGAATTATCGTCGGCATTCTCGGATACGCGATTGGGAACTACGTCGGCTTCGGCTGCGCGTATTTGTTGCGGGGGTATATGTGAGCCGGACGCTGGAGGGCTGCCATGCGGTCGTCACCGGCGCGGGCCGCGGACTGGGACGCGCCATCGCGCAAGGTCTGGCGGAGGCAGGTGCGTGTGTCTCGATCTGCGCGCGGACCGAGAGCGAGCTCGAGAAGACCGCAGGCGAGATTCGCGCCCGCGGCGGGTGCGTCGAATCGGCGCAAGTCGATCTCTCGGATCCCGCAGCATGCGATCGCTTCGTCGCTAGCGTATTCACGCGCACGACTCACGTCGATGTTCTGGTCAACAACGCGGCGGTTCTCCAACTTGCACCGCTGGAGCAGCTGTCGCCCGAGGTCTGGGTCGATACGATCGCGATTAACCTCACTGCGCCCTACCTTTTGATCAACGCGTTTCTGCCCTCGATGCGGCAGCACGGCGGATCGATCATCAACGTCTCGTCGCGCGCCGGCGTGCTCGGGTTCGCGAACGAAACAGCCTACTGCGCCTCGAAGTTCGGCCTCGAGGGGTTCACGCGTGCGCTCGCGCTGGAGCTCGAGGGCGCGCCGGTGAGCGTGAACACCGTTACACCTGGTCTGCGGATCAAGCCGACATCAATCACTGACGCGGATATCGCCACCGGCGAAACGCATCGCGAGCAATGGGAGGATCCGCGGCAACTCATTCCGGCTTTCCTGTTCCTTGCTCGTCTGCGTGGAGAAATCAGCGGACTGCGATTCGACGCAAATCGTCTGTCGCGGGCGCTCGACGCGGATCCAGTGCTCACAGTCGCTCGCGCGAAGGACCTTGCGGAATGATGTCCACTGAATCTTCCACCATCGGTCGGCCGATGAAGTTGTCGGCACGTGCGCTGGCGCTCGCGCCGGTGTCAGAGGCTGCCCGTTCGGACAAGGTCACCATCGCGGCCGACGTCTTGAAGGCGGTGCACGACGCGCTGATTGGCGGCGAAACGCACTACACGAATCGCCCGGGCATTCCAGCCCTCCGCTCTCGCGTCGCCGATGAGCTCCAACTGCTGGGTGGACCTGCCTTCGATCCGAATCTCGGCGTCGTCATCACGGCCGGCGTGCGTGAAGCGCTCTTCGTCACGATGCTCGGGCTTCGACTCTTACCTGGTGAAGTCATCGTCGGCGGGCCGGATGACGGCGGCGAATTCGCCGACCTGTTTTCACTCATAGGGCTTCGACCGGTCTCGCTCGGCGACGCTCCGTCGTCAAGCGCGGATGCACGGCTGGTCTACCACGAGCGAGAGCAGGATGACACGGCAACTGCCACCCTGATCGCGACGGCCACCGGGCAGGGCTTGCCTCTCGTCCTGAACATTCGATCGTCGATTGGTTCTGACCGTGCGGCCACGCTTTCAGCTCTCGCCAGCCATGACCAGAGCATGGTTGTTGGCGATCTCGATGCGCTTCCAGGCATCGCCGCCTTCCGCGTTGGTTTCGTCGCCGGACCGGCGGCGCTTGTCGCGGGTGCGCGGCTGTGGAAGCAGGCGTTTTCGATTTGTACGGCCGCCCCCTCGCAGCGCGCGGCGCTCATCGCGCTCGATCGCCGCCGCAAGGAGGCGCGATGACCGCGCACGCGGCTCCCGAGGGCCAGCAGGCGACCGAGATTCGCTACAGCCTCATGGAGTTGGCCGAGCAGCTTCCCGACGTCATTTCCCTCGGCCGGGGCGATCCGGATCTCGATACGCCCGCCGCAATCATCGATCGGGCCGTTGCCGCGGTCGCGGGTGCACACGAGATGCCGAACGTCCAGGGACTCGACGTGCTCCGCGCCGCCATTGCCAATCGCTACGAGCGCGACAAGGACCTTCGGTTCGATCCCGAGCGCGAAATCCTCGTCACCAACGGCGCGCAGGAAGGGCTCTTCCTGACGATGCTCGCCCTCGTTGATCGGGGTGATCGTGTGCTCGTTCCAGACCCGCGCTACTCATCGTACGACCAGGCCATCGAGGCCGCTGGCGGCACGACGGTCGAAGTTCCAACTCGGCTCGAGCGCGACTTTCACCTCGAACCCGAAGAGCTGTCGCGCCGTGCACACGAGGGCAAGGTGCTGATTCTCGTCAATCCGAATAATCCGACCGGATCATGCATCCCGCCGCAAGGCGTGCGTGACATCGCAGCAGTTGCGAAACGCGCAGGACTCACCGTGGTCTCCGATGAGATCTACGAGAGCCTTGTGTTCGATGGTGGCTCGGTGCTGTCGGTTGCGGCGTGCGAGGGCATGCGAAACCAGACGGTCACGCTGTCGGGATTCTCGAAAACGTACGCGATGACAGGATTCCGCGTCGGCTATCTTATTGGTCCGCCTGGGTTCATCGCCGCCGCTACACGATTGAAGGCCGCAACCTCCGGGCCGTGCTCGCTTCTTTCGCAGTATGCGGCGGTGGCCGCGTTGCAGGGATCGCAGGATTCGATCGACGAGTTTCGACGCGTGTTCGACGAGCGGCGCCGATTGATGATGTCGGGTCTCGATCGCCTTGGAATCCCGTACAGCCATCCCGGTGGCGGCTTTTACATCTGGGCCAATATCGCTCGCTTTGGAATGCCTGCGGAGTTGTTCTGCCGGCAGCTCCTCACCGAGGCGCGCGTTCTCATGTTTCCTGGAACATCGTTTGGAAAACGCTGGACCGAGTATGTCCGGATCTCGCTGCTGCAGCCGTCGGCGCGTCTCGAAGAAGCCTTGAGCCGGCTTTCGCGATTCGTGACGGCTCTCGGCGCGCCACAGGTGCTCGCATGAGCGATCGGCTTCGCGGACGCATCGCCATCGTCACCGGAGGCGCTGCTGGCATCGGGCAGGCGACCGCGCGCCTCTTCGCGAATGAAGGCGCCCACGTTGTGGTCCTCGACAAGGACGGTGCCGGCGCCGAGTCTGTCGCTGCCGAGATCACCGAACGAGGTGGAACAGCAGCCGCTCGCACTACGGATGTCTCGCGCGCCGACGAGGCTGAAGCTGCCGTGGCGTTCGCGGTCGAACGATTCGGCACGGTCGACGTGCTCGTCAACAACGCCGGAATCGAGCTAAAGCGGCCCGTCGAAGAGACGACGGAGGAGGAATGGGATCGCGTGCTCGCGGTAAACCTGAAGTCCGTGTTCCTGATGTCGAAGAACGTGATCGGCATCATGAAGGCAAAACGACGCGGCGCAATCGTGAACAACTCCTCGGTCGGCTATTTCATCGCGGCACCGAACAGCGCCGCGTACGGCGCCTCCAAGGCCGGGATGATGGCGCTCACGCGCGGAATGGCGCTGGAGTTGGCGCCGTTCAACATCCGGGTGAATGCGGTGTGTCCTGGCGTGATCGATACGCCGATGAACGAGCGCAATTTGATGCGGGCGGACGATCCCGACGCCATGCGGCGGTCGTGGTTCGAAGTCACACCGCTCAATCGACTCGGTCGGCCAGAGGACGTGGCGAACGCGATGTTGTTTCTGGCGTGCGATGAGTCGGATTTCATCACCGGGACGCCGCTGATCATCGATGGCGGCCGGACGGCGCAGTAACTGGGTCAGGCAGGCGCACATGAATATCCTGGTTCTCAATCCGAATACGTCCGCCGCGGTGACCGAACGCATTGCGGGTGTGGTCCATCGGATCGCGCGGCCCGAAACCCACGCCATCGTGCAGCGGATCGCGCATGGTCCTGAGGTGCTGGAATCGGCATTCGATGAATCGCTTGCGGTGCCGCACGTGATCGACGCCGTTCGTGAGGCGACGGCCACGGGAGTACACGCAGTGATCCTTGCCGCGTTTTGCGATCCCGGCCTCGACGCGGTCCGCGAGATCTCGACGATCCCCGTTTACGGCCTGGAGGAAACAACTTTCGCCGTCGCGCTTCTTCTTGGCAACAAGTTCGGGATCCTGACGGAGCGGAAGCACAAGACGGCGGTCAAGATGCAGCACGTGCGCAAGCACGGACTGGAAAGCCGGTTCGCATCGGTGCGTCCGCTCGACATGGGCGTCGCCGATATCGCGAGCGACCCCGATCGCGTGAAGCGCGTCGGGCTCGACGTTGCGCGGCGGATGGTCGAAGAGGATGGCGCCGAGGTCATCATCATGGGTTGCGCCTCGATGGCGGGCTACTCGGAGGATTTACAGCGTGAGCTGTCGGTGCCGGTGCTCGATCCGATCGCCGTGACGTTCAAGGTGGTCGAAGGGCTGACGGAGATCGGCGTCGTGCATTCAAAGCGAGGTTTGTTCGCGACGCCAGCGCCCCAGCGAATCAATTAGCGGATTACACAGAGCGGAATTGCAGGCGGGAAACAGCGCAGGGAGGACCGTATGAGCGTCGGATCGTCGAGTCTGCGGATTGTCGTCATTCTTCTAATCGGACTCTGTGTCGTTGCACGAGCGGAGGCGCAGACCGTCTTTGGCGCCGTGGAGGGCACGGTCAAAGACGAAAGCGGAGGCGTCCTGCCCGGCGTCACGGTTGAGGCGACTTCACCCGCCCTCATCGCGGGAACGCGGTCGGCCGTCACCGACGACACCGGCAGTTACAAGCTCCTGCGATTGCCTGTTGGGACCTACGCGCTCAAGTTCTCGCTCACCGGTTTCACGACGGTCGGACGCGAACGCGTGGTGATCAACTCGGGCTTCACGGCCACGATCAACATCGACATGAAGGTCGGGGCGATGGCTGAAACGTTGACGGTCGTCGGCGAATCGCCCGTGGTGGACGTGAAGGGAACGACGGGGCAGACCATCCTGACGCACGAAGTCGTCGACGCCATTCCGAGCGCGCGAAATCCCTTCGACATGTCGAAGTTCGTGCTCGGTGCCTCGACCTCGACGCCCGACGTGGGCGGATCGACGGCACACCTGTACACCGCGATTCAGGTCCACGGGTCGCGCGGCAACGATCGCGGTTATTACCGCGACGGCGTCCGCGTCGGCGCCTACTTCGGGGACGGTGACGCGCCCCGCGCGTTCGGATCGACGGGCGCACAACAGGAAATCAACTATCAGACGACGGGCCTTCCGGCGGCCGTCGGTCATGGCGGGGTCGCGATCAACCTGGTGTCGAAGGACGGCGGCAACCAGTTCGGCGGCAGCTTGTTCGCGTCGGGCACGAACGTGCACCTGCAGTCGTCGAACCTGACGCAGGAGCTCCGCGACCTCGGCGTGTCGAGTACGAACGGCGCCAAAAAGGCGTACGACATCGATGGATCGTTCGGCGGACCGATCAAGCACGACAAGGTCTGGTTCTTCGGATCGCCGCGGGTGTTGTCGTTCACCTCGCTGCTCGCGAATCAGATCGGTCTGGATGGCCAGCAGGCCATCGACTATACCCGGCAGTTCAACTGGTTCGCGAAATCGACGATACAGCTGACGCCGCACAACAAGTTCACGCTATCGGACGCGTACGACGGCTCGTATCGACCCTACCGGCGCGAGAGCGCGACGTTCGTCTCCGACGAGGCAGCCGGGTTCAACACGAGCGGGCGCCACCCATACAACCAGATCGTCGGGTTCAGCTGGACGGGGACGCGCGGCAACAGCTGGATTTACGAGGTGGGATTCGGGCACACGCGCGTCGGCGCGAAGACCGATTTTCGTCCTGAATCGACGAAGGATGCGCGGCTCGACCAGGTGAGCTCCACGTTGACCGGTGCGGCTATTCGCGTGCGGGCCGACACGACGGACCGCGAAGATTACAACGCATCGATCACCCACGTCGCGAACTGGCGCGGATCGCACGAGCTCAAAGTCGGCAGCCAGGGCAACTGGGGCTCGTTCAACGACTACCGGTATCAGCGCGACGCGATCATTCTCTACACGCGAAACGGCGTGCCCGACGCCGTCGATCTTGTCAACGTGCCCGTGATTATTCTCACGGACGTCAGAGAGTTCGGGTTCTACGCCCAGGACTCGTGGCAGCTGGCGAAGCGGCTGACGTTCAACGTCGGCGTGCGCTACGACTGGTTCGAGAACCACATTCCCGCACAACATGCGGACGCCGGTCGCTGGGTTCCTGTCCGGGATTTCGCGCCCATCGACGTCATCACGTGGTCGAACGCGGTGCCCAGGTTTGGTGTGGCGTTCGACTTGTTCGGCAACGGCCGCACGGTCGTGAAAGGCAGTGCGAACAAATACATGGGAGTCGAGGCCGCGGGCGTGGGGCAGGCCGTGAACCCGCTCACTCAGAGCTCCAACCGATGCGTCTGGACCGACCTGAACGGCGACAACGAATTCCAGGACAACGAATACAGCCGATGCCAGGGATTCGCAGGTGGCGTGTCCACGAGGATCGATCCAAACGTCAGGCGGCCGTTCAATCGCGAGTACAGCGTTGGTTTCGAGCACGAGCTGTTCCCCGCGACGGGATTGTCGGTTTTCTATTACCGGCGCGAGAACCGCGATTTGCGCGGCACAGTCAATCTGGCCGTGCCCACCGCCAGCTACATTCCGGTCACGATCACGAACCCGGTTACCAACCAGCCGTTGACGATCTACAACCAGAATCCCGCGACGGCCGGATTACAAGACAACCTTCTCACCAATGTCGACAAGCTGAATTTCGACTACAACGGGATCGAGGTCGCAGTCCAGCGTCGGTTCACTTCCCGATCGTCGGTGCTTGCAGGTTACCAATACGGCAAGGCGACCGGCCGGATTTCCACCGGCGGTGATTTGAACGATCCGAACCGCGACATCTTCGCCGTTGGCGCCGTGGGCAACGACGAGCCGCACCAGATCAAAGCGTCCGGCTCGTACGTCCTGCCGGGCGACGTTACGCTGAGCGGCTTCTTATCGAGCCGCTCGGGTCATCCACGGCAACGGCAACTCAACGTCGGCCGGGCGCTGGTGCCGACCCTGACGCGGTCTTCGCAGACCGTCGCGCTCGAGCGGAATGACGACGTCCGCTACGACCGGGTGACGCAGCTCGATCTGCGATTCGGCCGCGTGTTCCATTTCAGCGGTCATCGGCTCGAGCCGTTCGTCGACGCATACAACCTGTTCAACGCGAACACCATTCTTGCGGACGTGACCACGATCGGCACGAGCCTGGGACGCGTGTCGAACACGTTGAGTCCCAGACTGGTGCGGCTTGGCGCGAAAGTGGATTTCTGACGAGCAAAAGGAGCGAACGTGGACGATCAGAACGTCAAACGGATTCATCACATGGGCTTCGTCGTACGCAACCTGGACGAGACACTGCGCGTGTGGGAGTCGTTATTCGGAGTGAAAGCGGAGATAAAGGTGAACCCCGAGCTGCACGTCCGGCTCGGATCGATGGTCATCGGCGGGGTGAAGTTCGTGTTGAACGAGTCGACGATGCCGGGAAGCCGGTGGGACCGTTTTCTCGCAACGAACGGCGAAGGGCTCGAGCATATCGCGCTCGAAGTGAACGACATCGACGCGATGTGCGAAACGGCAAAGACGCTCGACTTGCACGTGCGTTTTGCCGAACACAAACCGATGTACGACACGATCAGCAACTTCATCGAGAAAGACGGGCTCGGCGCCACCACGATCGAGTTGATGGAGCCGGTGAAAGTGACGCGCTGAGCGGCAGGGCATGCCGGGGTGAAATGACCGGACGCGCCCGAGTTTCGTGGAGAACTCCGATGAGACCGAAGGATGTCTGGAGAATTGCGCTCGCGTTTGCCGTGACGACTGGAGCGGCCGTCGTTGCGCAGCAAGCGCCGCCGCAGAGCGGAGCGATCGTGATCAAGGCGAAAACCATCTACACGATCACGCGCGGCGTCGTCAGCAACGGCGAGGTGCTCGTCGCTGACGGCAAGATCAAAGCCGTGGGCAGGAGCGTCGACGCACCGCCCGGCGCGACGGTATACAACGCGATTGCCGTCATGCCGGGGATGATCGATGCCCATACGCATCTCGCGCTTTCGCGCCTGGGCGACCGCATACCCGGTCCCGTCACATCGGAGTGGAAGGCCGTCGAGCACTTGAGGCTCGACGATCCGATGTTGCAGATCGCGCTGTCCGGGGGAGTGACGTCGGTCATTACGCGTCCAGGCAGCGGCGTGATCAGCAGCGGTCAGGCGGTCGCGCTGAAGCTGAAACGCAAACCAATCGTTCTCAAACCATACGTCGATTTGAAGATGGCCGTTCGACCGCTGATCAATTTGCGCGAGGGTGAAACACCGCAGACCGTGATGGGCTGGTACGCGACGGCCAGCGAATACTTCCGCAAGGCCAAGGTCTATCTCCAGCAGCAGGAAGACTACAAAGCCGGTCGGCTCGCGACGAAACCGCCGGTCGACGAGCGCCTCGAGGCGCTCGCGGCGGTCTTGCGCGGCGATGTCATGGTCCACACGCATACGCATTATCCGAGCGAGAACCAGATGGTCATGAAGCTCGCGAAAGAGTACGGCTTCATCGATCGACTCGCGTTCGGCCACGCCGAAGAAGTGGCGCCGATGGCGGAAGTGCTCAGGGGTTCGAAGATCATCCCCGTCATCGGCCCGATGATGATCGTTCGCTACTTTGGCGACTCGCGGTCGCACAACATCGTGAAAGAGCTCATGGAAGTGGGAGTCTCCGCCAGTCTGCAGACCGACAACTCGCGCGAACAATTCAAGGACTTCCGCGAGTATGCAGCCATGCTCGTGCGGCACGGTCTCAAGGAGGAGCACGGCCTGCAGGCGATCACGATCAACGGCGCCAAGGCCATGATGCTGGCGGACCGTATTGGCAGTATCGAAGTCGGCAAGGACGCAGACCTGGTGCTGCTCGATGGTCATCCCTTCGATCTCACTGCCGATCGGATCGAACGCGTGATCGTTGACGGAATCGTCGAGTACGAACGCAAGGACGTGTGGCAGACTCGCCGGCCGACACCCGTCGGACCGTTTGCGCCGCTGCGCGCCGCCAGACAGCTCCCCGAAGGAACGTTTGCCCTCACCAACGCTCACGTGTTTCCGATCAGCCGTTCGCCGATGAAGGGTGCGACGCTTCTCGTGGAGAAGGGAAGAATCTCCGCGGTTGGCACCGGAGCACGAGTGCCTTCAGGCGTACCCACGGTGGATGTGGGCGGACGGGTCGTGACACCAGGCTGGGTGGTGGCACGGACGTATCC
>WNGA01002336.1_pt1 | contig 35053 bp, 32 predicted proteins | sample 5400061 | NCBI WGS metagenome assembly WNGA01 (sample SAMN13153366, study PRJNA577476) | soil metagenome | isolation source: 100 cm soil or saprolite under grassland replicate 2 | place: USA:California | collected 2016-06-15
TCCAAGCTTCACGATGGCAGCCCCCTGGTTGGGTCCGTCGTGGGCCAGTCTCAGGATCAGAGCGCCCGTTTTGCCCGAGAAAATGAATGCACGGCCATCCTGTGGGCAGGGTTGGCTGGGATCCATACACGGGTTCGCCACGGCCGCTCCGAAAATGCCCGGTGCGCCAACCGCGACATCATCCACACCATCGTTGTTGACGTCACCTGCGCCAGCGACGGCCAGACCAAAATCGCAGGGCGACGGCTCGTCGATGGTCGGCTCGCACTGCGTACCGTCGAGATTGTCCGGATCGCTTATCGAATGCAGGAGATCGTGGCTCGAGCCCGAAATCAGAAACACCCTCCCCTGGGTGGGCGCCCCAACAGCCACGTCCGCCGTGGCGTCACCATCGATGTCGCCGAGACCGGCGACTGTAAACCCGAAATGGCCATTTGTAGCCGGCACCGGATTGTCGATTCGGATTCCAGTCACGGAACCAGCACTATCGACCGACAACCTTGGGACCCAGATGGCAACCAGAACTAGAACGAGCGCGGCTCCCCACCTGGCACGTCCCACCGCCCGATATTGATCCTGCACGTATCGGAGGTCAAGCAATGACACATCCGGACGGCTCAGATATGGGCTTGCGGCGGGAATCACCTCCGGCATCATCGAGGACACCGGTCTCAGCACCCGCCTAAGCTAACCGCATCAAATGAGACTGCGCGTGGCAGTGGTTGGAGCCGGCTTCATGGGTCAGCTACACGCCCGCGTCATCTCCGAGAGCCCGCTCGCGCAGCTGGCCGCGATAGTCGACGTCGATCAGGACGTCGCCGAGATGGTCGCCTCGAACTTCGGAGTTGCTTCGTATTTATCTGTGAACGCGATCTGCGAAGACCGGGAGGTTGACGCGGCGATTGTCGCCGTTCCCGATACCGCCCACGAGGAGCCGGCAACTCGATTGCTCCACGCAGGCAAAGCAGTGCTGCTCGAGAAGCCCATGGCGCATACGCTGGATGCCGCGCGCCGTATCGCCGAGGTCGCCCGAGCGTCGCGCAGCCGGTTGATGGTGGGACACATCCTGAGGTTTGATCCGCGCTACGCCGGAGCGGCGGCACAGGTTGCCGAAGGCGTCGTGGGTCAACCACTGCATGTGACGGCGGGTCGCTTCACCTTCCGTGACGTCGGGACGCGCATGGCAGGAAGGAGCTCGCCTTGCTTTTACCTCGGAATACATGACATAGACGCCATGCAGTGGGTCACGGGCCGAAGGATCACTCGGTTATTCGCACGAGCCGTTACGACCGTTGTTCCGAACAGCTCCAGACCACCGACTGCCGATGCGATCTTCGCAACCTGCGAGCTGGAAGGCGGTGTGGTTGGAAACCTACAATTTGGGTGGACGCTGCCCAACAACTTCCCCTCCGGAATCAACGCACGTCTCGAAGTCGTCGGAACAATGGGTAGTGTGGCTGTCGACACACACGACCATGGTCTACGGGTTGTCGGCGCCGCAGGAATGACGCTCCCCGACCGACTGCACTGGCCGGAGACCAATCAGCGGATAGCAGGAGACCTGGCGGATGAGGTGAATCACTTTGTCGTCAGCGTTTGCAACGACCAAGACTTCCTTGTGCCCGTCGCTGACGCAGTTCGCAACGTGGCGGTGAATGACGCGATCATCCGGTCCATCAAGAGCAACGCCTCTGAGACGGTGGAGCTGGTCGCTGATTGAACGCTTGGTCAGACGACTGCCTGTGAGTCGGAGTAGAAGGAGCCCAAGTCAGCCGCGACCTTGGCTGCGGCGACCGTAAGGAACCGTGCACCCAGCTCCGCACTGGCGCCGGCAGGATTGTCCGTGAAACCGTCGATCGCTTTCCAGGAACCGTGGATCTCAGCTCGATAGTCCGACCGGAATGGAGGGTTTGCGGCGGGCTGATCGGGTCGGTTCGGCCGTGGTTCCCGAACGAGGTGGCCTGCCATCGCCATCATGGCTGCGGTTTCAAAGCCCCCAGCGTGCCCCGGAATGGTCCGGATCGTGGGGCTCCCGGCCTCAATCAGGGCTTCATAGGCCATCGCCCACCACGAGCCAGAGCCGACTGCGATCGGAAGCTCCAATCCCAGATCGCGTGCTGCAACCTGGGCGATCTCGTGATTGCCGCCGTGGCCGTTGAGATAGAACATCCGCAGGAATCCGCCGGACGCGGCCGACCTCCCGATATCCATCAGCACGCCATAGAAGGAAAGGCTGGTCATCGAGAGAGTTCCCCCAAAGGGAACGTGATGCGCTGAACTTCCCACAGGCAACGTTGGCGCCAGCACCACCGGAAAGGAATCCCGCAATGCCAGCACTGCCCGCTCGGCAACGGCCTCCACGAGCAGCGAATCAGTCCCGACGGGAAGATGTGGCCCATGCTGTTCGGTCGCGCCCAGCGGAACGACGAGGAGGCTCTCGGGGGCGGCCTTGTTCGCTTCGGACCGTGTCATTTCGACAAGGCGTCGAACCGCTCCGCGGTCAATCCCCATCTGGACCGTGGATGTCGAGAACCACACTCTTGATCTGAGTCATGAACCGGATCGATTCCATCCCACCAACGCGCCCGACCCCGCTGCCCTTCCCGGACCAGCCGCCGAATGGTGTGCGTCCGTCCCAATACGCCGCCGACTCATTCACGTTCACGACCCCACACTCGAGTCGCTCTGAGATGTGGAAGGCAGCGTTCATGTCCGACGTGTAGACCGAGGCACACAACCCTAGCGTGCAGCTATTGGCAACCGCGATGGCGTCCTCGACGTCGCGAACGACGATGACGGGAGCGATCGGCCCGAACGTCTCCTCACGATTGGCCAGCGAGTCACGGCTCACATGATCCACGACCGTGGGCTGGTAGTACAGGTCAGTCGGATGGCCCTTGGCGCGGCCGCCCCCGAAGATGACGTCGGCCCCCCGATCGACGGCGTCACGAATGTGGCTGTCCATCTTTGTAGCGACGCCTGGATTGTTAAGCGGACCCATGGTCGTGCCCTGGTGCAGAGGATGCCCGAGCTTCACTCGTGACGCGCTCGACTGGAGGCCATCCAACACCTGGTCGTGGATGCGTTCCGTCACGAGAATGCGTTCGCTGCTCTGACAGATCTGGCCGGCATTGGTGAAGCAGCCGATAGCCGTCCCAGATATAGCCGCCTTGAGGTTCGCATCGTCGAGGATGATCGTCGGTCCGTTGCCCCCCAGCTCCAACAAGAGGGGCTTGGCGCCGGCATACTTCGCGATCAGATTTCCCGTTGCGGTGCTGCCGGTGAATCCAACGGCCTGCGTTCCGGAGTTCGCGACTATCTCCTCACCTGGAACCGCACCTCCGTGTATCAAATTGATCGCTCCGTCCGGCAGACCCGCCTCCAGAAGGCACTCAACCAGGCGAGCCGCGATCATCGAGGTCGTCGGTGCCGGCTTCCAAACGACAACATTGCCCGCAGCCAACGAAGCCGACAGGTACTCGCTCGGGATTCCAACCGGATAGTTCCACGGCGTCAGGACGGCGACTACTCCGTGCGGCTGGCGCAGCGTAAAGATTCGCTTGTCCGCCGCCGATGGCAGCAAGCTCGTCTCGAGCTTTGAGATGTAATCGGCTGCATCGCGGAAGAGCTGCGCTGCGAAATTGATCTCGTCATTGGCTTCGTGGAGTGGCTTGCCTTGCTCCAGTGAGAGCTCGGGCGCCAGCCGCGCCTGGCGGCCGACGATGGTGTCGGCTATCCGGTCGCAGAGAGCAGCGCGTTCGAGAATCGACAGCCGAGCGCTGGAATGGCGAGCCCGGTTTGCCGCGTCAACGGCTGCGCGTGCGTCATCACGGGTGCCGTCTGAGACGACACCGATCACCTTGCCTGTCGCTGGGCTGACCTGCTCGAATGTTTTCCCTTCGGAGGCATCCCTCCACTCCCCGCCTATGAACAGCCGCACCTGCCGTGCCTTGACCGAGGTTTCCATCAACGTCATCACCTCCCGTCGACCTATTCCAGAAGGCGCTCCAGGCGCTTGGTCCGGGCCGTCACGCCGGCCAGGCCGGACCCGCCCGTTCCGTTTGTCAGCGCGCATCCGATGCATTCCGCACCGTGACTGCTCTCCTCAGTCACCGGCTCGGCCGCGCTCCTGCCAGCTCTCGAGCAGCCGCTCCATCTCGTCAAGGGTGGGATATCCCTGGAAGTCTCCAGGCGTTGCGACGGCACAGACCCAATGCCTCGTCGATGTCAGAGACTCCGAAATAGTCGAGAAACTCCTCCTCGGTGCCAAAGATCGCTGAGGTCTTCTGGATGACAGGACCAAGCGCCTCTCTTGCCGATTCGATACTCCAGAGCTGCAGCCGGAGGTTGAGATCGAGTGAGATCATCGCATCACAATTCCGCCCTAACTCCACGGCCCTGCGCATGGTGGCGGCACAGGATTCGCTCAGCGCGAATGTCATTCCGTTGAGATGCACGAGCCTGGCGTCGCGGAAGTGGTCGGGGCTGAGATCATCGGGCTGGAGGTTGCTTGCCGCCGAACCGCGACGGTAGTACTGAATTCGCGTGACGCCGGTCGCATCATGGTGCTTCAGATACAAGCCAGTATTGCGGGTTGGATCGAGGATGACCCCCGAAACGTCGACGCCCTCTCGGGCGATTGTATTCAGAGCAAGCTCACCCAAAGGCTCATCGCCCAACCGGCTTATCCACGCTGAGCGGTAGCCGAGTCGCGACATGGCGATTGCGAAATTCGAGTCAGCTCCGGCGAAGTCCAGCATCAAACGCTCCCCAAGTCGCAGGGGTGCGGTCGTGTCCTCGCCGTAAAGCAGGACCATCGTTTCGCCGATCGTCACGATCTCGGCTCCCATGACGCAGGTTCAGCCCTTTCCCAGGGCGGCCACGAGGCCCCTGGTGAGGAACCGCTGGAAGGCGATCGCGAATATGAGGGGCGGCACCATCGCGAGTACTACGCTGGTCGCGATCAGAGCCAAGCTCGCATCTGGGTTTGTGGCGACCGACGAGAGAATTACAGGGAGCGTCTGCGAGCCGATCGTCTGCGTGAGAAGCAAGGCAAAAAGGAACTCGTTGTACGACAACATGAAGGCGAACGCTCCGGCAGCCGCCAGGCCAGGTGCAGCCAGCGGTAAGACGATCCTGAGTAACAGCTGCAGGCGCCCGCAACCGTCGATCTGAGCTGCTTCCTCGATGTCAATCGGCAGGGAGATGATGTAGTCGCGCAGAAACCAGATCGTGAACGGCAAGGAAAAGGTCAGGTAGACGAGTATCAGTCCGACGTATGAATCGAGCAGGCCGAGAGCGCTGACGATCGCGTAGTAAGGGATCGCCACGGCAATGGCGGGCAGCAGCCGGGTGCCCAGCAGAAAGTTGAAAACAAGCGATTTGCCTCTGAATTTGAGGCGAGCGAACGTGTAGGCAGCGAGAGCACCGAGCATCACATTCACGAGAGCTACGGTGAGCGCGATTATCGCGCTGTTCTCCAATGCCGCAGGAATCTCACGCGCCTCCTGCGAGATCCGGCTGCGAAGCGTTCCCCGGACATTCAGGCCTTGCGGAACAGTGCCCGTGAAGATGTAGTCGAAGTTGGCAATCGTCGGCTGTTGTGGTATCAGGTGGCTGGGACGAGTCAGCAGCTCGTTCTCACCCTGGAAACTGGAGTCGAGCATCCAGAGTATCGGCCCGAGGATGAACAGCAGCATCACCACGGTCGCAGCCCATAGGCCTGCCTGTCGCCAAAAAGCCCGGTTGCCGATGTAGGCGGTCACTGCCGCTCATCCGAGCGCAGGACCCTGAGGTACAGGATGATCACGCCCAGCAGAACCAACGCGATGAGGAATGCCAGGGCTGCACCCGTTCCCAGATCCAGGAATTTGAAGACCTCCGCGTACGCGAACCAGCTGATCAGCGAGGTGGCATCAGCGGGGCCTCCTCCAGTCATCACGTAAACAAGGTCGAATGTCGTCGCTGCCACGATCGTTTCGTAGATCAAGACGATCACGATCGTTGGCCTGAGCAGCGGCATGGTGATCCGTCGAAACGCAGCCACGCGCCCCGCGCCGTCGACCGCCGCCGCGCTGTAGAGGTCGGACGGAATGGTCTGGAGACCAGCCAACAAGAAGATGGCCGCCAATGGTCCCTCGCGCCAGACATGAGCAACCGCCAATCCCAACCTGGCCAGAGCCGGCTGACTCAACCAGGGGATGTAGTCGTGGATGATTCCGAGTTGATTGAGGGCCGAATTCAAGAGCCCGTAGTCGCCGTTCAGCAACCAGCGCCAGACAATGCCGCTTACCACGGCCGGCATTGCCCAGGGCAGCAAGATGGCGACCCTGAGGATCCTGGCGCCGGCGAACGCCTCATTGAGAAGCAGCGCCGCGAGCAGACCGAAAATCATCACCCCTGGCACAGCCATGGCCATGAAAGCCGCAGTGGACACAAGGGAGGAGGTCAGGTAGTAGCTGTGGAGGACGTTGCTGAAGTTCTGGAAACCGACAAAAGGGTTGTTTAGAGGATCAGTTAGAACCTCTTTGTGCAGGCTGAGGTACACCGAGTAGCCAATCGGGTAGAGGCTGAAGGCGGCCATGATCACCAGCACGGGCAGGAGAGTCAGGTATGCGTAACGTGACTCTCCGCGCCTTGCGGTTTCACTGCGTCGCCTCGAGGGCCGGCGCGCCTCACCAGCCCTCAATTCGGCCACGCTCTACCCCCTAAAGGACGATCAGCCTTTCTTCAAGCTGTTCCACTTCTCAGCCATCGCGGTCAGTGCCGCGGTTGTGCTGACCTGCTTGAGGTAGGCCTTCTGGAGCTCACTCCTCGTGAAGACATCCCACGCAGGGTAGTACTTGGTCAGCCCCTCCTTTGAACGCGCCAGCTGCTGATTCTGTCGCAACATCTCTGGGTCGCCCCACGTGCTGAATGCCTTGCGCACGTCGGCGTCGTCCCAAAGCGACTTCCAACCGAAGCCCAGGCCGTTTTCAACCGCCCAGCGCTTGACCACGGGGCTGATCGCACCGTCCGGCTTTCCACCGAAATACTGCAAGAACTCATTACCAAACTTGACGACACTCGAGTCCCTCTTGGTGAGTTGATCGGTGACAGCGTAAAAGCGTACGTAGCCGACCGTGTTGTGCGTATCGCCAGGCATTGGCGCCATCTTGAAATGACCCGAGAAGGGACCCGACCCGCTCTTATTCAGCTCGGCCTGGTTGTACGTCTCCAGGATCGTGAAAGTGTGCGCGCCAGATTCCATTGACTTGACGACCGGAATTTCTTGCGACGTCAGAGAGGCCGGATCGAGGATCTTCGTCGTGTTCAAGGCGCCTGAGATCCAATCGACTGTCTTCGCCGCGGCTGAGCCGGCTTTATTGAACACGGGATTCAAGCTGTCATCGAAGAGGTGGCCGTCCGCCAACGAAAAGACCATGGACGTCCAGACTTCGATTGAGCCGGGATCATCCTGAGCGAACAGGAGGATGACTGGATAGTTGGCGATGCCTTTTGCCTTGATCTGCCGGGACTGCTGCGTGAGCTCGTCCCATGTAGTTGGAGGCTTCGAGATCCCTGCCTTCTTGAGGTGATCTTCGTTGTAAAGAAAGGCCCAAGTGTCTGCGTAATACGGGATTCCGTAGTTCTTCCCTTGATAGGTCATGCCCTCAATGACGTAGGGGAAATAGTCGCTCGTGTAGGCGTTCAGATCGGGGTACTTCTGATCAAGAGGCGACAGCCAACCTGCCGCAGCCCACTCGGAGAGCCAATGGTCGGAGCTGTAACAGACATCGGTTGGCGTTTTCGCCGCGAATCGCGCGACCATCGTGTCGTGATAGTTGGTCCACGCGAAGTCCTGGAAGTTGACGTGCAGGCCTGAGACCTTCGCCTCCAGCTTCTTGATGTTGTCCTTGATGGTCTCCACGCCATACGACCACACAACGAAGGTCAGGTCGGCTTTGGAGGTGCCCTGAGTGCCAGATGTGCACGCTTCCAAAAGAGCGACAGCGCCTGTCATGGAAAGCCCCATGGCAACCGCTCCTTGTAGAAAACTCCGGCGGCTGAGCCGGCCGGTGGTCACGCCTTCAACGAGTGTCTCAATGCTCATTCCTCGAACTCTCCCCACATGAACTGACTAAACGGTCCTGCTCCTGCTCCTGGGTAAGTCTCGGGCGGTATCGGGACGTAAATAACCGAGCAAGCCCGATACAGCGCGCCCAACTCGCACCACCTCCGCGACCAGACCTTCGCTCAGCATCGGCTCGATCCTTTGTGCGGGTCCAGAAACACTCATGGCCGCAATCACCGCGCCGGAATGGTTTCGAATAGGCACTGCGACACAGCGCACGTCCGGCTCGTGCTCGCCCAGATCCAAGGCGTAGTCCTGCTCATTGACGCGAGCCAACAGCGCGCGCAATGCCTTGGGATCAACTACGGTGCGTGCGGTCCGCGCTTCGAGCGGCCCTTCGAGAATTGCCTCTGCCTTGTCCGGATTGAACGCCAGCAGGACTCGACCAAGTGCTGTGCAGTGAGCGAGCGCCGTGCGTCCAACCCGCGAGCTCATCAGGCCTATTGCGTGTAGGCCTTCGAGCTTCTCGAGGTAGATGATGTGCCGTCCGTCGAGTGCGGCCAGATGAACCGTCTCACGGGTCCGGTTACGAAGCTCATCCATTAGCGGCGCCGCTTTGACTCGCACATCCAGTTGACCCAATGCGACGCCCGCGAGGCGAATCACTGTCAGCCCGAGCCGGTAAGCGTTGCCCTCACGATCCGGCTCCAGGTATCCCCGGGCGACGAGGTTTGCCATGAGTCGGTATGCCGTGCTCGGAGTCAGTCCTGTGGCGTCACAGACCTGCATCAGGGTCAGGCTGGGACCGGCGTCAATGAAGACGTTGAGAACGGCAAGAACTCGTTCTACCGACCGCGTGCGGTAGGCGTTTGTTTTCACCTGGTGAAAATCATCATCATCACCTGAGAAGACTCCGAATTTATGAAGCATCTGTGATCGCCTGTCAAGGGGGCGGCATTGGCGGGTCCAGATGACGCTCGGTTCGGTGAGCTCGGAGCTTTGCGGTTAACAGACCGCTGCCTGCGACCGCTGATGCCGGTGAAGGCAAACGTTTGTCACGGTTCATCACAGGCGCGTTGCTGTATGGGAATGGCCTGCATCAAAGCCTAGAACTGGACGTCTCTCGAGCTAGGGCAACCGACTTGTCGATCTCAAGCGGGCTCTCTCCGAGCGCTCCCTCGAGCGATTGATGTGGTCGAGCATCGCCGCTTCGGCGCGGTCGGCGTCGCCCGCCCGTATCGCAGCAAGGATGGCTTCGTGCTCGAACACTGTGGCTGCGCCGATCGCCGCCGTTGTGTAGTAGAGGTGGTACAGACGGTATAGGTGCAGGTGCGAGCGGAGTCGCCGCAAGGTGTCGCTCAGCAGGCTGTTGCCAGACGTGCCAGCGATCGCCTCGTGAAATCGTGCGTCCTGCCAGGCAAAATCGCGGTACTCCTGGTAGGTGCCGCTGGCGAACCCCCGGCTCGTTTCCACCGTTCGGCGCATATCGTCGAGTTCGTGATCGAGCGCGCTCAAGGTCTTTTCGTCGCGCCGCACGGCGGCGCAGCGCGCCGCGAACGGTTCCAGCAGCCGGCGAAGGTCATAGAGGTCGTTGACGCTCTTGATGTCGAGCATCGGACTCACCGAATAGCCCCGGAGCGGCTCCTTGTACACCAGGCCATCCATCTCTAGCCGGGCGAGCGCCTCACGCACCGGGGTTGGTGACACGTTCAGCTGGCGCGCGACCAGATCGATGTTGACCCGCGCGCCTGGCTCGATGTGCTGGTCCATGACCAGTTCCTTGACCGCCTCATACACGCTGTCGGTCAGCGTCTGGCGGGAAGGCGGCAGAGGCAGAACCTTCTCTCTCACTGCCCGCTGAGGTCGAATACCTCCTCCATCGCAGCCCACCACTCGCCTGCTTTAGCTTCCGGCGCCGGCTCCTGGAGGCCGCGCATGAGCTCGTCCCATGCCCGGTAGCGCGGATCCTCCGCGAGCTTTGGGAACTCGCGCTCGGGAGCGAATCCATCGACCGCCTCCATGTACAGGAACAACCGGCGACCAACCAGGTAGATCCTCATCTCAACCACGCCAACCTCGTGGAGGCGGGCGATCACCTCCGGCCAGGCGTTGCGGTGATATTGCCGGTAGCGCTCGACGATCTCGTCATCATCCTTCAGCATCAGCGTCATCCCGTAGGTCTGCATTCCGACTTCCTTCAGCTCAGCTGAGCCATGATGGATTCGCTCATCTCCTCATATTCGTGTGTGTTTGGTATCTCGCCCACGATCGCGTGGTTCCGCATCACGAGGATTCGGTCGGACAGGCGTATCACCTCGGGCATGTCGCTCGAGATCAGCAGGACTGATTTGCCGTTCGCGGCCAGATCCCAGATCAACTCGTGCAGCGCGGCCTTGGTCTTGATGTCGATCCCCACCGTGGGCTCGTCGATGATCAAGATCTCCGCCTTGGCGGCAAGCCACTTGGCGATGCTGACCTTCTGCTGGTTCCCGCCCGAGAGCGTGCCCACGGATTGCGACAGGGAATGCGAGCGGACGTCAAGCTGGCGAAGGGACGGCAGGATCGCAGCGTCCTCGGCCGCGCGTCTGATCCACTGGCCGAACGAGCGTAGGCGCCGCCAGATCGTGATCGAAGTATTCGACCGAACCGAGTGGAGAAGGATGAGCCCCTCCTGCTTGCGGTCCTCGCTCACGTACCCGATCCGGTGCCTCTCGAGGGCCTCCCGGAATCCCTTGATGCGCGCTTTCACGCCGCGGACACGCACCTCGCCGCCCGTCATCTTGATCTCACCGACCAGCGCCTTGGCCAGCCTTGAGCGGCCTGCTCCGACCAGGCCATAGACACCCAGCACCTCGCCTTTTCGAAGCTCCAGGCTGATCCCGCGATCCCTCGGATCCGTGGTCAACCCCTTCACCTCGAGCATTGCATCGCCTGGATCGGGTTTGGGCGGCAGCTGGGAGGTCACCTCGGCCCTTCCGATCATGTAAGTCACGAGCCGGTCTTGATCGACGGATGCAACCTCCAGGTCGGCGCAGGCGTTGCGCCCGTCCCGGAGCACGGTGACACGATCGCAGAGCTCGAAGACCTCTTCGAGCTTGTGACTCACGAAGACCAGAGCCACGTTGCGGCGGCGAAGGTCGTCAAGAATCCGGAATAGATAAGCAACCTCATGCGGCGTGATGGCCGCAGTGGGTTCGTCCATCAGTAGGATGCGCGCCTGTAGTGACAGCGCTTTGGCGATTTCGACCAGCTGCATCTGCGCCACACTCAACTCCGAGACAGGCTTCGTCGGCGCAGCCTCGAGGCTGACCATTTCGATCCACGGCTTCGCAAGGCGGTTGATTGCGGCATGGTCAACCAGCTGCAGGCCTCGCGTCGGGAGCCGCTCCAACAAGATGTTCTCCGCCACTGTGAACTGCGGGATCAGGTTGCGCTCTTGATGTACGACGCTGATCCCCGCGGCGAGTGCGGAACGAGGGGAGGCAAACCGCACCTGTGCGCCGTCGAGCCGTATCTCGCCCTCATCGGGTTGATACACCCCCGTCAGGATCTTGATCAGCGTGCTTTTGCCGGCGCCGTTCTCGCCGAGCAGCGCGTGGATCTCGCCGGCGCGTAGACGAAGTGAGACGTCGTCGAGGGCGATGACCCCGGGGAACTGCTTGCGAATGCCGGACACTTCCAGTCGCACCTCGCGAGTCAGCGCACCAGGCTCAGCGCTCACCCGCTCAACTCCTGACGCGACGCTCGGCGAGCCCCCAGCAGAAAAGTCATGATGTCGCCCAGGCGCGTTCGGCCAAGCACGACTGCCCCAAGGATCAGCGCGCCAATCAGGAACTGAACCCAAAACGGATCCGCGTTGACGAGCACGAGCCCGTCGTCGATCAACGAAATCAGCACCATGGCCAGCACTGTGCCGATGACAGGGGCGCTTCCGCCGGAAAGGGCGGCGCCACCGATGATCGGGCCGGCGAACGAGGGCAGCACCCACGTCGCGCCAATCGTCGGTTGGCCCTGCCCCAGCTGCGCCATGAGAAGGGTGCCGGCGACCGCGGCGAGGAAGCCTGAGATCGCGTGAGCCGTCACGACCGCTCGCCGGACGGGGAGCCCTGAGAGGCGAGCTGCCAGCTGGTTACCACCCACGGCCAGCAATTGCCGGCCGAGCACCACCTGGTACAGGAAGCCCGCGAGCAGACCAGTAAGGACGACGGTCACCGCCGCCATGAGCGGAAACGGGCCCACGCGAGCCTGGCCAAAGGAGCTGATCTCGCTCGGGATGTGGTAGAAGGGCGTGGCGTGCGTGATGCCAAGGTTGATGCCCGCAAACACGTATGACGTGGCGAGCGTCAGCACAAAGCTGTTGATCTTGGTCCAGTCGACGAGAACACCGTTGATGACGCCACACACGATTCCGAGCGTCAGGCCGGCCACCAGTGCGATCGGCACCGGCCAGCCGTAACGAACCATCAGCCCCGACTCGATGATCGCAACCAATCCTCCAATCGAGCCGATGGAAAGATTCATCTGGCCTAACGACAGCACGACCATCTGGGCAAGCGCGACCAGGAGCAGGATCGAAAGGTCGCGACCGGTGACAAAGAGGTTGTAGGTCGAGAGAAAAGATGGCGTGACGACCGAGAGCACGAGCATGCCCATCAGGTCGATCACGAGCAGCCCAAGAGCGAGGCCGGGAGCTACACCACGCAGGCGCGCCATCAGGAGACAACGCCTCCTGCTGCCCGGGTCAACCTGTCGAGCCCAACTGCCAGCAGCAGCACCACGCCAAGAAAAACGGTGATCCAGAAGTTGTCGATGTTGACAAGCAGCAGTCCGTTGGAGATGGTCGCCAGCAGAATGCCGCCGAGCACCGTTCCGGGTACCGACACGAGGCCGCCCGAGAGCAGGGTCCCACCGATTGCCGGCGAAACGAAAGAAGCCAGGAGCCAATCGCTGCCAAGACTGGGGGAGGCCGTGTGGTCAGCGGCGATCGCCATCAGCCCCGCAGTCGCAGCCAGCGCTCCGGATAGTCCGTGGGTCAGCAGCACGACGCGATCGACGGACAATCCCGACATGCGGGCGGCCTGCCGATTGGCGCCCACCGCCAACATTTCCCTGCCGAGGCTCAGGTTTCGGTAGAGGAAGAACAGGGCGGCCGCGACCCCAAGCATCACCAGGACCAGCGGCGAAATCGGCAAGCCGGCGATCCCAATCTCCGAAAAGCTGGTGAACGAATCCGGCAGCTCGCTGAAGGGATGCGCGTGTGTGACGATCAACATCGCTCCTGTGATCAGGCTCGCAGTCGCCAGGGTGACGATGAAGCTGTTGATCCGCGTCCAGGTGATCAGCAGCGCGTTGCCGTAACCCAGCAGCAGGCCCACAGCCAGGGCGAAGAGCACTGCGACCTCGGGCGGCAGACCCAGGGTCTGCATGACCCACCCTGCGAACATCCCCGTCGCTCCACCTATCGCGCCCACCGCGAGGTTCATGTCGCCAATCGACAGCGCCACCATCTGGGCGAAGCCGATCGTGATCTGGATGGCCGCGAATCGCAGCAGAGAGAAGAGGTTGAAATCGGACGTGAAGCCGGATGCCGCCACAGAGAAGAAGATCCAGAAGCCGGACGTCACGATCAGGAGCGCAAGCAGAGCAACCTGCCGGACGAGCGCGCTGCGGCTCAAGCGGCCGCCGATCTGAGCACCCAGTGAGCTTCGCAACGCCACCGGGCTAGCCTATCCGCAGGTTCGCGATCGCCTCACGGTTCCAGTCGATGCCAACCCCGGGAGACTCGGGCGCCAGGGCCTGGCCGTCAACGATCTCGATCTCGGAGCGCGTGATCTGCCTCAGCTGCGGTATGTGCTCCAGATAGATCGCGTTTGGCACCGCCGCGGCAAGGCTCACGTGCAGCTCCATCAGAAAGTGAGGCGCCACCTTGACGTTGAAAGCTTCAGCGAGGTGGGCGACCTTCAGCCACGGTGTGATCCCTCCGAGACGAGCCGCGTCAGGCTGAAGAATCCCGGCGGCCCCCGCCACCAGGTACTCCCGGAAATGGCTGGGCGAGTAGATGCTCTCTCCGACAGCGATCGGGATGCTGGTCGAGGCCGCCAGCTGAACGTGACCTCCGAGGTCCTCGGCCGGAAGCGGTTCCTCGAGCCAGAAAAGGTCCACCTGCTCATACAGCCGCGCTCGCCTCTTGGCCTCCGCGTAGGTCATCGACTGGTTGGCGTCAACCATCATGTCCATGGCGGGGCCGACCGCTTCCCGGACCGCGCTCAACCGCTCGAGATCTTCCTCCGGACGGGGCTTGCCAACTTTCAGCTTCACTCCCGGCCACCCATGGCGCTTCGATGCGACAGCACCGTCGACCAGCTCCTCAGTCGAAAGATGCAACCAGCCACCTTCGGTGTCGTACAGGGGAACCGCGCGGCGCGCGCCGCCCGCCAGGCGCCAGAGCGGCTGGCCGAGAGACTTTCCGCGCAAATCCCAAAGGGCGATGTCCACGGCCGCGAGGGCAAGGCTGGTGATCGCCCCGACCGCTGTTCCGTGAGTGGCCCAGAAGAGCTTCTGCCAGACCGCTTCGATCTGGTTCGCGTCCTCGCCGGCCAGAAGGGGGACCAGGTCGTTCCGGAGCATTTCGAGAACGGCCCGTCCCCCTGTTCCAATCGTGTACGCATAGCCCGTGCCAACCACGCCGTCGGAGGTTTCAATGTCGACGAAGATCGTCTCCTGCTTGGTGAAACTCTGGATCGCGTCGGTACGCGGCCGTTCGGGTATCAGGTCGACGAGGTAGGTGTCGACTCGCCGGATTGGCGCTATGAGAGAGTCGTCGGATGTGGTGGCCGGTCGCATCAGCAGGACAGGTACTTGTCCTTGAAGCCCGAGACGATGCCCTTGGTCAGGGTCTTGAAGTCGTCCTTGTAGGTCGCGACCTTGTCGGGGCTGATCAGCAGCGTTCCGGAATCGATGAAATACGGAGCGCCGCTCTTCTTCTTGCATCCCTGGTGGATCTGGTTGATGGCGTAGGCGGCGATGTAAGCCTGGCCGTATGGATTCTGGCCCATGGTCCCGATCAGGAAGCCGTCCTTCACGGCCGCCAGCACGACGGGGTCGTCATCGATGCCGACCATCTTGATTTTCTTGCCGCCCAGGGTGCGCAGCGCCTTGGCGGCGGCGACCGTGGGGTTGTAGGCGCTGGTCACGATGCCGGTGATGTCCTTGTGGGCGGCGAGCGCCTGGTTGATGGCGGTGTCAGCCGTCTGGGCATCTTTGTCGATATCGGTGATAGTGATCAGGGTGACCGACCCGTTGGTCTCGGCCACAGCCTTCTTCACGGCGTCAACCCGAAGCACGGTGTTCGGGTCGGTGAGAAGTCCAGTGCCGTGAAGCAGGACACCCTTTCCGCCCATGGCCTGGATCGCGGCCTTGGCGCCGGTGTAGGCGGAATTTCCCACGTCAGTCGCGATGCAGAACGTGGTCTTGGTCGGTTCCTGCACGCAGCCTCCGACGGCAATCACCGGGTAGTTCTTCGCGGCCAGCTGGCCGACGATGCCGTTAGCCGCGTTGCCATCGGTCGGGAAGATGCCGAATCCGTCATAACCTTTGGCCGCGAGGCTTGTCAGGAGCTGGTTCTGAAGGTCCTGCTTCCAGTCGGTGGGCACTTCGAACGTGCCCTTGCTCAGGTCGAAGTCGGCCTTGGCGTCTACGATCGCCTGCCGCATGGGTTCAAAGTAGGGATGCGGACCGCCGGGGACGATGGCGACAGAGGCGCCGGTCTTGCCTCCGCCGGAGGAGCTTCCTCCGCACGCAACTACGAACAGCACCGTTGCGACGGCCAATAGTCGATGCAAGGCTCTAATCTCCATCGGGCTCCTCCTTAGTTGACTGGGCGCGAATGTCGATCTCGTAAGCTGGAGCGATCCTATAGGATATTGGATTCTTGGTCAAGGCGCCTGGTGGGCACCGCGGGTCGAGTCCGTGCTCTGCCGCCAACGAGCCAAGCGCGCTCACGGGTGATGGCCATCCATCTAATCCGCGAGCGGAGGGCTAAGGCACCAAAGCGCCCAGACCTTCTAGCTTGAGTTCTCCTCGACCGAGAACTGCTCCTGACCTCCGGACGAGCGCGCGGTGGTAGACAAGCGACCCGTCGACGGCGATGGCGTCCGGCACGGACTCCGTCGTTGCTGTACGACTGCTGGGCGCCTGTCAACCCAGGGTTAACGCCCGCGGCGGACCAGTATTCGAATTTTGGCTCCCCTTGGTGGACGCTCTTCGAACCACGCTGCTGAAGCCCCGACCCGAAGTTGCGCTGTTCCGTGGTACGCACGGCCACCCTTGCTCAAACCGTCACGCGCCTTGGCCGCATCGCGGGGCGCCGGCCGACGGCTAGCCCTGGCAGCGGTCTCTTCGCTGCGGCTTTCACAGTGGCTTCGGACTGCGCTCGGCGACTATGAGCACGCGGCGGCTCATGCAGTCCAAGGTGGCTCGCATCTCATCGACGCCCGACCGGATCTGGCTGGGATCTGACCCAGTCTCGGCGGCGAGTTCATCGATTGCCAGCAGCAACAGCTCACAAATGCGCGTCTGCCGTTGCCGCCATCCACTTGTGTCGTCGTATGACCGGACCTCGAATCCTGCCTTCTCGAGAATCGGTTGATGATCAGCCACCTGGGGAGGTCGACCGACCGGCTGACGCCAATAGTCCCACGTGGTGACCACTAGCCGGCCACGGGGCATGAGAATCCGAGCCAGTTCCTGTATCGCGGCCAGTTTGTCGGGCGCGAAGAGCAATGCATCGATGCTCATAACGGCGTGGACGCTCGCCTCTGACAGGCCGGTGTCCTGGAATGACCCAGGGTGGAACTCCGCGCGGTCTGCGAGCTCAAGCGCCACCGCCCGAACTCGTGCCGCGTTGACCGCCGTCTCGGCGATGTCGATCCCGATCAGGCGGCAGCCCGCCTGTGCTGCTACCCATAGCCCCGGACCGCCGCGACCGCAGCCCGCATCGACCAAGACATCACCCGGAGACAGCCGCAGCTCTACGACGAACCTGTTCAGCTCGCTGAGTGTCACTTCACTGTAGGTGTCGAGGGTGGCCGGGTATTCGTCGCCGTAAACCTCGCCCCAAATACGAGCGCGGACAGCGGATGCCGGCGCAGCGAAGACTTCGTTGAATCGGGTGGCCCAGTCTCGCCCGGTCACTGGTCCCAGCATGGCAGGAGCGTTCGATTTGCACGCCCCGAGCACATGTTGCCGCGAGGCATCCGTGCGTCCTGAAGCCACCCCTCCGGCAAGTGGTCAATCGCCGCGATCAAGCGGACCCGGTCTGCGGCTGGCGCATGTTGGAGAGCCTTCAAGGCGGATGGCTTTATCTCGACGCGCCAGGCGGGGCGGTCGGTCAGCGGCGCCTGGATTCGTGTCGGCCGAGCTCCCGACGAGCCTGATCCCAAGGAACGCTCGGCTCAGTCCGAGCCTTGGTCACTGCAACATCTTCGGCAGGATCTCTTGGTTCATCGTCGGCGACGGCGGCATCAAGGCCGACGGACACGAGGTCATGTTCGCGGTTTCTGCTCACGGCCGGGATCAAGAGAGCAGCCGCGGCGATAAGCATTGCCGCGCCGCTCCAGCCGAGTGCTCGCAGGCCACTGGCTCCGTGACGCCCGGCCTGTACGAACGCCTTCGCAGCCGCGATTGGGGTGTCTTGAAGCGGGACCGCCATTGCTAGCCAAGTCTACGCGGCGGCCACAAGACGGAGTTGCCGAGTGGACTTGTGTGAGCCACCGCCTGCAAGTTTGCCGTCGGTTCAGGTTCGGCAGAGCCGATGGCTGCCCACGGCTGAGTGGACCGCAGGCCTAGTGCGAGCCCGATTGGGAGCTAATTGCTGATCTCGGAATCAGTCCCGGTAGCCCTACCATCTGTCACGTCCCACGGTCGTGACCAGTCGCCTCCACAGACGCTGCCAAGCAAACCACCAGATAACCACGAAGACGCCGCCTGCGACAATCCAGGGTAGGAAACCCTACCTTCTGTGGCTCTGGAGGCTCGATTCATGCGGACCAAGCTCGCATCCCTCGCACTACTGCTGGTTGCCTGCGGCGGGCCGGCACCGACCGGCTCGCCACCGACTGCCGCGCCGTCCGCGACGGCCTCTGCGATCCCGCTGCTGATACTCAAGAACGTGTGGGCTACCGTCCCCGACGTCAAGAAGCTGGGCACACCCAACTTCCAGGCGCTGGACCGAAACGAGAACGTTTACGTCGGGGACATCACAAAATACGGCGTCGCCGAGTTCGACCGCGTCGGCAAGTTTGTCCGCAGGTTCGAAGCCCCGGCCGGCGGCGGGTTTCCGACGGGGATCGCAGTGGACGCCGGAGGCAACGTGTACCTCGCCGACGCCGGTTTGTCCCGGATCGTCAAGTTTGACCCGCGCGGCCGGGTGACCAGGACCTGGCCGACGTTCAACCTCCCCGCGGGCGCGGCCGCCGACGGAGCCGGCCACATCTTTGTCGCCGGCCACCGGCTCCACAACCACTACGTCCAGAAATTCGATGCCGAGGGGAAGCTTCTGGCGGAGTTCGGCACCACAGGGAGGGGTGACGGACAGTTTTTCGTGAATGATGCCGAAAACAATTTCGGACCGGAACAGATCGCGGCCGGCCCTGGTGGGCACGTCTACGTGTCCGACCCGGGGGACTTTCGCGTTGTCGAGTTCGATAACAGCGGCGCCTTCGTGCGAAACTATGTGGCCGATCGGGAATCGTCGCCACGGCCGCTGGTCGGCGTCGCGGTGGACGGAGCCGGGAACGTGTACGCCGCGTCCGGCGGTCCCTTGATCAAGTGGGCGCCTGATGGCCGCATCGTCGCCCATCTGGAGCTCCCCCACGTGAATTCGCCCTGGGGCGCGTCCCCGGCGGCAAACTCCGAGGGCGATGTCTGGCTGTGGGAACTCGGCCACAGGAACCCGGACGGAGAGTCGATAGCGATCGTCCATCGTCTTGCGGCGGGCAGCTAATCACTTCGTTCAGGTCGCCGACGCTCGTCAAACTCGATGAGCCGTTGATCACGCCCGCTTAGGTTCGTAGTGGATCAAGGAGATGGAACAGGACGGCCAGCACCACCGGTGGCAATGCTTCAGCTCCTTCGAGAAGATGGGCGCACACAGAATGAGCCTCGCTCCGGAGCAGATGTCTGGCTCCGGTGTCTGGCTCCGGGGTGTCTCCGGAGCGGCGATTCGAACCCCGAACCTTGCGGTTAATAGACGGCTGCGCCCCCCGTTCAGAAACGGCGGCTCGAATTCGCTGAGTACCACTGAGTGCCGCCAAATATCGTCGTTTGCCGCAGGCATTGCGGTACGGCGGGCGTGATGTCAGGGGCGGGTATACCGCCGGCCCCGCGCCCCCTCCGCGTCAGCGAGGAGCAGCGACGTACTGCTCGAGCGCCGTTTCTGGCTAATTCGCTCACAGTCGTCTTTTTGGCCGCAGCTCGCCGTCGAGCCCGCTTAATAGGCCGTCGGTGCTAGACGGAAGCTGACCCGGGGAGACACACCGCCGCCCAGTGACGGTCGCCCAACACGCTTTTTTGGCCCGTGAAAGGTCATATCCAACATCGCGCCAGCGCAACAAGATGTCCCCCGGGTTTTAGGTAGGCTCGCCCGGCGCCCCGACGATGCGCTCGTGGCCACGCTTGTTGGCCAGCTCGGTCAGGTACTGCTCGACGCCGCGATGGTCTCGCATCTGGCGCCGCCGGTCCTTCCCATGGATCGTGATCACAGAGCGGAAGACCCGAAACGACGCGGGGATGCCTTCCTGTTGCCCGATCGTGCGGACGAGGAATCCACGGTAGCCAAGGTTAATAGGGTCTTTCTGTTCGGCAGCCTCGGCAGCCTCGGCCGTCCCGGCCGCCGCCGGCTGAAGCCGATTGCGAAGCTGCTCCACTTCGTCGGGACTTAGAGTCCAGGTCGGGTTCGGCCGCCCCGATAAGGCATCGAGCATCACCTCGACGCCGCTTTCGTCGCCCATTCGAGACCTCCTAGTTGATTTTCACATTGCAGCGGCAGGAGCAGAAATAGCCGCAGAAGACCGTGTAGCCTCCGCGGTCGGCTGTCTCCGGGTTCGTGATCGGTTGGTTGGACTCATCCACGTCGCGGACAGGAGTGTGACCAGGTTTATGCGACCAGCGACCGTTTTTGTCCAGTCGGTACCAGTGGTAGTCAACTCCCGGCCAGATCACGAGCGCCACCCGGTGGCAGCAGCCGCTGCAGGCACCGGTGGCCTCGACCAAACCGTCCGCCAGCGCGCCGGCCGTGATTCCCGCGCAGTCGGTAGAAAATTCGTGCCCGGCGCCAGCCAGGCCCGGCTGCGCGAAGGTATCGGTCCGCTTGTTGTTGGCGTAGTTGTAGCAATTGTTGTTGCACTGGATCACCGCGGTGCATGTTCCCCACGGCGCGCATGGCTCCGGACCACTGCAGTCGTTCCAGTACGTGGGGTTATAGGCGGGTGGCTCCGGCTTGAGCACCCAGCAGATGAACTGGCACAGGAACTTCGGGAGCAGGGCGACAAGAGTCTTCAATCTATCTGCGTGCAGGTCGGCGCTTATGATCGCGCGTGTCTACGAGCATCCGCCATCTCCGAGCCAGAACAACAGCCTGTCCGCCTCGCTGCTCGTTCAGATGCCCTACTCCGGCGGCGGCGGCGACACGAGCAGGCTAAGTGAAGCCGGCTCGAAGCCGGTCTTGTCAAAGGCAACCGACAGGGCCGTCAGCCGATCGGGGTCAATCGGCTTTTCGGCGATGATCACCGCCTGCCCGTTTTCAAGCAGCGCTCGACCGATCGCTTCCTCGCCCTGCATCAGCGTCAGGGAGGCGCCATCGGCGTTCGACTGTGGGAACGTGATCGAGACCTGGCCGCTTGTGAGATTGGCCTTAGCGATCGCAATCAGAAAGGTAAGGGGCTGCGAGGTCCATATCTGCATCGTCGGATCCCCGAACCAGTGATAGATGTAGTGGTCGACCTGGGTCTCGGTCGCGGACTGGAAGTCGAGCCCATTCTGCGTGTCCATGTAGAGCTTGCCGGCATTGAGCACATCTCCCATCCGCGTAATCGGAGTGGAGCTGCCGTAAGTGGACAGGACGTTGGGGAAGACGGCATCGAACAGCCCGAGCACGAGGTGGTTGTTGGTGTAGCTCGGGCTGTCGCGCGAGTCTCCGATCACGCCAACGGCGCCGCCGCCGCTGCGCTGCAACACCTGCTCGGCAAAATTGGGGCTTGCATCGTCGAACTTGCCGCTCGCGCAGTTGATGCTGAAGACCACCGGCAGAAGGCTGCCGTTTGTCAGGCTGGGAATGTTGGCGGTTGAGAAGTCGGGGTTGTTCCAACCGCCGGGATAGCCGTGGTCGCGGTGAAAGACGATGAAGCGGCCGCCGTTCCAATCGGTAACGACATTCGAGGCCGTCCCGTTCCAGGCGAAGCCGGGCTTCTTCAGTGCAGCCGGGATGGCGGTGCCGTCGTAGTAGTAAAGCGGGTTGACCGTCGCGTTGTCGTCCGTGTAGACGCGGTCGACGCTGTAGCCAGACGCGACAAGCGCATCTCGAATCGTTTCGCTCGTCTTGGTGAAGCCGCGTGCGTCGGTCGGGCCCGCACCCTGGAAGTACGACGTGAAAGTGGCATGACCGTAGAAGCCGAAGTTGATGGGTGGAGAGTCCTCGTAGCCCAGGATCTTGGCCACGACTGTATTCGCGGTGGCGAGGTCGCCCGCGGGAATCCTCCCGAGCGCCACGTCCGCGAACAGGTCGGTGTCATCGGCCAGCGCATAGGGAAGGTCCGACGCCATCGTGCCGTCCCAGTCGACGCCATAAGTCGTCGGCACATGGAAAGTCGGTACGCCGGCGGTGTTGCCGAGGAGGATCACGTAGGAAGGCCGCTTGGCACAATTGGCGGTCAACTGTCCGCGGACGTACGCCTGTATCTGCGTATTGGTGGTTCCGATCTGGCCGGACCCGCTGCCGACCTCCACAACCCGCGCGTCGAGGCCGTCGGCTGAGCGAGCCGCAGCGAGCGTGTCGGCGGCCGGGCGCAAGGCCTTGGTGGTGATCACCAGCACCTGCTCGCCGCAGAACAGGTATCGGATGAGGCTGGCTAGATTCCCGATCACCGCCTGATAGTTGACGAGGGTCTGCTTGTAAAGGTCCTGGAAAGGCAGGTTCCAAAGACTGGTGAGGCCGGTATCACCAAAAACGCCCGTGCTCTTGCCGGCGAACGCGATCCTGACGTCAAAGGCGGTGAAGACGCGGAGTGACCTGCGGGCCGGGTTGTACTGAGCCCCGTCGGCTTCGACACCGCCGACGACCAGGTCCCTCATCTGCCCGAGCGTGCCGGCCCGAGCCGGACTTGCAGGGAAGAAGCTGTTCATCGAATAGACGCGTGCGTCGATGGTGAAGGGCCTGTCGCCGAACCGATCGTCATCGGCCGGCTGCTCCTGCTCGGGCCACAGGTCGATGCGGTCGAGCACATAGCTCGAGGCACTCAGGACCTGAAGCGACACGTCGGCACCCATGGGAACGGCAAAGAACGTGTTGAAAGACGGCACGTTCGGCGCGCCGACCTGGTTGTGGAGACCGAGGCCATCCATCGCCATGTCCGTGAACACGCGGCTGCCCCCGACGCGGGAGACAAAATGCGCCTGCGGCAGTGTGAGCCGCAGCTCGAGGCCGTTCTTGTCGCTGGAAACGACCTGCACGACCGGTCCTGCGGCGCTGGTTGGAGCCACGGTCGCTCCGCCACACCGGGCGGCCGCCGGCGTCGCCTTCAGATCAGCGACCACCGCCAGGGCATCCGAATCCAGAACCCCGGCCAGCGCCGTCGTCATTTCCTTCTTGCCTGTCTTGGCCGCGATCTCGTTTCTCAGGGCGGCCAGCACGTTGATGGCGGCGCAGACCTGGCCGCGGGCTGCCGCCGCGGAAGCGGCATCCGCCTTGCTCAGAAGCGGCTGCCTGCTTTCATGAGCAACGAGGCTGTTGATGTCACCAATCAGCCGCGCAAAATCGGGATCGGCGGGTGAAACTGCGCCGCGGAGGCCTGACGCCGCGACGTCCGGCGACGCGATCGCCAAGAGGAGCAGAGCTGACAGAACAGTGAGGGCCGCGCTGCGCATACCTGCACACCTCCCAGATCAAACCCCGCGGTGCCTGGGCCGACAGTCCAGACGCCAAGTCGAGCCGGCCGGGCAAACCTGGTGGCGAGAATACTCCCTGCCATCTGCCTGTCAAGTAGTGACTTAACAGCGGGAATCTCTAGGAGAAACCGACCAGTGCGCCTGCCAGCGGTAATTAGTCGAGACAGTCTCTGTCCGTTTTCGGAATCCTGACAAAGAGGATCGCACGCTTCTCCTCGACAGGATCACCGGTATCCCAGCCTTTCGCGCCTCCCGCACCAGCCGCTGATTTGCTGGTCGTCGATGCCTCAACCGTCGTGACGGCTGGTCTCAGCGAAGTGGGATTTACGCCCCTTTCGCGGGAAACCTTGGTGGCTCCATATCTGATGTGGTCCGAAGCCTCTTCGGTACTGCACGAGTTGAGATGGCGAAAGGAAATCTCCGCCGAGCTGGCTGCAACTGCACTCGAACGTCTTGCTACCTCTGAAATCAACCCGCGGCGGCCCAAGGGCCTGACGGCAGAAGCCTAGAGCGTCGCTGATCGGCTTGGCTGGGCAAAAACCTATGACGCTGAGTACGTGGCGCTGGCGCGCCTACTGAGATGCCTACTACTCACGACCGATGCGAAAGTCATGGCATCGGCGAGAGGCCTTGGCAACATCATCGGCCCCGGAGATTTGTAACGGCGGCGCTGCGAGCTTGGATTCGCCAAGCCGCCAACGGTTTTGGAGACCGCGGGCCTGGCGTCCGCCACCGGCTATCATCCACCGACCCAGTTCAGTCGTGAACGGCCGCTTTCTGTGATCGTCCGTCTGCATCCGCCAACGTCCGCACGAATTCGTCCCTAGCCTCGCTGGTCCATGATCGTCCGGCTTCATACGCAGTCCTGCGTCATCTTGGCTGTCACACAGGTGCTTGCATTCCCCATCAGTTGATCCGAACGCGAAAGTCCCAGTTCGCGCGTGTGGGTCGACTTTGAAAGCAGGGACAACGCACCATGGACAGAGCTATGTGAACCGGGTTACTCTCGCAGGTGAATGGGTCTGGCGTCGAGATGCCAGACGACGGCTCTACTCAGCAGGAGGAGGAACCATGCCCTTACTCAGAGATCTTCGGGTGTTTGGCCTCATCGCGGCACTGGTCGCTGCATGGGCGATCGGCGGCGCGGTTCCGGCCGCGGCCGACTATGGCAACAGCAATGGCAATGTCCAGCTGTACCAGGTCACGGCGTCGTTCAACTGTAATAACCCGTCCTTTTGCGGAAACAATCTGGGCGGCTTCTGGGCCTGGGCGGTCTTCAACCAGGACGGCACTTTCGATGCCGAGCTAACCGGCTGTGGCCACCTGGCCAACGATCACGCACCCGGGCTTCAGGGTGCCCAGCATTTCCACGCCGACGGCCACTACATCATCACCGACTTCGGGCTCGGTCCCTGGATCGTCGTCGTGGACGAGGTGGACACGGCCAGCGGCGGGTTCTTGGGGACGGGGACGGTGATCACCGTGCCGAGCGAGTTCATGCCGATCGGGCCAGCCGCCAAGGCCAAGCTCTCGACCGTAGATTTCTTCGGCTTCTCAGCCCCGGGCGTCTCGTTCCAGGTGACTGTGACGCCGATGCACACCTAAGCGGCACAAGCGGGCAAGCGACAAAAGGGCCGCCTGGGCGGCCCTTTGTTGTCGCTGCCCACCTTCTTGTGCGTGCGGGTTCGGCGATTCGCGGTCGCCCGGGCCCAAGAAGATGGCCCCCAGCGCCTTCGCCTGGTCCGGATGGGCGCGCTCGTCGAGGTAGAGGGCCACCTTCCAACCACCCTCGGTCATGCGTTAGGGGAGTGGACGGCCAGCGCCACGTTCATGCCGTCAAGGCGCACGCCATCCATCTCCCCGCGCGCGATGTGCCAGGCGAAAAAAGACATCACAGGCGTCCTCGGCCGCTGCGGCCAGGAAGTTGCATGGGCAGCTGACCTGGCAGGTGCAGGACTCGAAGTAGTCACCGTCGACGTGGAAGCTCGTTGGCTCCTCCTATTTGAGTGTTGGGGCCCATGCCGGGGCGCGGCAGACCTCCGCCGAGACACCGCCAACCGAATGCAGAAGGTCCTTGAAAACGACGAACGGTAACGCCGACATCGCTGTAATACGAAATGGCATTCGGCCAGCGCTTCGATCCCGGATCGCCGTCAGCTAGGAGGAATATTGAATTGGCTGAGTGCCGCAATAATCACTGCGCGTCGCCAAGGCAACCTTGAGTTGATTTTGAGCGCTGCGCTGCGGCTTGCTTACCCGCGTCTCCTTCGTGTGAGCCAGCTCATCCAGCCCAAGACTGAAAGTCCAAGCACGATCAGGAACGTTCCGAGCGACCAGGTAAGCCAGCCGGTGGCAACAGCGGCGATCATGAGTAATCCAACTGCAGACAGTCCGGCAATTGAGAAGAGAAGGCCAACTGCAAGGCCTTCCCAGCTGGCCTTGGTCACAGCCGCCTACGCCACAGACGGCTGCCTAATGAGGGGTTCAGCCTCCGTACCGGGCCGGCCCCATCCCTCCCCACCCCGAGTCTCGATGACAAACTGCGCGGAATGGACTTGCAGCAGGACTTCGAGAAGACTGCCCTTGAGTCGTGAGTCGATGGCATTGTCGACCAGTTCCATCACGGCGTCGGCAGACGAGCGGTAGTTGGCGAACAGCGAAGCGGTGATAGCCGGGTCGATCCGCTCGCGGACGGTCACACGCTGGGCCATTCCAGCCCGAAATCTATACCCGAATCACCTTTCGAGGTCTTGATCGCGACCTTCGACCGACCGCGCGGCTTCGAGGGCACGAGCTCGGTTCAGCCTAAGAGTGGACCTATCTCGCTTCGTCAGACCGTCCGTCTCCCCGACGAGATCAAAGGTCTGGTCGAGCAGCTCCGATTGCGGCATGCCCTCCCAACCTCCGGCTCGCAGGATCCCAGCCACGACCTTGAAATCGACGCCCGGGCCGGAGTTGATGAGTGCAAACATTTCTCGCCGATCCTTCTCACCGGGGAGCGTGTCCGGTCGGTCGAGCAGCGCGGCCATCTTGGCCACGAACTGACCCTCTGCCGTAAGGATCCTGGTGCGATCGAGCTTCTCGGTGTGGTTCATCAAAACTTCGACCGGAATCTGCAACCGTTGACCGAGTTTGGACTGATAAACCGGATACACATCAACCCCGACGCCTTCGACCTTGATCTCGAATTTCCGGCCGCTGATGTGGTGGCTTGGGGACAGCTGGAACTTTGCTTTTAACTTGGCCAAGGTCGGGAGGTCGACAATGATGTCGATGTCGTGGCTCTTGGCAACGCGTGTCCTTATGTGTGTGGCCCAGCCGCCGATGAGGACGGCGTCGGGAAAGTCCCGAAGGAACCTCTCCATCACCGCCCGGACGTCATCGTCGTCCGACCGAGATCGGCGCTCAGGCGACATCGCGCAGCAATTCGCGGTCTAGAGCTTCGAGGAATCGCTGTGCCTGCCAGGTTGGAAGATTGAAGAGGTCCGCGTAAACTTGGCAGCGCGGCGCAACTCGTCCGTACCGGCTGAGGAGAGGATCGGGCTCAAGAATCAGAAGGTTGGCCGGGCCGCGCCGACGCGGAAATCGGCGCCTGACTTCATTCCCATCCCCATACACGACCACCTGCTCGTAATCGGCGACCACGTTGCGTCCCTCATGCAGAACGAAAGCCGTGTACGCAGTTGGGATGACCGAGACTTGAAGTCGAGCTTCGATCTCGCTGACGGTCAGTGCGACTCTGGTTGCGTAGACGATGTCTCTCTTGAGGTCGCGCTGCGCGGCCCATAAGAGCTGGAGCCGCCTCGGATCCAACACGCGCAAGCCGCTGGCGCTGCCGCGGACAGCACCGATTGCTCGGGGGCGCTCGAGAGCCTTGTGGATGGTGGACACAGGTAAGTTGAGCTCGGCGCCCAATTGAGTCAGCGAGCTGCGCCTGATGCCCAGATCAAGTGCGGCGACAAGCAGATGGCGCCAGACCATCTCGGTTCGGCTAATCATTTGACCAGTTTACGCCATTTGGCGAATTCACGGTGCAATTCATCAAATCGTGCATCTCCCTGGGTTCCTGTACGTCCACTGCGAGTCAGTTGATCGGATCTGCCGTCAGCAGAAGGACAACCATCACCTACGCGGTCACGTTCACCGATGCTTTCGGCGACACGTCCACCGTGGCGAGCGACAAGGCGGTGGTGACCATCGCCGCCGGACAGGCAGCCATACGGTCGTTTTCATTCGCCGTCAAGAACTCGACGCCCAGCGGCACGTACTTCGTCACCGTCACGGCGAGCGACGTGACAGGGTCGGTGAATCAAACGGGGCACATTCGCAGTTACGTGATCCGAGGCGTCCAGTCCAGTCGCTGCCGATAGCAGAGGGTTATCAGCAGCAGTTCTACAGCCTGTTTTCCTGACCGGTTACAAGCTCTAGAGCCCGTTTGCGTCCCCTGCGCAGTTGCGTGGCGGTCACCTGATGACCTCGGTCCATGAGACGATGTCGTGAGTGCCGTCGGGATGTTGGTTGACGTACACCGGAGATCCAGACGAAATATCCGCAAACTTGACTGCATACTTGAAGGTGCCTCTGGTGGTCACATCCCCGCCCAGGTACACATCGACCTGACCTCTTGGCGCAACGCCTCCACAGACAATCCGTCTGTTCTTGGCGTCAATGTCGCAACCAGACGTGGTGTAAAACCCGGACAGAGTGGCGTTGGCGTGATGCGCGAACCAATCTGCGTATCCAGAGCCGACGACGAAGATCAGAGCGAGTTGGCGGAGGGCAGGTCCGGTGTTGAGAAACGATCCCTTCCAGCACGCTGAATCGTTGGGATGTGCGACAGGGCAGTACTCACCGCCCAGCTGGCCGGTCAGTGGCTGCGTAATGGGAGGTGCCGTGCTCGGTGTGGAGCTGATTGAAGGTGTTGCCGTCGCGACCACATTCCCAGTGGGTGCCTCAGCCGAGTTTCGATTCAGCGATTGAGTCAATGCATAGACACCCACCCCACCGACCATCAACACGAGCGCGGCCGCAGCTGCAATCATGATGAGGCTGCGACTTCCGCCCGAGGACTGAGGTGCCATCCATGGCTGCATCGGGGCGGTATCCGTGTAAGCCGGCTCGGAGGGGATCGCTATATCGGCTGTTGCCGTGGTTTGAGATTGCGACGAATGATCTGGAAGGTCGGTCCCTTCCGGTAACCATGAAGGCCGGGCGGACTCCGGTTCAGGCTGCGACTTCGGGATCAACACCGGAGAGGCTGGTGCCGGCATGGGACGCCATGCCTGGCCATCCCACCAGTAAGCGCCGTCGGGCGAGATCTGACGAGTCGCTTCTGTCACCCAGGCAGCTTACGCACTGTGCCCGCAATCCGATCCCGAATAGCTGACGAGTTTTTGCTAATTGCTTGTTCGCGGCGGATTGAGGCACCGGCTAATCGAGGTCGAGCGCAGCGTCCATCGCACAACTCGCGCGCCCGATTCAGCGGCCTGTCGCTCGGCTTCGCCTTGATACAGACCGGGGTAGAAATGTAGTTAGCGATATTGGCCCTATCGAGACCACCATTCGTTCTAAATGACGGTCGTAGCTAGATTTCGTATTCGGATTTGACTCCGGAGCGGGGATTCGATCCCCCAACCTTTGCGATTAACAGATCTCTGCAGCCCGTTGAGAAACAGCGGCTCAAATTCGCTGCGTGCCGCTGCGTGCCGCCACGCGGAAAGCCGGCGCCAAATTGGCGCCGGCTTTTCTATGACCTCAGCAGGGGGGTAGGACCGTTCCCCCGAGGCTCGATTCGAGGCTGCTGTAGAAGGTGTAGTCGGCGCTGGCCGTTGCGGCGTCGATCTGAGCGGCGCCCACAGCTAGGCAGAGGGCGTTGTGATAGACGAGCAGGGCGTCGAGCTGGAAGGTCGTGGCCAGCGTGGGGGTGACGTGCTTGCCCGACTGCCCTTCGACGTGGCTGATGAAGCTCTGTAGATCCAGGAGTGCCTGTGCGTAGTCCCCGCTCGCCATGTCCGCCTGCACGGCCGCGAACTGCTGGCGGTAGGAGTTCGCCAACCCGTCCGCACCTGGTCCGTAGATTCCACCGCCGGCCAGGGCATCGTCGATCAGCTGCGCCATTGTCTTGTACGTCGCGGTGGTCGTGAACGCCGCGGTCAAGGTGGCGGGCGGCGCCGGCGTGAAGCCCTGGAAGAAGTACTGCAGGCCGCCTACGCCGTTGACGTTGGCGTCCGCGTTCAGGGCGAACGGTCCGTCATCGACGAACAGGGCCAGCGGACTTAAGTCGTTCGCGGTGCCAAGAAGCGTGGTGCCGTTGAAGATGTGCGTGTCGTTGGCACCCAGTCCGGTCGTCATCACGGTGACCAGGTGCTGGGACACGTAATTTGCCGTTGCGGTCTTTGGGCCGGTCATCAACACCGTCGTCGACGGGGAGGTGCCTGACGCGTCGCCGCTCCAGTGGTCGAACCGGAACCGGCTGTCCGAGCTGACGGTGATGATCGCGTCGGTCGTGAGATTGACCGTCGTGCCCGCATTCTCCCAGGCGCTCGGCGTCAGGCTGACATCGAGGGCCGCCGCCGCGGGCGGCACGGCGTGGACGGTGAGTAAGTACTGCGTGGTGTAGACCGCTGTCTTCGAGAAGTTGGCGGTCACGTTGACCGTGGCCGGCGGCTCGGCGGTGACGTAGCGGATGCCGGGATTCGGGTCGTTAACGGGCGACGGGAAGCTGTAGCTGTGGGATGTGCTGTCATCCACGATGGTGTTGAAGGGCAGCGAGACGGTGCCGCCATCGAAGGTGGCCTGATGCGGAACGCTTAGAGGCAAGCCCGTTTCGCCAAGGTGGAAGGTGTGCGTGATCGGCTCGCAGGCGATGTCGGCGTTCGACCAGTAGGGGGCTACCAACAGGCCGTTGGTTAATCGCACCGACGGAGTCGGCACGTCCCCTGCGCTCGAGCAGATGTCGGCCGCCTCGCCGCTCATCAGGATATCGGCATTGAAGCCGGCCTTGGAATTGTCGATCCAGCCCGTCAGGATGATCGGATCGGTCGATGCCTCGATTAGCTCGTGGGTCGCGGCCGTGCTCATGCCGTCCAGCGCGTTCGCCGCGCCGGCGATCGCACAGTCTGCCGGGACCACCGTGTAGGCGAAGCTCTGCGGCTCGAGCACGGGGATCACAAACGGCGGGAACGGGACGATCTCGGTGGTCCACGCCAGGTTGGAGCCAAAGAAGTGGTAGGCGCCGAAGTCCCCGCAGCTGCTGATCGCGATGTCGTTGATCTGGGTGTTCGTGGGGAGGTAGACAGCGTATACGGTGTTGTCGTCCGGCTTGGGGATCCCCGTGAGCACGGGGCGGATGATCGGGTCGGGGCCCGGCGCCGTTTCGCATTCCATCCAGAGGGAAATGGAGAAGAAGTCCGTGACCCCGCCGATCACCGGCGGCGGGCACAGGATGCTGGCTCCATCCGACCCCGTGAAGGAGGCCGAGCCAACGCCATACTGCGCGGCCTTGGCGAAGTAGTTACTGCTAACTAGGCTGCCCGTGAAGCCGTCGATGTTCCCACGGCTGATCGCCGCCGGGTTGTCAGAGTCCCAGCTGAAGTCGAAGTACAGGTTGTGAATGGCCGGATTCCCGAGCACTCGACCGCCGTTGTAATCCAGACGATTGGGAGGTGCGCCGGCGCGCGCTGGGCTGACGCCGGCCAGGAGCGGTACGCTCGCCAAGGCGAGAACCAGCAGTGCACGCAGGACTTTGTGATTCACGGCCGGTTCCCCCCCACTCCAGAGCGTCGAAAACTCACGCGGTTGAACGAATCGCCACCATACTCACGCCGACCTCGCCAGTTGTCAAGGAGGCACGGCCCGTTCGTACACGTCCTTTCGGAGCGCTTGAGAGCCGCTGTACGCGGGAGTGACAGCAAACGACGTTAAAAGCGCGCCGCGCCGTGGCGAGCAACCCGATCGCGGTGGCGCCCCCTACCGCCGAAAGCGTGGCGAGTGCATCTCACGCAGCCCGCTGCCGCCCAAACAACCCGGACTCTAGGCGGCGGCGGCTCGCACCACACCAGCGACGTAGGCAAGCGCCGCCGCTCCCTCCGGCACCTGATCCGACATCAGGTGCCATCCGTGCCACATTCCGGGCCAGTAACGGGCCTCCACGGGAACCCCGTACCGCCGCGCGGCCTCTTCGAGCCGGGCTGCTTCGCCGGCGAGCAGCTCATTCTCGCCCGCCACGATGTGCAGAGGCGCAAGCCCGGACAGGTCGTGATGGATGGGGCCAAGGTCGGGGGTTGAAGTATCGTTGCCGGCTACGTAGATCTTGTGGGACTCGACGACAAAGCGCGGGTGCACGAACGGGTCGCGAATTCGCCAGATGCGATCGTCCTTGAAGCCGAAGTCGACCGTGGGCGAGATCTCAATGCAAACCCTGGGCTGCGGAAGCCCGGCCGCCTTCGCTCGAAGCAGCGTCGCGAGCGATAGCACGCCCCCCGATGACTCGCCGATGAGCACCAGGCGGGCGCCCCGGCCTGCTAGCTCCCTGTAGACCGCAAAACAGTCGTCGTGCGCGTTCGGATAGGGATTGCCCGGGTTGAGGCGGTACTGGATCGCGAAGACCCGCACCCCAGCCGAGCGAGCGATCAGCGCAACGGCCCGCCGGTGGGCCGGAGTCAAGCCGAAGAAGATACTCCCTCCGTGAATGAAGATGACCACTGGATCAGCGGCCGCGCTCTCGTGCGAAATCCAGGTTCCGTTCACGCCGGCCACGGTCTCCAGCTCGACCGCCACGCCCGGGGGGATGCGGATCAGCCGAGCGGTTATCGCATCCGACCGTCGCCGGAATTTGACCAGGCGCTCGATCGGGGCTGTCGCCATCCGGCCCTGATAAGCGCGCTGAACGCGGAGCAGCGGCCGCAGCAGGCGAGCCTGCAGGCTCGGCATGGAGCAACCATGCTAGGCCGACTTTGAAAACTCAGTAAAGCCGCATTCTCCCGGCAGGTCGCCAGGGCCCATGCTCTGCCACTGCCACCGGCAGCAGGCTGACCGCTAGGGCGAGCAGTCCCCAGACTCCATATCCGACACCGACCGCCCAAGGCTATGACTTCACCACTGAGGCACGATTAGTGCAGCGATCGCAAGGATCAGAGCGGCGGCGATGCCAAGAAAGACTGAACCAAACATAAGGGTGCTGAAGGACATGCCCATGAATCGTCGGTCCGGGACGACTACGCGAAGAAACGGGAGAACCACGGCCGAGCTCGCTACGAAGCCAATCGTTACGCCGCTCGCCCCGAGTAGGACACCTCTCGACCCAGCCAGTGATTGGTTGCGAACACCACCCATCCCAGCCCGGCAAACAAGAAGGCGTAACTGATCGGAATCCATTTCCGCGACCGTCGAATGGCTGCTTTTCTCTCCTCATCGATGGGAATCAGCTCGACCCGCTGCGATCTAGTTAGGAAGACTCCGATTCCAGCGAGACCGATGAAGAGCAGGAAACCGAGGACGGCCAAGAGCCCCGCTAAGACGAAGCCTATCGATTGGCCCGGCGGCCCCACTCCGATAAAAAAGAAGCTGAAACTCGCTGCGAGCCAACAAGCCAAGCCGAGCCACGCCAACGAGTACCCAATGCCACGCCATGGCTGTGGTAATCGTTTCATACAGGCGGTTCTCTTCGAGCTCCTCTCAACTAGCCATGGCTACATTGCTCACACCAGCGGAGCCTACCTATCAGCAAGGAGGAACACCATGAAATGGGTGACTCGGAAGAACGCCAACGTAGATCGGGTGGCGTGCCCTTGGCTCGTCAAGCGGTTGCAGCTTTGAATCGATCATTGTCAAGTACGGCCTCGAGGATAAGGCGCTCAAGCGTCTCGCCCAGATCGTTCACGGCGCCGACGTCGCGGCTGACCGCGACAACTGTCCGGAGGCTGCCGGCCTCTACGCCATCGCTCACGGCTTCGCCCTCGTCTACGCCGAAGACGACCACCGGAAGATCGAGCTGGAGAGTCCGATGTATGACGCTCTCTACGCCTGTTGCCAGAGGCAGGTGGCACGCGACCAGTGGCATTGGAGCTACCAGGCTACTGAAAGACGCTATCCGCACAACTGTGCAGATATACTCGTGCAATGGCCAGCAGGTTCGAACACCAAGCCCCAGGCGACCCGCTGCCTGACCACGAAGCCAACTCCCTGGCTGAAGCGATGTCTGCTTTCGCAACCCCCAGCCGGCTGAAGCTGCTCTACGCACTTCTTGGCGTGGAGCGAACGGTTGAGGAACTCGCAGCATCCACTCTCCTTAATCCCAACGTGGTCTCTCAGCAGCTGCGGGTACTCAGATTGCTCCGCCTAGCCGCCGCCCGCCGCGACGGGCGCTACATCCGCTATCGACTCTTCGACGACCATGTGTCGGACCTGTTGGCTGCGATCCGGTATCACGGAGAGCACGCGGCAGTCCAGGGTCGGCCTAGCCACGTGGCGAAGCGAGCCCATGGAGCTGGCTGACATGCGCCCGATAAGGAATCCGTCGCCGCGCCAATAACCGCATCGGTCCTGCTCCTGTCAGCGACCGCTGTCGTCGCAATCGTCCATTCGATCCTTCCGGATCATTGGGTACCGCTCGCGGTCGTCTGTCGCACCCAGCGCTGGAGTCTGGTCCGCGTGGCGCGCCTCAGCGGGTTAGCAGCCGGCGGCCATGTTTTGGCGTCACTGGTTCTGGCTGGGATCGTCGCTTTGATCGGGCTTGAGTTCAGGCGACAGATCGAGACCCAGCAGGGCCACATCGTGGGCGCGATCCTCGTACTTACCGGGGTCGGCCTCTTGATCTGGGGCGTCACTGGTTACGCGCACCCCCACAGTCACCACCGCGTGGGTGAGCAGGGGCGCTCGCACGACCATCGTGGTCACATCGAGCATGAGGCGAACTTGGCCCGTGTGGGCGAAACCCACCTACACAAGCACACAAAGCCTGAGCTGGCCAGTCGGGCTCACGCCCACGAGCACTTGCACGGACAGAAAGTGCACTCCCACCGGCATAGACACGAGGTCTTCATTGAAGCCCGTCGGCAGCTCCTCGAGGCGCGATCCCAGGAGCCGACGCTTGCTGCAAGGCTGGCGATGATTGCCGTGCCATTCGGCGTGGCGGCCTCTCCGGATCTCACCCTCCTGCCACTTGCCTTGGCGGCCACCGCCTATGGGATAGGTACGGTCGCGCTGGTCCTGGGGTTGTTCTCGTTCGCGACCATCGCGACCTTTGTGGGTTTAACAGTTGGCGCGACTGCAGTCGGCTATCAGGTGAAGGGGCATTGGCTCGAGGAGAATGCGAACACCATCACCGCGGTGGTTCTGATCGTGATCGGAATCATTGTGTTCATCGGCTTATGAGCACATTTATTAGATTGCTCGGTACAGCCTGAATTGGTGCCGATGGTCTCGTCCTGCTCGGCTGGCCGATGATCCAGAGGCTTGTCATCGTGTACGCCACCATCAAACAACGGCATCGGGCACTGGCTCAGGAACGCCTGATTAGCCGTCCCGTTGGAGTTCAACGTCTTGGCTTTAAAATCTGGGCGCGCTCGTGGCGGCGCCCAGGTCAAGCGACAGACAGCGCAACCGGAGTTCCCTCGCGGAACGCGCAGGCCACGAACGGGCGCCTTGCGGTTATTGGCCGCAAGCTCATGGTTTGACCGAGAGCCTTAGCCCGCACGTCAAGGTCAGCGACCGGCCGAATCCATGCGCATCGGCGCAAGAGGTTCCGCTGGGTTGCTGTACGGTTGCTACACGGGTGCTGTAGTACGGCCGCACTAGACGTGCGATCAGACCAAATTTCGTATTCGGATTTGGCTCCGGAGC
>WNGA01001658.1_pt1 | contig 35024 bp, 35 predicted proteins | sample 5400061 | NCBI WGS metagenome assembly WNGA01 (sample SAMN13153366, study PRJNA577476) | soil metagenome | isolation source: 100 cm soil or saprolite under grassland replicate 2 | place: USA:California | collected 2016-06-15
CTCGCCCGCCCCGACGCCGCGCACGCTGCATTTCATGGCTGGCTACAAGGCCCAGGCGAACCTCCCGTTCGTCGGCGTGTACCTGGCCCAGACCAACGGCTACTTCGCGGCCCAGGGCTTGAACGTCGAGATCACGCATTCCAGCGGCCAGGGCGAGCATCTGAAGCTCCTGCTGCAGGGCAGCGTGGACGTCACCACGGCCGCGAGCGATGCGTTCCTCCAGCGCCGTTCGGAAGGTCTGCCGGTGACGGCCTTTGCGCTGTTGGGGCAGCGCAGCGATCGGGCCTACGCGGTGCTTGAAAGCTCGGACATTCGCTCGCCGCGTGACTGGGAGGGCCATCTGGTGGGTTTCAAGATCCACCCAACCCCAGATTACGTGGCGATGCTGGTTGCCAATGGCGTGGACCGCGGCCGAATCCAGGAAGTGCCGGTCGGCTTCGATCCACGCCTTCTGGCGGCCGGTAAGGTGGACGTCTATCCCGTGTTCGAGTCCAATGAGCCCGACACCCTCCAGCGACTTGGTGTCGCGGTCCGACTGTTCCGCCCGACGGATTACGGCGTGCCGGGTCTCGGGCTGACATATCTCACCCGCCAGGAGCTGGTCGACACGGACGCCAACCTGCTCGAGCGTTTCCTCAAAGCCACCCTGCGCGGGATTGCCTTCGCGCGTGAGGACCCGGAGACGGCGACGGACGTGGTGATGCAGTTCGCGCCCAACGAAGACCGCGCCCACCAGCTGGCCATGCTGCGGGTCGAGCTGGAGATGGCCGAGGGCCCGATCACGCGGACCAACGGCGTCGGCTGGGCTAGCCATGACCAGTGGCAGGCGCTGCACGACTCGCTGCTCGCCTTCGACGGCCTGAAGACACCGCTCGACGTGGACACGGCCTTCACCGATCGGATCCTTCGCGCGGTCTACCGCGACGGGCGGCCGCTCTGGCCATGATCTCGGCGCGAGCCGAGGCGACGTTCGCTGGGCCGGGCGACCGGCCCGCTAGCTCGACGGAATCTGATTCGCTCCCGAGCACGGCTTTGGCCGTCCGGGCCCTGGGGGTTCGACACGACTACCGAGCGCGGGCCGGAACGGTCCAGGCGCTGGGGCGGGTCGACCTGCTCGTCGAGACGGGCGAGCTTGTCGTCGTCCTCGGCCCAAGCGGATGCGGCAAGTCGACGCTGCTTCGGGTCCTGAGCGGCCTGCTCGAGCCAACGGCCGGTCTGGTCGAGCTGGCCGGGCGGCCGCCGGTCGTGGCGCGAAGGCGCCACTCGATCGGCTGGCTCGCGCAGGACGACGGGCTGCTGCCGTGGCGCACGGTACGTGGCATGGCAGCCCTCGGCAGGGTTGGCCTGGCCGACAGCGCGGATCGCTATCCTCACGAGCTGTCCGGCGGGATGCGTCAGCGGGCGGCGCTCGCGCGCGCCCTGGTGGCCGAACCGGTCTTTCTGTTTCTGGATGAGCCGTTCGCCAACCTCGACGAACTGACCCGCGAACGACTCGGCGATCTGCTGCTGGAGGTGCGCCTGGCCAGTCGGCCAACGACGCTGCTGGTGACCCACAGCGTGACGGAGGCGGTCCGCCTCGGCGACCGCGTGATCGTCCTGTCCCCTCGGCCCGCCAGGGTCCTGGCGGATCTGGCAATCGACCTGGCCCGCCCACGGCGGTACGACCAGCCTGGTTTCGGTGCCTGCGTCCAGCGCCTGAAGTCCGCGCTTGCGACGGTCTTTCCTGGGGAGCCAGGATGACCCGCTTTAGAACTTATCTGGCCCTGGAGCGCTGGCGCTCGACGCTTCCAACAGTGGCCGTGTTGACGGGCGCCCTGCTGGTTTGGGAGGGCGTGGTTCGCGCCAGAGGGGTTGCGAGCTTCCTGCTGCCGGCCCCCAGCGTGGTCGCGGCGCGCTGGCTCGGCGACGCGACCTTCTTTTTGACTGAAGGCGGTGTGACGCTCGCCGAGGCGCTGGCCGGCCTGGCGCTTGGGGGTGGGCTGGCCTTGCTGGCCGGGCTGCTGATGGCGCACTGGCGCTGGCTGGAGCGCGCGCTGCTGCCGATCGCCGTGCTGGCCAAGGTGACGCCGGTGGTGATCGTGGCGCCCCTCTTCGTGCTCTGGTTCGGCTTTGGGCCGCTGCCGCGGGTGCTCATCGCGGCCCTGCTGACCTTCTTTCCAGTGCTGATCGGGACGGTCACCGGCCTGCGGACCGAGCTGCCCGCGGCGCGTGACGTCTTCGCCACCCTGAACGCCACCCCGCTCGAGGAGGCGGTGCTGCTGCGGCTCCCGGCCGCGCTGCCACATTTGTTCGCGGCGGTCAAGGTCTCCTCCACGCTCGCGCTGTTGGGGGCCGTGATCGCGGAATGGGTCGGCGGCGACCGCGGGCTCGGACGGGTGGTGCTGCTGGCCAACGCCAACCTCGACACCAGCACCGCTCTGGCCGGCGTTGCCACCATCGGCGCCATGGGCATCGCCCTGATCGGCGGCTTGACACTGCTCGAGCGCCGCGTGCTCTTCTGGCAGGCCGGCGGGTGACCTGCTGACGGCTGGCGAGCTCGTCAGGCTCAGGTGCTCGTGGTCCCCTCGTGGAGGGCCTGCACGAACATCTTGTTGGTCCAGTACTCGTTGTGCGCCAGAAGCGGGGTGCAGGCATCGGGGTCTGGACGGTTGTCGACCCGCTTCGGATTGGGCGCGGTCGAGTCGTCGTCGTAGTAGTGGAGTGGTCCGCCGATCCAGTCGTTGGGCGACCAGATGTTGATCCAGCGACGGGGACGGTACGCGTAGTCCACGATCATCGGCTGGGCCGCCGCCGCCAGCGCCTCGCGCACCTGGACCTCGGTCGATGTCTGGGTCGTGAAGATGAACGCCGTCTTGTCTAGCGGTGAGCCGAGCGTCAGCAGGAGTTCGGTCCGCGCCACCACGTCTAGCACTGGGTCGTGCACGACCTGGTTGATGAGGTCCTGTTTGATCAGGGTGTTGAGCGTGTCGTAGGCTAGCACCGACCCGAGCGAGTGGCCCACGACGATCACCCGCGCGTACTCGAATTCCTCCGTTTCGGCTCCGGCCGGGCTGACTCGTTTTGCGCCGTAGATCGCGCGGGCGACCGTGAGCGCCGCATCCTTGATGCTGGCCCGCACCTCCCAGAACTTGTTGACCGAGTACGCCGAGACGTAGGCGGCAACATCGCCGAGCGATTGAACGAGGTACGAGCGTGCGGCGGAACAGGTCCAGAGGGCCAGACCCCAGGTCACGACGGTGAATATTCTCCAGGCCATGCCGTTGTACTGGTGCCGCCAGTCGAACCAGTCAAACAGGTCGATGCCGACCCTGCTCCAGGTCATCTCTGCGCTGCTCGGGACGTGCCACAGGAGGTGAAACAGAATCAGGAGCCCGACTGGCAGAGGCACACTCAGGCCGGTCCAGACGAAGACCCAGCAGACTCGGCGGATCGGCTCGCTCAGCCGCCAGGTTTGCCAGATCCTATTCCTGCACAGCGCCTCGGGCGCGAAGCGTTTGTTGCGATACGAGCCCGGCAGCCATGAGCCGACGATGATCGCGGCCGCAGCGATTAGCAGGAGGAGGATGTCGACGGTCAGATCGCCGATGAGGGCATCGCTGGGCCACCCAGTGAAGTACCCAATGGTCACGCGCGCCGCGGCCACGGCGGCGATAGTCGCGTTGATCAACAAGAGCGGCAGGACCACGAGATAGGCACCCACGATCTCGAGGGCGGCACGTCCAGTTGAGAACTGACGAATCTTGCCGAACATCCAGCGATGCCACCTTCCGGCGGTCCCATTTTGAAGGCCGTTCCGGAACGCATCGAAGAGGAAGTTGACCACGTCTGGCGACGAGACCCTGCCCTCCGTCAGTGGGGCCCAGTACGCCTCGTAGACGTGCACCTTACGCTCGCGATCGTCAGCGCCCCTCAGCGTCATCTCGGCTCGGGGGAGCGTTTCCTCTCCGCCCGCGTGCTTTAGCTTCACCACAGTCGCCGTGACCTGGCACTCGTCATTAGTCAGGCACTCCTCGGCCAGGCGCAGAGCCCTCACCACGCCGTCCACCGACTCAAAGGGGACCTGCTGCCCCATTCCGTGGCACACGAGCACGGCAACCTTTCCACCCCCGTCAGGAGCCGCAACCGGCAGTGGTTCCGCTGCCGCTGGGGTGGGAAGAGCGACCTGGGTATATCTCCGCGGGCCAGCGGAAGGGCGTCCGGGCTCGGCCATGCTAGCTGTATTCTCGTCCCACCGGGGGAACCAGCGCTTTCCCCGTCGGAGGGCGGCGTCCCGCAGCCGATTCGGGTACACTGCCGGAGTCCGTATCGGGCGTGCTGTCTGCATGAAAATGGCCAACGTTCCCAGCCATTCTGAGAGCGTGCCTGGGGCAGAGGAGGTGGCTATGGCGGTTGACCGGATTGCGCTGATGGCGCACCTGCTGCGCCGGGCGGGTTTTGGAGCGTCTCGAGATGAGCTCGAGGCGTACGCCGCTCGGCCCTACGAGGCGGTGGTCGATGACCTCGTCCACCCGGAGCGGCTCCCGGAGCTGGAAGATGACGTCCTCGGCCGCTACTACCCGCATTTGGCCGCGAACCGGGATAACAACGCGACCTGGAACGGGCGCTGGTTTTACCGAATGGTCAACACCAGGCGCCCGCTCGAAGAGAAGATGGCGCTCTTCTGGCACCACGTGTTCGCAACCGGCTGGACCAAGAGTGAGCATACCCCGGCCATGGTCCAGCACATCCAGATGCTGCGCCGCAACGGGCTGGCGAACCTTCGGACGCTGCTGCTCGACCTGTCCCGGGACCCGGCCATGATCTACTGGCTGGACAACAACGAGAACCACGCCGGTGAGATCAACGAGAACTACGGCCGCGAGCTACTCGAGTTGTTCTCGATGGGGATCGGCAATTACACCGAGACCGACATCAAGAACGTCGCCCGGGCCTTCACCGGCTGGACGTTCGAGCAGCCGATCCCGCTCTACCCGTACGGCCACTACCCGTCCGCCTTCGTCTACCGAGCCGACGACCACGACGAGAGCGAGAAGACGTTCCTGGGCCAGACCGGGAGCTTCAACGGCGAGGACATCGTCGAGATCATCGTCAAGCAGGAGGCGACCGCCCGCTTCATCTGTCGCCACATCTACAACTTCTTCGTGGCCGATGAACCGCAGGTCCCGGCCTGGAGCGCGACGCCGCCGCGCGACCCCGACGCGGTCGCCACGCTGATGAAATCGTACTTCGACTCGGACGCCGACATTCGGTCGGTCATGCAGACGTTGTTCAACTCGGACTTCTTCAAGGCTGCCCGCTTCACGCGGGTCAAGTGCCCGGCCGAGCTGATCGCCGGCACGCTAAAGCTGTCTGGCGATTATCGGAGCGTGGAGCCTGGCCTGCAGACGCTGGACGCGGCATCCATTGTGATGGGCCAGAAGCTCATGGACCCGCCGACAGTCGAGGGCTGGCATACGGGGAAGGAGTGGATCGACGGCGGTACGCTCACCGAACGGGTCAACTTCGCCGTGAACCTCGTCAAGGATGTGTCCAAGCCCGGGCCGCGGCTGATCGCCGAGCGGCTGAGCGCGGCAGGTCCGCCGATCGGGCCAGCCGAGTTCGTCGATCGCTGCCTCGATCTGGCCGGGCCGCTCGAGGTGTGTCCGGAGACCCGCACGGCGCTGCTGGAGTTTGCCGAGAGCGAGGGTCACCTGACCTTCGGGAGCGAAGCGGAGCGCAACGTGAGCGAGGCTCGGATCGGCCGAATGCTGACCCTGATTGTGGCCTCACGAGAGTACCAGTTCGCCTGAGCAAGGAGGGAGCCCAGCGATGTCACCAAGCGCAAGCGGCAAGGGCAACGGAAAGACAGAGGATCCGGTCCTGGTCGTCATTCAGCTTTCTGGCGGCAACGACTTCATGAACACCCTGGTGCCTTTCACCCAGGGCGTCTACTACGACAGCCGCCCGGTCGTCAGTATCCCTGAAGACAAGGTCCTGCCGATCAACGACACTCTCGGCTTCCATCCATCGGCCGAGCCGATGCGACAGCTGTTTCAAGCAGGCAGCGTGGCAGTGGTCCAGGGTATCGGCTACCAGAACTCGAGTCGCTCGCACTTTCGAGCGATGGATATCTGGCACACTTGCGAGCCGAACAAGATCGCCACTGAAGGCTGGCTGGCGAAGGTGATTCGCGAGCTGGACCCCAAAGGCGAGAACCCGCTAACCGGCGTGAGCTTTGGCCGCGGGCTGCCGCGCGCGATGGCCGCCCCGGGCGTGACGGCCACCTCGGTGGACAACCTGGATAACTACGGCATGATGAACAGCATCCAGGTGGCCGAGGAGCGCGAGCAGGACCTGGATGTCTTCAAGCGCATGTACACGCCGGCCGTGGGGACCGGCCTGGTTATGGACTATCTGTGCGAGACCGGCCAGTGCGTGCTGACCGGCGCCGAGCTGCTCAAGGAAGCGCCCCGCCGCTACACCTCGACCGTTCAGTACGCCGACAACCCGATCGCCAAGGGCCTCCGCGACGTCGTCCGCGTTCACACGGCCGGGCTTGGGACGCGGATCTTTTATACCCAGCACCCCGGCTACGACCACCACGCGCAGGAGATACCCACCCACGCCAAGCTCCTCGGCGAGCTATCCGGCGCGATAACCGACCTAATGCGAGACTTGCGCGAGCACGACGCTGCTGACAACGTGGCCATTTTGGTGTTCACCGAGTTCGGCCGCCGCGTCAAGGACAACGGGAGTGGCACTGACCACGGCTCCGGCGGTGGCGCGCTGATCATTGGCGACACGGTCCAGGGCGGCCTGTACGCCGAGTACCCGCCGTTGGCGCATTCTGAGTGGCTCAACGGCGAAGACTTGCGTCACACGATCGACTTCCGCGGCATCTACGGCACCATGCTCGAGCAGTGGCTGGGCGTCGACCCGGTCCCCATCGTCGGCGGACAGTACGAGCAGGTTCGGCCGTTCAAGTCTGCCGGGGGAGCCTGACATGGCCGTTCAAGAAGCAGTAAGGACTGCGAGGACCGAGAAGACGGCCCGTCCGTATGCGCTGCTGCGAGCCGGGTTCCCCTACTTCACGACGCTCGGTATGCGGCGTGTGACAACCTACTGCATGGACGTCGCGATCGGCGACGAGGGCCGCCTCTTCGTGCTGTGTCGCGACGACGGCATTTACGGCAACAGCATCCGCAAGATGAATTGGGATGACGAAGACCTGGGCACGATCGGCAGCAGCGGCTCAGGCGACGGACAGTTCGTCTGGCCGGTCCAGATCATCCGAGACGCCGCCGAAAACCTCTACGTCTCGGACGAGGGCCTGCATCGCATCTCGGCGTTCCAGCGCGACGGGACGTTCATCGGAAAGTGGGGCGAACACGGGACCGAGCCCGGCCAGCTCAACCGACCGTCCGGCGTCGCCTTCGACGCGGACGAGGACCTCTACGTCGCCGACACCATGAACCACCGCGTCCAGAAATTCGCCAAAGACGGCCGCTTCATCTCGACGTTCGGCAGCTATGGCAGCGACGACGGCGAGTTGAACATGCCTTGGGGGGTCGCGGTCGACGCTGAGGGCGATCTCTACGTGGTGGACTGGCGAAACGACCGCGTCCAGAAGTTCTCCGCGGACGGCCGCTTCATCATGCAGTTCGGCCGCTCTGGCAGTGGGCCGGGTGAGTTCAACCGACCAGCCGGGATCGCCGTCGACGAGCACGGCGACATCTACGTGGCCGACCGCGGCAACAATCGGGTCCAGCTCTTCGACCCCACCGGACGCTATGTCGAGCAGTTCATCGGCGATGCCACCCTGTCGAAGAGCGGGCGCACTTACGTACTGGCCAACCCGAAGGTGCTGCGGGCGCGCGAGATGATCTGCCTGGAGCCCCAGAAGCGGCTTCGCGGCCCAGCCTCGGTCCGGCTGGACAGCCAAGGGCGGATGTACGTCGTCGACTTCGGCTGCCATCGGATCCAGGTCTACAAGAAAGAGGCGTACCCGCTCACGCGGGACGACATCTGGCCAGAACAGAAAGCGCCGTTCCTGCACAACGTCTGACGAGCAGCCACCTCGTAGGGGCGAACCCGCGTGTCCGCCCCAGGCGGGCGCACACGCGGGTGCGCCCCTACGGGAGTCTGGCTTCTGTCTCCCCCGGGGGCTTACCTTGCCGATCATGTTCGGTTTCGCGCGCCAGCGTGAAGAGCTGCTGAGGGGCGAGCTGCGGCGGATCGCGGCCGAGCTGCCAGCCCTCGGCGCGATTCGTGCATATCTGGTCGGCAACCTCGTTAGCGGGCGAGTTGAACCGGACAGCGAGCTGGAGCTCATCCTCGTCCAGGCCACCGACGAGCCGTTCCACCGCCGGGCCGACTTCTGGGTGACCCACCTGCGACCGCGGTTTGGCACCCGTTTCCAGGTGTACACGCCGCGTGAGGTCGAGCAGCTAGGGGCCAGCGACCCGATCCTGCGCGACGCGCGGTGCCTCGGCGAGGTCATCCTTGGCTGACGGCGCGCGCTCGGCGGCCGGCCGGCGGGCGGGCCTCTGGCTCAAACAGGCAGACCACGATCTGGCGGACGCGGAGTTCGTGGCCGCGGCGGGACGCCACGCGCTGGCCTGCTTCCTCTGTCACCAATCGGCCGAGAAGGCCGTCACCGCCTACCTGCTGGCCCGTGGCGCCGAGCACGTCTGGGGCCATGCCCTGGCCGACCTGTGTGAGGATGCGATCGGCTTCGATTCCTCGTTCGAGTTCATCAAATCGGTCGCGGGCCTGTTGGACAAGCATTATCTCGCCGCCCGCTACCCATCCGCCCTGCCGGGCGGGGTGCCGGCCGAGGCGTTCGACAGCCATGACTCCCAGCGCGCCCTGGAGATCGCGCGGGACGTCCATCAGTTCGTCCGTGACCGGGTCGCCGAGCTGATTGGCTGAGGGTCGGGCCTGAGTCGACGCTTGACCACAGGCCCTGGGCGTGTGATACAATGCATCACGGGAGGACTTCTGCCGCTCATCAGTGATCTCCTTTGGCGACCCGACAGGGTTGCCCATATCGGCCGGCACGCTCTCACGCCAGAGGAGGTCGACGAGGCGGTATTCGAGGATCCGAGCGGCATCTTGATCCGAGTTGGGCCGGCCGAGAGGGATCCTCAGGAAACGCTGTACCGTTACTTTGGCTGCACCGAGGCCGGGCGTCACCTTATGGTGGCGCTTCTATATCTTGGCCACGGCCTCGCGATGCCGTTACTGCCCGCGACATGACGATGAATGAAAGGCGGAGATTCAATGAGCGGAACCCCAAGGCTCGATGAAGTACGGGACACCAAGATGGAGGATCTTGCCGAATACTTCGACAGGACCGACGCGGGCGACCTGCCATGGGAGGAAGCAACCGACCTGGCTATTGCACGCCCAGAGCTCGAGCAGATCTCCCTCCGACTGCCTCGGCAGGACTTGGCCGAGTTGAAGCGGCACGCGTCCCGGGCCGGCGTGGGCTATACCACGCTCATCCGGATGATCTTGCGGCAGCACTTGCAGAATCCGCTGGCCCGCTGAGGCTGGCTCGATGTCACCGCGGTTGGGATACGGGCGCGCTAGGGACAGGCGCTTCCAGCGGTCACTTCGCACCGAGGAGGAATGAGATGGGCCGATTGGATGGAAAGACGGTTGTGGTGACCGGCGGTGGACATGGCATCGGGCGAGCATATTGCCAGCGGTTCGCTCGAGAGGGCGGGAACGTGGTCGTGGCCGACGTCGACGGACCGGCGGCCGACAGAGTGGCTGAAGAGATTCGCGCCACCGCCGGGGAAGCGCTCCCCGTCCAGGTCGACGTGTCGAAGTACGACAGCGTCCAGGCGCTGGCCAGACAGGCGAGCGAAAGCTTTGGCGGCATCGACGGGCTGGTGAACAACGCCGCCATCTTCGCGACCATCCCCATCTCGCGAGTGAGATTCGAGGAGATCCCCGAGCAGGAGTGGGACCGCGTCATGGAGGTAAACGTCAAGGGTGTGTGGCTGTGCTGCCGCGCGATGGTCCCCGAGATGCGCAAGCGTGGGGGTGGGAGCATCGTCAACATCGCGTCCGGAACCGTCTTTCACGGTAACCCCACCCGGCTGCACTACGTCGCATCGAAGGCGGCCGTGGTGGGCATCACGCGGGTGCTCTCGCGCGAGCTGGGGGCGGACAACATCCGGGTCAACGCGATCGCGCCCGGCAATACACTCAGCGAAGAGAATCCCACTCCGGAGATCATCAGGATGCGCGAGGCCGCCGTCGCGGCGCGATCGCTCAAACGTCTGCAGCGACCAGAAGACCTGGTCGGCGCGGTGCTGTTCATGCTCTCCGACGACGCCGCATTCATCACCGGGCAGACCCTCCTCGTGGACGGCGGCAGCACGCTGCACTAGCTGTCGCCTTACCAGTGACGCTGGAGCCAACCAGAGGCGCTGACCGTGCCAACCCTTCACGTCGACGGCTGTCACCTGTACTACGAAAAGTACGGGGCTGGGCCAGCCCTGGTCTTCGCCCACGGCGCCGGAGGCAACCATTTGAGCTGGTGGCAGCAGATCCCGTTCTTTCGCGACCGCTACACGTGCGTCACCTTCGCGCATCGGGGCTTCGGCCCTTCTCGGGACCGACCGGGCGGGCCCGGACCGGACGCGTTCGTGGACGACCTGGCGGCGCTGATCGATCATCTCGGCTTCGACGAGGTTCGCCTGGTGGCCCAGTCGATGGGTGGCTGGACCTGTCTGGGTTATGCGCTTCGGGAGCCGACCCGAGTTCGGGCCCTGGTCATGGCGGCCACGATCGGCAGCCTGGCTCACCCGGAGACCGAGCGGCTCGCCGCGGAGAACCGCGCGGCCAACCCGCGCCAGGCGCTTTTCGCGCAAGGGGTCCACCCGGCTTGCGGCGAGCGGATGACTCGCGAGCAGCCCGCCCTGCACTTCCTGTACACGCAGGTCTCAGCGCTGACAGCCCTGCCAGCCGGTTTCGACCTCACTGCGAAGCTGCACGCCATGCGGACCACGCCGCCGGAGATGCTCGCCACCTTGACGCCGCCGGTCCTGTGCATCACCGGCGAGGAGGACGTCGTCCAGCCGGCGGCCGGGGTCGAGGTCCTGGCCTCCCTCATCCCCAGAGCACGCCTCGTCCGCGTGCCCAACGCCGGCCACTCGGTCTACTGGGAGCGGGCCGAGACGTTCAATCGCCTTGTGGACGAGTTTCTGGCGAGCGGCGATAGCTGACAGCGCACAAAGGCACGGCTGGCTGAGGGCTGGGTCGGCTCCGGTGAACCTGATCCTTGGTGGTGTCTGACCGACATCGTCATGTGGACGCGCGTTTAGATACTAGCCCGCTTTCGTCCCGAGTGCGTACTGCTGTCCTGAGTACTTCCTGTCGTCCTGAGCACTTACTGTCATCCTGAGCACGTACTGTCGTCCTGAGCACTTACTGTCATCCTGAGCGCAGCGAAGGATCTCATGCTTCTCGCCACGGAACTCGGATAGATTCCGCAACATGATGAGACGATCCGTCGCCGACCGCAAGCACGAATTCTGATGCTGCCAGAATTGTCCGCTGTGGAGCATGAGATCCTTTGCTTCGCTCAGAGGCTGTGAACAAATCGTGGCTGGCCTGTCCCGACCCTATCATTCCGAGCGAAGCGAGGAATCCGTGCCCGGGTAGCGGATCCTTCGCTTCGCTCAGGATGACAGTAAGTGCTCAGGATGACAGTAAGTGCTCAGGATGACAAAAAGGGCTCAGGACGACAAGAAGGGCTCCCACGAAAATGAACTTTCATTCGCTCGGGGCGGGCCGAAGGCCCATGACTCCTCCCACGAAAATGAACTTTCATTCGCTCGGGGCGGGCCGAAGGCCCATGAGTCCTCAGGATGACAGGAACGGCTCAGGATGACAATGAAGATTGACGACATTGATAAGGACAAAACTGGCTTAGACGTATGTGCGCGATTGCTCCGATTTGGTGTTTCTAAAGAGCGTGAATGTGTTTCAGAAGTCGAGGATGGACTGTGCGCCCGAGCTACGCTTCCCTGAGGACCACTAGCTCGCCGTTGCCGATCGGGACGAGCACGCTGCTGAAGCCCGGCGTGCGCCGGACGGCTTGAGCCAGCGGCCTGACCTCGTCTGCGTGGGAGGTGGCGTTGTCCACCACGAGCAGGCCGCCGACGCGCACGCTCCGTTGGAGATCCGGCCACCAGGCGGCGTACAGCGTCCGATCGGTATCCAGGAAGACCAGGTCGAAGTCTCGCAAGCCGGGCAGAGCCTGGCCGGCGTCGCCCACCCGCGCGTCGACGAAGCCCTCCAGCCCCGCGCGGCGAAGGTTTTCCAGCGCCGCGGCGTGCTTGGCGGGGCTGATGTCGAACGTGAGGACTTTGCCGCCGACCTGCCTGCAGCCGTCGGCCAGCCAGATCGTGGAGTAGCCGTTTGAGGTCCCCAGCTCCAGCACGTGCCGCATCCCGCCCACGATCACCAGCATCCGCAGCAGCTCACCCGTCTCGGGCGTGATGTTGAGCATGCGCCCTTCGTAGGCCGTCAAGGCCGCGTCGTTGCGGCGGCCAAACTCGTGCAGCTCGGCAAGCAGCGTGCGGAGTCCGTCGTCCACGTGCGCGCCCTTGGCTACCTCTGTCCGACCTGCTCGAGCACGGTCGGTCTCATCACGCCTGCTGACGCTGCCCGAGGTTGACCATCGGTAGGACCTCCTCGGCGATCCACTCTAGTGACTCCTCGTAATCCGGCAGTCTCAGGCGAAGGTCGAGCACCAGTTGGTCCACCCCGCGGGCGACGAACTGGTCGATCTCGGCGGCGCAGTCGGCCGGGCTGCCAGCGATCAAGATGCCGGCCAGGTCGTCGGCAGTCTCGAACGTGCCCTCGAACGCGCGACGCCCGACCCAGGTGATGAGGCCCGGCAGGTCGATCTTGGCCAGAGCTGTCTCGCGGTCTTTGGCGATCGAGACCATCGGCATGAGCCCGATTCCGTAGCACTTACTACTTTTCGCCTCGGCCTCGCGTAGCAACGCGATTCCCTTGTCAAAGGTGCGCCGCGGGCTTCGGGCCAACCAGCCATCGGCGTACTCCAGGACGCGCTTGATTGCTCGCTCGGAGGCGCCGGCGTACCAGATCGGCGTGTTGGGCGCCGGCCGCGGGTCGATGGTCACGTTCTGGAACTGGTACAGCTTTCCTGGGTACGACAGGTTGTCGCTGCTCCAGGTCAGCCTGAGGATGTGGGCCAGTTCGCGGCAGGCTTGCCAGCGGCTCTCATATGGCATCTCGACCGCCTCGAACGAGTGGGCCGCTCCCCCTGCGCCGATCCCGGCGATGATCCGGTTGCCGCAGACATCGGCCAGCGAGCCGAACAACTGGCTGACGACGAGCGGGTGGCGGAACGGGACGAGTGTGCCCGTGCCGAGGACCATCCGCCGGGTCAGCATGCCGACGGCGGTCAGGGCGATGAACGGATCGACGAAGCGGCGGCTCTGACCCTCGAAGGCGTGCGGATGAAAGTTGATGTGATCTCGCACCCAGACGCTGCGGTAGCCCAGCTCCTCGAGCCTGGGCGAGAAACCAAACAGGCGTTCCCAGCGCGACTCGTCGCCGAAGTGCGGCAGCAGCACCCCCACCCGGGTGCCCTGGCCGGGCCTCAGGTCCACCGCCTCGCCACGGGCCACGCCCAGCGTCAACCCGCTGTGATCCGGGGGCGAGGCTTCTCCAGGAAGACGATCTCCTCGGTCAGGCGCGCCTCTCGACTCTCGATCGGGCTGTACTTGAGGTAGCGGTCGTACCAGTCGACGATCTGGGGCATCAGGGCCGAAAAGTTCTCGGTGTACGACCGATAGTGGCTGGTCTCGGTCTGGCGGATCAGCTTCTTCGGAGGCCCGGCCCGCTCGTACAGGGCCAGCGCATGGTCCTCGGGCGTCACCACGTCGTCCTCCACGCTGGTGATCAGCAGCGCGCGCGGACTGATCCGATCGACGACGTCGATCGGGCGGTAGCGCATGATGTAGTCGGCACTCCGCAGGAAGAAGTCGCGCTCGATTCGTGCGTCGACGTCTTTCTTGTGATCAACCACCTTCCGCTCTGGCGTAGCGACCATCAGGTCCTCGCGCGGGTCAACCTTCTCGCCCGTACCCTCCAGGACCCAACGGCGGCGGTCCTCCTCGATCCGGCGGAGATAGTCGACCCACTCATATTCGCGCCGCATCTGGTGCAGCCAATCGGCGCCGTCGGCGACGACCGACTGGGCGACGACGCACCCCAGCCGCTTGTCAACGCCGGCGGCCAGGATGGCGTTGCCGCCGCCCGTCCCGCCGATCCCGAACGACCCGATCCGCCGCGGGTTCACTTCAGGCCGCGTCTCGAGATACGTGACCGCGTTGAGCAGATCGTCTAGCTGCCATTCAGGCTTGACCCAGCCGCGCTCGCCCTCGCTGTTCCCGAAGCCTCGGTAGTCGAACGCCAGCACCGCGTAGCCCGCCTCGGTGAGGCCCTCGTGCCAGGGGACGTAGCTCCTGGCGTCGGCCAGGCCCAACCAGCCAGGCGGGTGGACCAGCGCCGGCAGCGGCTCGGCGGCTGGCCGGTCAGGCAGCCGCAGCAGCCCACACAGCCTGACTCCGTCGCTGAAGAACTCGACCTGCTCGGTCTTCATGACCCCAACCTCTTTCACAATGGAACGCGCCGAGGCTCCCCATCCTCATCCTGAGCCCCTTCTTGTCATCCTGAGCGCAGCGAAGGATCTCATGCTCCTCACCATGAGATTCGTCGCTCGGCTCAGAATGACAAAAGGGCTCTACGCCTCTGCGGTGAATCCTCGCCTCTAAGCGGCGGCTTCGCGGTCGCCGCGCCGCAGGGCCGGCAGGACTTCCTCGCCGAGGATCGCCACACACTCATCCCACTCGGCAAAGCGGAATCGTAGGTCGTACACGATGTGGCTGAGGCCGGCCCGATGGTACTTCCTGGTCTCGTCGACGATGTCGTCGGTAGGCCCGGCGATGAGTGCCCCCTCGAGGTCCTCGGGCGTGTTCCAGCCGCCCGACTCCGGCAGGACCCAGTCCTTGACGCCGGTCCTGAGCATCTCCTGCCAGTTCACCTTCGAGAGCCCTTCCTCGCGCGTCCGCCCGGGGCTGGTGATCGGGATCGCGGCTGCCGTCGGGACCGGCTTACCAGCCTCGGCTGCCAGCGCCCGCAAACGCTCGACACGCTTCTGGAACGTCCTGATGGTGATTCGGCCGGGCATCCAGCCCTCGCAGTACTCCACCGCCCGGCGGAGCGAGGCGATCGAGTTGCCGCAGTACCAGATCGGGATGCTGCCTGGCCCCGACGGCGAGGGGTGAAGGTCTACGTCGTCGAACGAATAGTACTTGCCCTCGAAGCTGACCTCCTCGCCGGACCAGACGGCGCGCATAACGGCGACCTGCTCCCGGAGCAGCTCTTTGCGGTCGATGCCGACCTGGCCGGCGGCCTGGAACTCGTGGTCGAAGGTGCCGATCCCAAAGCCTGCGATCACGCGTCCTGCGCCGGCCAGGTGCTCCAGTGAGCTGAGCAGCAGCGCAGAGTGGATCGGGTGGCGATAGGGGATCAGGGAGCCAGTGCCCAGGATGATCTTCTCGGTCACGCCCGCGACCAGGCCGAGCGTGACCATCGGTTCGACGTGGGTCCGGTCCTGCGGCTCCATGTGATGCGGGTGGAAGATGAGGTGGTCCCTGACCCAGATCGAGTCAAACCCGTGCCGCTCGGCGCTCCGAGCGGCCTTGATCACGCTCTGGCGGGAGGCGTGCTCCCCGAAATGCGGCAGCAGCAGGCCGTACCGCCGCGTCGTATCTCCCATCCGCCTCTCCCTGGAACCGACAAATTGCATGCAATATACTGCACGCACCATGGGGCCGCAAGCTGTGCCGCTCGAGGAGCGCCTGGACGAGGAGTACCTCGTCCAGTGGCTGAGCCGGCTGCTCACGGTCCCGACCGAGGTGCCACTTGGCCCGAACACGCTGATCGAGCCGGACGACCCGAAGCTGGCCCACTATGTCCAGGGCGTCGTGCGACCGGAGCTTCGACGCCTGGGCATCCACGACCTCGTCGACGCCGGACGGAACAACCTGGTCGCCCGAATCGGCCGCGGCGCCAGCGAGCGCTCGCTGCTGTTGATGGTCTACACGGTCAGCCAGCACCACAACTTGATGGACGACCCCTTCTCGGGCAAGATCGCCAATGGCCGAGCGTGGGGCTTCGACGAGCCGTGTGCCTTCGGCCAGGGGGCCAGTCAGAACAAAGTCCACATGGCGGCCATGCTGGCGGTGCTCAAGCTGCTCCGCGACGAGCAGTTCGCCCTGGACGGTCGCCTGTACTTCGGGATCAACAATGAGGGACGGAGCAGCCACGCCTGCTCGCAGCTGATCCTCGGGTCGATCGACCAGAGGCCAGAGGCGGCGGTGCTGCTGACTAAGACCGAGATGGGAATCCAACTGGGCAACCGCGGCCGGGTCGACGCGGTCGTCACCGTGCGCGGAAAGGCAACCCATTCGAGTCGACCCCACCTCGGGCTGAGCGCGGTCGACGGCGCGAACGAAGCGATCAACCGCGTCAAGCGACTCGATCTGCGGGGCAGCCACCCGACCCTGGGTGGCCAGCACGCGGTAGTCTACCAGGTGACGTACGCCCCGATGGCGCCCCACACTTTGCCCGAGACGGCCCGCCTTCTGATCGACCGTCGGCTGCTGCCGGGCGACGACCCGGACGAGGCGGTTGACGAGATTCGATCCGCCATCGGCGACCTGGCGCCGTACGAAGTGACAGTCGAGCGAGGGGTGTGCATGCTGCCCTCGCTGGTCGAGCCTGACGCGCCGATCGTTCAGCAGCTTCAGGCGGCTCATCGCGCGGTGCTCGGCCACGAAGCTCGCACCTTTTACAGCATCGGCACCTACGACGCCGGCGGGCCAAGCTCAGCCGGCGTCCCGACCGTCATGTTTGGCGCCAGCGGCGGCGACTGGCCGCTCGGGATCGACTTCGTCCCCCTCTCGCACGCCTTTGCTGAAGCCCGGATCATCGCCCGCCTCGTTGTGGACACTTTGGGCGGTGGGCGGTAAGTGCTCTAACGAGCTTTGTCCGAAAAGACCCAGCTGCCCCAAAAAGCTCGGTCGGTAGCGACGGGAAGCGCAGCGCGTCCGCCTTTCACGAGGCAGGGGTGAGTTGGACGACTGAGCCAGCAGTCTGCGCCTCTGTCCCATGATGGGCATAGGTCAACTCAAACCGCCCTGGCCCGCTGATCGTGCCTGTCCACGGCCCTATGGAGGGCCGCCTTTCCGGGCCGTGAGCGAGATAGCTCGCGAGCGCTTCCCGCACCACCCGCGAGAGCGTCGTGTGCCGGCTCTCGGCGATGCTCTGTAGCTCATCCGCCTCATCGGCAGAGAGGCGGACCGACACAACGACCCCGGCACGCGGCTTCCGCTCCACTTCGATCACGTCGCCTAGTTCAATGTCGTCGGGTCCCATACTCACCCCTCTCGGACGTAGTGTAAGTATACATTCGAACGCCCGTTCCCTATCGAGTGGGACGGCCAGTGCGGGCTGCATCATAGCGCGCGCGCTCGTCCTTTGACGAGTCCCACGCGGTGGTCGGTCTCCAGACCTCCTCTACTCCAGTCGGACTCAGAGGGACCGTGAGCAGACGCCCGCCGAACGTCGGCCCGATCATAATGGCCGGGGCTTGGCGCCCCTTCTTGTTTCGCAGAAAGACCGGCTCTCCGTCAAGCACTTGCCGCATCTCGGCTTCGGCGACGCCATGCCTGGCTGCCTCATCCGCATTCCAATCGTCGATCTGGAGATCGTAAACCCGAATGCGCACGTGCCACCCCGCCGTCTACGATGTATACTCCGTAAACAAAATGTGGGCCCCGAATGGGGTGAGTGGTAAAGATGAGCGGAGACAATCAGGACATCCGGGTAGACATGGAGGCGCTGAACGCGCCGACGGTTGACTTCTTCATCCTCGCAGACCACGCCGAGGCCGTCAATGGGAAGCTCTATCTGATGGGTGGGGGCTGGGATCGGATCTTCGTATCCGACTTCAATAAGTCAGTAGACATCGCATTCGCCCTTGGCGTGCTTGTGCCCTGGAACGCGACGAACATGCGCCACACGATCCAGATCACCATTGAAGACTTGGACCGCAAGCAGCCAGTCCCCTTCAACCTCAGCGCGGGATTCGTCACCGGGCGACCGCCATCCATCACCGAGGGGGAGACGCAGCGCGCTCTGCTAGCGCTGTCCGATGTGTCGGTGAAGTTTGATGAGCCAGGTGCGTACCAAGCAATTGCGCGAATCGTCGGCGGGCATGAGCGGCGTGTCGAGTTCCGCCTGGTGGCCCTACCGACGGTCCAGATTCAAGCGCCCAAAGGGTAGGTGCCACCTACTCCATGATGACGCGGCGACTGGCCGCTCGGGATCGACTTCGTCCCCCTCTCGCACGCTTTCGCCGAAGCGCACGTCATCGCCCGCCTGGTGGTGGACACTTTGGGGCCCGAGGCCTAGACTGGGCTGGGGCGAGATGCCGGAGCGTGGCCGCCCGAGCCACGGTGCGCTTAGAGGCCCCGCCGACGTGCCGTGGCTTCGAGTGGGGCGGACACGTCTGGGTGTCGCACGTCGTCACAGCTGCGGATCCTGACCTGCCGAAGGCGCTTGCCCGCGCCTTCGAGCCGTCGCGCCGGCGAGCCCTCACCCCCTCCCCCTCTCCCAAGTTTGGGAGAGGGGGCCGGGGGGTGAGGGCTGCCCAGCGCACCCAAGACCGTGCGCGTGATGGAGCGCTCCGAGCGCGAGGTGATATCCTAGGTTGCCGCGTTACCGGGGCCAATGGGCGGGCAGCGCTTCGTCGGGCCCGCGCTGGCGTGTACTATAGGGCCAGTGGTGATGGCGCTCGGCCGGGAGGCGGGTGCCACCAGGTGAGGGAGGTGGCCCATGGCAAGGATCATGGGGTTGGGGCACGTCGGCATCTTCGTCCGCGATCTCGAGCGGATGGCCGCGTTCTACCGCGACGTGATGGGGATGACCCTCACCAAGCAGAACTGGCGCTCAGGCATCGTGTTCTTCAGCGCGGACCCCGATGCCGTCGACCACGAGATCGCCCTGGTGCGGGGGCGGCCAGAGAACGACAACCCCAAGCTCATCCACCAGATCTCGCTGCGCGTCGACAGCCTGGACGGGCTGCGTGAGTTCCACCGCCGCCTGATCGAGGCGGACTGCAAGATCGATCGGACCGTGTGCCACGGCAGCGCGTTCGGCTGCTACTTCTTCGACCCGGAGGGCAACACCACCGAGGTCTTCTGGGTCACCGGCCGACCGTGCTGGGTGCCGACATCCGAGCCGGTCGACCTCGAGCAGCCCGACGAAGTGCTCATGGCAGTCGTGGACCGCATCATCGAGCGCGAGGGACACGTACCGATGGGCGGTTTGAAGCCCGAAACGGCGCCAGTGCCCGTCTAAGCTAGAGCCGGCGCTCAAGTCCTCAGTCGGCTAAGGTCACTCGCTGGCGACCGTCTCGCTTGTAGCTGGGCGCTCTGGATCTGGAGCTCGCGACGAGCGGGCGGCCAGAGCGCCGGTCCAGCCGCTAGCGGCGGCAGCGAGCAGCAGGCCGATCATGGCGAAGAGCATCGTCTGATATCCGGTGTGCTGCAGGAGCGTGGCCAGCAGGACCGGGCCGACCGCCGCGCCCAGGTCGACCGAGAAGCGGTAGCCGCCGAGAACTCGGCTGCGCCAGGCGCGCGGCACCGACTCGGTCAGGGCCGCCGTCTGGCTGGCGCTGAAGAAGTCGCCCAGCCCGAGAACGAACGCCGCCAGCAGGAAAGTCGCGTAGCTCGACACACCAAGAAACGAGATATCGCCGATCGCCAGGACCAGGAAGCCAGCGCAGATCACTCCGCGGCGGCTCCAGCGATCTGCCAGCATCCCAGCCGGGATCGCCACTAGCAATCCGACCACCGCCATCAGGCTAACCCCCGAGGCGATCTGGACCGCGTTCAGCCCGAGCTGGTCGGCGGCGAACAGCGGCAGGGTCGTGTTGCGGAACCCGTGGCGGTTGATCATGTTAATCATCACGCCAAAATACACAGCGCCCAGTGCGAGCAGGCCGAGGCGGCTGATGGCCAGGCGGTTCTCGCGCTGCGGGGCGGTCGGCGCCCGCGCACGCGAGGCTGCCCTCGCTCTGGGCAGCACCCAGCCGAGCAGGCTGGCGCTTATGAGCGCCAGCAGCCCGCACAGCAGCATTGTGGATCTCCAGCCGAACAGGACGCCGACGACGCCGCCAACCACGGGGAAGATGCCGATCGCGGTATTGTTGGAAACGGAGTAGCAGGTCAGCACCCTGGTGCGGGCATTGGCGGGGGCGATCGAGCTCAGAGTAGTCAGCACGACGACGCTCACTACGGCACAGCCGAGCCCCATGCCCACGCGACCGACAACGGCCAGTTCAAACGTGGGCGCCAGGGCGGTCAGGAGCGAGCCGGCTAGCAGCAGCGCGTAGCCAGCCCCGGCGAGCCGCGGGCCGCCCAGACGCGCCTCGAGGAATCCGGCCGGAAGGTCCAGTGCCAGGCGCGCCAGTCCGAACGCCGAGACGAGGACGCCGGCCGTGACGTAGTCGACCGCGAAATCTCGCTGGACGAGAGGCAGCAGCGGCGTCAGGATGTTTGCCGCCGCCGACACCATGAACATGGCGACGCCCAGCAGCACGGCGTCGAGTGGCACGGCGGAGCGCATCACAGAGTTACTCCGCCCCTCCGTTGCGTGATGGGACCTGTCGCGCGACGCCGTCCAGTACCGAGACCGTCAGCGGCACCCCACAGGGTGGCGGTAGTGAAGAGACAAGCCCCTGCGCTACGGCGGGCGGCTAAGCTTCGCCGCCGGCGCTTCGACCTCGAGGGCCCCCAGGATGGCCGCCCGATACCGGCGCTCGGTCTCGATCACGTGATCGAGGATCTGCGCGGCAGACCAGTCGCCCTCGTTAGGGCCGGTCCGGGTGAGCTCCTCATCGGACAGACTCAAGAGCAGTGCCTCGAGCTCCGCTTGGGCCGACTCGGCCTTCATGAGCAGCAGCTGCGCCTCCGTGATGGGGCGCCCACGCGCCTGGAGCAGGCGGTGAAGGTGCTGGAAGTGGTCGAGCGCGTGCGAAGTAAAGGCACGCAGCATGTGGCCGACGCTCTGCTCCCTTCCATACCACTGCAGCGTCCTCCGACACTCGGGGTCGTCCAGGCCGAGCAGGGACCGCAGCGTCTCATCGCGCTCAGTTCGCAGTCTAGCGACGGCGGTCTCAGCCAATCTACCCACGGTCGAATCCACCTCCCGTCGAAAGTCGAACGTCGAACGAGGCGACAAACGGCCTGACTTCGACTTTCGACCTGCGACTAGTTAGCGATCTTGAAGTTGCGTGCCTGCTCGCGCACCTTGTCCTCATCGAACTGGTTGATGAAGTCGATCCATTCGTTGGTGTAGTACGTCTCGACGTTGGGGAGCTTACCTTCGAGGCCCAGGAAGCGTACGTACGCGGCTATCTTGTCCGGCGGCATGTAGCCCCATTTACCCTCCAGCTTGTCGATGTACGACAGATAGTCTGTGTAAATCTTGACCGCATCTCTGAGCGCCTGCTCCTCGGAGACTCCCTTCGGCTTCGACTCCGGATACATCTTCCAGTTAATCAACATGGCCGCCTCGGGGTTCTCCTTTGAGAACACGATCGACCTGGCGTATGCGCGCAGGTAGCCGCGCAGACCGGCCTCCTGCTCCGGCCTCATGCTGGTCCTTGCGACGACGTTGCCTGTGATGAACTCGTCGGCGAACTTCGGTCTGGGCAGGAAGCGGAATTTGTACTGCAGCTCCAGCGGACCAATCTGGCCCCGCGTCCCGAACGCCGCCGCAACCTCCCCGCGCTTCAAGGCCTCCCCCATCGGCGGGCCGATCCCGGTCGCCAGATACTTGACGTCGTCTGGCGAGAGGCCCGCGTCTTTGAGGACGGCGGACATGTACGTCTCTAGCGTCGCGCCAAGCTGGGGGATGGCGATCGTCTTGCCTTTCAAGTCGGCCGTGGTCCGAATGTCGCTGTCCTCCAGGACGATGCCCTCGTATTGAGAACGGTTCTGGACGTTGAAGACGGCCCTGGCTGGGACTTCTTTGCCGCTCGCGGCAGGCCGCAGTACCTGCTCCAGGCCGAAGATGCCGGCCTCGATCTGGCCACTAATGAGCATCGCGTCTTGCTGGGCATTGTTACCGCCGGTGCTCTGGAACGTCACTTCGACCGCCTCTTCGTCGAAGTAACCGAGGTAATCGCCAATCCAGGCAAAGGGGTTGGAGGGATTGCCGAGAGGCAGCCCGAAGGCGATCGTCACCTTCGTCTTCTCTTTCTTCACGGCCGGCGCGGCTGTAGGCGTGGCGGCTGGCGCTGCCGTGGCCGCCGGTGCGGTCCCGACGCCTCGGGACTCCGCGGTCGGAGCCGTGGGCTGGGCTGCCTGCTTGGGGACCGCCGTGGCGGGCTGCGGAGGTACCGCGGGGCCACAGGCCGTCAGGATGGCAGCCAGCAACAAACTCGGCGACAAATGGAGGGCGCGGTTTACGTATTCGGTCAGTGCCATGGCGTTCCTCCTTCCCAATCGCCAGCTCCCCCGCTCACGGAGAGCGAGCGCCGGTGAAATCCCGCTCTAACTTTCGATCGCCCGGCTTTCGCCGGGCGCCCAGGAAACGATATGCCGGCGCGCCAGGCCGAGCCCGGCATTGAGCAGCCCACCCAGGCAGGCCAGGATCATGAGCACGGAGAAGATGCCGGCCACGTCCAACAGCTGCTCCATGTGAAGGATCATGACTCCCAGGCCGAGCTGGCCTCCAAGAAACTCGGCCGCGATGGCGCTCGTGATGGCATGAACCAATGCGATCTCCAGGCCGGCAAAGATGTAGGGCAGGGCCGTGGGAAACGTGACCTTGGTAAAGATCTGCCAGCGGTTGGCTCCAAACGAGCGCATCAAATTGATGGGCCCTTCCTCTACCGACTTGAAGCCCGTGATGCCGTTAACGAAGAGCGGGAAGAAAGTCGCCAGGATGACCAGCACGAATTTCGAGTTGAATCCGAAGCCGAACCAGACGACGATCAGCGGGGCCAGCGCGATCTTCGGCATGCTCTGGAAGGCGACCACGAGCGGCCGGAAAAGCTGCTCGAGTAAGGAGAACCGGACGCTGATCGTGGCCAGCACGAGTCCGCTGGTGCAGCCGACCGCGTAGCCGGCCGTGACCTCGGCCAGCGTCTGGGCGATGTGCGGGAAGTAGCTGGCGCGACTGGCCACCGGCGCGGCGAAACCGTCCATCAGGGCACGAACGATGCTCGTCGGCCGGGGCAGGATGATCTCGTTGAGCTGCGTGATGATGACCGCGAGCTCCCAGAGCGCCAGGATCCCCGCGACCACCAGCGGCAGCAGCAGCCGGCTGTGGTACGTCCGGACGCCGAGCCGTCTGGGCTGACTGGGTCTGGCCGCCACCGAGGGAGCGCTCATGCCGCGCGTCCTCGAGCCCCCAGGAGCTGGCGAATGTGGGTTGCCTTTTGGCCGACGTCCTGGCTGCCCATCATCTCGAGTTCGCGGGGCCTCGCCAAGCCGACCGGAATGATGTCAAGAATTCGGCCGGGGCGGGGAGAGAGCACGATCACTCTGTCTGCCAGGAAGAGCGCCTCCGGAACGCTGTGCGTGACAAAGACGATGCTCGTGCGCCTGGACTCCCAGATGCGCAACAGCTCGAAGCCCATCGACTCGCGGGTCATGGCGTCGAGGGCACCGAACGGCTCGTCCATGAGCAGAAGATGGGGATCGTGGAGTAAGGCGCGGACGATGGCGCTGCGCTGCTGCATGCCGCCGGACAGCTCGGAAGGGCGGGCCTTCTCGAAGCCGTGCAGGCCTACCAGATCGATCAACTCCTGCGCCCGGGTCCGATAGATGGCCCGATCGAGGCCGAGCACCTCGATTCCGAGCATGGCGTTCTGGATCACGTTACGCCAGGGAAGGAGGGTCGGGTCCTGAAACACGAACCCCACGTCGCGGCGCGGTCCATCCACCTGACGACCGTCGATCGTTACCTCGCCCTGGCTCGGGGTCGAGAGACCGCCGATCAGCTTGAGCAACGTGCTCTTGCCGCAGCCGCTGGGCCCGACGATCGAGACGAACTCTCCGGCCGAAACGTCAAACGACGCGTCGCTCAGCGCCAGGACCTCATCGCCCGACGACAGGCGGTACATCTTGCTGAGCCGACGCGCCTGGATGGCGGAACCGCGAAGCTCCCCACCGGGCGACGCCTCTATCTCCTGCAGCGCGTTCAACAATGAAATGGCCGGGTTATTCGCGGCACGCACCTCGAAGCTCTCTTCAGCTTAGACCTCCAGATGCCCATCTACCACAATATTCGTGATGGCCAGCCACTCACCTCGAGCGAGCCCATCCAGGCCATCGCCGGAACCCCCCAGACTGCCGTCGGCGGGATGGGCAACGATCAGGTCCGCCGGTTGACCCACTTCGATCCGACCGCCGGGCAGCCCGAACGCGCGGGACGTATTGCCGGTCGCGAAGGCGAGGGCTGTCTCCGGCTGTACGCCTGAAACGGTCGTGAGGAGCTGGACCGTTCGTTGGACCCCGCCCGGGATGACTCCCGCTCCCGATGGCGTGTCGGTCCCAATGACGACACGATCGAGCTCGTCTCTGTCGGCCGCCTTGCGGATCACGCGACGAGCCGCCTTCAGGCCTCCCATGAGCGTGAGCCCCAGAGCACAGCGCGTCTCGTCGAACAGCCAATCGACGACCTCGTCTGGCGGCGGCCTTGGTCCGCCGTTGACCTGGCAGGCAACATCTGGCTTGATCGCGCGCAGCGCATGCTCGACGGAGCGCGCCTCCTCGATCAGCTTCGCCCCTGCGCAGTGGGCCATGACAGCCATCCCGTTGGCGTGAGCCCACTCCACGTATCGCTGCGCCTCACGGATCGACGGGACCTCGCTCATGAAGCTCAAGCGGTTCACCCCGGCCCGCGCCAGGTCCCCGAAATCGGCCTCTCTCAAGCCAGGCTCGGCGATCACCGTCCCGGCGTGGACTTTGATGTTCCGCGGCCGGTCGTAACGCCAGGAGCGGGCGGCGAGGATGGCAAGCTGTTTGGTCCCCTGCCCATCTCGTGGACGTCCAGGCAGATCGCACAGCCCGGCCGCGATTACCGATGTGGTCCCGGCGCGAAGAGTCGCCTCGAGGTAGCCACGCGCCTCGAGCTGGGGCGTGTGGTCGCCGAAGTACGTGTGGTGGTCGGCATCCCACAAGCCTGGCGCGACGAGCCCACTAGCGGCATCCACGGTCTGCTGGGCTGAACGTTCTGACCCGATCGCCGCGATCAGGCCGTTGGCGATGTAGATCGAACTGGCATCGACGATCGGGGCGTGGACGTCACCCGAAACGAGCGCCCCGATGTTTCGAATCAGGACGCTATCGGCGGGCGCCTGTGCCGAGCTCATGGGGCTGGCTCTGGAACGAGCGCGATGACTTCCACTTCTAGGACCTTCTCCTCGCGCATCAGGCAGCCCTGCAGCGTCGTGCTTGCGACCGGCGACGTGAAGTAGCTCTCCAGGACCGGCCTGATCTTGGGCAGCATCGACGGGTGCCCCACGATAACTGTCCGCTTGATCGCGTGCTCGAGAGACGTGCCGGCCTCCTCGAGGATGGCCTTGATGTTCTCCATCGTCTGACGCGCCTGTTCGGCGGGGTCGTCCGAGTAGTTGTCGGCTCCGCCGGGCTGGCGTCCGGATTGGCCGGTCACGAAGACCAAAGGCCCGACCCGAACGGCGTGCGCAGAAGCTGGCGTGCGAGTAGCCGGCGCACGGTCCGAGGGAGCTCGGATGATCTCTTTCTTCCACGACGAGGACATGGCATCCATCATTCACGGCTCAGCCGGAAAGCGCTCCCCCTCTCCCACGCTTGGGAGAGGGGGCTGGGGAACAAGTGCGCTTCGCGGGGTGAGGGCGACCGCGTGACCGTGGGCGTGCGCTTCGGATCGAGCAGGAGAGGGTTGCCATGCTCGACGATCTCGCCGTCGATCATGATCAAGCCCGGGTATGGCCGGTCGCCGTACTCGACGCACTCCAGGAACTCGTCGGTGACCGAGCCGTCGACAGGGTCCCAGGCGACGAGATCCGCCGGCTGGCCTGGCTCGATCAGACCACCCGGCAGGCCGAAGTTGCGAGCGGTGTTGCCGGTCGCCATACAGATGAGCTGGGCGACGGGAATGTCGGTCAGGTGGCTCAGCAGCGCGACCGTGCGCAGGATGGCGCCGGGCACGTAGCCGCTCCCGCCTGGCAGGTCACTACCGATCACCACCCGGTGCAGCTCGTCGCGTTCGCGCACGCATTCGAGCACGCGCCGCGCGAGCGGCATGTTGCCAATGAAGACGAGATCGAGCGTGGCCGGCGTCTCGCGAACGATCCAGTCCACGTCCTCTGGCGGGGCCGGGGTCGGCCCACCGTTCACATGCAAGGCTGCATCCGGCCGAATTACCCGCAGCGATTCCCCAATCGACTCGATCTCCTTGATGAGACTGCGATTGCCGGTGTGGGTCATGGTGAGCATGCCATGATCGTGAGCCCATTGGCGATATCGCTCGCAGTCCTTGACCGACGAGACTGGTCGGATGAACTTGACCCGCTGGATGCCGGCCTCAGCCATCTCGGCAAAATCGTCGGCGGTGAGGCCGTCTTCCGCGATCACCGTCCCCGCGTAGCACTTGATGCCGTGTGGCCGAAAGCTCTGCCAGGACTTACGCATCACGATCGCGAGCGCTTTGGTTCCGATGGCGTCGCGCGCACGAGCAGGGTCGAGTCGCCTCGAGAACGCATGCGCCTGGACGTTGGGCAGGCTCTCGGAGGGCAGATACATGCCTGGCTGATGGCCTGAGCCGGCCGAAACGACCGAAGTCGTGCCTGCCCGGACGGTCTTAGCCATGGTGTTGAAGATCTCCTGACGCGGTGAGTACTCGCCGAAATACGGATGATGGTGGGCGTCCCAGAGGCCCGGCGCGAGCGTGGCGCCGCGCACGTCGATGACGATGTCGGCCTGCCGCTGCGTGCCGATCTCCCTGATGACGCCATCCTCGACGTAGACCGAGGAGGCGTGCAGAATGGGCTGCCGGATATCCCCGCTGATCAGGGTGCCGATGTTGCAAAAGAACGCAGAGCCCAACACGGTCACCCGCCTAGCCCATCGGGACCACCCTCACGCCGTCGCGAGCGCCGGGGTCTGGCGCGCCTGCGGTCCGGCGAACTCGCCGTCGACATCGCGACGGATCCAGCTGACAGGATCGGGCGCGTAGTCTTTCTCATAGTCGCCTGGATAATTGATGCCCGGCAGGGTCGGAATCCAGTCGTAGGAGAGCACGTCTCGAGCCTCGCCGTAGAGTGATGCGACCCGCACCACGTCGGGGTCGTCCAGGACCGTCAGACGGCCTTTGTCGATCAGCTTGGCCCACTCGCCGGTCTCGCGAAGTCTGATCTCGTAGTCGGAGAGATAGTTGTGGACGTGCGGGAAATGCATGATCGGCAGGTGGTGCTCCCGCGCGTACTGGATGAACGCCTGGTCCCAGTGCTCCGCGCCCCATCCCCAGTGGATCACCCCGGCCCGCAGGCGTTCGGGGAGGTTGGTCTGGCGATCACCGTACTCCCACAGGCCCTCCCGGTTGCGGATCCCCTTCGGGTTCGTGCCGATGGTGCAGTCGTTGAAGTAGGCCCAGCCCTTGTACGGGAAGCCGGGGTACTCGGCGTCCTTGAACCGCTCGACGACCTCGCTGAACAGCTCGCCATATAGACCGCCGCCCTCGATCTTGGTCACCATCCCGTGTTCCATTGTGACCCGGATGTGGGGGTAGTAGCCGGAGTGGTTGGCGGTCCCCGCCACGACGCCGTTGAGCGCGGGATAGTGGCGCTCTTGGAACGGCAGCAGCTCACTGACCGGCGTTGCACGGCGGACGCCCTGGATCGTCGAAGCCAGCATGTGGCCCGGCACGGTGGCGGTCTTGACCCAGCGGGCGGCCTCCTCCTCGGATACGTCCCATGAGACGTCCGTCCCCTGCGGGTCGGTGATGTGGACCGCGGCGGCCCGTCCGAACTGTTCGACGAGCTTGCGGTCGATCAGGCGCCAGATCTCGTCGGGATAGGCCGAACAGCGTGAGATGAAGCTTTCGTACGCGGCGAAGAGCCAGCTGCCGCGATAGCGCTGGCTGGTAGTGCGTCGCCAGTGGTTGCCGCCCGCCTCGCCGGCGTAAACGGCCGTGTACTCAGGATGCTGTTCGAGGAACCCGCGCAGCGCCGTCGCCTCGACCTTGTACTCGACTCCGGACTCGATCATCGGGCCGAGCCGATCGTTGATCTCGCGCCAGCCGTCGGCCGCGCTCCAGCGCTCAACGGGATCGCGGACGTTGAGGTCCGACCAGGTGATGTCGTCTACCTGAGACGCGCCGGCCTCCTTCATCGCCGCCTTCACGGCCTGCATGACGAGCGGGTCCTGATCCGTGTACGTGACGATGAGGATGTGATCCCCTTCCCGAACGGGGCCCAGGGCGGGAAACGAGTACCGCCGCTGGATGTGGACGCGGGCGACGGGAAGCAGCTCTTCCACCGTCGTGGCCCGCGCCTGCCGGATGTACCGCGGGTAGCGTGGGGCTGGATAGGCGAAGCTCTGACCGGCTTGGACCACCACCGTTCCTCCTGTTAGTCGGGCCCCCCGGTGAATCGGGGCAGCCCTACCGTTTCGCATGAAATGGGGTGCCCGTCAAAGTATTGGCTCGGTTCCCACGAATCGGCTCTCCCCTCTCCCACGCTTGGGAGAGGGGTGGGGGTGAGGGCGTCGTGAGCCCGACCCCAGTATAGGTGCGCCCCCGGCGAGGGTCCAATACCAATCTCGTTGCCCGAACATAAGCGAACCATTATAGTCAGCGCGAGATGAACGGTCGCTTGTTGCGGCTGTACTGCGAGGTGGTCGAATGCCGCAGCGTCACCCTCGCCGCAGAGCATCTGATGATCTCGCAGCCGGCGGTCAGCATGAACCTGCGTCGGATCGAGCGCCATTTTGGGGCCGACCTCTTCTATCGAAACGGGCGCCAGATGCTGGCGACGGAAGCCGGCCTGGCGGTGTATCGCTACGCGAAGAGCGTCCTGGAGGGCGAGGGCGAGGTCTCAGCTACCATCCGTGAGCTCGGGGCAGGCGCCGCCGGCCGAGTCGTGCTTGGCGCCAGCAACATGATCGGCAGCTACTACCTGCCGCCGCTACTCAGCCGGTTCAAGCTGGAGCGCCCAGACGCGGAGATCTCCGTGCAAGTCCTGCCCAAGGAGCAGATCTGCGCCGGCGTTGTCGGAGGCGAGCTGGATTTCGCGATCGTGACGCGCGACGGCGTCCCGGACAACCTGGTGTGTCAGGAGTTCCACCGCGAGCGGCTGCTCGTCGTCGCCGGCCAGGGCCACCCACTCGCCCGCCTGAGGCGGGTCGGTCGCGATGACTTGTTGCGCTACCCGCTCGTCGCCTTCTCTCGGGACGTGGCGCTCAATCAGCGCATCTTCGACCGCTTACGCGAGGCCGGACTGAGCGGGCCAATTCGAATCGCGATCCATCTCGGCCATGCCGAAGCGATCAAGCGAGTCGTCGAGGCGGGGGTAGGAATCGCGGTCCTCTTCGAATGCGCCGTGCGGCGTGAGCTGGACCTTGGCATCCTGAAGGACGTCACCCCCGCCGACATCGAGCTCTGGTACCAGCCGTTTGCCGCGATTTACCGCCCCAAGAAGCGCTTCTCAGCGCTCCAAGCCGCACTCCTCGACTTCCTCATCACCAGCGCCTTATGATTGCCGCGCGCAGGAAGGGCCCCAACCGCCCAGTTACCAAGGAGGAGTAGGCCAGTGTCCAAGGACTTGCGGACGTATCTCAGGGAGCTGGTTGATTCGAATCCCCATCAACTGAAGGTCGTCGAGCGAGAGGTCGATCCGGTCTTCGAGGCGACCGCGATCGTCGACAAGATGCAGCGCGACCCCGGCAAGCCGACCTTCCCGGCCGTGCTCTTCAAGAAGATCAAGGGCTCAGACATCCCGCTCGTCCTCAACCTGAAGGCCACCTATGAGCGCCTGGCGCTCTCGATCGGCACCGACGTCCGCAACATGGTCCAGGAGTACGCCAGGCGGGAGGGCAACTTCACTGAGCCGGAGTGGGTCGACCGCTCGCAAGCGCCCGTGAAGAAGGTCGTCTGGACCGGCGACCAGATCGACATGTACAGCCTGCCGCTGCTCCAGCATATGGAGCTGGACGCCGGCAAGTACATCACCTCCGCGGCGGCCATCACCCGCGACCCTGACTCTGGCAAGGTCAACGTGGGCATCTTCCGCCACCAGTTGCAGGCACGCGACGAGGTGGGCCTGATGACCAACCCCGCCCACCACACGGCCTACATCCTGCGCCGCGCCCGTGAGCTGAAGCAGCCGATCGAGATCGCGCTGGCGATCGGCCACCACCCGGCGATGCTGATGGGTGCCGTGTCCAAGCTGGCCGGGATCGGCGGCGAGATGGAAGTGATGGGCGGCCTGCTCGGCGAGCCGCTGGAGGTGGTCCAGGCTGACACGGTGGATCTACCGGTCCCCGCCCGGGCCGAGATCGTGATCGAGGGCGTGGTCGACACCAGCGAGGAGGCGCTGCGCCAAGAAGGACCGTTCGGCGAGTACCCGCGCTATTACACCGGCGTCGGGCCGATGCCCTTCATCAAGATCAGGGCGATTACCATGCGCGAGGACCCGATCTACGTCGACCTCTTCAACGCCCACGCCGAGCACAGCGTCCTCGGCGCTCTGCCGCGCATGGGCAGCATCTACCGGCGCGTCAAGGAGGCCATCCCGACCGTGACCGGCGTCAACCTGCCGCTGTCTGGCATGGCACGCTCCCACCTGTACATGTCGATGCGCAAGAGAGTCGAGGGGGAGCCGAAGATCGCGGCGTGCGCCGCGTATGCTGTGGACCCGATGCTCAAGCACATCTGGGTCGTCGACGACGACATCGACGTATTCAACGAGACCGACGTGCTGTGGTGCTTCGCGACTCGCTTCCAGGCCGACCGCGACATGTGCGTGCTGCCCAACTTCCTGGGCGGCCACTTGAACCCGGTCACCTACGGGTTTCATCGCGAGCAGAAGGGCCCGATGGAGACCAAGGTCATCTTCGACTGCACCAAGCCCGCCCCGCCCGAGCCGTTCCCGCCCATGTGCCGCGTGCCACAAGAGGTCTTGGACCGGATCGACCCCAGCGAGTATCTGGTCGACTTCAAGGGTGACGGTCTGCCGGTCTAGATGATCAAGGGTGATCAAGGTGCTCAAAGGTGATCAAGATGATCATGCCTATGCATGAGCGGGTTTGATGATCACCTTTGGGCTCCTGGTGTGGTCCGGCCCCGGCCCTAAAAGGCTCCGCTAACCTAACACTCTCACTGGCCGAGGAGCTGAGCTTGACTCGCAGCGGCTCTGAGTACATTCGCGCGCTGCCGAATGGCCGCGCCGTCTTACTGGATGGCAGCCGGGTCGAGGATGCAACGGCCCGTCCGGCCTTCGCGGGCGCGATCCGCTCGGTCGCGCAGGTCTACGACATCGCCAACGCGCCTCGAGCTGATCACGCGTCTGCGAGAGGGAGGTATCCAGGTGCTTTCCGTCGCCCGGTTTCTCGATGTCTTGCCGGCTCGAATGATCTAGCCCGACGCTCGGCGGAGGCCTACTGAATCAGCTCTGTCGCCTGGGCCAGCACCGACTGGGGAATGGTCAGCCCAGCGCCTGGGCGGTCCTGAGGTTGATGATGAAGTCGAACTTGGTGGGCTGCTCGACGGGCAGGTCGGCCGGCTTGGCGCCCTTGAGGATCTTGTCCACGTAGGCGGCGGCGCGGCGCCACAAGTCGGCTACAGTCGTCCCATAGGACGCGAGGAAGCCGGCCGCTACCCAGTCCCTCTCGCTGGACATCGATGGCACCCCGTTCTTTGCCGCCAGGTCTGCGATCCGGTCCCTGTTGACCTGCATGAGCGGGTCGCCCGTCACGACGAGTGCGTCGGGACGCTCGCTGATCATCGTCGCCAGGGCACTGTCCAATTCCTCCGGGCTTCGCGCCTCCAGAGATTGAAGCTCCGCCGCGATCGCCCGAGCCGCGACCTGCGACTCCTCCCAAATGCTGGCATTGGTCGGATTGGCCGGATTCCAGAGCAGGCGACGCGAGAGAGTTGGGGAATGAGCTGCTTGACGAGCTCGAGCCGCTTGGCGCTGAGCCCCGCGTTGAGGTTGGACAACCCTGTCACGTTCCCACCGGGCCGGCTGAGGCTTGTGACGAGCCCGGTCCCGACGGGGTCTCCGACGCTCACGAAGACGATGGGGATGGTGTTCGTCGCCTGCTTCGCAGCGACGGCCCCGCGTGTACTTTGCGCAATGATCGCGTCGACGTTGAGACCGACCAGCTCCGCAACGAGGTCGGGAAGGAGCTCGGTCCCCTCCGCGTAACGGTATTCGAAGAGAGTGTTCTGCCCCTCGACGTAACCCAGGTCATGCAGCGCCTGCCGGAAGATTTCTAAGAAAGGCGCGGCAAGGGCGGGGGAGGTCCCAATCAGGAAGCCTACCCTCGCAACCTTCGCCGGCTGCTGCGCCCTGAATAGCGAGCCCCGCAGCCGGAGAGCAGGCTCATGCTGACCAGCGCCAGGCCTCCCTCAAGGAAACTGGCGGCGACTCCGGTTATCCATGCTGGCTCCGCTGGTGTGGGCCAATATAGAGGCGCCGCGCCCTGTTGCCTTGGAGGGCTCACAGTCGTGCCCACGTCGGGCGGTAAGCGCCGCCACCAGTCACTCGACGACGCCCAGCGGATGGCGCTTGAGAAAGTCGATGATCACCTGGTGGTTCTCGGGGTGCTCCATCAAGTAGTTGTGAGCGCCGGGCACCAGCGCTAGCTCGGCGTTCGGGATCAGGCGAGCCAGGTCACGAGATGACTCGACGTGGTTGCCGGTCCCTGACGAGACGGTGTCGTCGCGCCCGTCGATGACCAGCGTCGGAGCCTGGATTCGGCCAAGCAGGGCGCGCGCCTCGTGGCACTGCCGGGCGATGACATGGCGCAGATAGGTGTTCAGCGGGGTCGGGTAAGCCGACGACAGCTCGTGAAGGCGCTGGACCACGTCGGGGTGCTCCCTGACGAAGCCCGGCGTGAACATGAAGTCGCCCTCACGGTGCTCCTGCATGTACTTGTCGTAGCCCAGCTCGATCATCCTGAGCGCGGTGCCGTACGGGACGCCCCGCTGCGGCTCGAAAGTCCGCTCGTGATTGGCCCAGCTGCCCGGGCCTGTGCTCGACAGCACCAGCGCCCCGACTCGGTACGGATGGTCCAGCGCGATCCACTGCGCCACCCGTCCGCCCATCGAGCGGCCGCCGACGTGGGCCCGCTGGATGCCGAGCTGCTCGAGGATGCCGACCGCGTCCGCGGCGAACATGCGCGTGGAGTACGCCATGTCCGGCTTGTCGCTGCGGCCGGTCCCGCGATGGTCGAAGATGATGAGCTGAAAGTGCTTCGCGAACCAGTCGACCGTGACCACCTTCATGTACTCGCACGACGATCCTGTCCCGGCGATGAACATGAGGGGCTCACCCTGCCCATGGACCTCGTAGTACAGTTTGACGTCGCCAACCTGCGCGTAGGGCACACGTCACCTCCCTGGCCGATCTCACCTCTGGGCCTGGCGGCTGATGGTAGCCGGACGAGGGCTCCATTTGTCATCCTGAAGGCCATCAGTACCGAGACCACGCCCCCTCTCCCACGCTTGGGTGAGGGGGTTGGGGGTGAGGGCCAAAACCCCATGTCCGCTCGGGAGACATCGGAGAAGACTTGATGGTGCTGAAGACTGCCTCCTATCCGACGCTTGAGAGAGCGACACGGGCGTGAGGACCAAGACCACGCCCCCTGTCCCACCCTTGGGAGAGGGGGTTGGGGGTGAGGGCCACAAGATCTCTCGCGAGGAGATCGTGCGCATCTCCGAGGCCGTGCTGGCGATGCCGGAGCATCCCCTCAAGGTCGGAGAGGACGTCTTCCGCATCCGTGTCGCCGAGATGGATTGGGACATCGGCGGGATGGTCTACGAGCCGCGGGACTCGGCCCTGGTGCCGACGGGCGCCGATGGCAAGCGGGTCGGGCTGTTCCTGCTGCACGGCGGGGCCGGCGACCATCGGTCAAAGGACCGTATGGCCCGCTTCATCGCCGCCCGGTACGGCTACAAGGTCGCCAGCATGACCTTCCCCGGCAAGCTGAACCTGCTCGACCCGAGCCGAGACTGGCCTGGCGACACGATGCATTCCGACGGCACGGCGAGGACGCCGCTCTGGAGCGCCGACTCCCCGATCACGCCAGACCAGTACGAGCTGATCCAGGACCGCTCTGACGCCGTGAAGCGCGCCAAGTGGGGGACGCTTTTCTTCCTCAGGGCCAAAGAGGGGACCGAGTTCTACTATCGGCTGGCGGCCTGGCCGCTGGCCTTCGAGGAGGCCATGAAGGAGGTCTGCAGGCGTAACTTTCGACCAGACGCCTACTCGATCTACCTCCACGGCCATTCGACCGGTGGGCCGTTCGTGCACATGCTGCTGCAGCGGGTCGAGAATGTCGCCGGGCTGCTAGGTGCGGAGAGCAGCCCGTGGGGCCAGCTGTACGCCCGGATGCTCGGCATGAGCTGGGAGTATCCGTTCAACTACCTCACTCTGCGCACCTGGCGGCACATCGCCAAGTACGCGGGCCCGGAGGCCGGACCGGACGGCGCCTGGCGGCTGCCCTGGCTGATGGAGGACGTCTTCGAGGCATGGGAGCGAGTCAAGGGGCAGCCCCAGTTCAAGGCCGAGTACTTCGTCACCTACGCCGCCCTCGACGCCCTGGCCGAAGCTGCCCAGGTCACCGCCAGCCGCCTTGGTATGGGTGTCGCCGAGAGGCGAGAACTGGTCAAGCGCTACCACGGCTACACCCGCGAGCTCTCTG
>WNGA01005925.1_pt1 | contig 35003 bp, 33 predicted proteins | sample 5400061 | NCBI WGS metagenome assembly WNGA01 (sample SAMN13153366, study PRJNA577476) | soil metagenome | isolation source: 100 cm soil or saprolite under grassland replicate 2 | place: USA:California | collected 2016-06-15
CTGCGCTTCCCGGCCCGGTCGGCGAAGACATCCCGCGGCATCGGTGCGCACACCGACTACGGGCTGCTGGTCATCGCCGCCCAGGACGACGTCGGCGGCCTGTACGTCCGGCCGCCGGTCGAAGGCGAGCGGCGCAACCGCAACTGGCTGGAGACCGAGAGCTCGGCCGGCATGTACGAAAACGAGGAACCGTGGACGTATGTCACACCGGTGCCGAGCGTCCTGACCGTCTTCCCCGGCGACATCCTGCAGTTCCTCACCGACGGCCGGCTCCTGTCCACCCCACATAAGGTCACGCTCAACACCCGCGAGCGGTACACCATGGCCTACTTCCACGAACCCAACTTCAACGCCGTCATCCGCCCCGTCACCGACCCGGCCAGCAGCGACCACATCCACTACGGCACCCATTTCACCAACATGTTCCTGCGCTGCTACCCGGACCGGATCACCACCCGGCGCATCGAAGCCGAGGACCGCCTGTCGGTCCTGCACGACCTGCGGGACAAAGCGCTCGCCAACGCCTGACCAACATCAGCCAGCCGCCGCGACAGCGGACCTACCGGCCGGCACGGGCGACCGTGCCGGCCCCGCCGTATCCCGCTCCGTCGATCTCTCGTCGATACGGATCGAGTAGGGTGACCCGGCGGACAGCGAGGACCGGACCAACTCCCGGCAACTGTGAGTATGTTGCTGCCTCGCTTCGGTCCGTGGGCTGACCCGTCCCGCAACTGGCGCAGCTGCGTTGGTCCCGAACTGTCGTCCATTGTGGTCGGAGCGGTGCTTGACGACGCCGGTCCGGTGCCGCGTGTCCCGATAGGAGCCTTGCACCAGGCACCGTCACAGCTCTGACCGCGGCCCGGCCATCAGCCCCTGATGCCGAACGAGGAGCCACATGACCACGCCTATTTGAAGCGTCCCGGGTTTCGTGCACCGCGCGGCCCTCGACGCCGGAGCAGACCCAGCCGTGGTCGCCGCGTGGATCGCCGAAACCCAAGCCCAGCGCGAGCGCACGCTCCAGCAACAGGCCCAGCCGCCCCAACCCACGCAGGACGAGCTCCGTCACCGGTTCGTGTCCGAGGACCGGGTTGAACCCTGACTACATGATCATCATGCGGGAAGAACTACCGCTGCGTTGATGCCACTCCCCTGCGCAGCACTGTGTATCGTGCGTCGCTGGCCGCATGCATCGCCGTCTGCCGGCGACGCGAGAGATGTGTCGGGCGGCACCGGCCATACACGCCGTAAGGTCGCTGCGCCCGACGTTGGCCATGAGGTCCGCTGAGCGGGGGCGAGCCGGCAACGGCATGGCGGGCGGCGATTTGGACGTCGCGGAGGCTGACGCCGACGTCGAGCACCACCACAACGGCGCTTCGCCCGCGCGCAGGCCAGCGCTCGACGGGCCGTCTGGCCGGAGGGTCGAGCCAACGCATACAACGGCTTGGGCATCGTCCACACGGAGATGGGACACCTAGACCGAGCTGTTCGCGATCTCCGCCAGGCGCGCGCTCAACCGCCGGGCCGGCCGCCTCGCGGGCGAGGCCGAACAGCTCCTCGGTCGCACCGGCCGCGCCCTGCAACATCTCGCCCAGGCCGATCTTGCTCGACTCGCATGTGCAGGCGACGCCCTCGAAGGCACCCTCGACGGTCTGCACAGGCTCGTGGACGACGGTGTGGATGTCATCCACGGCCACTCTTCGCACCACCCCCGGCCGATCGAGGTCTACCGCGGCAAGCTGATCCTGTACGGCTGCGGCGACCTCATCGACGACTACGAGGGCATCAGCGGCCACGAGGCGTACCGCACCGACCTGCGGCTGCTGTACTTCGCCGCGGTACGCCCAGCCACCGGCCACCTCGTCGGGCTACGCATGGCGCCGATGCAGGCCCGCCGGATGCGGCTGCACCACGCCACCGACGACGACGACGAGCACCTGGGGCGCATCCTCGACAGCGTCAGCCGCCGGTTCGGCGTACGGATCGCGCACGCCTGCGACGGAACCCTCCAGCTCCGAACCAACGGTCCATAATCCACAATTGCGGGCTTCGCACGGGCTCTCACACGGGTGCCCTGTCGCCCACGGCCGGCACCGGCAGATGGTATGTACGGCCAGGTGCGCCCCATTCGCCGACGGGTGGGCGGAACACGGCGTCCATGGCGCGAATGACCGGCCGGCCGACGTGGGCGTACACGAGGGCGGCGTACATCCTGTCGCCTCGCCTGCACGGCGATGCTATGCAACCTTCCCTGACATCGAAAGTGCGGACCGCGGGTCACCCTCGGCCCGCACTCATTGGGGCGGGCAGGCACGTACTCGATCCCGCCGCTGCCGCGCACGGCGACGTAGACGGGATTGATCGCCGCGCCGGGCCGGTTAGGACAAGCTTCGGACCCTCAACTGCGCTGCGCGGGATGCCGAGGGCTGCCAGTACGACTGTCTCCTGCCCTGAACAGTCACGGCGTATTTCGCCGCACACCCAGACGGCGGATCGGCGGCTGCGAACCTACCCGCCCTGGCCGGAGTCATCTCCGTGGTCGGCAAGTCGGGCGGCCTGGCCGAGTCCGTCAACGTCGACGGGCGTGGGTGGTGGCCGGGGCCGTGCCGGCGGCCGGCGTTGTACGGCTGGTCCACGGCAGCTCAGCACACGCCTACGACCTGCCCGCGCCGGTGTCGGCCGGATCAGCGCACTGGACATCTTCGTCAAGGAAATGGGTCTGGTGGTCGACGCCGCCCGCCACAGCACCGACCTAGCCCCGCAGGTTGACGGACGATCTCGGTGAGGCAGTCGATCATGGCCGGCTACGGCCTCTTCAGGCCGCGGAAGACATTCCCTTCGGTGGACAGGTAGTTGTTGGTGTAGTCGAAGCGATCTACGTTGCCGAACATCAGATACCAGTACTTCATCTGCTCCGACCACCAGTAGCCGGATGTGAGGTCCCCGTGCGTGACCGGGTCGGTGGTGACGTTGGTGACGATGGTCCAGCCGTTGTCCACCCGGGACGCGGCCTTTTGCCGCACGTAGTAGTCGTAGGCGAGCTCGCGGAACTGCTCCTTGTGGGTCACTAGCCACAGGTTGAACGCGGAGTCGACGTACTCCGGGCGGAGCGCATTGCCGACGCTGGTCGCGTTGCCGCTGAGCGGATCGATGCCCTCCGGCAGGATGAGGTAGCGGTCGAGCAGCGAGGTCCAGGAGTCGAGGTACGCCTCGCCGAGACGGACGTAGCCGCTTTGGCCCAGCAGTCCGGCGTAGAAGCTGCCGAGCTCGGACTGGCCGGTGCTGACCAGGGCACCGGTGTCCATGTTGACCCGGACGAACCAGAGGTGTTGCCGGCTGGGTTGCTGCCCCTGCATGCGTAGCCATACCGCTTCGTGCGCGATGATCGCCGGGGTAAGGACGCCGTACCAGTTCTTGAAGTCCGCGTCGCCGAAGAGATCCCAGCCGTCCCACAGGTACTCGAAGTACGAGTCGACCGGTGGGTGGATGGACGCGGTGCCGTTGACCCATGCGCCGGTTTCGATGTTGAGCGTGGTGCCCACCAGGTTCAGCGATGAGCGCCGGTCATAGACGGCCTTCACCGCCTTCTTCGCGGCCTGGTAGTACCGGTCGTCGCCGACGAGCCTGGACAGCGTACCGAACTCGGCGATGATCGTGCCGATCTCGGCGAGGAAGTTGCTGGTGCCGCTCACCGCACCGGTGGACGGATTGACGAACCGGTACGGCGCTCCGGTAGGCGACTGGGTGAAGGCGGGCAGCAGTACGTCGGCGATGTCCCTGGCCTTGTCGAGCAGCGCTCGCTCGGCGGTTGCGAGGTAGCCAGACAGCAGACCGCCCACCATCCGGATGTTCGTCTCGAAAATCTGGACGGGCTGCGTGACCGCCCGGAAGTCGAGGTGGTCCCTGATCCAGGCCACCCCCTCGGCCAGTTCGGCGTCGAGCCCCATCAGGTAGAGGGTGTCCAGCGCCTCGACGATGGTGAGTCCGACCGGGTGGGCTTGGTCGAAGAACTCGCCGAAGGTCCCGCTGACCGGATGCAGCTCGTCATGGCCCCAAGCGAGTCTCCGGTACGAGTTCCAGGTGTGCAGCAGTTCGTTGCGAACGTCGGCGGCGGCGGCGCCCCAGCCACCGGGCGGCCGACTTCCCACGACGGGTGCCTCGGCGAAGGCCGTGGCGTCGGGCAGCAATGCACCGCCCGCGACCGCGACGCCCCCGGCGAGCATGGTCCTCAGCAACGTCCTCCGTGGAAGCAGGATTTGATCTGACATGTCAGCCACCTCCGAACAATTTGACAACGTTGTCGCAGCTATTCGCGGCTTAACCCGTTCCCACTAACGAGTCCCGACACTCGGCGTGTCCAGGGAATGGCGGCACCTGCGTAATGGACGAAAACGGGCCGGCGTGCTTTCGTCTTGATGACGAGTCGGGACGGCCTCGCCGGGCTGGTCGCCCGTAACGGAGCCCGCCGCATCGAGCTCGATCTGTCACCGGCGTCGTGTAGACCTCGCGGACTGCACCGGCCACGGGGCACTCGTCTAGGTCGACGGCCGCGCCGAGACCGGCCAGGTGGCCCGCGAGCCAACCCGCGGCGGAGCGGCCACCGGGCGTACCGAACCGCCTTCCCCTGTACCGGTCGAGGCTAACTCCTCCACGATCGTGCACATCCGCGCGACCGCGCCATCGGACCGGGTCAGGCCGGCACCCTCTACCACCTGCCCTGCCGCGGGTGTACTCATCCGCAGCACCTGGCGCCGGAGGCGACCGCCTGCGCCTTGGCCGCCTCGCCGCAGCACCCGCCGGACTCCTGCGCCTCGGCTTCCGTCCCGCAACATGTGCTCGCCGCCAGCTCACCAGTGGAGGCAGTCGTTGTGGCTGGGCTGCCGCAGCAGCCACCTGCCGAGGCGGGCGGGGCGAACGCCTCCGCCGGATCGCCGGCGAACCCGCCGGTCGAGCCCTGCGTCGTCGTCTCGGTCGTCATCTCGTGCTCCTTGTGATCTCGGTGATCTCGGTGATCTCGATGGTCAAGATGGGGCGGCTTTCGACAGAACGCCAGGCAAAGGCCTGTCTTGATACCCGTCGAATCAGCGCGCCGAAGGACAGCTTGCAGGCTGTTTCGAAATCTGTCAACCTAGAGGCATGTCGAAACAACTCGTGGTGCTCGACACGGCCGGCGCGGCGTGCTGCCCGCCGATCACCGAGGCGTCGCTGCACCCCGAACACGCGGTGGACCTGGCGCGCATGTTCAAGGCGCTGGGCGACCCGATCCGGCTGCGGCTGCTGTCGCGTATCACGTCCACCCCCGACGGGGAAATCTGCGTCTGCGACATCACCGGCGGCGACTTCGACGTCTCCGGCCCCACCATCTCCCACCACCTCAAGGTGCTGCGCGAAGCTGGGCTCATCAACAGCGAACGGCGCGGCACCTGGGTCTACTACCGCCCCGTACCCGCCAACCTGCGCCAGCTCGCCGCCCTACTGGACACGCCAGTCCGCACCAAATACCTAACCCGCGACGCCAGCGGGTCCCGTCCCTAGTGCCGGCGCAGAACATGATGCGGCGCGAGGCCGCGGAGAGATGATCGGGCACGGCCAGACTCGTGTCGAGAGGGCCGGGCGACGGAGGATGTGGCTGGTGCTTATGACGGGAGGTCGGCCGGGCGGTTGAATGGAGGTGGGGCCGTCGTGGACGGTCGCGGAGCTCGAACGGGCTCGGGAGTACCACCGCCGGCAGATGTGGGCGGATGGCGGCGACGCGTTCCGGGTGATCGACAGCGTTTCTCCCCTGGCGATCGACGACCTGGCGCGACTGATCGAGTGCACGTACATCCTGGGTCGAGGCGACGAAGCCGCAAGCCTGCTGCAGCGCGTGTATCAGGTTCACGTCAACGCCGGTGACATCGGCAACGCCGTGCGGTGCGCGTTCTATCTGTGGCACGTTTCGGCGGTCAAAGGGGAGTTCGCGCGTGCGGGGGGATGGATCGCGCGGGGCTGGCGGCTGGCGCAGACGCAGCCGGAGTGCGCCGAGGTGGGGTACAAGTTGATCCCGGACGCTGAGCGTCGGTTCGGTGAGCTGGACTTCGCTGGCGCGTTCGACGCGGCCGGGCGGGCGGTCGAGCTGGGTAATCGGTGCGGCGACCCGGACCTGGTCGCAGTCGCCGCGCACATTCAGGGCCGCGCCAGGATCAAGCAGGGGGGGTCGGAGAGGGTCTGGCACTGCTCGACGAGGCCATGGTGGGGGGTCACGGCCGGCGAGACCTCGGCTGGGATCACCTCTTGGGTCTACTGCAGTGTGATCGACGCCTGCCACGAGGTGTACGAGGTGCATCGCGCCCGGGAGTGGACCTTGGCGCTCAACGCGTGGTGCGACGCCCGGCCTCAGTACACCGGCGCCTTCTCCGGCGTGTGTCGCATTCACCGGTCCGAATTGCTGCAGCTGGGCGGGGTATGTCGTCGGCCTCGGCGTAGCAGGCCACCGCCCGGCGGAAGCGCCCCGAGATACTGGCTGGCATGGTTGTTCTGCTGCATCACATCGTCATCGATGCCTACGATCTGCCGGCACTGGCCCAGTTCTGGACTCAGGTGCTGGGTTGGCAGATCCTTTCTGAGCGGGAGCAGGAAATCGTCATCGGCGCCGATGAGACCGCATCGGTTGGGATCTGCTTCATGCCCGTGACAGACCGGAAGATCGTCAAGAATCGCCTCCACCTCGACCTCACCACCGGAGCTGATGAGCGCGACGCCGAGATCGAGCGCATTCTCGCGCTCGGCGCACGCAGGGTCGATATCGGGCAGACGGGCGCCGAGTCGTGGACCGTACTCGCCGACCCGGAGGGAAATGAGTTCTGCGTGGTCCGTCCCAAGGCAACCCTCGTCGGCTAGGCCCAGCCGACCACGTCCACCGCGAGCCGCTCAAGTTCGTCGATGAGCTGAAGCGCACCGCCTGAACGTCCGCCGTCGCCAACGCTCTCGTCCGACACCGCGCCGGACGAGAGAGCGTCGGCGATGGAGTGGCCCATTAGCCTGTCTCGGGGCTCCGAAGGTTGCCGAGCAGGTCCTGGCAGGCCAGCCACGCGGCGTCCGACAGCCGGTGGCGCGCCCGCTCGAACAGGCGAAACAGTCCAGCTCCGTGCTCGGCCGCTATTGCCGGGTTGCGCCGGACAACGTCGAGCTCGTTCGCTGCCGTGATCTCCATGAACGCACGGACCTCGCGTTCGGTCGGCGCTAGCGTACGACCGGTGAAGCGGTCCCGGAACGGTACCGGTGCTGAGCCGGCCAGCCGCGGGTAGACCGCATTCCTGTCGCAACTGCCATACAGATAGACCAGAGCCTCAGCCGGGGAGCCGATCAGCTCGCTGAGGATGTGCCGGTCCGCGATCCCGATCAGCGGATGGTCGTACCCGTCCGTGCCGTAACAGGCATGGCAGAGTCCGGCCACCTCGACCGCCGGGTCCGCGCCCCAACTGCGCAGCAGCGCGGCGACTCGCCGCAGATGCTCCAACAACGTCCCGCCCGGGTGCGCCATGCGGTCAGCTCCGCGGGAGATCAGGAACTGCTCGACATCTTGCCGATCAAGTACGGGCGAGGCATCGTCTCTCACGTCATCACTCCTCTGTCCGCGCTCGTGACACCCGGAGACCGACACCGGAAGATCCGGCCCAGACGTTGCTGACTCGACGATTGACCGAAAGGCGTAGGCCGGCCTCGACCAGCAGCCAGCCGAGCCGTTCGCGGGCCCGACGTCGGCGGCGGGTCCTCGGGAGTGAACGCGCCAAACGGTGGCGGGCGGCGTCCCGGAGCAGCTCTTCGGTTCGTGCTCTTGCGAAGGCGTACATGAGGTATGGGTTCATGGCGTGCGCAGCGGGTCGAGCCGCTCGGGCGGGTCATCCCGAACGATGACCCGGTACCCGAGGCCGGCGAGCGAGCCGGGGTTCGGGCAGTCCATCCCGCGCAGGCCCGTCAGCCCCACCGCGGACGTGCGTGGCTGGGCGTGCATGGCTCCGTTCACCTCCCCGGAGGATCAGTCTCTAAAGGAGACTGATAGGTCTCCAGTGAGAACTTAATGCATGCGATACAGTCGAGGCAACCGAAAGCGGGGAGCGATGTCCCACAGGACCTGGCCATCGGAGCAGAACTGCGCCATCGCCCAGGCCGCCGGCGTCGTCGGCGACTGGTGGAGCCTGCTCATCGTGCGTGACGTGACCCGCGGATACCGTCGCTTCGACGAGCTCGTGTCTGAGCTGGGCATCGCTCGCAAGGTCCTCACCGATCGGCTGCACCACCTGCTCACTCATGGCGTGCTCGAACGGCAGCCTTACCAGCAGCGTCCCACTCGCTATGAGTACCGCCTCACGCCCCGCGGCCAGGCCCTGCTACCCGTGCTCGTCACCCTCCAGGACTGGGGTGAGCAATGGCTGCTCGGCGACGGCCGGCCGTCGGCGACAACGACCCCACGCTCCAGCGACGCCAAGCGAGTTCGGGCACTGGTGGGAACCCGTGTACCGGTGGGCCTACGCCTTCCCTCCACCAGCGGGGACACGCTTGATCCCGCCGAGTCCGAAGCCGAGACCACGATCCTGTTCACCTATCCGGGGACCGGGAGCCTCAGCCCTCTGCCCGACAACTGGTCTGACATCCCTGGCGCGGCCGGATGTACCTTGGAGAACCGGCTGTTCCGCGATGCCTTGCCCGGCTTTGCGGAGGTGGGCGCGGCCGTGCGTGGAGTGAGCACCCAACGCCCCGACGAACAGCGCGCCTTCGCTGCCGCCGAGCGGATCCCCTTCCCCCTGCTGTCCGATGCGGACTGCCAACTCACCGCTGCCCTGCGGCTACCCACCTTCCGCGCCGCCGACAGCGTACGGCTGCGCCGCCTCATCCTCGTCCTGAACTGCGACCGGGAGGTACGCGCGGTGCGCTACCCCGTCACGGACATAGCCAGTGGCGTCGAGTGGGCCTTGACCCGCGCGAAGACCAGCGGACGAACGACCCCACCCCGATCACGTGGTTGACCGACCTGTTCGGGCAGTGCAGCGCGACCGTGCTCGATCTCTGCTTGGACGCGCGGATCCGGCTAGCTCGTGTCTTTCCCGAGGATCTGCGACCTCACACCTCAATGGTCTTGCCGTCGTACGCGCCGGGAAGGTCCGCGTCGGCGACCCTGTTCAGCATGGATGTTGACATGTGGGTCATGATGATTCGCCCGGCATCGAGCTCGCTGAGATGCGCTCGTAGGGTTTGGTAGTCCAGGTGATAGCGGACCGGTCTGTCGTAGGTGTACGCCTCAACGGCGAACAGGCTGGCACCGCGTGCTGCGTCCAGGAGAGCCGGCGTCCACTCGGTGTCTCCCGAGTAGGCGAAGCTGGACCGCTCATGCTCCACCCGCAGCGCCAGCGGCGGAGCGCCGGACTCATGGACGACCTGCCAGGCCCGCACCGTCATCACGCCAACGTGTGTGGCCTGGCCGTTCGGGACCAGCTCGTGCACCTCGACCGCAAAGCGCCGCGTCACCTGGCTGGAGCCGGGGAACAGGGCTTCCATCGTCTGCGTCAGCCGGGCGGCGGTACCCGGCGGTCCGAGCACGCGAAGCGGCGTCGTACGACGGGTGAACTGGCCGTCGAGAATCAGAAAGGGCAGACCACCGAAGTGGTCTCCATGTAGATGGGTGACGGCGACCGCGTCGATCGAACCGGGATCCAGCCCTTGCGCCTTGAGGGCGACGAGGCTGGTGGCCCCGCAGTCGATCAGCATCACCTGGCCGCCGGACGCGATCCTGATGCACGTCTGCCAGCGCCCGCCGCTGCCGAATGCATCGCCACTGCCCACGAATCGCACCTGCACACGAATCATCATCACGTAGGTGACGATCCAGGCGCGGGTCAGCATCCACTTGAGGTCCGCCCTGCGTTACGTGAGCGCATCGAGCGCCTTCCAGGCGACGCCGGCTGACACGGCACCCCCGCGGCGCTCGGATGCCCTGGTCGTGGTCCCCCGGACACCGACCGACAGCGCCTGATCCAGATCCGCCCACAGGTCCTCGACGTCTTCCAACCCAACCGAGAGGCGAAGCAGCTTGTCGCTGATGCCGCCATGGTGGCGGTCTTGCGGGTCCACGACGTGGTGGCTCAACGATGCCGGGTGTTGGATGAGGGTGTCCACGCAGCCGAGACTGACCGCCGGGGTAATGAGGCGGACAGCCGCGATGACGGCGTGCGGGTCTCCGTCGAGCTCGAACGAGACCAGTGCGCCGCCGGTCTCCATCTGCCCCGCCGGACGGTCCTCGACCAGACCGGGGTAGCAGACGCGGCGGACGCGGCGATCGGCCGCCAGGCGCGCCGCGAGCTCGGCGGCAGCGGCCGAGGCGGCGCGGACTCGGATGGGCAAGGTGGCCAACCCGCGCAGCAACAGGTAACCGGCGAGGGGGTGCATCAAGCCACCGGTGGCGGTGCGGATCTGGCGGAGTCGACGAGCGTACTCCTCATCGCATGCGAGGATGCCGCCCATCACGTCCCCATGTCCGCCGAGGAACTTCGTCGCGCTGTGCAGCACGATGCGGGCGCCGTGTTCGATCGGGCGCTGCAGTACCGGCGTTGCGAAAGTGTTGTCGACAAGCAGTGGAGTATCCCCACATGTGTCCGCCATCGCACGCAGGTCCACCTCGGCCAGCGTCGGGTTGGCCGGCGTCTCCACCACCACCAGGCCGGTGTCGTCGCGTAGCTCGCGGTACAACGTGTCCGGCGTCGCCCAGCTGACCTGTGTACCGAGCAGGCCGCTGTCAAGCAAGTGGTCGCTGGAACCGTACAGCGGCCGTAGCGCGACGACATGGGGCCGACCGGCCACTACGCCGGCGAGCAGGCAGGCTGACAGTGCGGCCATACCGCTGGCGAAGGCGACGCCGGCCGGACAGGCCTCAAGTTCGGCCAGCGCCCGTTCGAACCGGGCGACCGTCAGGTTGCCCACTCGGCCGTAGATGGGCGGGCCCGGCTCCAGGGCCCCAGCAGCGAACATGTCGAGTCGGGCCGCTTCCCGGCGGCTGTCACGAGCCGGGTACGTCGTGGACAGATCAATTGGCACGGCATGCATGCCGAGGTCCACGAGGGTCGTCGCGGCCGGCATGAACCGCTCGGGTGACAAGAGACTCGTTGGTCACACCCAACTATCGAACACTGCCCCGAGCTCCGGGCTAATCGCCGTGTTAAATTCGGCACGTGAGCCGGTCGGTACGCTTGGATTCGGTGGACGTCGCCATCCTTCGGCTCCTGCAGAATGACGCCCGGACCACGAATCGCGAGCTCGCGGCCGCCGTCGGCATCGCGCCGTCGACCTGCCTCGATCGGGTGGCACGGCTGCGTGAGTCGGGCGTGATAGTCGGCCAGTCATTGCGCGTCGATCCCGCATCCATCGGGCGGCCGGTATCGGCCATCCTCGCCGTCCGGGTCCTGCCGCACCGTCGCGAGCTGGTCGATCCGTTGGTCGCCCATGTGCTCGGCCTACCGGAGACTCGCGCCCTGTTCCACGTCAGTGGACCCGACGACTTCCTCGTTCATGTCGCGGCAGCCAGCGTGCCCGATCTGCAGCGCCTCGTCCTCGACCAGTTCACGGCCCGGGCTGAGATAGCCCACGTGCAGACCACCCTCATCTTCCAGCACTGGGACGGTGGCCCGCTGTTGCCGCCATCCGATTCGTAGCCCGACAGCTGGTTACCGTCTAAGGTGGTAACATCAGGTGGCGTGGAAGGCGTGGCCGAGCAGCCCGGCGCGCCGGAGCTCGCGTTCCGGTTCCGGGGCGGGCGGCTGTGCCTGAACTTCACCGCGACCGTCGGTGAGCGCTGGCGGCGAGGCTTCGAACGGCTGCGCCTTCCGGCGGATCTGAGCCGGTGGTTCAACGAAGTGGGCACCACCACAATGGACGTTCCGGTGTCGTGGCGTACGCTGCGTGCCGCTCGCGAGCTGCGGGAGGCCATCTTTCGACTCATGGTCGCCCAGGTTGACGGCCGGCAAGGCCCGGCGGGCGATCTCGCTCTGGTCAACGCCTGGGCGGCAAAGGCGCCACCCGCGCCCCAGCTACGGCGTGAGCGCGGGCGGTGGGTCAGCTCGATGGCCGGGGTCACGGCTACCCAGCTTCTGGCCTTGGTCGCCCGCGACGCCGTCGACCTGCTCGCCGGTCCCGACGCGGTCCGGCTCAGCAGATGTGCCAGCAAGCAATGCGGGCTCCTGTTCCTGGACACCTCACGGACGCGCTCCCGCCGATGGTGCTCGATGAACGACTGCGGCGCTCGCGACAAGATGGCCCGTTACCGGGCCGGCAGGACGGAGGACCAGGAACAATGATCGTCATCGACCGCCTCGACCATCTCGTTCTCACCGTCGCCGACATTCCCACGACCGTGGACTTCTACCACCGGGTGCTCGGCATGCGCCCGGTCACCTTCGCCCAACAACGACACGCACTGAGCTTCGGCCAGCAAAAGATCAACCTGCATCGGGCCGGTCGCGAGCACGAGCCAAAGGCGGGCAAGCCCACCCCCGGATCGGCGGACCTGTGCTTCATCAGCGCCACGCCGCTTGACGAGGTCCTGGCGACCCTGACGACGCTCGGCGTAGCCATCGAAGAAGGTCCGACGGCCCGCACGGGCGCCACGGGGCCGATCGCGAGCGTCTACGTTCGAGATCCGGACCACAATCTCATCGAGCTGAGCAACTACGTCTGACGGAGCCATCCGGAGGTCGACGTGCCTCGTATCACGTACAACGAAGCTGAGGTGGCCGCGTTCGAGGCCGCGCGCCGGGTACCCCGCGAGGGCCTGGCGGACTGGCGCGACGCCGTCGCCCGACACCTCAAGCCGCGTCCCGGTATGCGGTTGCTGGATCTCGGCTCGGGTGTCGGCATGTGGGCTCGCGACTTTGCCGACTGGTACGGCATCGACGTCGTAGCCGTTGAGCCCTCTGAAGCGATGCGCGCCCGGGCGTGGTGGCCGGACGTGCTGGCCGGCGATGCCGAGGCGATCCCGCTCCCCGACGCCAGCGTCGATGCCGCCTGGATCTCTACCGTGATTCACCAGCTGCCGGACCTGCGGGCGGCAGCTGTCGAGCTGCGACGCGTGTTGCATAGCGGCGCGCCGGTGCTCATCCGGTCCGTCTTCCGCGGGCGACATGACGGGATCACGCTGTTCCGCTTCTTCACCGAAGCGGTGCGGGTGCTGGACGCGTACCCGAGCGTGGCTGAGGTACGGGCGGCGTTCGGCGAGGCGGGCTTCGACTTCGTTTCACTGGAGGCCGTGCGGCAGGTGACCGCCGACTCGCTCAGCACGGCGGTGGACCGACTGCGACGGGAAGCCCATACGCCACTCATGCTGATCACCGACGAGGAGTACGAACGAGGTCTGTCCCGCATGCGCGCGGCGGCCAACACCCAACCAGGCCCGGTCACCGACACCCTGGACCTCCTCGTGCTGCGCCGCTCGTCAAACGGAGACCGAACCGGCAAGGACTCAACGCACGATCGCCAGACGGACACCGAAGCCGATGAGCACGCAGCCGGCGACGGCGTCCATTGACCGCCGGACCTTCGCCCGGAACATCCAGCGGCCGGCTTTGGTGACCAGCAGGCTGACGGCGGTGAGCCACCCGAATGTGAGTACGCAGAACAGGAGGCCGAGCTCCACGTAGGCGGCGAACGGCGGCATTCCAGCCGGTGCGAACTGCGGGAGCAGGCTGGTGAAGAAGGCGGCCATCTTCGGGTTGGCCAAGTTGTTGACGAGGCCTTGACGCAACGCCCGTCTCGGGGTGAGCCGAGGCGAGCAGGTCGCCGGTTGGAGCCCGTGCTCACGGTTGGCCCACGCGGCCCGCAACGATTGCGCACCAAGGTACATGAGGTACGCCACACCGAAGAACTTCAGTCCCAGGAACAGCGGTCTGGAGGCTGCTAACAAGCCGGCCACTCCCGCGCTCGCCAGCAACGTCCAGACCGACTGTCCCATCGCGACGCCGGCTGCCGTCCAGACGCCACCACGACGCCCGCCCGCGAGGACATTGCGCACCGTCAACGCGGTGTCTGGACCGGGCGTACAGATCACCACCGCTGCAACGGCAAGGAACCCAGCCAACTCTGCCAGCATCGGTGGTCTACCGTCGGGTCTCGTACGGGTGCAGCGGCACCGACAGTTCGACCTCGGTGCCGCAACGGGGGGCGCTGTCGACGCGGGCGGTGCCGCCGACCTGAGCTGTCCGGCCCCCTACCGAGCGGGCCAGCCCGGTGCCCGGTGGCACCCGCTGCGGGTCGAACCCGCTGCTGTGGTCGACGATGCTGACCCGCAGCGCCACGCTATCCGGGTCCAGCATGCCCCGGACGACCGCCTCGTCGACGCCCGCATGCTTGCCAACATTGGTGACCGCCTCGCGCACCGCGCCGCACACCGCCTCGGCCAGCGGCAGAGGCACCGGACCGCAGCGCTGCGCAGCATGCAGGGCGCCGTCGTTGAGCTCGGCGTGGATGCCGCGCCGCGCCTGGTCGCGTACCACCGCTAGCAGCCCGTCAGCAGGTCGTCGAACCGGTCCGGCTGGTCGCCCCCGACCACGCCCCGAAGCCACGCCACCTCCTCCGTCACCGACCGGATGTCGCCGTCGGCGAGCCAGTCGCCCTTCGCGAGCATCTCCATGGTCTGGAGTACCCGGCCGCGCAGCATCCGGGTGTAGCGAGCGGCTTCGCGTTCGCGGGCGAACTCGGCGGCCCGGGCCAGGGCGTCGGCCTCGTGGGCGTCGGCGACCAACGCGGAACGGCGGAGCTGCCGCGCCACGAGCCAGGTGACGACGCAGTTGCCGACGTAGCTGAGGGCGTTGGGGCGACCCTGACCACGTCCGGCACGCAGACATCATGGCCGCCGGGTTGCGGTGGCACAAGCGGCCGCCGGTGGCCGGCCCTTTCGTGACGCCTCCCGGGACAATCGACCAGCGTCGACGCCGAGGACCGCAGCGCCGGTGCGGCTCGCGCGACAGGTGGACCTGTTATGCGACCGACAGCCAGCGGGACTGCCACGGCGGCCCCAACCAGGTGTGGTTCTGAACGCCACAGCAGGGCGGTCGGCCAGCACCTGGCCGGCCAGGATCGCTCGTTCTGTCCGCCGCCCATCGGATCAGGCCGGCATCCCATGCTGCCATCTCCTGGCCTCCCCGACCGGACGCAAGCCCGCATGAATGGCATGCGGTGTCTACGCTGATACGGCGTCGTGATCGTGGGCATGATCGGGGGCTGACCATGAGATCTTCGCAACAGGTCCAGACGCGGGTGACGCTGCCCGACCCTGGGCAGGCGCGCACGCTCGACGAGCTGATCGAGCGACTGCGGTCGCTCAAGATCTGGGCCCCGGCGGTCGATCGCGCTGAGGGCAGCCTTTCTCGACCGCGAATCCGGCGCGCCGACCTCAGACCGTCCTAGCGGCCCGAGGGCCGTTTCCCGGGTGTGGCGGCTGCCCGTTCGGGCTGTGGGGCGCTCAGGCGGGGCGGGGGCGTGCCCAGGGCTGCTTATCCGGGATTGACGGCCCATCCGCCGGGTTCGTGGCGCAGGCCGAGCACGCCGAGGCGAGCGAGGTTGAGCGCAGCGGCTCGGGTGAGTATGTCGGTGAGGATGCGGGCTTTGCCGCGGGTTCGGGCTCGGCGTCCGCCCCACGATCGGCGGACGAAATGGCCGATCTTGCGTTCGACCTTGGGTCGGGTGGTGCGGTATCGCTGTTTCCAGGCGGGATCGGCTTGCCGGGAGCGGTGTTTTTTGAGGGTGGCCTCGCGGGGATGGACGGTCACGGTGCGTCCGGTGGCGGAGGTGGTGCACATGTCCCGTAGCGGGCAGGAGGCGCACAGGTCGCCAAACGACGCGGTCCCGCCGCCGGTGGGGTGGGCGACGATCGGCACCGTATTGCCGGCGGGGCAGGTCACTTCCTGCTTGTCCAGATCGATGTCGAACTCGTCCTTGTTGAACAACCCGTCGCGGTTGCGGGTAGGTGGGACCTTGGCCCAGGGGGTGTGGCCCTGTTCCTCCAGATCGTCCAACGTGTCAGCGTCGGCGTAAGCGCTGTCGCCGAACACATTCAGCCCACCCTCGTCGCCACCGTCGCGCTCGTGCGGCTCGTCTGCGCTGGCGGGAGCGTCCACAGACGACACAGGGGTGGTGTCCTCGTCGGCGGTGGTGTCGCGCCCGGTGACGTCTTCGCCGGTGACGGTGTCGGGAGCGGTTGCTGCGGCCAGGTCGTCATCGTCGGCGCCGACGTGGGTGTCTTCCGCGCTGCCGGCCGTCTCGGTGCCGGTGGCCCCGGTCGGCGCGACGGTGGTGTGCTCGCCGAGCAGGTCGCCGACGGCGTCACGGTCGGGGGTGTTGGCGGGGGTGACGGCGACCTCGTCGATGAGCTCGTCGTCGGGGTCCACGCTCAGGTGGGCCTTGTAGCCGTCGAAGGATCGGTTGCGTGACTTGTGGCCGTGACGCGCCTCGGTGTCCACGGTGGAGATCGTCCGGTCGGGTTTGACCCGGCGGACGATGCGGAACACGCCATCGTCGCCCTCGGCCACGTCCTGCCCGGCGACCAGGGCTAGCAACTCGGCCGCCTCCGTCAGTGCGGGTGACAGGCTGCGCCCGTCCAATACCCCCAGCACGGCCAGACAGTCCCGTACCAACGCGTCGACGAGCTCCTCCCGGGCGGCCTTGTCGTCCCAGTCACAGGGCGGCTTACCCGCCGTGCCGTAGTCATCGTCACGGCTCAGCCCCGCCCGCACCGCGGCGGCCAACTCGGTGGCGCCCTCACGGTCGGCGACCATCAACAACTTGCGGATCACCGCCCGCAGTTGAGTCACCGTGTCCTGGGTAGACACCGCGTCGTAGACCGGGGTCGAGTCGAGCACCCGGTTGCGCCCGCGCAGCAACCCTGCCGCCTTCGCCACCGCCTTGACGTCCTCGAACAACCGACGTGGCCGATTGGACTTACGGAGCCGGTTGCGTACTCCCACCAGCACCGTGGAATGAAACGACCCTCCCTCCACCGCCAGCCCGGCCGCCGCCTTCCACCGCAGGTCGAACGCGAGATGCTCCACCGCCTCCCGATCGGAGAGGCCCTCATGCGCCTGCAACAGCATCGTGGTCGCCACCACCCGCGCCGGGACCGTCGGACGGCCCTTCGCCGAGGCCATGAACAAGTCCGCGAAGTAGTCGTCCGGGAACAGCCGCTGCCCCTCAACCGCCAACAGGTGATACACGCTGCCCTCGGGCAGCCGGTCACCCAACAACACCGAAGCATCGTCGAAGCGCAACTGCCGATCCGCTCTCCCAACGGCCACGCATCATTATCAACAACATGGCCGTCAACACCCGCCAGGCGCCCCGCCGACGACGCTGCCAAATCAGCGCCCTCCTAGACCAGCTCGGATAATCGAGCATCGTCATCACCAGCGATGGCGCAGTCGACGGCGCGTGGAGATTCTCGCGGCCGTCGACAGCGCTGTCGTCATCGCTCGCGGGGACGCCGATGACCAACGGTGATATAAAGATGGGAACTCATCGATTGCATTGGCCAGGCGCATCCCGGAGGTGCCCATGCGACTTCGTATATTGATCGCGCTCATACCCCTCGCGTTTGCCACCCTGGCGGCCGGTACCGCCGCAGCCAACGGGGTGGTCAACGGCAAGACCGCGGCTGCCACGGTCTATACGGCCTGCCCCGGCCCGGCCACGGGTCGCACTGGGCACCCGGTCAGCGGCCAGACCCTGTCGGTGGCACCCGCGTCGTCGAGTAGCACGGTCAACGTCGGCTTCACCGGCAGCCTTGGCAACTCCGTCGCCGCCACCCCGGTGACCAGCATCGCGAACGACCCGGTGGTCTTCACTGAGTACTTCCGGGCCGCCGCGTTGCCCACCACGTGGACCGTGCCGTGCGAGGGCGACGGTCGGATCGCGTTCACCCCGCTGCCGGGCAGCCCCACCGCCCGGACCGCGTACGTCACGGTGCACTTCGTCAACATCGCGGTGTAGTCCCGCTGTTCGCCGATCAGCTCTGCGATTGGGGGCGATCACCAGGGCTTCCTGAAGTTCGAGGTCCCATTTGAGTAGGCCGGCGTCTTCGAGGTGGAACATGGCTTCCACACAGCCGGAAATGGAGGTGCCCTCGGCTGCGGCGAACTCGGCGATGGTGGCTGTGGGTGCCAGATATTCGATCGGCTCACGCTGCCTGCTCGTACTCGCGGATCAGACCACCTATTCCTCCTCCCGGTACTCGGGTCGCAAGTCGTAGCCCGTCGGCGCGGACAGCCTCCCACAGCCGCCAGAAGGCCGCGCCGGGCTCGATCGCCTTGTCGTCCTGTTGGGCGCGGTCCGCTTCGCAATGAGCAGGACGAAGTCACACAGCGCCTCCGCCGCCTCGGCTGACCCACTGCGGACGGCCCGCTGGGCGGTCACGATGGTGTCCCCGATGAAGTCGTTCTTCCCGTCCGCTTCGAAGGCCGTATCGTCCCGTGCACAACCAACTGAAACCGCTGGACCAGTTACACCCAAGATCGGACAGTCGCCGCGAAGAAGACCGCCTGCGGAGCGCCGTTGACCGGCGCTCAGCAGGCGGGCTGGATCAGTGCAGAGTTGCGGTGATGATTGCGGTGTAGGCCTCCGGCGATCCGCCGGAGCCGTTGAAGACGACGTTGATCGTCTGGACTCCGGTACCCAGTGAGCTGGTGGGTACCTGCCACTGGTAGAGGCCACCCGTGCTGGACACGAGCGGGTTGACTCCGGTGACCGGCGTCCAGCTGAAGCCGGTGCCGGTGTGCTGGTAGAAGGTGTCGTTCTGGATGAGATAGTCGGCACCGACGCCGGCGACCTGGTACCCGGTGTTGGCGTTGTGATCGGCGTCGATGAAGACGTTGTGGAAGGTGAACGGCAGGTTGTACTGCGCCTGGAAGGTGGCGGTGGACGAGGTCAGGTTGACCGCCAGGTTGGCGATCGGGCCGCCTGCGGGCTGCGGCGTTGTCACGGTGACCGTGTTCGACGCCGGCGAGCTGGTTCCGCTGCTGACTCGGGCGATGACGTAGAAGGAGTACTGCTGCTGCGGGGTCAGGAACCCGATGTGCACGCTGGTGATTGACGGGTCGAGCGTGAGCAGCCGGGTGCCGTTCTGGTAGACGTCGTAGAAGGCGACATCGTCGTCGGTGCCGGTGGAAGCGGTCCAGGACAGCCGGACGCTCGTGGGCGCCAGCGCACTGGCGGTCAGCGATCCGGGCGCCGTCGGCGGTGCTCCCCACGCGCTGTCGGTGGTGAGGATCCGGGCTGGGCCGGCCGAGGAGACAGTACCGGCCAGGTCGCGGGCGCGCAGGGTGAAGCTGTATTGGGTGGAGGGCTGTAGGCCGACGACGAGGAAGTCGTTGTCGCACGGCGTGAAGTTGCTGACCGATCCGATCTTCGTGCTGCCCTGGTACACGTCGTATCCGACGGTTCGGGTCCAGCTGTCGGAGGTCCACGCCAGGTGGACGGTGGTTGAGTGCACGCTCAGGGTGTAGGGCTGGTGCGGTACCGGTGGGCTGGTGCCGTCCGTGACCTGGGTCGCGGCGAGCTCGGCCGTCCAGTAGCCGGCGGCGGGCACCGTGTCCCACGGGTTGGGCAGCGTGTCGGGGGTGGCGTAGATGTAGCCGGCGTTGTTCTGCTTGGACTTGTTCATCACCGCGGTCAGCGCGGTCTGGTCGGGCACGTTGTAGACCAGGTGCCAGAACTTGTTGGGGTCGGTGTTCAGCTGCCACTGTTGGGTGACGTACTGCCCGGTGGGGTTGAGGTAGTCGCTATAGGTTCCTTCGAAGGTGATGAGGATGTCGGCGGCGTCCTCGTAGCAGTCGGGTACCGCGACGCCGGGGTTGTCGACGGTCAGCGCGCCTGGGTGGTAGCTGTGCACGTAGTCGTTGAGCTGCCGATAGAGGTTGACGTATTGTTGGCCGCCGCTGGTTGGGCCGCAGACGTTCTGGGCGTCGTCGAAGAAGATCCCGTCGATCGAGCCGCCGTAGTACTGGTACCAGCGGTTGATGTCCTGCTCGGCTTGTACGAGCCAGGCGGTGGCGTCGGTGTCACCGAGGACGGTCTGCCGGGCCGGCGTGGTGAAGCCGAAGTAGCCGGTGTCGACGTAGCCCAGCACCTTGGTGCCATGGTTGTGGGTGGCGTCGATGACCGTTTGCCAGCTCGTGTTCGGTGACGTGTCCGGGCCGTTTGCGACGTTGGCTACCACGAAGCCCAGCTGCGCGTTCGAGGTGGACAGTCGGTTCCACGCGGCGGTGTCGCTCGGCGGAATGTAGGCGGGCACGGCGACGTGCTGGCCGAGCGCGGGGACAGGGTCGGCGTGTGCCGTGGTCACGGTGACGCCGAGTCCGAGGACGGTCAGCGCGCCAGCGGTGAGTGTCGCGGCTGCGGCTCGCAAATGGCGGGTCGAGATTCTCACGTACGCTCCTGGGTGGGTCCGGCTGAGGCAGCCGGCTGGTTGGCAGCGGGGGGTTGCGGGTTACCGGTCAGGCTTTGGAGCCGGTGAATGCGATTCCTTCGACGAACTGGCGTTGCATCACGACGAAGACCGCGATGACGGGCAGCGCCGCGAGCAGTGACCCAGCCATGAGCACCGGGTAGTCGGTCATGAACTGGCCCTGCAGTGATGCCAGGCCCGCCGACAGGGTCATCTTCTGCGGGTCGTTGTTGACCACCAGCGGCCAGAAGAAGTCGTTCCAGGACCACAGAATCGTCAGGATGCCGAGCGCGACCAGGCCTGGCCGAGCAAGCGGCAGCATCACCGACCACCAGATGCGCAGGGGGTTGGCCCCGTCGAGGCGCGCCGCTTCGTCCAGCTCGGCCGGTAGGCCGAGGAAGAACTGGCGGAGCAGGAAGGTGCCGAAGGCGCTGAACAGGCCGGGCACGATCAGCGCGGCCAGGCTGTTGAGCCAACCGAGCCGGGCAATGATTTCGTACTGCGGGATGATGAAAAGCTGCGGTGGCACCATGAGTACCGAGAGGAACACCGCGAACAGCGCGCCGCGTCCGGGGAAGCGCAGCCGGGCGAAGGCGTATCCGGCCATCGAGCAGAAGACCAGCTGCCCAGCCGTGCGGGCGGCGGTCATCGCTGCCGTGTTGAGAAACTGGTGGCCGAAGGGGAGCAGGTGGAAGACCTGCGTGTAGTTCGACCAGCGGCCGTCGGGCACGATGGTTGGAGGTACCCGGGTCGCATGGGGCAGCGTCTTGAGCGAGGTGAGCAGCTGCCATATAAAGGGCCCGACCATGGCCAATGCCCCGAGACTGAGTGCGGCGTGGGTAGCCAGCAGCCCGGGCCTACGCATAGTGCACCCACCTGCGTTGCAACCGGAACTGCGCCGCGGTCAACGCCACGATGAGCAGTAGCAGCACCATCGCCACCGCCGCGGCGTACCCCTTGTCATTGGTCTGGAACGCCTTGTCGTAGAACAGGTACACGATGGTCTCAGTGCGGGAGAATGCCGGGTTGGTCCGCGCGCTCTGGCCGGCGCCGCCGACGAGCACGTACACCAGGTCGAACAGTTGCAGTGAACCGATGACGGAGACCACCGAAACGAAGAAGATCGATGGAGACAACAGCGGTACGGTGATCCGCAGGAACTGCGCCACGAAACCGGCGCCGTCGATCGCGGCGGCCTCGTAGTAGTGCTTCGGGATGGCCTGGATCCCGGCCATCAGGATGACCAGGTTGTATCCCAGGCTCATCCAGATGCCGACAACGACCATTGCGTACAGGGCGGTACGCGGGTCGGCGATCCAGTGCGGGCCCGCCACGCCGACCAGCGACAGAAGGTAGTTGATGATTCCGAAGTCACCGTTGTAGAGCCATCGCCAGATCATCGCGACAGCCACCGGGGTGGTCACCACGGGCAGGAAGAACAGCGTCCGGTACACCGAAACGCCCTGCATGCCGGGACGGCACAGCAGCGCGGCGAACACCACGGCGATCGGGATCCCCGCCAACCCGAGCCCCGTGTACTCCAGCGTGTTCAGCAGTGCCTGGCGCACCTCGGAATCGGCCAACAGTTCGCGGTAGTTGGCCAGCCCGGTCCAGGTGTTGCCGCCGCCGAACGGGCCGGCGTGGGTGAACGACAGGTACGCCGTCTGCACCACCGGCCATAGGTAGAACACCGCCAGCCCCAGCCCGGTGGGCGCGATCAGCGCGTACCCCCATAGTGCTTCGGCCCCGCGCGCCCGGCTGAACCGTGGACGGTGCTGCGGCGCTCGCGTGGCGCGCACCGCGCGCGCCTGGCGCGCGGTGCCCATCGTCTCGGTGAGGCTCATGGCGAGCAGCTCATTCCTTCGCCAGGGCGGCATCCATCGCGGCGGCTAGGTCGCCGGCCGCCTTGGCCACGTCGACCTGTCCGTTCCAGGCCGGCGTCAGGTACTTGGTTTCCAGCTCCTGCCACGCGGCGGTGTTCTTCGACACGGGATATGGCACCGCATAGGCGAGCTGGTCGAGGAACGCCTGGAGGTGGAACTCGGCGTGAGCCGTGACCCACGCGTTCTGCGTCCCGTTGTAGGCCGGGATCACGCCGTGCTGGCCCAGGATCTCTGCGGACTGCTGGGAACCAAGGAACTTGACGAACTGCCACGCCTGGGCAGGGTGAGTGGTCTTCGCGGACACCACATTGGCCAGCCCGTGGATGATGGTGGCCTGCTTCTGCCCCTTCGGCAGTGGCGCGACGTCGACCTTGGTCTTGGTGTAGTCATTGGTGGAGAACTCGGCGGCGTCCCATGAGCCGCCCCAGTACATCGCCGTCTTGCCCGACTCGAACAGGTTGATCGGCGCGGTATCGGTCATGGTCTTCAGGTCGGGCGACTGACCGTTCTTGATCAAGTCGGTCCAGAAGCGGAGACCCGCGATGGTGGCCGGGTCCGCATAGCCGGACTTCTTGCCATCCGGCGAGATCACGTAGCCGCCGGCCTGGTAGATGGTGTCGTACATGTACTCCTGGGCCGAGGACAAGTTGGCAGCGATGGCGTACTGGCCCTTGGCCTTGTCGGTCAGCTTTGCCGCGGCCGCGTTGAAGTCCGCCCAGGTCCAGGAGGCGCCCGGATACTTGACGCCCTTGGCGTCGAACAGCTCCTTGTTGTACCACAGCCCGACTGTGTCGAAATCCTTCGGCAGACCGTAGTGCTTGCCGTTGAACGTGTACAGGTCCACCAGCGACGGCGGGTACGCGCTCAGGTCCACCTTGTCTGCCGCGATCTCTGCGTCCACCGGCCGGATCACGCCGTTGCTGGCGTACAGCTGGAAACTGGGTCCGTTCATCCAGAACACGTCGGGCGCGGCGCCACCGGTCACCGCAGCCTTCAGCTTGGTCCAGTAGTCGGCCCACGGGGTCAGCTGAACATTGATTGTGATCTTTGGGTGGTCCTGCGTGAACCTGCTGGCGAGTTGCTGCATGGCGGGGACCTGGTTCTTGTCCCACACCGCGTACGAGAGAGTCACCTTGGCGTTGGCGTCCGTGGTGCTGCTTGCCTTGCCACATCCGGCGGCGGTCGCCACGAGGGCGATCCCGACCACAAGGACGCCCAACCGTCCCAGTTTCGACATCTATCTATCCTTCCGTGGTCGCGTCGGGTACCCGGCACAGACGCCGGCCCTGCCTCGCGGTGAGGTCCCGGTCAGAGTTTGAACTAATGATGGTCTCCATGGAAAGTTTGTCAAGCGGGCCCGGGGCAGAGCCGGTGCAGGAATCGCCGAGCGGTCGTCCGCCAGCGACGAGCGGCGGCTCAGGACCGGGCGGCGGGCTCAGAGCCGGGCGGCGGGCTCAGGACCGGGCGGCGGCCGCTCGCTTGCGACGCGGTGGCCTGGGCGCGGACAGCGCCCCGGCCTCAGCCCCGAAGACTCGCTCGTCCACATGGTCGAGGCCGAGCCGGACCGCGCCCAGCACGACGCACTCGTCGGCGAGCGCGGAAGCGAGCACCTCGGGGGTGCGGATGCACAGCTTGTCCAGTTCCCGCCGCAGCGGGTCGAGCAGGACGTCGGCGGATCGGGAGAAACCGCCGCCGAGCACGACCATCTGCGGGTCAAGGGCGAGGACCAGCGCCGCGGTACCCACGGCGAGGTCGCGCACGTAGCGGCGGACCGCCGCGAGCGCGGAACGGTCGCCGCGGCGGGCGGCGGCGAAGACGTACCCTGCCGACTCGTCCGGCTGGTCGGTAGCCGGCGCACCACGCCAGCCACGCAGGTGTTCCTGGGCGCGAATCCAGCCGGCCGCAGGCAGCGCGCCGATCTCCCCGGCCGCCCCGGCGAATCCGCGGTGCAGCTTGCCGTCGATGACCAGGCCGAGGCCGGTGCGTAGCCCGGCCAACAGGTATACGAAATCCTTGGCATGGCGGGCCACGCCGCACCAGCGTTCGGCCAGTGCGGCCAACCGGCTGTCGTTGTCCACCAGAATCGGGCACGCGAATGCGCTGGCAAAGTGTTCGGCCAGGTTCAGACCGGTCCATTCCGGTATGGCGACGGACAGCACGACCCGCCCGGCGGGGTCGACCAGCCCGCTCGTGGCGACCCCGACCACCCAGAGATCCGAACCGGACAGACCGTTCTCGCGCAGGCTGGCGCCGATCGCGGACTCAGCCGCGGCCAAGCGCTGTTCCCGCTTGGCATCCGGAGCTACCGGCACCTGGGCTCTGCCCAGCACCGTCCCGTCCAGGTCGGTGAGGATGGCACGAACCCGGTGCCCGCCGATGTCCACGCCAAGGGCGTATCCGGCCTCTCCGCGGAACCGGTAGCGGCGTGCGGGGCGCCCCATGACACCCGCGACCGGCGGCGCCTCGGCCACCCAGCCCTGGCCGATGAGATCTTGTACAACGTCCTCGGTGGAGGCGCGGGACAGGCCGGTGCGCCTGGACAGCTCGGTCAGCGTGAGTGCCTCGGCGCCACGCAGTACACGCAGTGCGGCCAGCGTGTTGAGCTGCCGCAGTCGCGACAGGTCACCGCCGGCGATCTCGTCGGCCATCGCGCCTCCCCCTTGACGGTGCGGGAGTCCGGCGTCTACTAATGATGGATACTATCGAAAGTGAGGCGCCGTGAACTACGTCAGTCTAGTCGTTGTCGGAGCCGGTCTGCGGGGGGTTGGCTACGCCCGGCGCGCGGCTGCGGCCGGACGCGCCCGCGTGGTCGCCGTCGCCGAACCCGACGATGAACGCAGCGCCCGCTTCCGTACTGAGTTCAACCTCCCGGCCGAGCGGGTCTACCGCGATTGGACCGAGTTGGCGGCGGCCGGCCGGCTCGCCGATGCCGCCATCGTCGCCACCCACGATCAGCTACACACCGAGCCCGCCGTCGCCATGGCCGGTCTGGGTTATCACCTGATGCTGGAAAAGCCGATGGCCACCACGGAGTCGGATGCGGTGCGCATCGTCGAGGCGGTCGAACACAACAAGGTGATCTTCGCGCTGTGTCACGTGCTGCGATACACCCGCTACACCGCCCTTCTCAAGGGCGTCCTGGACGGTGGACGGATCGGGAAGGTCGTCAGCGTGCAGCACCTCGAGCCGGTGGGGTGGTGGCATCAGGCGCACTCGTTCGTCCGAGGGGGCTGGCACGACAGCCGCACCTCCTCACCGATGTTGCTAGCTAAGGCTTGCCACGATATCGACTGGCTGATGTACCTCGTCGGGCAGCCGGTGTCGCGGGTCAGTTCGTTCGGTCGGCTGTCGCATTTCCGGCCTGAGGCGCGTCCGCCGGGCGCCGCCGACCGCTGCCTCGACTGCGCGATCGAGCCGCAGTGTCCGTACTCGGCACCCCGGCTGTACCTGAGCTGCCTGGGTGATCCGGACCGGCAGTTCTGGCCGCTGTCGGCGGTGACGCTGGACCACACCGAAGCTGGGGTACGTGAGGCGCTGCGTACCGGGCCCTACGGCCGATGCGTCTACGCCAGCGACAACGACGTGGTGGACCACCAGGTAGTTTCGTTGGAGTTCGCCGACGGGGCCACCGGCTCGTTCACGATGACCGCGTTCACGCCTTTCGAGCAGCGCAAGACCCGGCTGTTCGGCACCCACGGCTATGTCGACGGCGACGGCGTCCGGCTGCGGGTGGTCGACTTCCGGTCCGGCGCCGAGGAAGTCCTCCAGACCCGCACCGGGAACGCCTCGCTCGTGGCCGACCACGGCGACGGCGACGGTGCACTCGTGGAGACTTTCCTCGCCGCCGTCGCGGCCAACGACCCGTCACTGCTGAACTCCGACGCGACCACCAGCCTGGCCAGCCACCGGGTCGTCTGGGCCGCCGAAGAGGCGCGCCGCGACGGCACCGTGGTCGCCTTGCGATGACCGGACCAGCCGAAAGGAACCGGATGTTCTACGTCGACCAGGAGATCGCCAGCCAACCGGAGTGCTGGCGGCGGGCGGCAGCGCTGGCGGTCGAGCACAGTCGGGCGCTACCGCAACCGGGGGAACGGGTCGCCGTAGTCGGCTGCGGCACCTCATGGTTCATGGCCCAGGCGTACGCGGCATTGCGGGAACGAGCCGGACACGGTGAGACCTACGCCAGCGCCGCGTCCGAGTTCACCACCACCGCCCGCCGGTACGACCGGGTCATCGCGATCAGCCGATCCGGCACCACCACTGAGGTCCTGGCGGCCCTCGACCACCTCGGGTCATGGGTACCCACCGTGGCGATATGCGCGGACCGGGAGTCCCCGACCGTACGGCTGGCCGCCCACTCGATCGTGCTGGACTACGCCGACGAACGTTCAGTCGTGCAGACCAGGTTCGCGACCACGACGCTGGCCTTGCTCCGGACGCATCTCGGCGAGGACATCCGCGCCGCGATCGCCGACGCCGAGTCAGCCGCAACTGGCGAGCTTCCACTCGACCCGCACACCGTCGAGCAGGTCACCTTCCTCGGCCGCGGCTGGACCGTGGGCCTCGCCGCCGAGGCGGCACTGAAATGTCGCGAGGCGGCATCGATGTGGACTGAGGCGTACCCGGCCATGGAGTACCGCCATGGACCTATTTCGATCGCCGCACCGGGCCGGATCGTGTGGGTCCTCGGCGAGGTACCGGCTGGGCTGACCGCCGAAGTAGGCAAGACAGGCGGCCGGTTCGTCCACAGTGGACTGGACCCCCTCGCCGAGCTTGTTCGGGTGCAACGGTTCGCGGTCGCCGCCGCCGTCCACCGCGGCCTGGACCCGGACCATCCGCGACACCTGACCCGCTCGGTCGTCCTTGGCTAGGTCGAGGCCACCGCCCAGTTCCGCCGCGTCAACGGTCACATGCACCTGCCGAAGCTGCGCGCCGCGCTGGAGCGTCACTTCCGCGAAACTGTCACACCCATACCGCACAATCAGAACAAGACTGCGGCCTGACGATCACGGGGCCGCCACCGAAGTTCTACGGAACTCGGGACATGCTCCGACACGAGCACCACACGCAGCTCCGGCTTATGCTGTGCGGTGCGCCTCTGTCCCAGCTCAGGGGCCATTCGCCCGAGGCCCATATGCTGCTAAGATCAAATAGCGAAGCCCTTGACTTGCGGGTTCAGGTTCGCCTGACCGGTTCGGTCGTTGTGTGATAGGTCATCGGGACGCCGACATACGCTGGCGTCTATGCCGCGAGCGGCTAGGCGCAGGACCTTGGCCCGGTCCGCCACAACCTGATAGCCCACGTCGGCGGCGATGGCGAGCGCGGCATCCGCGTGCTCGGATGCCTGGTCCAGGCGGCCGGCGCGCAGGTGCACTTCGGCTAGGCCGATCAGTGTGTCCGCCTCGGTGTACCGGTTGCCGATCTTGCGAGCCAGGTCCAGTGCCTGGCGGTACTCGTCCGCTGCGGCGTCTTCATCGCCGAGGCGGAGGCGCACGCTTGCCTGTACCGCTAATGCCTCCGCCTCGATGCGGCGGTCGCCGATGTCGCGGGCGAGCGTCAGGCCGTCCTGAACACATGCAAGCGCGTCCACGTACCGGCCAGCGTCGCGGAGTACCGCGGCCAGCGAGCGCAAGGTGTCCGGCTCGACGTTGCGGCTTCCCGCCGCCCGTTGCAGGGCGAGCGCTTCGGTGAGGGTGTCCTCGGCTTCGGCGAGGCGGCCGAGGGCGTGGTAGGTCTCGCCGAGGTTGGTCATGGTGCGGGCCTCTCCTGTGCGCGAACCGACTCGCCGGTGGAGTGCCAGCGCCTCGGTGAAGTGCGCCAACGCGTCGTCGAGCCGGCCGAGACGCAGGGCCACCAGGCCCAGGTTGCCCAGGGTGGTTGCCTGGCCGGCGAGGCGGCCGGTGCGCCGGTCGAGCGCGAGGGCCTCGGTGTAGCCGTCGACAGCCCGGTCCAGCTGGCCCAACTCGTCATGCATCGCGCCGAGGTTGCCGAGCATCGCCGCCTGGCCGGCCACCCAGCCGACCTGCCGGGCCCGTTCGAGCGCCGATTCGAACTCGCCGATGGCCTGCCGGTAGCGGTTCTGCACGCCGTGCAGCGCGGCCAAGCTGAGCCGCGCGGCGGCCTGCCCGTGGAGGTCGCGGTCCGCCTCGGCCGCATCCAGCGCAGCGGTCGCGGCGGCGTGCCAGTCCACGGTGTGCATGCGGAGGTACAGGTGACCGCGCAGGGCGTCGGCGAGCCGCCACGCCGCCGTGAACGGTCCGTGCGTGGCGGCGTGGTGAATCGCGGCGAGCAGGTTCGGCCGCTCCGCGTCCAGCCAGGCCAGCGCCTGCGCATGGTCATCGAATGCGAGACCCGGCCGGACCGAGCCGTCCCGCGGCACCGGCAGCCGGACCACCTGCGGGTACAGCAGGGTGGCCGCGGAATCTACTGTGGACAGATAGTGCTGGTGTAGACGCTGCAGTGCCGCCTCCCGGTCGACTCGGTCGTCCTCGGCCGCTGCCCGCTCGGCCGCGTAGAACCGGATCAGGTCGTGCATGGCGTACCGGCCGGGAGCCGACTCGTCGACGAGGTGCGCGTCGGCCAGCCGGTCCAGCAGCCGTGCGGTCACCTCCTGGCTGGCGTCGGACAAGGCACTCGCGGCAGCTTCGGTCACGTCCACTCCGGGCAGGAGCCCGAGCCGGCGGAACAGCCGTCGCACGTCGGGTGGAAGCCTCGCGTAGGACTCATCGAATGCGACGCGGACCGCGGCCTGCGGGTCGTCGGGCAGCTCCAACGATGTCAGCCGGTCCGCGCCGGCCAGTTCGGCCGCGTGCGCGGCGAGGGTCCGGTGCGGGTACGCGATCAGGTTTGCCGCGACGATCCGCAACGCCAGGGGCAGGTGTCCGCACAGTCGAGCCAGCCGGGCGGCCGCCGCCGGCTCGGCGCGCACCCGGTCGGGGCCGAGCAGCCCGGCCAGCAGTGCCTCCGACTCGGCCGGGGTAAGCACGTCAAGACTCATCCGCACGGCGCCATCGCGGGCCACCAGGCCGCTGAGCCGATCCCGGCTGGTCACGGTCACCAGGCAGCCGGGGGTACCGGGCAGCAACGGCCGGACCTGATCGGCATGGCTGGCATTGTCCAGCATGATCAGCATCCGCTTGTTCGCGAGCCAGCTGCGGTACAGCGCCGCGGCATCCTCGACGTCCGCCGGTACCTGATCGGCGGGCGCACCCAGCGCCGACAGAAAGCGGGCCAGCGCGTCGATCGGGCGTACCGGTGGTCCGGCGCCGTATCCGCGCAGGTTCACGTACAGCTGACCGTCCGGGAACCGCGCGCTGACCCGGTGAGCCCAGTGCAGGGCCAACGCGGTCTTGCCCACGCCGGCGGTACCGGCGATCGCCGAGATCAACACCGCAGATGGCGTAGGCCCGCCATTGAGCAGGGCGTCGAGTCGCCGCAGGTGGTCACCGCGGCCGGTGAAGGATGCCACATCGGCCGGCAGCTGCGCCGGTACCAGTGCGGGCGGTGCGAGCGCCGGGCCGGGCGACGCGTCGTCGGTGAGAACGGCCCGCTGGGCCTCGCGTAGCTGACGGCCCGGTTCCACACCCAGTTCGTCGTGCAGATGCTGGCGCTCGCGTTGGTAAGCATCCAGGGCCTCGGCGCGGCGGCCGCAGCGGTGCAGGGCAGTCATCAACAGCACCCACCGGCGTTCCCGCAGCGGGTGATCGTCGGCCATCCGGCGCAGTTGGTCGACGACCGTCTCGTGCTGGCCACACTCCAGCAGGGCGGCGGCGTGGTCCTCCTCGGTGGCCAGGCGCAACTGCTCGAGGTTGGCCACGCACAACTCGAGTGCCGGGTTGGACGGCAGATCGGCGAACACCGGCCCGCGCCACAGCGCCAGTGCCTTGGCCAGTCGGGCGGTGCCGGCCCCGTGCCTGCCCCGCTGCAGCTCGCGCCGCCCGGAGGCCGCGAGCCCCTCGAACACGCCGGCGTCGATGTCGCCGTCGCTGCAGACGAGCGCGTAGCCGCGGTCCTGGGTCGCCAGCGCGCCGTCGCCGAGCAGCCGGCGCAGCTTCGCCACATATACCTGAACCGTGTTAACCGCCCGCCGCGGTGGCCGCTCACCCCAAACGGCGTCCACCAGCCGCTCGGTGCTCACCGCCCGCCCGGCTGCGGCCAGCAACACCGCCAGCACCACGCGCTGCTGCGCGGCAGCGATCGGCACCCAGCCTCCACCCACCCGTACCCGCACCGGGCCGAGCATCCGAAACCGCAAGGCCATGCACCCTCCAATCCACCCTGAGGCATTCGATGTAGTCCGACGTACGGATTGGCCGCTGAAGTCAGCGCCACGTCAGCGTCGGCTAAGGCCGCCCGCCTAAGGTCCCGTCGACATGTCTACTTAGGTCGGTTCGCGGCCGACCGCTCGAGGCATGCGAACGACGACATCCGAGGTGACAGCGGCGTTCCCGGGGCCGTGACGCGGACGGCCTCCACGCGCCGCCGAAGGGAGGACCAACTTGGTCAAATCATCACGCGGGCGACCGCGAGGAGGCTCCGCCGCCAGACGCGGCCTGGCCATGGCCGTGTCGACGTTGACCGCGACCGCATTGATCGTGGTCGCGCCCGCGGCACCCGCCCTGGCGATGGAAGCCGATGCGGTGACCCTGAGCGCCGTCCACTCCTCCAGGTGCATTGACGTTCCGGGCGGGTCCTGGGACAACGGCGTACACGTCCAGCAGTACGGCTGCCACGGGGGCACCAACCAGCAGTGGCGCCTGGAGCCGGTCAGCAACACCGACACGTACCTGGTGAGATCGGTCAACTCAGGCGCATGCCTGGATGTTCCCGGCGGATCCATCGACAACGGAGCACCGGTCCAGCAATGGCAGTGTCACGGCGGCACCAACCAGCGCTGGCTGCTCAGCTCGCCGCCGGAGGTCGGGGAGACGGTCACCCTGAGGGCCGTCCATTCCGGTAAGTGCCTGGATGTGGCGGGCGCGTCGATCGAGAACGGCGCCGCGATCCAGCAGTGGGACTGCAACGGCGGTACCAACCAGCAGTGGCGGCTGAGCACGAGCCGCGTCGACCAGGCGGTCGCGACCCCGGCACCAGCGGACGTGACCTCAGAGGAACCGGTCAATACCCCACCGCTCGCGGACGGCGCGATCGGCAACCTGCTGCCGATCGAGGACCCGTTCCCGGACCCGGGCCCGGGTGGTGGCGGAGGCGGCTGCAACTTCTTCTTCACCAACCGCATCACCGAGATCCCCGACCAGCAGGGTGGTATCTCGGTGAAGGTCGACTTCGCCGGCCGCATCGAGTGCACCTCCGACGTCGGCTTCGCGGGCGAGGCCGCCCTCGTCGACCGGACCCTCCCGTTCCCCGCCCCGAACCCGGAGCTGAAGGTGGCGCCGACCGTTCGCGGTACCGGCGGGTCGAGGACCAGTCAGAGCTCGGTCACCATCTCGTCGAGCTACCCGGCCGGCGACGTGCTCGAGACCATCTTCACCGCCGACCTCGATTCGCTGGACGGCCGGCCCTGGGGAAGCTGCAACAGCCGACCCGGGGCGAGGGTCATCAGGTGCATCGGCATCGGCACCACCCACCTGTTCGCGACGTTCGGATCGGGCACGTTCAAGTCCAAGAAGAAGGTCGGGTCCTGCATCAAGCACACGCACGAATGGCAGAAGAACGTCACCGACAAACGGGGCCAGCTCATGGCCGCGCCGAGGATCAGCTACGAATGGTGCAGCGATGCCCGCGGTAGCAACACCTCCGCGAAGATCACCGGCGGGCCGTCCCTCAACCCCGGCAATTCCCTAGTCCCCTCCATAATCGGTGACCCGACGCCGAAGCCGTTCGAAATCTCACCGGGCATCACCGCCCACCGGTCGACGTTCTCCATCCTCTACACCATCGGCATCAGGCGGACCAGCGAGGTCGGCATCGGCGACCGCGGCGGCAAGACCGTCTACGAGATCGGCGACAGCTGTTCGATCTCGGTGGACCTCACGTTCAGCGCCGGCGTAGTGGCCGACCTCACGGTGAACCCGTGCAACCCGTGGAACCCCGGTGGCATATCCATGCTCGACGTCGACAAACCGCAATTCGGCATCGGCGAGAGCACGGCCTTCACGATCTCCGGCGCGCCACCTAACTCGCCGATCAGCTGGACCACCACGCTCAACGACGTTCAGACCGGCGCGCTCACCGGCTGCCTGGGACAGAGCACCGACGGCAACGGCAACTGGTCCGGCACATGCCCGACCTGGCTTGCCAGCTCCGTCGGTCAATGGATCGCCACCGCCCACGTCGGTCAGTACTTCGACCGGATCGGCTTCGACGTCCTAGCGTCCCCGCCACCACCGCCACCACCTCCGCCCCCGCCGCCCACGTCTAGGTGTGCGACCAACGGACATGTCTACCTGATCAGATCCGGGACCTTCACCAAGTTCGAGAACGACCCGATCAACGGCCCAACCTACGACTTCTCCGTCCCCGCCGACACCGTCATCTCCTTTGAGCTGGGCGGCAACGGCCTCATACCCGGCGAGGACCCCTTCTGGGACGTCACTGACCAGAACGGTCTGTACGTGCGAACCGTCGTCGGGAACCGGGCGGGCTCCAACTGTGTCTCCAACCAGAAAGCCTTTACCGACTCCGGTTCCTACGGGTCAGTTCACACCTACAGCGCCACCTACCAACCGGGCAACACCGGCGGCGCGATCCGCAGCCAGGCCCACTTCCGGTTCTTCTTCAACGTGGCCCCTCCACCCCCACAGGATCCGGATCCGGATCCGAACCCGTGCGGCGACCTGCCCTGCCCTGAGCTTCCCCTTCCCTACTAAACGGGCGGTCGGACGCTCAGGCTCATAGCCGCACGCGCGACCCCTTCGGGCGCGGGCCAACCGGCCGTGCCCGAAGGGCCGCGCACCGCGACACCAGCGAACCGGAACCGGCTCGCAAACCTCTACTTCGGACCGATCTTCCATGATCCCAAGTGATCCCTTCTAGTCGGAGCACAGCTCCGACTCGACGGACCACGCCAAGGACATCAACGAAATCTCGGACTGACCCTGGACGGAGCGTGATGTCACCGCCTGAAGGGGACAGCTCGGAGGATCCGACACACACTCAACGCGAACCTACAACCGCATGAGACCGTTCGACGGCTGGATCCTCAACCGGCACCTCGTCGTCACCGTAGACCTTTTCCTCACCCAATCATTAGTAGAAGGAGTAGCACATGAGACGCGGGCTGATTCGCATCGGGTTCTTGATGTTCGCCGCGGTGGTGGCTTCGGCCGCCGGCGTAGCGACTGCGGTGGCTGGATCGGTGGATGCTCCGATCGCTGTGAACCTGCCACCCCGAGTGGATTTGACGGGCCCGACCGATGGATTCGTGGGCGTGCTCGGGTGCCCCGTCACGTTCACCGCCGTCGCGGTGGACCCCGACAATGAAATCATGCAGCTCCGGCTGATCACCACCGATGACATCCCGGTCATCGCCGATAACGGGATCGAGCGGGTTGAGTTCTACCTCAACGGCCATCTGCTGGCCACCGACAGCACGGCACCGTACGAGGTCACGGTCGCCCAGGGCCCATTCGTCCCGGCCACCGCCGGAGAGAAGAATACAGCCTTCGCGCTGGCATACGATGACGACCAGCCACAGCTGAACACACAATCTCAGACCGTGTCCTTCCTGATGGCCGACCCGCCCCCCGGGCTACCAGGCGATCCCGATCAATGCCTGCAGGCAACTCCGCCGGCCTGACGGTCAACTCCGTTGTCGTAAAGCTCCACACCACACGGTGGGAGGCTCCGACGGGCTGATCTGGCGCCGCCCCAGGCTTCGGCACTGGGGCGGCCACACCCGGTCGGTCCGTTTCCGCCTGAGCCGAGTCGCACACACCGCTCCCCGACCCTTCCTCGATGCATCGGCCGATATGCTGATCACCCGCCTTGCCGAGCCCGATATCTCCCGCGCTGCCGAAGAACTCGCACGGGCCTGGTCCGGCGCATCTCTAGCGATCTTTGGTCGCGGTGGGCTTCACGGTTGAGGCAAGTTTCATGCGGCTTGTGGCAGGCGGGCGCTGGCTATGTAGTCCTGTGGGGTTCCAAAACCCTGTCACGGCCGATGAGCTCGACTTCTACGCGGCTCGTTCGTACTCGTTGATGAGCCCTCCGAGGATGGGCCGGCGCTTGATCTGCTGGTGTGTGAGGTCAACGGGTGGACGGTCGGATCGTTGCGGCTGCAGATCGAGTGCCGGTGTGGACGGTCGGCCGTTGTAGTGACGAGTGTATTCGTCGAGCGTTCGGCGGAGGTGTCGTTCGCCAAAGATGAGCACGCGGTCCGTTACCTCGCTGCGCACGGTGAGGACGAACCTCTCGCACACGCGTTCGCCTGTGGGCTGCGCGGCGGAACCTTGCAGACGGTGATGCCGGCGTCGGCCAGCACGGCGTCGAAGGTTTCAGTGAACTGGCTGGCCCGGTCCCGGATGAGAACCTCGAACCTGTCGGCGCGTTCCACGAGATCCGTGAGCAGGTTTCTAGTGCAGTGTCTCAGTTTTGGTTTGTCACTTGTTCGAGGGTGACTCGTCCCCGCCGGACCTTGTCAAGGATGGACTCGGCGGTGGCGGTCCAGACGAACGGTTTCGGGTCGTCATTGTGTGCCTGTAGGTACTCGT
>WNGA01003739.1_pt1 | contig 34971 bp, 29 predicted proteins | sample 5400061 | NCBI WGS metagenome assembly WNGA01 (sample SAMN13153366, study PRJNA577476) | soil metagenome | isolation source: 100 cm soil or saprolite under grassland replicate 2 | place: USA:California | collected 2016-06-15
TGCAACAATCGCATCTAGCAGGTGCCTTCCTGGGCCGGGTCGCGGAAGCCTTATCAACTCCCATCGTCCCAGCTCAGGGGGCACTTTTTGCGCTGCCACGCCGCGCTCGCCCCTATTTGCCCGGTGGATTGAGGCTAAGACCGCGCCGGCAACGCCTATCTGTATTCCAGCGTTGCCTGGGTGCTCGACGCTGCGGTGCGCTCAGCGGCCATTCTTGCGCTCCTGGCTGGCGACGCCGTGTCGCCGCGTCTTGCAGGTGATCGTCCGCCGCCCGGGCCGGCCAGCTCGAAGGCCCGGCGGCATGACCAGCCGCAGCCGTGATCGGGCGGCACGCTGTCACGGCGAGTGCGCTGCTAATCGGCGCCCGGCCGGATACGGCTGCCGGCAGGTCCCGGCGGACGCCGCGGCGGTCAGGTCAGATGCGCGTGGAAGTGTCCGGCCGCGACCGGCGCCACCGACCCGCCGACCCACAGCCGGTCGTCCGGGCCGGGGCGAACCTCGATCATGCTGGGCCGCCCGGTGAACCGGCCCTGCTGGACCAAGATGGGCTCCCCGGCGGGACGGACGCCGTGGTGCAGCAGGTAGCCCGCGGCCGGGCCGGCCGCGCTGCCGGTCGCGACATCCTCCACCCGGCCGGCGTTGTCCCAGGTGCGGCCCTCCGGAAGGTCCGGGTCAAGCACGTAGACGAACTTCGCTCCGCTAGCGTCAAGAAGCCCCTCCAAGTCGGGGTGGCTTATCCTGGCGTGCTCTAGCCCGGTCTGAACGGGCACGATGAGGTAGGGCAGGCCGGTGCTGACCACCTGCATCGGAAGTGCCGGATGCAGCTGGCCACGGGCCAGGTTCAGGGCGTCGCGGTAGGCCTCTGCCAGCTCGCCTGCGATGGCCGGACCGAGCTGCGGGACGCCCTGATCCATGGTCGCGTCAACCCATCGGTCCGCGCCGCGGGTTCGGACCTCGACCGTCCGCTGCGCCACTTCCAGGGCCCAGATCTCTTCCGCATCAGGGGCCTGCAGCAGGGTGTGCAGCACGGCCGCAGCGCCCAGCACCGGATGACCGGCGAAGTCCAGCTCCTCGTCCTTGGTGAAGATCCGCAGCCGAGCCGACCGGCCCGGCAGGCCCACGCCGGTCAGGAACGCCGTCTCAAACTGGCGGACTTCCCGCGTCAGCTCCTGCATCACCGCCGTGGACAGGTGCTCCGCATCTAGCACCACCACCAGGCCGTTGCCCTGCAACGCGCGCCGGCTGAAGACGTCAACATGCCGGTAGCCGAGGTCAAGCACGCCACACGCCCATCAGACTCACAGGCGAACCTCCCGCCAGACCGCCCCGCAGACGAACCATCACCGGACCACCCGGCAAGACTCGCACGCGGACCGGCCTGCAAACAACCGCGCTTTCTTGTCACCGATAGTGGTGGAGATCTCCTGAGGCAAGCACGCACTCCCGCCGATATGCATGCTTATTGTCCGATCGGCATTGGTGTGAGCAGGGCGCTCGAACGGTAGTTTGGGCGTGCTTGGGATAGCAGGCGCCGCGTGGCTTTGGGTCCCGCCCCCGCTGGTCCGGCCATACTGGTCAGCACGAAAGCGAGAGTGAATATGGTAAGCGTCAGTGGCCGAAGGCTTGTACCTAAGGGAAAGCGCGTGAATGCATCGGCAGGCCTGCGGACGGGCCACAACTGGCTGTGGCGCGCCGTCACCAAGCCGACGACCGTGGCGACCGGGATACGGGCAGACTGCGGTCCCTCTTCAGGCCGGGTTGCCGGTTCGGCGGGCGAACGCCACTACCGCTGCATTCGATTGGGTGGCAAGGCGGGAGTCGGCGGTCGTGCGGACGCCGATCGAGTGCCAAGGTTGCGGCCTGCAGGTGAGTTCACCCAGACGGCCCGGTCGGAGCCTACCGCCGCAACCGAAATGCCATGGCTGCCCTTGCGGTGGGCCGCTGGGTCCGTGCCCGCAAGCAACCTGCCGCCGATGCTGGCCCACTATCCCACGTAGTTCCGCCAACTGGTGCCGCGCGCAAAATCCCAGAGCGTTTGCGCAGCTAAATCAAACGCTACGGCGGGCTCTGCATCGGGTTTCTTCTGCGGGCCTCCTGCGGTGGGCCTGTGCTCTTGTTGGCAGCTCAGCGGCTTCGGGTGCCAGCGAACAGCGCGGTGAAGTCGTCGACGGCGGCGTCTCGGGTGCCGATGGCGGCGACGCCCCAGCGGTGCTCGATCGTTGCCAGGATCGAGGTGGTGTCGTAGCTGATGTGGGTCACGCCGGTCTTGGCCAGCAGTGGGGAGATGACCAGGGTTGGGACTCGCTCGCCCGGGCCCCATTGGTCGCTGACGCCGGGCGCGGCCGGCGGCGGGACGTGGTCCCAGAACCCGCCATGCTCGTCGTAGGTGACCACGATCGCCGTGGTGGCCCAGTCCGGGCTTGCCTTGATCGCTTTGATGAGATCGACCAAGTGCTGGTCACCGGAGGCGACGTCAGTGTAGCCGGGATGCTCGTTGTCCGGGCCCTGGGGCTTGACGAACGACACCGCGGGCAGGGTGCCGGCTGCGGCTTGGTTGCGGAAGTCCACCTCGTCTTGCAGGTGCGCCCGGCCCGGCGAACCCTCGGCGTAGTCGGCGTAGTAGTTGAACGGCTGGTGGTGATATTGGAAAAGCTTGCCGGCGCAGTAGGGGTAGGTGTCGGCTGGGTTGTGGTTGGGGTCGGTACAGGTGCCGGCGGTGGTGCCGTTGGTCCACCCGGCTCCGGTGGTGATCCCGGCGGCGTTGTCCCAGCCGCCGGAGTACCATGCCCAGCTCACGCCCCTGGCGGTGAGTTCGTCACCGATGTTTGGTGTGTGCAGCATCGGCAGCCGCTGCGACGGGATCGACGTGGGTGAGTACGGCTGGGACTGCGGCTGGATGGTGTTCACCGCGTAGTCGCCGCATACCACCCCGGGCGGCGTGGACGGCCGGCCGGCCGGCGGGGTGCAGGATGCGGTGAGGGCTGCGTCCTTGGCCGCCGCTCCGAGCGGAGAGGTGTACAGCGGGTAGCTCGTAGGCATGCCGTTGGCGTCGACGACCGAGTGCAGGTCGTTGCTGGAGCCGTCGTTGGCAGCACCGGCGAACACCGGCGTTTGCGCCCCCACCAGCCACATGTGATTGAGGTACGACCCCCCGAACGCAGCGTGGAAGAAGTGATCGGCCACCAGCGAGGGCGGCGCACCCGGGCCGGTGAGGTAGTGGTAGACGGGCAGGCTGGTGGTGTTGTAGTAGCCCTGGGTAAGGCCGATCGCGTCGCTGCCTGTGGCGAGGCGGTCCATCCTTCCGCCGTTGATCTGGTACTGCTGCTGGTAGTAGCGGTGCACCAGGTCCCTGGTCGGCTGGTCGAGCGGAACGTAGTCGTCGATCGGGAAGACCTCGTTGGCGAACGCGCTGGTAAAACCGCGAGGGTCGGTGCAGGTGGCGGGCAGCGGTGAGGGGGAGGTGAGGTGCGGATCGTCTTGTTTCAGGCACGTGTACGCCGCCCCCGCCTGGTCGACCTGGGTCTGGTTCGGCGTGGCCGACGCCGGTGCGGCGAGGCCGTCGACCCCGGGCCACAGGCCGTAGAGGTTGTCGAAGCTGTGGTTCTCCTCGTAGATCACCACTAAATGCTGGATGCTGGCCAGCCCGCCCCTCTGACCGGCTGCGCTGGCCGGGATCGTGCTCACAGCCGTCAACGCGAGTGCCGCCATTGCGGCACAAACAAAGACCCGGCGCATTGAAACCGCCCTCTTTCGACTCGGTTGGAACCTAAACCACCAGACTGGAGCGCTCAAGAGCAATCCGGAAAGTCAGGTGAAGTTTCCGCAAGCCGGCCGGAGCCGGGGCGGCGGCGTGGTGAGCATGCGTCAAGGGCGTGCCCCACAGCCGGTCACGGTTGATGTGGACGTGCGGGGCGTGTGCGGGCTGGTCATGGTTCCTCTTTCCTTACTGCGGCGGTGAGCGGGTGCAGAAGGCCCGTGTTAGCGGCAGGGCCGGGCGGGCGGCGCGGCGACCGGGCACGCCCCGCTAACTGCTCATCAGGGCTTGTTCACCAGTCGATCGTGACCTATGCGGTGAGATGTGGCTAGGAGCCCTCCGGGCCTTACCCGGCTGGGACGGTGTCCCGCAAGAAGGCGGTCAGCAGCTCCGACGCTTCCTGCGGTCGTTCGAGTGTCGGCAGGTGCCCAGCCCAGGGCAGCTCGACCAGCCGCGCGCCGTGCCAGCTGAATCGTAAGAAATCATCACCGGCAAAATAGACCTTCCCCGAGGCGGCACACCCGGTTATCCCCGCCCAGACCCGCGCCGTGATCGCCGATCACTCTGGCAGCCAAGACGAGTTCGATGCACGCGATGTCGAGGTCGGCGTCGGCGAACGCGTCGATCTCCTCGCGCCGCAGTGGGCACGGCCCGGTGGGGCTTGCCGGTTCGTGCGGGTCGTGGACAGCCGCGATGACGAGCAGGGTGCCGGCGGGTGCGATCAGGCTGCTGGTGTTGGCGATGGCCTGCGCGTGCAGTCGATAGGGCAGAGCTTGCACGGTGATGATCTCCACGACGAGGCCGAACGCACTGAGCCACCGGCGTGGCAGCTGCAGCAGGTCGGGCGCTTCGTAGTGGACCGTGGTGCCAGGGATGCGCTGTGCCGCGAGGCCGATGGCGGTGGCCGAGATGTCGAAACCGGTCGTGTCGAAGTCAAGTGCTGACCTGCGGTTTTGGGTGGAGCTGAGGGGATTTGAACCCTGACCCCCTCGATGCGAACGAAGTTTTCTGGGTGCATACGTGCCGGAGAATCTTGTGCCGCGACAGAGAGGTTCTGCCTTTGCGTTCATGGAATCAGGTTGACGGTGCACTGGATGCCTGCCGCGCGTGCCAGTCGCCCATCGGTGGTCACCAGTGCGCAGCGGTATCGCTCTGCGGTCGCAACATAGGCCGCGTCGTAGGTCGTCAGGTTGCTGCGGAGTTCCCAGATCCGGGCGGCAAGCAGCCGCGTGCGCACCACGATCGGGTCCATCTCGGCCACCGCCGCGGCGGCTTCTGCTGCGTGTTCTGGCTTGATTTTCCCCCCAAGGAGGTTCCCCCGGATCACCGACAGGACTTCTATCAGCCAGTGCTCGGGGACCAGCCACTGGGAGTCGGCCTGCAGGGCTGCGCGGCACCGATCTCCGGTTTCTGCTTCGTCTAGGAGCGCGAAGGCAGTCGCCGACGCATCGAGGACTAGCACCCTTCGGCCTCACGGATCCCGAGCTCCGCGTCGCGTTCCGCCCGGGCTGTGCGCAGGGCGCCATCTATGTCAGCCGGGCTGAGCCGGGTGCCGTACGCGCCTTGCCCGAAGCGGTCGAGGACCGCCAGGTTGTCCTGGCGGCGCGCCTCGTCACTGACGACGTCGAACAGGTATGCCTGGAGAGACTGCCCGCGCTGCCTGGCCAGCTCACTGAGCCGGTCGCGCAGTTCTTCGGGAACGTCACGAATCTGAAGGGCAACCATGCATGCAATAATACATGCAAACGTGGGCATGGTGCCGGCAGCGCAGTAGATCCGGACGTCGCCAGTCTGCCTGGCACGCTGCTGATCGCGGTGAAGACGCGGCCACGTCATCCAGGCACGTGTTCTCGATGCTGCGCAGGGTGGGCTCGGCGGGCCGTGTCAAGGGTGGGCTCGGCGGGCCGTGTCAACTGGGTGGAACTCGGCCAACCGCTCCTCGACAGGAGACTAGGATCAGTCGATATCTGGGCCGAATAGCCCGCCCAATCCAAGATTGCCGCTCCGGTTGATCGATGCTGGAGTCGTTCGGGCTGGCCGAGAAGATCGGCCCGGACCGGCTCTATCCAACTGCCCACCGCAGTGGTCGCCCACGAGGCCTGGGCCAGGGAGCAGTGCCCGAGCGGCCAGGAGATCTAGGGCCGAATGCCGGGTCGGCCGGGCCGTTAGTCCCTACACCAGCAACAACGCCGTGCCCGAGGCTAGGTGCACTACGTGTTACTACGGCGAACCGGAGATGAATCACGTGACGACGACTGCAACCGGCCGACCCGAGGCCGGCGGCCGGCAGGCCGAAAGGCGCCGTTACTTCATGCTCGGGATGGCGACGCTGGGATTCGCGTTGAACTTCTGGGCCTGGGCCCTGCTCGCCCCGCTTGGCGCGCACTTCAAGCTGGTACTGCACCTGACGAGCTTCCAGCAGGCGCTGCTGGTTGCCGTGCCAGTCGTCGTGGGGTCGCTGGGCCGGATCCCAGTCGGCGCGCTCACGGACCGGTACGGCGGGCGGCTAATGTTCCCCGTCGTATCATTCGCGACCATCGTCCCGGTGCTATTCCTCGGCCTAGTCGGCTACCACTCGCTGGCCGCCCTGCTGGCCGGCGGCTTCTTCCTCGGCCTGGCAGGCACTACCTTCGCGGTCGGCGTGCCGTTCGTCAACGCGTGGTTTCCGCCGGAACGCCGCGGCATGGCGATCGGCATCTTCGGCATGGGCATGGGCGGCACCGCGATCAGCGCGCTCACCACGGTGAAGCTGACCGCGCACCTCGGCATCCACGCGCCATTCATAATCGTCACCGTGGTCCTCGCCACCTACGGCGTGGCCGCCGCGTTCATGCTGCAGGACGCGCCGGACCGGAAGATCTCCGCTGAGCCGGCCCTCGCCAGGGTCGCCGACACGCTGCGGCTGCGGGTGACCTGGCAGGCTTCGGCCCTGTACGCGGTGAGCTTCGGCGGCTTCGTCGCGTTCAGCGTCTACCTGCCGGTCTACCTGAAGAACGCGTACCTGCTCAGCCCGGACAACGCGGCCACCAAGATGGCCGGATTCGTGCTGCTCGCGGTGATCATGCGGCCAGTCGGCGGCTGGCTCTCCGACCGCTTCGCGCCGGCTGCCGTGCTCACCGTCGCCTTCGCCATCGTCGCGGCAGGCGCGCTCGGCCAGTCGCTGACCCCAGCGCTCGCACCCGCCGGGACCCTCGCCTTCCTCGCCATGGCCGCCGCGCTCGGCACCGCGGCCGGCGCCGTCTTCGCGCTCGTCGCGCAGCGTGCACCCGCTGAGAAGGTCGGTGCGGTCACCGGGGTGGTTGGCGCTGCGGGCGGCCTTGGCGGGTTCGTCCCGCCGCTGCTGATGGGCGGTATCTACGGCGCAAGCGGCTCGTACGCTTGGGGCCTGCTTGCGCTGGCGGCCGTCGCCGCGAGCGCGATGGCCTACACGGCCCGTCGCCGGCAAGCCACTGCCCGAACGGCCTGACCAGCGTCACGAGTTACTGACCGGGGCGCCTGATCGGTTCCCAGCCGCGTCGCGCGGGGCGGGCCGTTTCCGGCTCTCCCCGTGAGCGGTAGACGATGTAGGGCCGGGTGAGATAGCCGACCGGGGCGCTGAACACGTGCACCAGGCGGGTGAACGGCCACGCGGCGAACAGCACCCAGGCGAGCATCACGTGGATCTGGAAGCCGGTCGGCGCCGCGGTGATCAGGCCGGTGTCCGGGTGCGCGTAGAAGAAGCTGCGGAAGTACGGTGCCACCGTGAGCCGGTAGTCGTGCGGGTGGCCGAGCGCGTTCCCGATGACGGTCGTCGCCAGCCCGGCGACGATCGTCGCGGCGAGCAGCACGTACATCGCCTTGTCGTTGCGCGTCGTCGCCGAGAACACCGGGCCGGTCGCCCGGCGCCGGTAGATCAGGATCGCCATCCCGGCCACGGTCATGAACCCGGAGACCGTGCCGAGCGCCACCGCGATCACGTGATACGCCTGCTCGCTGATCCCGGCCGCCCTGGTCGCCGCCTCTGGTATCAAGATGCCGAATACGTGACCACCGATGACGAGCAGGATGCCGAAATGGAACAGCGGCGAGCCGAGCCGAAGCAGCCGGCTCTCGTACAGCTGGCTGGACCGGGTGGTCCAGCCGAACTTGTCGTAGCGGTACCGCCAGACGTGGCCGAGCGCGAACATGGCGATGGCCAGGTAGGGGATGATGATCCAGAGCACGACGTCGAGGGCGCTCACCGGCGGCCGCCCATGTATTCCGGCGGGGCGAACGGCTCCAGCCCGACCTCCTCGGCCGGCGGGCCGCTGCTGGCCAGTTCGAGCGCGCGCTGCAGGTCTCGCGGCGCGGCTTCGGGCAGCACCGCCCTGATGAGGTCGATGACATGCAGCCACGGTGCGCCGGCGTCGTCCAGCGCGGTGCGGAGCAGTTCCAGGCCGGCCCGGTGCCGCCGGAACAGGGCACGGCCCTGGTCCGGGGCTGCGGCGGTGAACTCGCAGAGCACGGCGATGTGGTCAGGCAGCTCGCCGGCCGCGAGCTCGAAACCGGCTATCCGGTAGGCGGCGGTGAACTGCAGCAGCGCCATCCCGCGTTTCCTGGTGTCGCCGGAGCTGTAGTAGGTGAGGTAGGGACAGCAGCGCCTGCGCAGGTCGAACGTGTCGACGTAGCGCTGCTGGAGCACGCTCGGCCCGGTGTCGCGCACGTCGCCGAGGAACCTCCGCATCGCCGCAGCGGCCGGCCCGGTCAGCGACCCGGCGGCCGCGTCGAGCAGCGGCAGCTGGCCGTGCCAGTCATCGTCGGGATAGCCGAGCGCGAGCGAGGCGACCCGCATCGCGCGGCTGAACTGCGTGTGCTCGGGATTCCTGGTCACGCGCCGCTCCCTGGCTCTGCGTCCTCGGCTTCTGCGCGCCGCGGGGGCATCAGCCGGCTGCCGCCGCCCTTGCCGTCCCAGTTCAGCAGGTTTACCCGCTCGGCACCGCCGGGGTCGACGAATGTGTCGGAGGTCTGCCGCTGCCGCAGCGCGTGGAAGTTCTCGACGGCGACCGGCATCGGGCCGCCCGAGGACTCGCCGAACGGGCCGGATCCGCCCATTCCCGGGCCGCCGTCGTAGTCGAGCGAGCAGGCCAGTTCCTCCAGCTGGTGGGCTTGCTGGCCGGCGTCGCCGAGTTCGGCGTGCGCGGGCGGGATGACGTACCGCTCGTCATATTTGGCGATGGCCAGCAGCTGGTGCATGTCCTCGATGTCCTCGGGGGTCATGCCGACAGCCGCCGCGATGCTGACGTCGGGCTCGCGGCCGAGGTTGACGTCGCGCATAAAGGCCCGCATGGCGGCTAGCCGGGCGAGCACGTCGCGCACCGGCCGGGCGTCCCCGGCGGTGAACAGCTCGGCGAGGTAGCCGACCGGGATCCGCAGTGCGTCGATGGCGCCGAACAGGCTGCTGGCCGCCTCGGCGTCGTGCCCGGTGTCCCGCCATCGGCATCGTGCGGTATTCCGGGTGCAGTGGCAGCGCCACTTCGAACCGGCTGATCAGCGCCCACACCGGCGAGCGCTGCGCGGCCAGCACCCAGTCGCGCGGGATGCCCGCTTGCTCGGCCGCGCTGACCACCGCGGGGTCAGCCGGGTCGAGGAACACCCGGCGCTGCGCCGCGTACAGGTCCTTGTCGTCCGGCACGGACGCGGCCTCGAGCACCCGGTCGGCGTCGTACAGGACCAGCCCGATGTAGCGGAGCCTGCCGACGCAGGTTTCCGCGCACACGGTCGGGATGCCCACCTCGACCCGGGGGAAGCAGAACGTGCATTTCTCTGCCTTGCCGGTGCGGTGGTTGAAGTACACCTTCTTGTACGGGCAGCCGGTCACGCACATCCGCCAGCCGCGGCAGCGGTCCTGATCGACCAGCACAATGCCGTCCTCGCTGCGCTTGTAGATCGCGCCGGACGGGCACGACGCGGCGCAGGACGGGTTCAGGCAGTGCTCGCAGATCCGCGGCAGGTAGAACATGAACGTCCGCTCGAACTCCAGCCGGACGTCGTCCGATATCTTCCGCAGCACCGGGTCGGCGGCGGTCAGCTCCGGGGACCCGCCGAGGTCGTCGTCCCAGTTCGCCGACCAGGACACCTTCATGTTCTTGCCGCTGATCAGCGACTTGGGCCGGGCGACCGGGCTGTGCTCCTGCAGCGGCGCGGTGATGAGGTTCTCGTAGTCGTAGGTCCACGGCTCGTAGTAGTCGCTGATCGAGGGCATCAGCGGGTTGGCGAAGATGCTCAGCAGCTTCTTGACCCGGCCGCCGGCCCGTAGCGTCAGCCGCCCGCGGCGGTTCAGCGCCCAGCCGCCCTGCCAGCGGTCCTGATCCTCGTAGGTGCGCGGATAGCCCCGCCCTGGCCGGGTCTCGACGTTGTTGAACCAGACGTACTCCACGCCGCTGCGGTTGGTCCAGGCCTGCTTGCAGGTGACCGAGCAGGTGTGGCAGCCGATGCACTTGTCCAGGTTCATCACCATCGCCATCTGCGCCATCACCCGCATCAGTAGGTCACCTCCTGGCTGCGGCGCCGGATCATCGTGACCTCGTCGCGCTGGCTGCCGGTCGGCCCCAGGTAGTTGAAGGCGAACGACAGCTGCGCGTAGCCGCCGATCAGGTGCGTCGGCTTGATCAGCAGCCGGGTCAGCGAGTTGTGGATACCGCCGCGCTTGCCGCTGGTCTCGGCGATCGGCACATCGATGACGCGCTCCTGCGCGTGGTACATGTACACGGTGCCCGCGGGCATCCGGTGCGAGACGATCGCGCGGGCGACCACCACGCCGTTCCGGTTGACCGCCTCGATCCAGTCGTTGTCCTTGATGCCGGCCTTCCCGGCGTCCTGCGGCGACATCCAGATCGTCGGCCCGCCGCGAGACAGCGACAGCATGAACAGGTTGTCCTGGTATTCCGAGTGGATCGACCATTTCGAGTGCGGGGTCAGGTAGCGCACGGTGACCCCGAGCGCGCCGGTCTCGCCGATTCGCGGCTCGCCGAACATGGCCTGCATGTCCAGTGGCGGGCGGAAGACCGGCAGCTGCTCGCCGGCCTCGGCCATCCAGTCGTGATCGAGGAAGAAGTGCTGGCGGCCGGTCAGCGTGTGCCATGGCTTGGACCGCTCGACGTTGATGACGAAGGCGGAGTAGCGCCGGCCGCCGGTCTCGGAGCCGGACCACTCGGGCGAGGTAATGACCGGCACCGGGCGGGCCTGGGTGTCAGCGAAGGAGATCCGCTTGCCCTCGTGCTCGGCGGCAAGGTCGGCGAGCTGGGTGCCGGTGCGGCGTTCCAGCGTCGTGAAGCCCTGCACGGCCAGCTCGCCGTTGGTCGTGCCGGACAGCGCGAGTATCGCCTCGCAGGCCTGCACATCGACGTCCAGCCTGGGTCGCCCGGCGGCGACACCGGCGCGGACCAATCCGTTTTTTCCCTTAAGGAATTCCACCGCGGAGTACGGCCGGAACGTGACGCCCTTGGTGGTCAGGCCGAGTTCTTCTACCAGCGGCCCGAGGGCGGCCATTTTCGCCGCGACGTTCGGGTAGTCCCGCTCGATGACGACCAGCTTCGGGAAGTCAGTGCCGGGTACCGGCGGGCGGCCGGCCGCCCGCCAGTCGCTGACGATGCCGTGCGGCACTGCCATCTCATCCGGGGTGTCGTGCTGCAGCGGCACCGCGACCAGGTCCTGGCGCTTGCCCAGATGCGAGGCCGCCAGTTCTGAGAACGCCCGGGCCAGGGCGTGGAACGCGTCGAAGTCGCTGCGGGTCTGCCAGGGTGGCGGGATCGCCGGGTTGAATGCGTGCACGAACGGGTGCATGTCTGTGCTGGACAGGTCGTGTTTCTCATACCAGGTTGCGGCGGGCAGCACGATGTCGGCGAACAGCGTCGTTGACGTCATCCGGAAGTCAAGCGCGAGCAGCAGGTCGAGCTTGCCTTGCGGCGCGTCGTCCCGCCAGGTGACGTCGCGCGGCCGCAGGTGCTCCGGCGCCTCCTGCGCGCGTACCGAGTTCGCCGCGCCGAGCAGGTGCTTGAGGAAGTACTCGTTGCCCTTGCCGGAGGATCCGAGCAGGTTCGCCCGCCAGACGGTGAGTACCCGGGGGAAGTTCTCCGGCGCGTCCGGGTCCTCGGCGGCGAACCTGAGCCGGCCGGCCGCCAGTTCGGCGGCCACGAACTCGCCAGGCGGCCTGCCGGACCGCTGCAGCGCGTCGGCGAGGTCGAGCGGGTTCCAGTTGAAGGTCGGGTAGGACGGCATCCAGCCCAGCCGGGCCGATTGCGCCAGCAGGTCGGCGGTGGTCAGTCCGGCGAACCGGCCCGCCCCGGTCGGCGAGGCGCACGCGCTGGCTGCGAAGGTGTCGTAGCGCCACTGGTCGGTCGCCATGTACCAATAGGCGGTGCCGATCATCTGCCGCGGCGGCCGCTGCCAGTCGGTCGCCATCGCCACTGCGGCATGGCCGGTCAGCGGCCGCACCTTCTCCTGCCCGACGTAATGTGCCCAGCCGCCGCCGTTGCGGCCCTGGCAGCCGGTCAGGGTCACCAGGGCCAGGAACGCGCGGTAGATCGTGTCGCGGCCGCGGCGGCGGGCACGCCGGTGATGGCCTCCTGCCAGGCAGGCGTGCAGGGCTGATCCGCGTCGTCGTAGGACGCGGGCCAGTCCCCGGGCAGCCCTTCCCTGCTGACCCCGTACTGCGCGAGGAGCAGGTCGAACACCGTGGTGACCAGCTTGCCGCCGATCCGGCGGGCCGGCACGCCGCGGCGGACCAGGCCGGGCGAGGCGCCGGCTGAGTCGAACCGCGGCAACTCCACGGCGACGGCCTCGCTGCCGTCGCCGAGCAGCGTCAGGACCGGCTCGATCTCACCGAGGTCAAGATTCCAGCGCCCCAGCCCCTCGTCGCCGAAGCGGAAGCCGAGCGATCCGCCGGGCACGGCCGCCCGCTGCGTCCGGCCGTCCAGCACGGCCGGCTTGAACGCGGCATGCTCGCCAGCCTCGCCAAGGGCGTCGGCGGTGAGAAACTTGGCCGGCCGCAGCTTGCCGCCTGACTGCTCCAGAGTCACCAGGAACGGCGCGTCAGTGAACCGGGTGACATAGCCGGTGAAGTAGGGCACCTGGCGCTCGACGAAGAACTCGCGCAGGATCACGTGCCCCATCGCCATCGCCAGCGCGCCGTCCGTGCCCGGCGCCAGAGACAGCCACTCGTCGGCGAACTTCGTCGCGTCGGAGTAGTCCGGCGAGCAGACCACCACCTTCTGCCCGCGGTAGCGCGCCTCGGTCATCCAGTGCGCGTCCGGGGTGCGGGTGACCGGAACGTTGGAGCCCCACAGGATCAGGTAGGCGGCGTCCCACCAGTCACCGGACTCGGGCACGTCGGTCTGGTCGCCAAACACCTGCGGGGAGGCCACTGGCAGGTCGGCGTACCAGTCGTAGAACGAGAGCAGCGGCGCGCCGATCAACGCGTGGAACCGCGCGCCCGCGGCGTGGCTGACCATGCTCATCGCCGGGATCGGGCTGAAGCCGGCGATCCGGTCCGGCCCCCAGGTGCGGATCGTGTGCACATGCGCGGCAGCCGCGAGCTCGACCGCCTCGTCCCAGCTCGCCCGGACGAAGCCGCCGCGGCCGCGGGCGGTCTTATAGCGGCCGGCTAGCGCCGGGTCCCCGGTGATTTGCGCCCACGCCGCGACCGGGTCGCCGCCATTGCGGGCCTTCGCCGCGCGGAACATTTCCAGTAGCACGCCGCGCACGTACGGGTAACGGACCCGGGTCGGCGAGTAGGTGTACCAGGAGAACGCGGCGCCGCGCGGGCAGCCGCGCGGCTCGTAGTCCGGCCGGTCCGGCCCGGCCGACGGGTAATCCGTCTGCTGCGCCTCCCAGGTGATGATGCCGTCCTTGACATACACCTTCCACGAGCAGGAGCCCGTGCAGTTCACGCCGTGCGTAGACCGCACGACCTTGTCGTAGCTCCAGCGGTCCCGGTAGAAGCTGTCAGCTTCCCGGCCACCCGACTTCTGCAGCGTCCGCAGGTCAGCCGAGACCACGCCCTTGCGCAGGTAGCGCCCCGCGCGGACGAGTGCCTCGTCGAGGTCGGTGCCGATACCGGCCGCCCCGCGCCTAGCTGCCATCCTCAGCCCCTCCCGCCAAAGCCAGGCCACAATCGCCGGCTGCCGCCAGCCTCCAGCATGACAATCGGCCAACAGGAACTAAAGGCATTGGCAGGGCCGCCCTCTAGCGCCTCGGGGCTGTGGCGCGCGTCGGGCACGAGAAGCAGGCCACCAGGACGCCCCTCCCAGGACAGGTCCCCGGCCGACCGGTAGTTCAGCTGAGCAAGGCCTTAGCGGGCGGATTGCTTCTGCTGCGAGTCGGTGTCTTAGCTCCAGCGAACGCGGATCTGCTGCCACCGGTCAGCGATTGCTGCGTCGCCGGTGATCGTGACGACTGCGGGCCGGTTCCACAGCCACAGGTAGATGTCCGTTGCGCTGCCGCGCACGGTGACATCTGCGGGCATGTCCTCGCCCGGGGGCCGGGTCGCTGTCACCCCGCGGGGCCCGAGGGTGACCAGCCATGGCGCGTCCCCGGCGGGCTCGATGCGCAGCGTCCCGGGCGGCAGCGTCCTGGGCCGCGCGGCGAACCCGGTGAGGATCTCATCAATGCCGTCCAGGGCCAGCGCGTGATCGAATGGGCTGGCAGAACGGCAGGCGGCCTGCGCGTCGGCGCGGTGGATGGCCGTCTCATGGGCCTGGCGCCGCGCCCAGAAGGCCAGCGGGCAGGGAGCGGACAGGAACGTGAAGCACGCCAGGTCGCCGGGCGCGTCGCGCAGCGTCTGCACTAGCGCCCGGTGACCGTCACCGAACCAGCCGATCAGCAACGGATCGGCCGGCCCGGTCCCGACCCGGTCACCTGTGACGTCATCGTTGTCCGCCAGCGCGCCGCCGACGATGGACGCCGCCCAGCGATGAACGCCGCCCACATGCGTCACCAGGTCACGAACCTGCCATCCAGGACAGCCCGGGACGGCCGCATCCAGGCCAGCGCTCTGGGCCGCATCCGCCAGCCGGGGGCCCTCGGCCGCAAGCTGATCAATATGCTCCTCGATTCCCATGCCGCCTATTGTGGCCCCGGGCCCGGCGGTCAAGGAAGCCACCACGAGCCTGCCCTGAGTCTCCCCCTGCCGCTTCGACCGCGGTCACGAACGGATGCTTACCGTCGCAGGGACCGGTGCGCCGGACCTCCAGGTCAGGAGCAGAACGGCACCCTCGCGACGCGGATCGCGGTGGCGATCCGGCCGAGCTCGCCCGGGGACATGATCCTGGCGATGAGCGGCAGCGCGTCGGCCTCCTCGTGGGCCAGGTGACTGGTCAGCCTGGCCCGGCAGCCGGGCCAGCAGCTGGCGGAGCCGCCGAGGGGTCGGCGTCCATGGCGAACGCGTCGTCGGTCACCGCCCGCAGAGGGCCGATCAGGTGCGCACGGCGGGATCTGCGGTTTGGGCCGGCCCGGCCGTGGTGGGCAGGCGCTGCATGCCGGCGGTCAGGCCTTCCACAGGCCCCGCTGACGGTAGCGCGGCTCCCAGAGGAGCCGGCTGATCACCCGGACCGGGGCGGGCAGCGCCGCCAGGAACCGCTGCTGCCCGTCGGGTGCAGCGCCGTCGAGGATCCACGGGACGTAGATAGCCGCGCCCTTGACGCCCTGGCGGCGGCGCATCTCGCCGGCGAAGGCGCGCCAGTCCGCGGGCGTGCATACCGACTGGATGAGGGGGAGCGCGGCATCCTCCTCATGCTTCAGGTGCCACTCGAGCGCGGACGCGAGCTCGGCGGCATGCACAGCGAGGTTGTTAGCCGAGTCGGCCAGGGCGTCGTCGACGGCGGCGAGCAGCGGGTCGATCTGGGCATGCTCTGCCTCCATCTCGTCTAGCAGGGCGAGGCCCGCGGGCCGGCCCGCTGCCGCGCGGCGAACGCGAGGCCACAGGTGGGTGTCCTCGACGCTGTGGTGAAGCAGGAGCTGGGCCTTGAAGTTCTCCCAGCCTGCGCGGGCTCCAGGGGCGTGAGCCGTCCCGGCGGCCGACGCCGCCGTGAAGCGGCCCAGGTCCCGCCGGAAGGCATCGTGGGTCACGTACATCATGGTGAAGTCGATCGATTCCCCTGTGCGATCGGCCGTGTCCTTGGTCGTCATGTCTTTCCTCCTGGTCAGCTTGCGATTCCGATGGCTTGCCCGATGGTTTCGGGCTGGTTCAGCACGCGGAGCATGAGGTCGGCGACGTCGGCGCGGGGGACGGACAGGCCGCCCTTGAGGTTCTGCCCGTAGGCAGTGCGGTAGGTGCCGGTCAGTGGCTTGCCGGTGAGTTGTGGCGGCCGGATGACGGTCCAGTCCAGGCCGCTGCGGCCAAGGATGTCTTCCATCTGCGCGAGATCGGCGAAGACCTTGCCGAGCCTCGCGTTTGCGATGTGGCTGAGCAAGTGCCGCATGAAGAACCCGTCTCCCGGGTCGTGTTTGGGCGGGCTGGGGCGGCTGGGCGTGGGCACGGTGCCGACCGGCGCGGCGCTGACCGCGACGATGCGCCGCACGCCGGCGGCCTTCATCGCCGCGACGACCGCGGGCGTGCCCTGGGAAGCGATGCCGGCGTCAGAGTTCGAGTGCGGGCCAAGGCCGGAGAGCACGGCATCGGCGCCGGCGACCGCGGACTCCAGCGCTGCCGGATCGGGCGCGGCCAGGTCGGCGGTGATGGCGCGCACCTCACGGGACAGCTTGGCCGGGTTGCGTACCACTGCGGTGACGTCATGACCCGCGGCGACGGCCTGCTCGAGAAGTTCCCGGCCGACACCGCCGGTGGCCGCGATGATCGTGAGTTTCATGGTTCTCTCCAGGTGAATAGGGAGTGTTTGGTCTGGGTCTGGTTGTCGGCGGTTCAGAGCCGGGCATCGCCGAGGTCGGCGCGCTGTATCCGGATCGCCGCGATCGTGATGATCAGGGCGAGCACCATGACCCCGGCTGCGACGAGGAAGGCCCGGGAGAAGCCGGTGGCCAGGGCGTGGTGGTAGATCGCGGTGAGCGCTGCCTGGCTGGGGCGCGCCGGGTGGCCGGCCCGGGCGGCCACGACCGCGGCGCGGGCGGTCGTGGCTCCGGTGCTGTTGGCGACGACGGTCCAGGCGACGGTGCCGAGCACGGCAAGCCCGATCGAGCCGCCGACCTGCTGGCCGGTGTTGCGCAAGCTGGCCGCGACCCCGGACTCGGCGTCGGCGACCCGGGACATGGCGACGAGCGTGAGCGGCACGAACAGCAGGCCCAGGCCGGCGGCGATGACCAGCATCGGGCCCAGCACCGCGCCGGCGTAGCTGCCGTGCTCGCTGATTCGCGACAGCCAGTACAGGCCGCCGGCCACGGCCGGGGAGCCGGCCAGCAGCAGCGGCCGGGCGCCGACCCGCGCGACGAGCTGGGCGGCGGCACCGGATGCCACCATGATGGCGGCGGTCAGCGGCAGGTAGGCGACGCCGGTCTTCAGCGCGGAGTACCCCCAGACGGCCTGCATGAACACGGTCAGGAAGAAGAACATGCCAAAGATGACGGTGCCGACGCACAGCATGATCAGGTTCGCGCCGGTCCGGTCGCGGTCGCGGAGCAGACGCAGCGGCAGCAGCGGATTCCTGCTGCGGGCCTCGATGACCGTGAACGCGGCGAGCAGCAGTGCTGACGCCGCCAGCGAGGCCACGACCTTGGCATCGGCCCAGTGCGAGACCCCGTCCGGGGTGGTGGCCGCGTTCGACAGGCCATAGACCAGGGCGGCGAGCCCGCCGCTGGCAGTGATCGCGCCGGGCAGGTCGAACCGGCCTCGCTGCCGCTGCGCCTCGCCGAGCACCCGCGGTGCGGCGAGGGCCGCCGCCAGGCCGATGGGCACGTTGACGAACAGCACCCACCGCCAGGACGCGTAGGTGGTGAGCACGCCTCCGGCGATCAGGCCGACGGCACCGCCGGCGACGCTCATCGCTGCGTACACTCCCATCGCCCTGTTCCGGGGCTTGCCTTCCGGAAAGGTCGTCGCGATCAGCGCGAGCGCAGTCGCCGCGATGATCGCGGCGCCGGCTCCCTGGACGGCGCGGGCCGCGAGCAGCCACGCCTGGGAGGTGGCGAACCCGCCGGCCAGCGACGCGGCCGAAAACAGCAGCAGTCCGGCGATGAATACCTTCCGGCGGCCGAGCAGGTCTCCGGCCCGGCCGGCGAGCAGCAGCAGCCCGCCGAAGGCCAGCGCGTAGGCGGTGACCACCCACTCCAGGCCGGAGCCGGAAAAGCCAAGCGCCCGCTGGATGTGCGGCAGCGCGACGTTGACGATGGTCGCGTCCAGCACCACCATCAGCTGGGCGGTTGCTATGACGATAAGGGCCAGGCCGAGCCGGGGGCTGGCGGTGCCAGCCGCGTCGGCGCCTGGCGCGGCTGTCCGCCTGGTTATCGATCGTGTCTGGGACATGAGGGTTTCTCCCTGGGTTCGGGTTGTGTCTATTTCTGTTCCGAGCGGGATGCGCTGCTGGCGTGTCACGGGGCATGGTGGGGCCGGTACCAAGCCGATACGAGAACGGGCCCCGGTGTCGTCACGGAAGCCGGTGAAATGAGGAAGGTGTCATCAGTTACTGCTGGCACGGCTGGGCTGCTGCGGCGGCTTCTCTTCGGTGGCGCGCGCTGTCCCGGGGCCGCTCCTGGCCGGTGCCGTCGGCATCGCCGCGTACCGGCTCGCGCTGCTGCCGCTCCCGGCCACCAACGCAGGCCCGGCTGGCTTACCTGCGGGCAGGACGGAAAGCGCGGCGCGCCGGACAATGGGCCCGTGACCGGCTAGGGGGCTTGGGCGGTGCATGCGAGCAGCCCGCCGGGGTGCCTGAGATGCGGCTGACCGGGTGCGGGCGGCATTGGCGGAAGTTGTAGCGCGCGGCCAGTGCGGGCAGCGAGCCCGCGTCACGGCGGCGCTGGGCTGCTGGCTACCTCCGTCTCGGCGTCCGGGAGGGTCAGCAGCTCTACGCGCCTGTGGATGCCAAGCTTCTGGTAGACATGCCGCAGGTGGGTTTCCACCGTATTGACGGTCAGGTACAGCTGCCCGGCGATCTCCCGGTTGGTCTTCCCGGCCCTGGCCAGGCGGGCCACCGCGGCCTCCTGGGGGGTGAGCTGGCCGGGCGGGGTGGTCCCGGTGCGCCCGCCTGCGCGGCGCCATTCCACCCGGGCCCGCTCGGCGTGCCAGCCGGCGCCGCAGCTCTCGGCCAGCCGCAGCGCCTCGGCGAGCGCTTGCCTGGCCTGGCGGGTGTCGCCCTGGCGGTGCAGGAACGCGCCGTAATCGGTGAGCACCTGGGCCCTGGCGAGCGGGATGGGCATCTCCTCCTGGAGGGCGAGCGCCTCGCCGTAGCAGTGGCGCGCTGTTTCCGGGTCGTCGTTGTGCTCGGCCATAGCCGCCCGGCCCGCCGCAACGACGACCTTCGGCCACCGGGCGGGCAGGGCCCCGGCGGAAGGTGCCAGCCAGTCGATAAGGCGCCCGGCGTCTGCCTCCCGCCCGCAGGCCAGGTAGGCGGAGATCGCATCGGCCGCCCACGGGACCGTGCCCGGATCGCGCACCTCCAGCGCATCGGCGATCTCACCTAGCGCGCTGAACGTGGCGCACGCGCTGTCCAGGTCGCCGCGGCGCAGGGCGAGGGTTCCGCGCGGCAGGTAACTCGCCATCACCGCGTATCCCAGGCTGTCCCCGCCGCCCGCGGCGGCTTCCGCGCGGGCGCACCAGTCCTCCGCCTCGTCCAGTCGGCCGAGATCGAGGAGGACCATGGCTCTGACGGCGGCCGCATTGGGAGTCATCACCGGTACCAGATCCGCGGCTTCGAGCAGGCGCGCAGACAGGGCCAGCGCCTCGTCCAGCTGGCCGAGCCGCCACCTGAGCGTGGTCCGGTAGTACAGGGCCTGCGCCACGGCCATCGGATCCGAGCGCCGCTCGGCGGCCTCGAGGATGCTGTCCAGGAGCCGCTGCGCGTCGCCGAAGCGCTCAGCCGACAGGGCCAGGGAGGCGTAGTGCGCGACCGGATCCCACCACGGCGTGCCGGCCGGCCGCCAGGAGGGCGCGGTCGCCGCGCTGCGGGCAGCTGCTTCGGCGACCTCGAGCCCGGCGGGGTCACCGGAAAAATAGGTGCCCACCGCCCAGACCGCCGCAGCGGCGGCACGTACCGGGGCGCTGGCCTCAGCGGCCAGCTCACGGGCCCGGACGGCCAGCGGCGCGGCCCGTTTCCAGCCGTAGGTCACCATAACCTGAGCGGCGTGGTCGACCATGGCACCGGCGGTGAGGTCGCGGCGGTCCGGTCCCGCCAGCCGCTGCGCCTCTTCCATGGCGGCCTCGGCCTCGGCGATCCGGCCCGCGTACATCCGGGCCTGGGATAGCTGGCCGAGAATGGCCAGCCGCGTTTCGCCGGGCAGGCCGGCCCGCGCAAGAAGTTCTTCATAACGGGCTACCCCGGCCGCGTGGTCGCCGCCTGCGATCAGCGCCCGGCCAAGGTCGAAAACAAGCTCGGCCGGCGCGGTCGGGCCGGCCAGGTCCACGGCCGCCTGCAGGTGGCGCCGGGCCGCGCCCACCGCGCCGGCCCGCAGCGCCTCCCTCCCGGCCCGGGTCACGACGTCCAGGGCCTCACGGTCCCCGGCGAGCCGGGCTGCCACCGCGTGGCCAGCCGCCTCGGCCGGGTTGACACCGCGGGCCGCTAGGGCGCGGAACGCCGCCTCGTGCAGCTGCGCCCGGACGGGGGCGGCCAGCTCGTACACGGCCTGGCGGACGAGTTCATGGCTGAATTCGGCCCAGCCCTCACCGGCGTCCCGGCCCAGCCCGGCAGCGGCGAACGCTTCTTGCGCCGCTGCCGCATCCGCTGCCGCCAGCCCGGCGACCTGAGCCGCCACCTCGGGGCGGAAACGCCGCCCCAGCACCGCGGCAGCCCGCAGGTAGCGCTGCGCCGGCTCCTCCTGGCCGGCCAGGTGAGACAACAGCAGTCGGCGCGCCCACGACGTGCCGGCCGGTGACTGCCGCTCCGGGATGCCCTGGCCGGCCCGCATCGCTGCGGCGACGTAGTCCAGCAGCAGCGGGTTCCCGGCGCACAAAGCCGCCGCTCGCTCCAGCTCCGCGGTGGCCGGATCGGCCGTACCCGCCTGCTGGCTGAGGATCGACCACGCTGCCTCCTGGCTGAGCGGCGCCAGCCGCTGCACGGCGGCCAGCTGCTGGGCGGCCAGCTCCTCGCCCGCGCGCAGCGCCTCCGGCGGCCAGGGCCGGGCCGTGACCAGCACCGCCACCGGCATTGCCGCGATCCGCCGGCAGATCAGGCGCAGCAGCGTCAGCGAATCCGGGTCAGCCCAGTGCGCGTCGTCAAGCGCGAGAAACAACGGCTCGGCGGCGGCCACGCGCAGGCGAGCCAGAACGGAGTAAAAATAATCCGCAGGAGCCGGGGCCGAGCCGCGGTCCACCAGATCGGTGAGCCCGGCCGGGCCGCCCAGCAAGACCTCGAGCGCCTGGCTGATCAGGCCGAACGGCAGGGCCGCCTCAGCCACGTCCGCCCTGCCGATCCCGGTCTGGAACCGGCCCCGGGCGAGCGCTACCGCGTGTTCCAGGACTGTCGTCTTCCCGAGCCCGGCCTCGCCAGCCACGAACAACGCCCCGCCCCGGCCCTCAAGCGCGTCCGCGATCAGGCCGCGCACCGCCGCCATGACGGCATCCCGCTCGACCATGACTGCGGCCATCTGCTCCACCACCTCCTGCAGGTCTTCAGGTGACCATCGTCCCACCAGGCGCCACGGCCGCCGACGCGCAATGACCCGCGGACCGCGGCCACGGCGACGCCTCGCATGATGCCCGCCGCGCCGTCGGAACCCCATCTAGCTCTGCGGCCCGCCGAACACCGCCACGCACTGTCGGCCCGCGTCAGAACCGCTGGAGTGCGGCCGGAATTGCGCGGACGGCGCCGCTGTGCTGGTTTACGTCCGGCCGGACGCCTGACCGGGCCGAAGACGTGCGCTGATCTCACCGGGACCTGGGACGACATCGCGCACCCGTCGCTTGACGCTGGCAAGAACTCGTAGGTAACGGGCCCGCCACATGGTGACTAGCCGAGGTGATGACAGATGAAGCGCGTCCGTATCCACAGACCGGGGGCCGCGCTGAACGGGCGCAAGCGATTATGCCGCCCAGCCGCGGCAGCTACGGAAGGAGGAGCCAATGAGGGTCCTGGTTGCGGGCGCGTCGGGGGCGATCGGGATGCCCCTGGTGCGCCTGCTCCGCCACGCCGGACATGAGGTGATCGCGGTGCACCGCTCGCCCGAAGGCTGCGCCCGGCTGGCCGAGGCGGGGGCGGCCCCGGTCCAGGCCGACGTGCTCGACCGGCGCGGCCTGAGCCAGGCGCTCGACGGCCAGCAGGCCGACGCGGTCATCTCCGAGCTCACCGCGCTGAAGAAGACCCCCCTCAGGCACCAGGACATGGCCGCCACCAATCGGCTACGGACCCAGGGCACCGCCAACCTGCTGGCCGCCTCAGCGCAGCTAGGCGCCCCGCGGTTCATCACCCCAGTCGATGGTGTTCGGCTACGGGTTTGGCGACTGGGGCGGCCGGGTGCTGACCGAGGCCGACCCGTTCGCCCCGCCCGGCAACGGCCGCTTCGAGGCCCACCTCACCGCCCTGCGAGCCAACGAGCAGCAGGTGCTCGGGGCCGAAGGCGTTGATGGCATCGCGCTGCGCTACGGCCAACTGTACGGGCCAGGGCCGGCCAGCGACGCCCTGGTAGCCGCGCTGCGCCGACGGCGGCTGCCGGTGACCCGCACCTCCGGGGCGGTGCCGTGGGTCTACATCGACGACGCAGCCTCGGCCACGGTGGCCGCGCTGGAACTCGGAGAACGCGGCACCGCCTACAACATTACCGACGACGAGCCAGTTAGCATGTCGGCAATGCTGACCGCGATGGCGGCTGCGGTCGGCGCGCCCCGCCCCTGGGCCGTGCCGGGCTGGCTGCTCACCGTCACGCCGTTCGCAAGGGCGATCGTGACCGGAGGGCTGCGGGTCTCCAACACCAAGGCCAAGGCCGAGCTCAGCTGGGAGCTGCAGGCATCCACCTACCGGGACGGGCTCCGGCTCATGGCCCGCCACTACCGGCCATGAGCCAACCTCACCACCGAGCCCGGCAGATCGCCACCGCCGAGCCGAATTCCCTGACTTCAACACAATCCTGCCGGAACGGCGCCGACCGCCGAACCGGCGACCAACATGGCCGATCTCGAAGCAACCTGACGTCGTATCCGAGGGAACTTCATGACTACTACCGAGCCTAAAGCCGGCCTAAAGCCACCGTGATCCAGCGGTGCCGGTCGCTGCTTATCCGCCGGGTGATCGTGGTCAAGGGGGTTGTTCCTGTTCTGATGGACCTGCGGTAAGGGCAAACCGCGAGCTTCGTTCGAGGCGGCACCATGTGACCTCCGGCGCCGGTGATCAGGCCGAGGTGGCTGAGTTCGACCACACGCTGCGCTGGCGGCGGTCGTGGATCGCCCACTCCCGCTGCGCCGCCGGCGGGCGCCAGAACCGCCGGGGTACGGCCGGAACAGTGCGGAAACGGCCGCCGTGATCGTCTGCGTCCCCGGCCGGGCCCTGACCGCGCCCAAGAGGTGTGCTGATCTCACCGGGAGCCGGGACGACACCGCGCGGCCGCCGCTGCACGCTGGCAGGGGCGGGCAGTTAAAGGGGCTGCCACATGCTGACTGGCCGAGGTGATGAGAGATGAAGCGCGTACGTAGTGAATCTGGTCCATGCGGAGGTGTGTGCGGATGTCCGTGCGGATGTCCGTAGAGCGGGAGAAGGTTCGATTTGCCAGCGGCGGCACCGAGTGCGCCGCCTGGCACTATCCGGGAACCAACGGCGTCTGCGTGATCATGGCCGGCGGTGGCGGGGTGACCAAGGAGCCGGGCACCGACCTGTTCGCGAGGCGATTCTGCGAGGCCGGGTTCGGCGTGCTTGCCTTCGATTATCGCCGTCTTGGGGAGAGCGGCGGTCAGCCGCGCCAGATCGTGCGCATCGGGGAACAGCTGGCCGACTGGCAGGCCGCGATCGCATACGCCCGGTCCCTGCCGGGAGTCGACCCGGCCAGGGTCGCGATCTGGGGGTTCTCCCTATCCGGCGGTCACGTCTTCCGGGTCGCGGCGCGCAGCCCGCAGCTCGCGGCGGCGATCGCGCAGACGCCGACCGCCGATGGCCCGGCTGCCGCGCGCAACGCGGCGCGTCACCAGAAGCCGCTCGTGCTGCTGCGCCTGTTCGGCCGCGGCGTCGCCGACGCTATCGGCGGTCTCGCCGGCCGGCCACCGCGGCTGGTGCCGCTGGCCGGTGAGCCGGGGACCGTCGCGCTCCTCACCACGCCGGACGGCCGCGATGGCAACCGGGCGCTCAACCCGAGCAACCGGTATCCGGAGTGGCAGCAGGCGGTCGCCGCCCGCTTGGCGCTGCGCCTCGGGTTCTACCGGCCCGGCCGCTACGCGTCCCGCGTCCGGTGCCCGCTGCTGGTCCTCGTCTGCGACCAGGACCAGACCGCGCTCGCCGGGCCCGCCGCCGACGCGGCGCAGCGAGCACCCCGCGGCGAGCTGGTCCGCCTGCCCGGCGGGCACTACGCGCCATTCATGGACGGACACGAGCAGGCCGCCGGGGCCGAGCTGTCCTTCCTGCGCCGGCACCTGCTTGATCATCCGCGAGCGGATCGCCCTGGCGCTGTCGCCGCGGACAGCGCACTACAAGGTGGTACACGGGCATGAGGGAGATCGAGCTGTCCGCCGGGACAATCGAATACACCGACACCGGCGGCGGCGGCCCGGTGATTGTGCTGTTGCACGGGCTGATGATGGATTCCTCGCTGTGGGACGGGCCGATCGCTGACCTGTCCGCCGAGCACCGATGCGTGGCGCCGACGCTGCCGCTGGGCGCGCATCGTCGCCCGATGCACGCCGACGCCGACCTGTCGCTGCCCGGGATAGCCCGGCTGGTCGCAGAGTTCGTTGACCGCCTCGATCTGCAGGACGTCACCCTCGTCGGCAATGACACCGGCGGGGCGCTCGTCCAGCTGCTCATCTGCGACGGCGTCGCACGCGCAGGACGGGTCGTGCTCGCCTCCTGCGAAGCGTTCGACAACTTCCCGCCCGGGCTGACCGGCAGGACGCTCGCGCTCACCAGCAAGCTCTCGCCGGCGATGTTCGGGCTGTTCATGCAGCAAATGCGTCTCAGAGCGCTGCGGCGGCTCCCGATCGCGTTCGGGTGGCTGACCATGCGAGGAGACGCGGCCACCGCCCGGTGGATCAAACCGGTCCTGACCCAGCCTGAGGTCCGCCGCGACGCCGTGCGGATGCTGCGAGCAGCAGTAGCAGACACTCACCTCATGCTCAAGGCGGCCGAAAGCCTGCCGGGCTTCAATCGTCCCGCCCTCGTAGTCTGGGCAACCGGGGACCGCGTGATGCCACCCGAGCATGGGCGGCGCCTCGCCGGACTCCTCCCGCACGCACAGCTGGCCGAGGTCGACGACAGCTACACCCTCATCCCCCTGGACCAGCCAGCGAGACTCGCCCAGCTCATCCGGGAATTCACCCACGCACCCGGCACAACCTAGCGGTCACGCCCGGCTGCCGGGCTGCCAGAGCCCGGCCGGCTGGTCACCAGCCTGGTCGCCGGGCCGGGCGCCGCCTACGCCTTCGACACGCCGTGCTTCAGTTCCACCGCCTCAATGAGGCTCTACCGGATCGTGGCTGGCGCCGCGCGCCGGCGGCGCATCACCGCGGACGCCTTGCTCGGCGGCCACCACCGTGCGTGGGCGGTGACCTACCGGACACAACATACGGTGCTCACTTCGCCGGCCGTGGGCCGCGCGGTCACGTTCAGATCGGACATCGCCCCCGGTCGCCGGCACGGCGGCGCGTTCCTGGCGCATGGCGGCGGTCAGCATTTCCGCGTCCGGTACCTGGGCCGGGTCGGACAGCACAGTGAGCCGAAGTGTCCCGGCGTAGGACAGCGCGGCGAAGGTGACGGGGATGTTGCCGGTGGTGTTCGGGATGGGATCACCGCATGCAGCGGCATCCGTTCTGCCGATGAGCGGATGCAAGAACAAAGGCTGCGCTGCGACGTCTCAGGAGCATGAGCGTTGAAGCGATGAAGACTGCGGCCGTTCTGCTGGCCTCGGTCGTGGTGCTCGGCGGATGTGCTGAGGCGCACAGGGAGGCAGGGCCCAGGGCCCAATCCAGTTCACCTTTCCCCAGCCCTTCGCCCGGGCCGCCGTGATCGGTCCGCCGTACCCGACCAACGCCAACGGGATGACCTACGGATCAGGGCTGAGTCCCGGCAAGGGCCCGGACCTGGTCGCGGCGTATGGCACCCAGGGTCAGCTGGGCTACGTTCGCAGGTCTGACCTGGCGGGGCCTATGCCGACCAGCCTGGTTACCACGGGTGTTTTCGGGCGGCCTCACTCGATCCCGCTATACGCCAGGACGGCACTTCCCGGATCGGCTGGTACCGGATCCGTCGAGGAACTTCAATGGAGTCATCCCACTGACAGCGGAAGCGCACGCTCATACCGCTGTCCGCTCGCGCTCATGCCGATGAGCGCGTTGCCTGCACGTTTGGATGCACCGGCGTGCGCCCGATGACGGGTGTGCGGGGTTATTTCGGGGGAGCGGGCAGGGCTGGCAGATCTGCAGGGCCTGACGAGTTGGCGTTCTGCTGGCGGCGAGAGTGTTCCGCTGGTTCATCCTGGTGTGGTGACGACTGTTCGGCAGGCTAGGCCCGAAGACGAACCGAAGCTCAGGGACATCGATGCGGCCACGTGGACGGCTGGCGTTTCGCCAGCTCCGCCGCCATCCGCCGATGCGGCCTTCTTCGGCAAACGGACAGCGCCCGCCGATGTACTGGTCGCTGAGACCGGCCGTGTGATAGCCGGGTATGCGGCGCTCGGCCAGTCACTCCCCCTGGCGTCGCACTCCCATGTGCTGCAGATCCGGGGGCTGGCGGTCCACCCGGCCCGCCAGCGCTGCGGGGTGGGGCGCCGGCTCGTGGAAGCCTGCATCGAGCAGGCCCGCAGCCGGGGCGCACGCAAGCTATCGCTGCGTGTTCTTGGTGGCAATGTCGCGGCCCGCCGGCTCTATGAATCGCGCGGCTTCACGGTCGAGGGAGTCTTGCGTGAGGAATTCTTCCTCGGCGGGCGGTACGTCGACGACGTTCTGATGGCCTGCATGCTGGATGCGGTCGCTGGCCCGGGGGATGACCGGCGCGGGTTACGGGATGATTCTGATCGAGCGGCGCGTTGACAATGGAGGACACGACATATCGTGTTGTCGGGTAGGCCTGGGCCCTTGACGGGCTCCGGGCCTTGAGAGGTGAGCGTGATGACCGGCTGGTATGCGGAGCGGACGCCGGACAGGCCGGCCAAGGCCATGATCGCCGTGACGCTGGTCGCGCTGCTGCTGGTGGCGGCCGTGCCGGTGGCCCTGCTGGCCGCAGTGGTCATGATGATGCTGGGATCCGTCGTCGGCGGGCTCGCGCTGTTCGGCGGCTCGGTCCTCGCCGCCGCCATAGCTGTCACGCTCGCGGGCATGAGCGGGATGCGGCACCTGCGCAAGCTGCTGTCTGCGGGCAGCTTCCGCGTCGTGCGGCTGAACGGCAGCCAGTCCACCGACGTCGCAGAGCCAGAGGGCAGCGACTACACCAGCCTCGTGCAGCTGGACCGCAGCGAGTACACCGAAGTTCGCTGACCTGACCCTCCCCTTATCGGGTGTATTTCGGGCCGGATATCCGGCGGCGGATTCGGCCGGTGGTCGCAACGGTGAACTGACCTGGGTTTCGGCGGCCATTGGCGCGGGCCGCTGGCGTGCCGTCGGCGGAGTCCGCCGTGGCGCTGTACGGGAGCCCAGGATACACCGGCCGTCAGCTGGCTGATCTTGAACCGATCTGGCAATACACGGCTCCCGGCGGACCGCGGGAGATCTCTGCGCGTACCCGATCCTGCGCTATTTCCGGCCATCAGGCAGATGACATCAGCGTGCACGCTATAGCGCCCAGCGCGACGTATAGAACATCCGGTCATGCCGCACCTGGTGCGTTCCGGATGCCGTAAGCGGCGAGGAGTGAGATCCCGGATACTCCGAGGCGCACGCTCACGTAGGTTGACCGGGTGGGCCATTACAGCAGGCTGTCCAAGGTCGTTATCGACGTGCCGCCCGCAGAACACGACCCGGGCTGGCGTTCTGGCAGGCTGCGGTTGGCCAGCCGCTGACCCAGTTCGGTCGGCATCCCGGGTAGCACGGGGCCGGGCTGGACGGCCAGGAGTTCTGGCTGCTGTCCAGCGCCTCGAGGAGGGGCAGGGTGGCGTGCACGTGGACATCCACGCTGATGACCTGGCCGCTGAGGTAGCCCGGCTGGAAGGACTCGGAGCTGAGCGAGTTGGGCGGGCGCGTTCGTGGTGGGTGCTCCGGGATCCCGCTGGCCTGCTGTTCTGCGTCATGCCAGAACCAGTTGGCTCCCTTAGCGCCGGCAACGCGCGACGCTGGGACTGACGCCCGGCGGGCGGCAAGACACGCTGCGGCGGCCGGGCGGTCACGGCCATCGAGTCGCGGCCGGCTGGACCATCCGGATCAAGCCGCGCGCCTGCTGACCCGGCGATCTTTGCAGCAGGTACGCGAGCACGCGCCGCGGCCGTCCGGGCAAGGCCGCCGTACGCGGCGGCGGAGCCCGGCTGTGCGGTGTACGCGATGCGCGGGCCGGGCAGGTGGGGGGTACGGCGCGGAGACGGGCATGGGATCCGCGTGATCTGAGGAGACCGACAGAGGAGGCAACGATGACCGAGCACCCGAACGTCGAGCTGACCCGCCGGGGCTACGAGGCGTTTGCCAAGGGAGACCTGGCGGCGCTGTCTGGGTTGATCGCCGATGATGTGACCTGGCACGTGTCCGGCGCCGGGCCGCTCAGCGGCACCTACCATGGCCGGGATGAGGTCTTCGGTTTCTTCGGCAGGCTGGCCGAGGAGACCGGTGGCACGTTCCGGCTGGACGTTCACGATGTGCTCGCCAACGACGAGCACGCCGTTGCGCTGTGTACGCTGTCGGCCTCCCGCGGGGGCAAGTCGATCGAGGTGCCGGTGGCGAACGTCAGCCACGTCCGCGATGGCAAGGTCACCGAGTTCTGGGGCGCAACAGCCGACCCGCAGGCAACCATCGACTTCTGGGCCTGAGCGGGCAGCCAGACCGCGCTTCCGCGCCCGGCCCAGATTCCGCAAGGGCCGCGCCCGTCAGGACTGACACCCGTCGCGGGCGAGCGCATGCCGCCATCCGCATCTGCCGCCTGTGGTGCAGGCATCAGGGCTTGCCTGAGCTGCACGTGAGCGCAGTGTCGAGGGATGATGCGCTACAACGAGTTAGCTCCCATTCCGCCCAGCAATCCTGTGCCGCATGCCGACCGGCTGCGGCTTGCCGTAGCCGCCTATCTCGCCCGGTTCAAGGGCGGCTCCCGTGACCACCACACCCACTCTGATCTGCGCTGCTACCTCGCCTGGTGCGCCGAGCGGGGCCTCGGCCCGCTGGCCGCCCGGCGACCGCACCTTGAGCTGTACATCCGGTGGATGCAGGAGGTCCGCCGGTTCAAGCCCTCAACGGTGTCACGCCGGTTCTCGGTGGTGGCCGGCTTCTACCGGACCTGCGTCATCGACGGCGTGCTGGAGCACTCACCCGCCGAGCATGTCCGCCGCCCGGCGGTGCCCGCCGAATCACCCACCCTCGGATTCACCCACCTGCAGTTCGAGGCACTGCTCACCGCCGCCCGCGAGTCCGCCAACCGCAACGACTTCGCCCTAGTGGCCATGCTGGGCCTCCTGGGCCTGCGGATCTTCGAAGCCAGCAGCGCAGATATCGGTGATCTCGGCGAAGAACACGGCCACCGGGTACTGCGAGTCTGCGGCAAAGGCGACAAAGTCGTCCTGGTCCCGCTGCCGCCAGCAGTCGGACGGGCCATCGACCGCGCCATCGGTACCCGAACGGCCGGCGCGATCCTGCTCAACAGCCACGGGGGACGCATGGACGGGCACGCCGCCACCCGGCAGCTCCGAAGCCTCGCCGAGATGGCGGGCGTACGGATCACCCGGCCACATCCGCACATGCTCAGGCATACATTTGTTATCTGCCCTGCCGTTTCAGCCTGAGGCACGACGATTCTCAGGGTTGATCGCGTCGTGCCTCACAGATATCCGCCACTCTTTGAGCCACGTACGGCAGGACCAGGACCAAGGTTCTTTCTCTTCGCTGCGCTCTTTGTCCTCACGTGGCCCACGTGCCTCACTTGCTGAAACGGCCACTGACCAGGCCTTTTTCAAGATCAAGTACAGATAACCTTCGTCACGACCATGCTCGACGCAGGGGTGGACCTGCGCGACGTCCAGATCGCCGCCCGCCACGCCGATCCTCGTACGACCATGCGTTATGACCGGGCCCGCAAGTACCTCGACCGCCACCCGAACTACGTCCTCGCCGCCTACATGGCATCGGGCACCTGACCAGGCCGTGGCCATCACCACAACCGAGCCATGGGCAAGCCCGGCTTTGCCGATGAGCGCGCGACGTATCCGGATTGCTGGATGCTGCCGCTCAATGCAGTTGGTTGCCCGCGGGGTCAGCCGCGCAGCAACCCGTACACGACGGCGTCGCGCCAGGCGCCGTCCCGCCATCCCGCCTCGCGCAGCACGCCCTCGCGCTGGAACCCGATCCGTTCCAGGACGCGCTGCTCGGCGAGGTTTCCCGCTTCGGTCCACGCTTCCAGCCGATGCGCCGTGGTGTACCCAAGCAGATAGGCCACCAGCAGGCGCTGCGCCGCGGTCCCTACGCCCTGCCCGCGGTGCTCCGGCACGACAGCCGCCCCGATCTCCAGGCAGGCGCCCGGCGCGCCGCCGCGCCGAACGTCTTTCCACGAGACAACGCCGGCAACCTCGCCGCTGGCAAGCTCGACGGCCAGGGCGCTCGATTCCGCGCCGAGAAAGCGATCCATTTCCCAGCGCCGCCGCCGAGTGCGCGGGTCACGGAAACCAAACCATTCGAAAGGCCCGAGAGCATCTGGATCTGCGTCCAGCCTGTCCAGGAAGCCCAGGTCCGCCTCGGTAAACGCGCGGAGCCGCGGGTCGTTGCCCATGCCGCCATTATGACCGCTACTTCCCGCCCAATCCGGAGGTCAGGTACCAGGGCCGGCCGGGTGAAAGCCAATCAGCGCCTCCGGGCGGGTGTGACACCGGGCCGCGGGCAAGAAGCCACCACAGCTGGGCAACTGATCACACGCTCATGCCGCCATGACAGTCGCCCGTTCCCACGATGGCTACGCGGGGCGGGCGCCAAGGCTGCAGACGTTCCCATCTGGTCCCCGGAAGTTCAGCCACGTCCAGACATCGTCAGACTCTGGCTCGCCGAGGACCTCGGCCCCGCCGCTGGCTATTTCGGCGCGCGCTTCATCAAGGTCGTCAACTTCGAAGAGCGGAACGATCTTCGCGTTGTGGCCGGCAGAAATCGAAATAGCGATGCCCCTGGCCGAACAGCTGGACCTTGTCACCGTTCTCGGTGGACAGCTCAATGGTGCTCACCTCCTCGAACGCCAGCTCCAGGCCCAGGGTCCCGGCAAAGAGCCGGACCGCACTCGCGTACTCTTCGGCCGGTATGCCCAGCCAGGCCAGTCCTCTGACCTTCATGACATTCACCCTCGCACGCCCCGCGTCTCCGTGGGCTGCCCGCCGATGATCTGGTTGGCCCACGTCCGGTCATGCCGCTGGTCGCGCGAGTTTGCCGGTGAGGGCGTTTCTTTATCTGACTCCAACAGCTGGTGGCTGACGTGCGGTGAGCGCGGGCGGGGCTGAGGTGCCGGCGTCTCGGTGTGCCGGTTACGGGGTGAGCGGCTGTGTGGTCAGGGTGTGCCCCGCGGCTTTGAGCCGGTCGGCGAGCGCGATGCCCATCGCTGTCGCCGGTGTGAGGACACCGGCGCGGGCAGGCAGGCGGTCACGGTCCAGTGCGAGGCAGAGGGCGCTTTCGCCGAGCATCACCGACGTGGCGGCGTAGCCTGGGTCTCCGCGAGCTTCGATCTTGCTGAGGTACCGCGCGCCGGCCGAGGTTTGTGTGTGGATCTCCATGCGGAAGAAGCCCGAGCGGCGGGCCTTCTCGCCAGGACCCTCGCCGGGAGCTGGCAAGAGCTGGCCGAGAAGCGCTCTGGATGCCGGGAACGCTAGTCCTGCCTGCAGGGCCTTGAGCGCAGTGCTGACCGCGGCGCCCAGCAGGGGCGCGGCCGGGCCTGCACCGAAGCCGGTGACCTCCCGGTAGCGGAACCGGCGGCCATAGGACCAGCCCTGCAGGGCGTTGCTGCGGCGCACAACGCGGGCATTCAGGCCCGCCATGGGGAACGGGCCGGCCCAGATCCCCAGCTGGCCGTCATAGCTGACCCACTCCAGGTCGCGCTCGTCGCCGAGGTCCGGTTCGGCCGCGCGATCGGGGCTGAGCGCATACGGGTCCTCGATCACCCGCCGGCGCTCAGCGCTGGCCCGCATCTCGTCCTGCTGCCCCATCCCCGATGCGAGCGTCCCGCCGCTGACACCGCCCTTCAACGCCGTCACGACCAGCGTCGTGTCCTCCAGATCACCGGCGTCATCGGTGCGGGCGGCGTGATGCAGCAACAGCACGCCGAGGTCGGAAGGGATGGAATCGAACCCGCAACAGTGCACGATGCGCGTGCCGGTGCCTGCAGCCACGTCGTGGTAGCGGTCGATGCTTTCGCGTATGAACAGCACCTCACCGGACAGGTCCGCGTAGTCGGTGCCCGCACTGGCACAGGCCCCGGCAAGCGCAAGCCCCTGATGACGGTAGGGCCCGACCGTGGTCGCAACCACGCGGGCTGAGCGCGCAAGGGCCGCCAGCGACGCGGAATCCGCCGAATCAGCCACCAGCAGCGGCCACGCCGGCGCAGCAGCGCCGAGCCCCGCCCGGATATCAGCGAGCCGCTGTGCAGACCGTCCAGCGAGCCCGATGCGGACACCGGCCGGCGCGTGTTCGGCAAGATAGCCAGCCACCAGCCGCCCTGCGAAACCGGTGGCGCCAAAGACCACGATGTCCAGCTCACGGTCCCCGCCCATCAGTTCATCCTAAAGAAATGGCCCAGACGGTCCTGGCGCCCGGGAGCCAAGGGCGTGTGGTGCCGGGTCCGGGCCGGCCTCAAAGCCACCCGTGCCGCGCCCTGATGGCCGGTATGCATGCGCCCCTGATCACCGGTGTCTGTCGCCGTCAGGCGCAGGCGGAACTGGTCCTGGGGTATCGGCGAGCGGCCACCGTGGCGGGTGCTTGCGTGTGGGGATCGGCTGACGGAACCGGGCCCTGGGCGGGTCGTTGGGCTCCTCCCGGGAGGACCAAGGGCCCGGGGTATGCCTGCTGAACGGCGCTGCCGTGGCGGCGGCCGGTCCCGGAGACTGTGGGCGAGGGGGTGATGGGATGGCTGTCAGCTACTACGACGCGCTTTTGCCGGTCCGTAAGCCTGGGGCTGGCCTGCTGGGCGTGGTCGCCAGTCTCCGGCTCCCCTACCGGGTGCTCGCGTCGATCTGTGTGCCCGGGGGCCAGATAGTGGTCGCTTTCCTTTCCGATAGCGCCCGGCTCAGCCGCATGTTCGCTGCCAACTGGGCTCAGGCCGGGATGGATCGGGAGCCGGATGCCACCCTGTATGCGCTGGCCCGGCCGGCCTGCGGCTACGGGCTTGATGGAAGGTGGGACGGGGCGCGCTGGTGGTCGCGGGATCAGAAGATGATGGTGGTCTTCGGGCTCGGCTCATACAGGCTGGCTAAGGTGTGCGTCCGGGGCATTTGTTCTGCCGTGAGCGGGGACGACATATTGTTCATGCACGGATGCGCAGTGTCTGTAGGTGCCGGGACCGAGAGGCAGGGCGTGGTTATCACGGGGAGTTCCGGGGCGGGGAAGACCACGCTTGTGGCGGGGCTGCTGCGGCATCCTGAGTATTCAGTGGCGGTGCTGAACGACGACTGGGGCGGCATTTCGCTGAGTTCTTGTGATTCGGTCAGCACGGGAGAGAGGATGCTGCACATGAAGTCAAGCAGCGTGCTCGCCCTTCGCCCCGGCTTCTTCACGAGCGCACCGGCAGGCTCATATTCGCGTGATCTCTCAGAACGGGACCGGGCTGCCCGGATGCTGGTGTCACCGGAAAGTGTGTACGGGACGGCATGGAGCACCTCGGCCCTGGTGGTTGAGCATGTGGCCGTGGTCGTGCGGGAGCCTCCGGGCTGGCTGCCGCCCGGCCGGGGAGGCGAGGCGGTGAGGGAGCTGGAAAGCGAGGGTGACGTGGGTTCCGCTCACCATCACGAGGCGTTCTTTAATGGATCCCTGATCCTGGCGACGGAAGATGATAAGTTGCGCGAGGAATGGCACTACCAGCAGCTTCTTGATCGCACAACAGTAACTTGGATAAATAATTGCGGCACACCTGAGGCCCTGATGGATCACTTTATCTCCGCAGTCATAAAGTGAGGTAGATACAGCATGCCGCTCATCGACTTCTCGGGTCGGCCTCTCATGCCGTCCCTGGTGCGCTTTGCTGTGGCGATCTAGCCGATAAGCGCGCTACTCTCCCCCGCGACCCACGCCGTAACGGCCTCATCCGGAACGGATCCCTCAGCTATCAGCGCCGCGAGTTCGCTTGGCGCTATCTCAAGATCATCCGAGGACGCGAGGTCATAGTGTTTGTTGAAGTTCCAGCCATTGGCCAGGCGGACGGTAACGAGCTCGGCCTCGCCTGTGATCCAGACGGTCATGTCCCCAATCCACCTAGCGGATCCGAACGCGCCCGTCACCACTGGCTTGCCGTAGTCCGGCGAGATGTGCTGAGCTGCCACACGAATCCCAGCATCGTCCAGATGACAGCTTTTGGCCTCGATACCGAGAGCCAACGACTGCCGATCGAAGATCACTCGGTGGCTATCGCACCGTGACCGCATGCCGACCAACAGCATCCTCATCTGCCGCTGTGTGGACGCGTAACGTCCGCTGGTGCCTGGGTCGGTGCGGTCGTTTCACCGTGACTGGGTGCGAGAGTGGGCTCAGGGCTGTGGCACGGCAGGTCGTGACAGCGAGGCTGAGGCGGAGCCGCCCGAAGGCGCTGTGCCCGGGGACGGTGCGGGCGCTGCGCGGCGGTCGCGGCACCGGTCAGGAGATCGCGGCCTTCACCAGGTCGGCGACC
>WNGA01002027.1_pt1 | contig 34962 bp, 32 predicted proteins | sample 5400061 | NCBI WGS metagenome assembly WNGA01 (sample SAMN13153366, study PRJNA577476) | soil metagenome | isolation source: 100 cm soil or saprolite under grassland replicate 2 | place: USA:California | collected 2016-06-15
GTTCACCGGCGGGGTCCGGGCCTCCGAGAAGGGCTTCCGCCGGCAGGCCGCGCCCATCATCGTCCTCGACGCCGTCGACGGCATCGCGAAGGCCTGCATCCCGGACCCGGACACGATGCTCCACGACCTGCTGGTCCAGGCGATCGCGGAGTGCGCGGCGTGCGTCGGTCGCGACCCGGTCGGCGGCGTGGTCGACACCGTCGTATGGGCGACCGCGATTCGGCGCACCGGCAGGCCACCAGCCGCGGCCGCGACACCTGCGACGACGGTCGTACGACTGAGTTGATCAGCGCCTGGCTGGACGCTTGCCGATGAACGCGGCAGGCTGCAGAGCCGGCGGGACCGGGCGACGAGGTCTCCACCGATAGCCCGCACACACAAGGCCGGCGAGGCGGGCGCGCACGTCAGGGCACACGGCCCTGCCAAGCGCGATCTGCCAGCTCAGGGGTTGCGCGGCGGAACGGGGAGCGGTAGCGTCCTCATCCGCTTAGGCAACCCTAAATCAACCTTCGAGGAGAAAGTTCCGTGTCCACCACCCAGACGATCCTCCTGGGCGCGGTCGCCGGGTTCACGATCTATCTCGGCCTGCCGCTTGGCCGTGTCCGGGTCGCGAACCTCAGGACGAAGGCGTTCCTGAACGCCACCTCGGCCGGCATCCTGGTGTTCCTGCTGTTCGAGATCCTCGCCCACGCCACCGGGCCGGTCGAGGAGGCGCTCGAGGAGGCGGCCGAGGGTAAGACCGCCTGGGGCCAGTTCGCCGCGCTCGGCCTGGTCTACGCCATCGGCTTCGGCGCCGGCCTGCTCGGGCTGCTGTACCTGGCGCGCATCTGGCGACGGCCAACGCCGCCGGGGCGCAGCAGCATCGGCCCCGGCGCCATGTCGGTCGCCGAGGCGGAGCTATCCCAGTCCGCGGCCCAGTCGGCCGCGCTGCGCACGGGCATGGGCATCGCCGCCGGTATCGGCCTGCACAACTTCTCCGAGGGCCTGGCCATCGGGCAGGCCGCCCAGGGCGGGCAGCTGGCGCTGGCGGCGCTGCTGATCATCGGGTTCGCGCTGCACAACACCACCGAAGGCTTCGGCATCGTCGGCCCGCTGGCCGCCGCCGAGGTCCGCGCACCCTGGGGCTGGCTCGGCCTGGCCGGGCTCGTCGGCGGTGGGCCGACCTTCGTGGGAACGATCGTCGGCACCTCATTCAGCTCCACCTACCTGTTCGTCGGCTGCCTGGCGCTGGCCGCGGGCGCGCTGCTGTACGTCATCGGCGAGCTCCTGCCCGTCGGCCGCCGTCTCTCCTGGGAGGTCACCCTGTGGGGGCTGATGGCCGGGTTCTTCCTCGGCCTGGCGACCGAGCTGGTCCTCGAGGTGGCCGGCGGCTGACCACCCGGCCCGCACGGCCCCTGACCCCGCCCGACGGGCGCAGCACCGCAGCAGCTGGGCCGTCCGTTGCCGGTGATCGATCGTTGCGGTATTCGTTTCTCCTTTGCGGCCAGCCGCGCTGACCAACGACTGCGATCGCTCGGGCCGTCGGCGTGGTCTCGGGCGGAGTCGACAGGCACCTTCTGGTGCTCGTGGCCGGGTTGCCTTGGCCGGCTGACCGGCCGTCGGCGCACCGCCGCAACGATCGACGTGGCAGCCGTCGAGACAGCGGGCACTACCGGTCCAACGTCATCGTCTTCGCCAGCCTCAGGACCTGATCGCCTGCCCTGACGCCGGCATCCGCGACGAGCAAGCCCGCCATCTGGCAAAGAGACCCTCGCCTCACTCCGCTCGCGATCCGCGGGCGGTGTGGGCTCGGAGGCGTGGGCGTCTACGGGTCAGCGTCCCTGCGGCACTGCCGGCTGGCGATGGTGTACGCCCCGAGCAGGTCGGCAGCCCTGCCGCGCCGGTTCTTGACGAGCAGGTCGATGATCTCGTCGCCCCTGGTCGCGGTCTCCAGGCAGGCCGGGGTGGCGACCGACCGGACCGTCGCCGAGGTCACCGGGGCGGGAGCCGGCCGGGTCGCGGGCGGGCGTGCCACCGTGGCACCCGCCGGCTCACCGCCCGACCGCGCCGACCCCAGCGCGAACCCCAGCACCATGCCGACCGCAAGGGTCACGGCCGAGCCGGCGAGCAGCGGCCCCCACCGCGTCCGCCGGGACCCCTGGACGGCGCCGACCGGTCGGCCACCGGCCAGCGGCGAGGCCAGGGCCATGTCGCTGGACGACGAGCCCGCGGGTTTCAACCTCGAGCACGACGACGCCTGGATCCCACGGCTCGCCGAGGTGATCGCCCGGCGGACGCCGTCCCTCGCCGAGGTCGGCGTCGCCGGCGGCTGCGCCGGGCTGTACGAGGTGACGCCCGACCATAACGCCCTGATCGGCGAGGCGCCCCGGCCTGCCCGGCTGTACGCGACCGGTTTCTCCGGGCACGGATTCCTGCAGGGCCCCGCCGTCGGCGAGGTCGTGCGGGACCTGTTCCTCGGCAGGCGCCCGGCGGTCGACGTCGCGCCCCTGGCCGCCGACCGCTTCCAGCACGGACGGGCCGGCCCGTGCTGAACGTGGTCTGAGCCTCATCGTCGTCTCATCCTGCGGGTGAGACGCTCGCGCCACCTCGACGACGGAAGCATCGCGGTGGACGACAAGTTGCTGATCGTGATCCTCGTGCTGGCCATCCTGTTCGGAGCCAGCCGCCTGCCGTCGCTCGCGCGCAACCTCGGTGAGGGGATCCGCGAGTTCAAGAAGGGCATCGCCGACAACGCCCAGGACGACACCGAGGCCGCCGCGCCCACGCCACCAGCCGGCGACGCCAGCGCGAGCCAAGCCGACCCTGGTGGTCCCCCCGCGGCAGGTGGTCGGGGGCTTCCGCCGGCCGGTGACGGTAGGTGATGCGGGCACCGGTCGCGCGTCATGGATTTGCTCCACGGACTCCCTGGGCCGCAGGCACAGCCGGGAGTCGCAGCTCGACGACGGCAGGCTGTCGGCGGCCTGGCCGGACTGGTGGCCGCACTCGCCTACAGCTCGTTCCTGCTGGCCGGCCCGCTGGGATCCACGCTCAACCCGATGAACTCGTACGTCAGCGAGCTGGGCGCCCCCACGCAGCCGGCCGCCACGTTCTTCCGGGGCACCGACGTGGTCGCCGGCTGCCTGATCGTCGTCCTGGCGGTGGCGCTTCGCGGCAGCCTGCCACGGGACTGGCGCCGCGTCGTGGGAACGACGGCACTGGGTCTGGCCGGGGCGTCGTCGGTCTTCGACGGCTGGAAGCCCATCGAGTGCACGCCGTCGATCGATCGGGCATGCCGGCTGCGCGAGGACGCGATGGGGCTGCTCGGCCAGCTCCAGGAGCCCCATACGGTGTCCAGCGTGACCGGCGTCGTCGCCGCCATCGTGAGCATGGCGGCGCTCGGCCACCTGCTCGCGTCCGTACCAGGGCACCGGAGCCTCGGCCGCTGCGGCCAGGCCGCCGCCCTGGTCGCGACGGGGCTGTCACTGGCCGAGCTGCCGCTCACCACCGCGGACCCCGGGGTGGGTCTCATCGAACGCATCTTCGTCCTGTGCGCCTCCACGTGGATCGCCGCGCTGGCGCTGCTGCTCCTTCACGAAGTGGTCGGCTTTCCGCAGGCTTGGTGGCGCGCGCGAGCATCGGGCTGATGCGGCGCCGGCGGCGCGGGGAAGCGCGCCCCGAGCCATTCGAACGCGGCCAGGCTGGCTTCGTACCAGACGTGGAAGTTGTGGCCGCCGCTCGGCTCGGTCACGGTGACGATGGGCAGCCGCCCTTCGGCCGCGAACCGCATGATCTGCATGGCCCGCATCGCCTCGTGGTCGCCGCGGCTGGCGACCAGGTAGAGGGGAAGGCTGGCGCGCCTGTGGGCGACCAGCCACTGGGGGGAGTTCCAGCGCCTGGCTGTCGCGCTGCCCTTGTACAGGTCGCCGGTCCGGCGGTCGACGATGGCGCTGTAGTACCCGGAGAGGGCCGCCGCCGCGGCGTAGCGCTCCGGGTGGTGCAAGGCGAGGTTGACCGCGCAGAACCCGCCGGTCGAGTAGCCGATCGTGGCCCAGCCGCGGGGCGCGTCGAGGGCGCGGAAGTCGTGCCGGATGTCGGCCGGGACGTCGACGGCGAGGTAGGTCTCGTCCTGCTGGCCCCTGACGGCGTTGACGCACTCGCTGTCCCGGCCGGGGTCGTCGTCGGTGGGGACGACCGCGATGACGGGTCTGGGACGGCTGGAAGTAGGCGGCCGGGAGGTAGACCTGCGCGTCCCGGGTGATGCCGGCGCGGGCCCCGCCGAGCCGGACCTGGACGACCCGCCCCCGCTCGTTCGCAGGGACGCGCAGGTCGGGGACGGGCGCGGTGTTGGCGCCCGCGTTCGCCGGCACGCGACCGAGCAGGTCGTCCAGCGAGCTGTAGAAGCCGTAGCTGCGGTTCACCACGTCGGCCGCCAGCACCGCCCCGGCGGCCATCACGCACAGCAGGCACAGCAGCCGCATCGGGGGCACCCACCAGCTCGCCCACCGGTTCCACAGCAGCATCGTCGCCGCCACCAGCGCCGTGGCCACCCCGATGAGCAGGAACAGGAACGGCAGTGCCGTGAGCGTCATCGCAGCCTTCCTCGCCTCGGCCGCCCCAACCGGTCACCTCGCCGACGGACCAGCATCTGCCACTCGACCGCACGGCTCGCGGAGGCACTCGCTCGCGTCGGCTCGCAGCGAGCGGAGCGGCAGGTCGGGCAGGTTCGGGCCGTCGAGAGCCGCCTCCAACGGGGAGGCGGCCACACGGCTTGGAGCTGTTGGGCCTCATCGAACCAGCGCGATCGTGAGGCGGTGATGAGAGGCGCTGTCGACCCCGATGCGTGGTAGGGAGGGCCTGAGGCGGAACCAGGGTGTCTCCCCGATGCGCTGGCACCTATGGCTGCTCTACGGTCTGGCTGTCAGCTCCCAGACAGGTGGGAGCGGGAGAATCAGCAGGCGTCCGCGCGGGCGGTGGAGTCCCTTTCGGGAAGACGGGGAGCCGGCGGTGACGGGCCGCGCGGCTCCGGGGGGATGAGGGGATGAGGCGGCGCTCGTTCCTGGTCGGTGGGGCCGCGGGCGTGGCCGCGCTCGCCGGTGGCGCCGCGGTCGAGCTCGACCCGCGCCGCCAGCACCAGATGCACGAGCTGAATGCGAGCGCGCTCCCGGCGGCACCCGGGCCCCGGCTCGGGCAGCAGCGCCTGATCTGGTCGGTGGCGACGGCCGCGCCGCTGGCGGCGCTGACCTTCGACGACGGCCCGGACCCGGAGTTCACGCCACGGATCCTCGCGGTGCTCGCCGCCTACGGCGCGCGGGCGACCTTCAACATGATGGGCTCCAACGCCATGCGCCATCCCGACCTGGTCATGGAGGTCGTGCGGGCCGGCCACGAGCTCGGCAACCACACCTTGACCCACCAGGACCTGACCTTCCAGTCCGCACGGCAGACCTATCGCCAGCTCGAGCGCGGCCGCGAGGCGATCGAGGGCACGGCGGGGGTGCGGCCGCGCTTCTTCCGCCCGCCGCGCGGCGAGCTCACCGGCTCGGCGATCAGCGCCGCCGCCGCGCTGGACCACGACGTGGTGCTGTGGTCGGTGACGCGTGGGCCCGCCGGCGTCGGCACCCCGGCCGGGGTCAGCGACCACCTCGTCCGCGCGGTAGGGCCGGGGGACGTGGTCGCGCTCCACGACAGCATCGGTCGGGCCACCTTCCACCCCAATGGGGCGTCCGGCCGCTTCCTGCGGGCGCGCCGCTCGGTCGAGGTCGCGGCGCTGCCAGCCGCGCTCGAGCGGATCCGGGCGAGGGGCATCGGCCTGGTCACCGTATCGGCGCTGCTCGCCGCGGGCGAGCGCGCCCCGGCTCACACCCTGACGAACACCCGGCGCCAGTAGAGCCACTCGGCGAGCGCCCAGGTCACCAGCACGGTTCCCGCGGCGTAGGCGACGGCGGCGAAGGTGGCGCCGCCCGCCGACGCGAGTGGCTGGACCAGCGCCGGCTGCCACGGCTTGAGCAGGAACGCGAACAGCAGCACCGAGGCGGCGTACAGCGCAAGCGCGTTGCTGCCGAGCACGACCAGCGGCCGCGCCGGGACGGGTCCCCGGTCGACGAGCCGGTAGGCGGCGGTGGTGAGCAGGTCGGACACGCCGGCGGTGATCAGGACGAACGACGGCGTCCACAGCGGCTTGCTTACGGGCACCGCGAGGGCGACCAGCAGCCCGAGCGCCAGCATGCCGATCCCGAATGCCAGCAGCCAGCGGGCCGCCCCGGCGGCCGGCGGCCGCCGCAGCAGCCGCCCGGCGGCGACCCCGGTGAGCACGCTCACGCTGCTGGCCACCATGACCAGCACGCCGTGCTCGGAGAACTGGCCGAGGAGGCTGCGGTCGACGAACTCGGCCAGGTTGCTGCCTGGCGCCCACGATCCCGGCCGTACCCCGGGAGCGGACACGAACGTAAATCCCGCCCAGAGCCCGGCCAGCAGCAGTGCCGCGGCGGGGACCTGCAGGCGGCGGGGGAGCCGCAGCAGCGCCCAGGCGAGCAGGTAGGCGCCGGCGATCTGCTGCAGCACGCCGGTGGAAGGGGCCAGGTGCTGCTGCTTGGCCGAGACCAGCAGGCAGCCGAGCGCGAACAGCGCCAGCACCCGTCGCAGCACCGCGCCCGGCCGCTGGGCGCGCTCGGAGAACGGCATCGACGCCCCGACGGTGAACAAGAACATCGGGAACACCACATCGGCGAGGGTCAGCCCCTGCCAGTTGGCGTGGCGCAACAGCGGCGGCATCGCCGCCGGGATGCCGGCATCGTTGACCAGCAGCATGCCGACCACCGCCAGCCCGCGCACCACGTCGATCGCCAGGATCCGCTCCTTTCCCGGTCCTGGCATGCCAGCTCCTCGCACTCGTCGCAGTCCCGGACCCGGGTTCCCCGCCCGCCCGTGACCAAATCCGCAAGCCCGGCCGGCCGCGAGCCGGCAGGCCGGTTCGCCCCTTGTGCCGGACGCGGCCCACCTGCCGGGATCGACGGGGAGGAGGAGGCGGCCGCACAGCCTGCTCGCCGACGATACCGTGTCAGTGCCGGGGTACCCAGCCTGGCCCGGCCGGCCGCGCTCTCACGATCCTCTCATGCCAACCGTGAAGATCATGCTCGGGGGCGCCCGAGGCAAGGAGGTGTCCGCGCCGTGCGGGTCCTGGTCGTCGAGGACGAGGTGAAGATGATCCGGGCGATCCGCCGCGGGCTCGAGCACGAGGGCTACGCGGTCGACAGCGCCTCGGACGGTGACGAGGGGCTCTACCTGGCGACGGAGAACGCCTACGACGCGATCGTCCTGGACGTGATGCTGCCGGGCATCGACGGCTTCGAGGTCTGCCGCCGGCTGCGGGCGGAGCGGCGCTGGGCGCCGGTGCTGATGCTGACGGCTCTCGACGCGGTCGCCGACCGGATCGAGGGCCTCGACGTCGGCGCCGACGACTACCTGGTCAAGCCGTTCGCGTTCGGCGAGCTGCTGGCCCGGCTGCGCGCGCTGATCCGCCGCGGCGGCGTGGAACGCCCGGCGGTGTTGCGCGCCGGCGACGTGATCCTGGATCCGGCCGCCCACGCGGTGACCAGGTCGGGGCAGCGGGTCGAGCTGTCGGCGCGCGAGTTCGCGCTGCTGGAGTTCCTCATGCGTCACCCCGGCGAGGTGGTCAGCCGCACGGCCATCCTGGAGCACGTCTGGGACTACAGCTACGACGGCCTGTCCAACGTCGTCGACGTTTACGTGGGCTACCTGCGCCGCAAGCTGGAGCAGCCGTTCGGCCGGACGCTCATCCGCACGGTCCGGGGGGTCGGCTACGTGCTGGAGCCGGCGTGAGGCTGCCCGGGGCGGCGTGGCTCGCGCGCCTGCCGGTCCGCGTCCGCCTCACCGCCTGGTACGTGGCGCTGCTCGGGTTGACGCTCGCCGCGCTCAGCGGGTTCCTCCTCCTGCGGCTGCGGGCCGACCTCGCTGCCGGGCTGGACGGCTCGCTCGACGGAAGGTCGATGGAGCTCATGCTCGCCCTGCGGGACGCCGGAGACGGCGACTTCAGGGAGGGGAGCGGCGCCGCGCTCGCCGGCCTCCCCAGCAGGGAGTCGGCCGCCCAGCTCCTGTCGCCGGCCGGCAGGGTGCTCGCCCACGGGGCCGACGCCGTCGCCGCGCGGCCGATGCTCGGGCCGGACAGCCTGGCGGAGGTGCGGCCCGGTCACCGCGTCTGGGCCACCGTCCGGCTCGGTCCCGAGCACGAGCGCTTCCGCGTCCTCGCCGCGCCGCGCGACGGCGCGCGCGGCCGGGAGATCCTGGTCGTGGCGGCCTCGCTCGACGGGGTGGACGAGTCGGTGGACCGGCTGCAGCTCCTGCTCCTGATCGCGGTCCCCGGGGCGCTGGCGCTGGCGGGCACGGGGGGCTGGCTGCTTGCGGGCAGGGCGCTGTCCCCGGTCGCCCGCATGACCCGCCAGGCCGGCTCGATCGGCGCGGACCGCCTCGACGAGCGGGTCAGCGTGCCGGTGGCGCGCGACGAGCTCGCGCTGCTGGCCGAGACGCTCAACACGATGCTCCACCGGATCGAGCGCGCCGTCATGCTGCAACGCCGCTTCCTCGCCGACGCCTCCCACGAGCTCCGCACGCCGCTGGCCGTCATGCGCGCCGAGCTGGAGGTCGGCCTGCACGACGCCCGGTTGTCCGGCGACGGCGCCGAGGTGCTGGAGAGCACCGTCGAGGAGGTGGAGCGCATGGGCCGGGTCGTCGACGACCTGCTCACGCTCGCAAGGGCCGACGAGGGCCGGCTGGAGCTCCTGCCGCGGCGGATCGACCTGGGCGAGGTGGCCTCGGCGGTGGTCAGGAGGCTGCGGCCGATCGCCGAGGCCAAGGAGATCGCGCTCACGCTCGAGGGCGCCAGGGCCGAGGCGGTGGCCGACCGGCCGCGCATGGTGCAGGTGGTGACCAACCTGGTCGACAACGCGGTCGGCTACACCGAGCCGGGCGGCGCCGTCCACGTGCTGGTGTGGCAGGGGACCGGTGAGGTCGGGCTGTCGGTGCGGGACACGGGCCCGGGGATCGCGGCGGTGACGCTGCCGCTGGTGTTCGACCGCTTCTTCCGCGCCGACGCCGCCCGCACCCGCGCCCAGGGCGGCAGCGGCCTCGGCCTGGCCATCTGCAAGGAGCTGGTGGAGGCCCACGGCGGGCGCATCGGCGTGGAGAGCGAGCCGGGCGCGGGGAGCGTGTTCACGGTGACGCTGCCCGCGGCGCCGCGGTAGGGCCAGGGTCGACGACCCTGGCCGTGGCCAGCCGGCTTCGTGGTGGCGTCACCGCCGCGGACCGCCGCTGCCGCGGCCGACCGTGCGGCGGCCGAGGGCGGCCCTGAGGCGGGCCTGGTGGAGCGCTGCGGCGCGGTCCTCCGGCGCCGGCGGCGGATCGTGCGGCAGGTCGCGGCGGGCGAGGACATGGCCGAGGAGCAGGTCGGCCAGGGCCGGGTTGCGTGCCAGCACCGGGCCGTGCAGGTAGGTGCCCAGCAGCGAGCCCGGCCGTGCGCCCTCGGGGCACTGTTGCATTGAGGGTGTCCGTGATGCCCTTTGCGTGACTGCCCTATCGCAGCAGCTATGTGGCGATTTCGCACGGGACGGCGGACACCAACCCGCAGGCGGCGACAAGGGCGGCGCAGCGGTTCGCCGCCGGGCCCGAGACGTGGACACGAAGGCGGGCAGGGCTCGAGCGGGAAGGATCGCTGGTCGGTAGCCGCTCGGCTACCACGGTCGAACACGGACCCGGCCGCCCACGTCGAGCCCGGTTGAGCTCGAAGCCCCCCTGGTGCGCTATGCCCTGCGCCACAGCAGCAAGCCGATCGCGAATACCCAGATGACGAACAGGCTCGCCACCACCGTCCAGACGTAGGCGTCCAAGAACTCTGTGGCGACACCGAACATGGCCAGCAGCGCGTTGAGGACCACGCTCGACCCGATCAGGATTCCCGCCCAGCCCAGCCAGGCGGCGTAGGTCTTGCCGAGCAGGATGGCCACACCGAAGAAGATCGGCGCCAGCCCGAAGAGGGTGAGCTCGAACGCGTACAGCAGGCTGAAGATCGTGTGGTACAGGATGCTGCCAGCCAGAAGGGCGTCCGGGGACGGGGGCGAACCGGCGTTCCAGACCTCGTCCAACTTGGCCACGGCCAGCCCGTCGATCGCCGCCGTCACTATGATCAGCGTCAGGCCGACCAGCGCGTTCGCCAAGCCCAGTTGGCCCACCCCATGCCCAGGACGGCCGACCAACGACCTGGACAGGCCGACGAAGCCGCCGATGAGCAGGATCGCGCCCAGGAGGATGAGGGCGTGTGAGGGAAACCACACAGCGCTCTGTGTGGCGTTGTCGAGCCAGGCGGCCGGGTTGCCGTAGTAGTCGGTCGATCGCGGGTGCAGCGCATTGCCCACGAACTCCATCAGCGCTCCGCCGATCGCCATGGCCCCGCCCAGCGTGGAGAGAAGCCGATCGTCGGTTCCCGTGCTGTCCATGCCGCTCCTCCTTGGCCCGATCACGCCCCGCCGGCGACGGTCGTGCGCCCATGGAGCACCAGGGCCCAGGTGAGGCAGGCGAACGCGGCTGTTGACGTCAGCGCGCGGACGATGTTCCAGCGGACCCAGCTCGCCTCGAAGGTTGCGCGCACCGCCGCGAGGTCGGCGATGCGGTCGGGTGCTCCGGCCGCCTGGATCTGGTTGTTGAGCGGGATGTTGACGGCGAACGTGATCGCCAGCGCCACCCCGTACAGGACGAGCGCCGCCACGATCCAGGGCAGGACCGGTCGCCCGTCGCCACCGACGTGGAGCACCGCCGCCAGGGCGGTGAACACCAACGCGCCGAGGAAGCCGAGGAGGAACCAGGGGTTGACGATCGCCTTGTCAATCGCCTGGAAGCCGCCGACGAAGGTCTGGTCGTCGCTGCGGCCGAGACCAGGCATGATGGCGTGGCTGAAGACGTAGAAGAGGCCCGCCATGAGCCCCATCGTGATCGTGGCCGCGACCAGCGCGGCACCTCGAAAGTCCGACATCGCATCCTCCTGTGAGGAGCCGAAGCTACCCACGGTCCGCGAGCCGTATGATCGGGAGCCTTACCCAATCGGGCTACCCAACCTCGATCGAGGCTCGCTTCAGGTGGTGCACTGCTCGTGGGGATACACCGACTCGTGGGTCGCGAGGCCGAGCTCGGCGTTGTCGAGGGTCTGGTCCGTGCGCTGCGAAATGGTCAGGGCGGGGCGCTCTACCTCGCCGGTGAGCCGGGCATCGGGAAGACGGCGCTGATCGGCGAGGGTCTGGAGCGCGGCCGTCAGCACGGCTGTCTGACGTTGTCCGGCCGAGCCGCCGAGTTCGAGCTCGAGCTGCCGTTCGCGGTGTTCACGGACGCGCTGGAGCATCACCTGCGCTCGTCACGATGGGCCGACGTGGAGTCGCCCAAGGACGAAGAGCGGGCGCTGCTGGCCATCGTCTTCCCTTGGCTGGCCTCGCGCACGGTCGGGGGGGATGCGGCGGCCCAGCCGGACGAGCGCCACCGCCTGCTCCGTGCGATGCGAGCGATGCTCGAGTCGCTTGCGAGCAGGCAGCCGCTGGTCCTGGGCCTGGACGACCTCCATTGGGCCGATGCGGCCTCCGTGGACCTGCTCTGCCACCTCCTGCACGCCGGTTTCGAGAAGCCGGTGCTCCTGCTCCTGGCCTCGCGGCCGGCTCAGAGCCAGTCGCGACTGCTGACCGCCCTCGAAGGGGCTGAACGACACGGGACCGGCCGACGCATCGAGCTCGCTCCGCTCTCCGCTGCCGAGGCGGAGGAGTTCATCGGTGCCGACACGGACGCGGGCCTGCGCCGGGCGCTGTACCGGGAGAGCGGGGGCAATCCGTTCTACCTCGAGCAGCTTGCCGCCGCGGCTCGGCACGGCGCCCCCCTCGAGCGGTGGGAGGGAGCGAAGGCCGAGGTGGGGGTACCGGCGACCGTCCGCGCCGCGATCCACGACGAGTTCCGGGCGCTCTCCGCGCCGGCAAGGACGCTGTTGCAGGGCGCTGCGGTGCTGGGCGAGCCGTTCGAACCCGAGCTCGCGGCGGATACCGCCGGGATCGAGGCAGGTGAAGCGCTCGAGGCGCTGGATTCACTGCTCGACAGCGATCTGATCCGCGCGGCCGACGTTCCGCGGCGCTTCCGATTCCGCCACCCGATAGTGCGGGGCGCGGTCTACGAAGCGGCGGGGGGAGGCTGGAGGCTCGCCGCGCACGGCCGGGCGGCCGCCGCGCTGGCGGCACGCGGAGCTCCGGCGCCGGCCCGTGCGCATCACGTCGAGCGGTCGGCGCGCATCGGCGACGAGGAGGCCATCGGCGTGCTGGTCCAGGCGGGCCAGGAAGCTGCCTCGCACGCACCCGCGAGCGCTGCCCGCTGGCTGGATGCGGCGCTGCGGTTGCTTCCCGAACGCAGCGACACCCTCGAGCGGCGGGCGGAGCTTCTGGGCCAGCGCGCCGCCGCGCTCGGGATGGCGGGCCATCTCGAGGAGAGCAGGGAGGCGCTGCGGGAGTTCCTGCTCCTTGAGCCGCAGCGTCCGAACCCGCTGCGGCTCAAGACGACGGTGCTGGCCGCGATCCTGGACGAGGTCCTCGGCCGCCGCGAATCGGCGCGAAGGCTGCTGGTGGACGAGCTGGCGACGCTACCGGACCAGGATTCGGCCGAGGCGGCCGAGCTGCAACGCGAGATTGCGTTCACCTGCTTCCTGGATGCGGACTGGCGGGCGACGGATGCGTGGGCACGGCGATCGCTTGCGGCGGAGTGCCATGGCATGGTCCGGGTCGGATCCCTCAGCGCACTGGCGCTGGCCGCATGCGGCCTCGGTGACACCGAGCAGGCGAGGCGAACGGTCTCCGAGGCGGCGGCCCTGTTCGACGCCATCACCGATGAGGCCGTGGCTGCTCACCACCCCGGCGTCACGACGTGGCTCGGCCGCGCAGAGGTATGCACGGAGCAATTCGGCAACGCCGTTCGCCACCAGGCGCGGGCCCTGGCCATCTCGCGCTCCCGCGGGCAGCGGCACCTGACCGTCGCGATGCTGGCCACCCAGGGCCAGGCGCTGGCGCTGAGCGGGCGGGTCAGCGAGCTTGTCGAGGCCGCCGAGGCGGCTGTCGAAGCCGCGCTGCTGTCCGCCAGCGACACGTTGCTCGGCTGGGCCATGGCGCTGCGTTGCCAGGCCAACATCGAGACGGGCGACCTTCACGCCGCGGTGCGCTACGGCGAGCGTGGGGCGCGGGCTGGTTCCCGCAGAGCCAGCCCGCTTGCTGGAACCGCGCCCTTGCAGCTCGCGTCCGCGCTACTGGAGATCGGGGAGCCCGGGCGTTGCCGCGACCTGCTGGTAGCTCCGGACGGCCAACCAGACCTCCCACCGTTTCCCCTCTATGAGGGGCTCTGCAATGAGCTCCTCGTGCGCGCCGAGCTGATGCTGGGGCATCCGGATCGGGCGGACGAGCTGGCGTGCCGCGCGGAGGAATCGGCCCGCAGGCTCCGGCTGCAGATCCCGCTCACCCATGCTCACCGAGCCCGTGCCATGGTGCTCTTGGAACGAGGCAAGCCGCGAGAAGCGGCAGCCCAAGCGCTTGCGTCCTCCGAGGCCGCCGACCAGGTGGGCGCGCCGATCGAGGCAGGGCGGAGCCGGACGCTCGCAGGGAAAGCCCTCGCCGCAGCCGGCGAGCGGAACGCCGCCACCGCTGCACTCGAGCGCGCCTACGAGCAGCTTTCGGGCTGCGGGGCGGTGCGCCGTCTCGACGAGGCGGCCCGTGAACTGCGCAAGCTCGGTCGCGCCGTGCCCCGCGCAGGCCGCGGGCGGCTGACCGACTCGACTGGCCTGGGGTTGACCGCGCGCGAGCGCGAGGTGCTGGAACACGTCGCCGCAGGGAAGACGAACCGTGAGGTCGCCGACGAACTCTTCCTGAGCGTGCGAACAGTGGACAGGCACCTGTCCCGGATCTTCGACAAGCTCAAGGTGAGCTCACGCGCCGCCGCCGCAAGCCAGTACGAGCGCAGCCGCGCGGATGGAGCAGCGCAGCGGGGTCTCAGGCAACCCTGACCGCCGTAGGGCATCCACGCGGCCCGGCGGCCCCTGAGCTGGTCCTATGGCTCCCGAGCAGGAACCGGGCGTCCGCCGAATGCCGCCCGGTGAACCGCCTGACCAGGGCCGACTTGCCGATGCCGGCCTTGCCCGCCACCAAGACGACGCGGCCCCCCGCCGCCGTGGCGGCCAGTGCACCGCCCAGCTCGTCCAGCAGCGAAGCGCGCTCCAGCAGGTCCATCGCGACGCGACGTTATCCCGAGCGGCCTCCACCAAGGGAGAGCGCGATGTCCCTGCTGAGAAGACGGTCCCTATTGAGGGTGTCCGTGAAGTTCGGTGTGCCCGGACGTTGACGAGGACCAGACCATAGGCGGGTTCTCGAAGCCTGCCCGGAGGTCTGGTCCCCGTGTCGTCATACTGCCCACGCTCGTCGCTGCCCGCCACCGTGCTGGCCTGGCTGGCCGCCCGCCTGACCCACCTCCTCCCGCCCCGCCCCGCCGGCACCGGTGGCACCCCGCCGCTGCCGTTGGAGGCCCGCCTGGACGCCGTCGCCGCGGTGCTGCTGGACGGGCTGTCGTACCGGCGTGCCGGCCGCGCGGTCGGCATTCCAAGACCGAGGTCGGCGACAGCCTCGACCTGCTGCTGGGCCCCCTGGCCGCGCTGGGCTACTGCCAGCCCGATGGCAGCTTCATCACCACCCTGGCCGACTTGCGCTGCTGGCTTGCGGAGATGGCCGCCAGCGGCGAGACGGTGCTGGTGGACGGGCTGGCCACCCGGGTGCAGCGTCCTTGCGGCCGGGGCAACCAGAAGGTGCTCTACGACGCCAAGCGGCACACCCACACCGCCCAGGGCGTGGCCGTGGCGACCGTCCACGGCGACCTGTTGTGGCTGGATGGGGGCTGGCCGGGCAGCTGCCACGAGCAGGAGCTCATCACGTTGGCGGGGCTGGACGGCGCGCTGGACCAGGTCGCGGTCGCAAGCGTGGTGGACCGCGGCTTCCGCGGCATGGCCAAGCCACGCCAGCACTGGCACGCGCCGGTCGGGGATCGGCGCACCAAAGACCGGCTCACCGACCAGCAGCGGGCCTACAACCGGCTCCAGGCCGGGCTGCGGGCGCTGGTGGAGCAGGCGATCGGGCATCTGGGCAACGCCTGGGCGCTGCGTCGCTGGCGCGGGCTTTTGTACCGGACCCGGGACGTCTTCCGCGCCGCCGGCGCGCTGGTGTGCCTTGGCCGCTGGCTCCACCGAGTCCCCACATGACACCAGCATCACGGACACCCTCATCGAGGCCGAGAGTGTCGTCGAACCTCAGCGGAGTGGAGGTCCTTCCCTGTATCGAGTCGCTGAGAACGGCTTGACGAGACGAACAGGAGCACGATCGCGGCCATTTGAGTGCGCAAGTGGAGGGCATCAGGTCGGTTGATAGCTCAATGCAACGGTGCCGGATTCAGCCGTCGTTGACAGGTGGACTGATCCATGAAGACGAGTGGCGGCACGACGAGCTGACTTCTGGTACCCCACGGGGATCCAGTCGCACGGGATCGTCGGCGGTTGACCGACATGGAAGCCTTGCGGTTGTGTAGCCATCTGAAATGCAACCCAGGAGCGCCGCCGTGACCGACAGCTCGTCCACATCCAGCCAGGTACCGCCCGAGCTCGAAACCAATCTGCCGCAGTCGGCCCGAGTCTGGAACTACTGGCTGGGCGGCAAGGACAACTTCCCCGCTGACCGCGCGGCCGGTGACCAGTTTCGTGAGATCTTCCCCGAGATCGTCGACGCCGCCCGCGCCGCCCGGGGATTTCTCGCCCGTGCCGTCCGCTACCTGGCCGGTGAGGCGGGCATCCGCCAGTTCCTGGACGTCGGCACCGGCATCCCGACCGCCGACAACACCCATGAGGTCGCCCAGCGGGTGGCGCCGGAGAGCCGCATCGTCTACGTCGACAACGACTCCATCGTGCTGGCGCACGCCCGCGCGCTGCTGACCAGCACCCCACAAGGCGCCACCGCCTATCTCGACGCCGACCTGCACGAACCCGACAAGATCTTGCAGGCTGCGGGGCAGACCTTGGACTTCAACAAGCCGGCCGCGCTGATGCTGCTGGGGATCCTGGGGCACGTCGGTGACTACGACGAGGCGCGGTCGATCGTGAAGCAGCTGCTTGACGCCCTGCCGTCGGGCAGCTACCTGGCGCTCAACGACGGCACCGCCATCGTCAACAAGGAGCGGGTGGAGGAGGCGCAGCGCCTCTACAACCAGAGCGGCGCGGTCCCGTACCATCCCCGCAGCCCCCAGCAGATCGCCGGCTTCTTCGAAGGGTTGGAGCTCCTTGAGCCCGGCGTGGTGTCGTGCTCACGGTGGCGGCCCGAGCCCGCCGGCCCCGATGGTGGCCTGCCCGCCGAGGTGGACATGTTCGGTGGCGTGGGGCGAAAGCCGTAGCTGACCAGCCACCAACCAGGCCAGTCCGCGTGCCAGGTGCACCAGGTCCGCCGCCAACAGCAGCCGTAGCGCCCGGCCTGGCGGCCAGCCGCGACCGCCGCGTATCCCGCGCGTGAGAGTTCGCTGAGAGTTAGTTCGGTGCCGGCTGTCTCACACGGTTCTCACCGCGGGTGGGCTTTTCTCGGCCTGTCAAGGCAGCGCCTCGACGCGCCACGCGCAGACGGGAAGGGCATCATGCGATGGCTTCGTGCAGGTCTGATCGTCGTCTTCGGCGTCGTCGCCCTGGCCGCATCCGCGATGCCGGCCGCGCTCCATGGACCACCAGCCCGCACCGCCGTGGCCGCTGGGGCGGCACCGCCGCGGGCCGCTGGCGCCACCCGGGTGGTGCTGGTCGTCGAGGAGAACCACGAGTTCGGCCAGGTCATCGGATCCCGTTCGGCGCCGTTCCTGAACCGGCTGGCCGCGCAGGGGACGCTGCTGACCCGCTACTACGCCACCACCCACCCGTCGCTGCCCAACTACGTCGCCCTGGTGGGCGGCGACACCCTCGGGATCCACCGAAACTGCCGCACCTGCCATGTGGGGGCGACCAACCTGGTCGACCAGCTCGAGGCCGCGCGCGGATGAGGAAGGCTCCCATGGAGCGACGCGGGTTCCTTGCCGGGGCGACGCTGAGCCTGGCGGCGGTGGCCCTGGGCGGTGCGTCGGTCCGGGTCGAGCGCGGCGGGCGGGTCGAGCGCGGCGGGCGGGTCGAGCGCGGCGGGCGGGCCGTGCGGGAGCGGACCGGCGCGGCGGTCGCCGACGGCCCGAGCGGCGCGCTTGGACGCCGGAGCTCGTCTGGTCGGTGCCGACCTCCGAGCCCATGGTGGCGCTGACGTTCGACGACGGGCCCGACCCGGAGCTCACGCCACGGATCCTCGCCATGCTCGACCGCTACGGCGTGCGGGCGACCTTCAACGTGATGGGCTACAACGCGATGCGGCACAGCGACCTGCTCCGGGCGGTCGTGGCTGGCGGCCACGAGCTCGGCAACCACACCTGGACCCACCAGGACCTGGCGTTCCAGTCGACCACCTCCATCCGGCGGCAGCTGGACTGCGGGCGGGCGGCGATCCAACGGGCGGCGGGCGTGCGACCGCGCTTCTTCCGGCCGCCCCGCGGCGAGCTCACCGGCGCGGCCATCCGGGCCGCCGCCGAGCTCGACCACGACATCCTGCTGTGGTCGGTGACGCGCGGCCCCGCCGGGGTGGGGACACCAAGGGCGGTCGCCGCCGGCGCTGTTGCATTCGCCGTGATCGGGTCCGAGCAGCGAGACTCCCCAGATGAGATCCCTCCCCTTGGCCCTGTTCCGGTCCCGCAGTCCGCCTTCGCCGGCTTTCGCTTCCCGCCCACCGTCATCGTGGTCGCGGTCCGCTGGTACTTGCGCTTCGGCCTGTCCTATCGGGACGTCGAAGAGCTGCTGGCCGAGCGCGGCGTCGAGGTCGATCACGTCACCGTCTACCGCTGGGTGCAGCGATTCACGCCGCTGCTGGCCGACGCGACCCGCCCCTGCCGGCATGCTGTGGGAGATCGCTGGTGGGTTGACGAGACCTACGTGAAGGTTGCCGGACGCTGGCGCTATGTGTATCGGGCCATTGACCACGCCGGCCAGATCATCGACGTGTTCGTCTCTCCACGGCGGGACGCCAAGGCTGCTCACCGGTTCTTCGAGCGGGCGATCGGCGCGGCCAAGGTGGCGCCCGTGGAGGTCACCACCGACAAGGCGCCGGTGTATCCGGCCGTGCTGGAGGAGCTGCTGCCTGCGGCCTGGCACCGCACCGAGCAGTACGGCAACAACCGAGTGGAGTGCGACCACGGCAGGCTGAAAGCGCGGCTGCGGCCAACGCGCGGCCTCAAGCAGGACCGCAACGCCGCCGTGATGATTGCCGGACACGCCTTCGTTCAGAACGTTCGACGCGGCCATACGAACTGGCCGCTGAGGAATCGGCGACCCGGCGGCTGGCCATCGCGTTCGACGAGTTGTCCTTGGTCATCTGACGCAGCGCGGACCACGCAGGCCTCAGCCTGCGCCTGGGCCGGCGCAATGCGACAGCGCCCCTCGACATGACAACGCACTTCTAGGGTCCCCTCGCGGAAACATCGGATGCTGCCACCCCTCGGATCTAGGCGCATCGTCCGATGCCCAGGCCGCTCCGGGGCCGTAACGTGCCGGCGAACCCACCTCCCGAAGTGGGCAGCCAGCCAGGGCTAGCTCACACACCTACCGGAGGACACGACGACCATCGTGACCCAGACCCTGCCTCCCGAGGCGGCGCGTAAGGTCGACAGCTGGAACATCGACCCGGTCCACTCCGCTGTGCAGTTCGTCGTCCGGCACGCGTTCACAAGGCTGCGCGGGCGGTTCGGCGACGTCTGGGGCGTCCTGTCGATCGCCGATCCACCCGAGCGCTCAACCGGCCACGTCGAGATCGCAGCCGGCAGCATCGACACTGGCGAGGAGTTCCTGCAGGCCGAACGCTTCCCATCCCTGGTGTTCCGCTGCTCGGTCCGATCCGAGGCTGCACACCCGCCTCGATCACACCGCCGGGGTCGAGCTGGGCCGCGAGGTGCCCGCCACGTGCGCAGCAACGACCTCCAGGCTCGCTGACTACACGATCAGCGCCGCGCCACACCGCGACACGACGGCATGAGAGGAGCCCACATGACTGGCAGCAGGCGGCGGATGCTCATCGATCGGCGCCGCCGGCGGGCGGACGCGCCCCATTCGCAGGCAACTGGCCGCCCTCGACAGCGGCAAGGAGCTCGCCGAGGCAGTGTTCGGACCCCGAACGTTCCGTATCGCTGTCGGTGCCGCACGAGAGCGACCGGCGCTGCTCGACGAGACGGCGAGCTGAGATTCTCCGCCGTCCGGGTCGCCCGACCCGCAGGTGCGGGCTGAGACGTGGGAGGATCGATGAGCGAATCGCCGGCGCCGGGCTGGCCAGCCAGCCTGGAGGGGCTCTGGTCATGGCAGGCGCGTGGCGCCTGCCGCGCCACGGGGGTCGGGTTGTTCTTCTCGCCCGACGGCGAGCGCGAGCCAGCCAGGCAGGCGGGCGAGCAGGTGGCCAAAGCGATCTGTGCCCGCTGCCCCGTCGTCGACGTCTGCGCGGCGTACGCGGTGGCGGCACGGGAGCGCTACGGCGTGTGGGGTGGCCTATCCGAGGCGGACCGGCGGAGGATCTGGCAGCACAGCGACCAGGCCGACCGGCAGCCGCGGCACTGGCGTGCGCTCGCCGCCCGGGTCACGACCAACGCCTCCGAGCTGGCAGGTGGATCCGCTGCCGGGTGAGCCTGCTCCCCGCCCGCCGACCGGCTCGGGGAAGGACGGCCAGACGGCCGCCGATCGGTTCCAGTCCAAGCAGGCGAAGCGCATACTTTTCGCCATGGCCGGAACCGTCGCGACCTCGCGTTTCGTCGGCCGCGTAGCTGAGCTGGGCCGTCTGGAGGCGGCGTTCGCGCACGCCGGCGGCGGCGAGCCGCTGACCATGTGCGTCGGCGGTGAGGCCGGCGTCGGCAAGACCCGCCTGGTCACCCGGTTCGCCGGTCAGGTCCGCGCCGCCGGCGGGCAGGTGCTGCTCGGCGGCTGCATCGAGCTAGGCGAGACGGCGCTGCCGTATGCACCCGTGGCCCAGGCGCTTCGCGGTCTGGGTCGGGGGCCGGAGCCGGCGGCGCTGGAGAAGCTGGTCGGGCCCGGACGGCCGCTGCTGGCCCGCCTGCTGCCCGAGCTCGGGCAGGGCGAGGAGTCGACGTCAGCCGGCCTCGCCGTCGGCTCCTCGGCGCAGGCCCGGCTGTTCGAGGCGGTCCTCGCCCTGCTGGAGCGCCTCGCCGACCAGTCCCCGACCGTGCTGGTGGTGGAGGACCTGCACTGGGCCGATCGCTCGACCCTGGACCTGCTCGCCTTCCTGGTCCGCAACCTGCAGGCAGGGCTGCTCCTCGTCCTGACCTACCGCAGCGACGAGCTGCACCGCCGCCATCCCCTGCGGCCGTTCCTGGCCGAACTGGACCGCAGCGGACGGGCCGAGCGGCTCGAGGTGGGCCGCTTCGACCGTGTCGACCTCGCCGACCTGCTGGCCGGCATCCTCGGGAGGAGGCCAGACGACGACCTGGTCGAGCGGGTCTACCGCCGCTCGGAGGGCAACGCCTTCTTCGCCGAGGAGCTGCTCGCCGCCACCCAGCAGGGTGACAGCAACGGGCGCGGCCTGCCCCCGAGCCTCCAGAACGTCCTGCTGAGCCGCGTCCAGGTCCTTCCCGACGAGGCGCAGGCGACCCTGCGGATCGTTGCGGCGGCCAGTGGCCGGGTCGAGCACGACCTGCTCGCCGCGGTCAGCGAGCTGCCCGAGGCGGACCTGCTCGCCGCGCTGCGCGCCGCCGTCGCCCACCAGGTGCTCGTTCCCGACCCCGCCACGGAGACCTATGCCTTGCGGCACGCGCTGACCCAGGAGGCGCTGTACGCCGAGCTGCTGCCCGGGGAGCGCGCCCGGCTGCATGCCGCCTTCGCCCGCGTGCTCGCCGAGCGGCCCGACCTCGCCGAGCCCAACCGGGCCGCCGCGCCGGCTCGACTCGCCTACCACTGGGTCAGGGCCCACGACCCAGCCCGTGCGCTGCCCGCCGCCGTGGAGGCGGGATTGCAGTCCGAGGCGGCCTACGGGTTCGCCGACGCCCAGCGTCACTTCGAGACGGCGCTCGAGCTGTGGGATCAGGTGGCCGACGCCGAACAGCGGGTCGGCCTGGATCGTACGGCGGTGTTGCAGCACGCGGCGGAGTCGGCCTACCTGGCCGGTGACCCGAACCGGGCCATCACGCTGACCCGGGCGGCGCTCGCCGGCGTGGATGCGGCCAGGGATCCGGTGCGGGCCGGGCTGCTGCACGTGCGGCTCGGCGGCTACCTGCGGGCGACCGGCGGCGAGGGTGCGTTCGCCGAGTACGAGGCGGCCGTGCGCCTGGTGCCTGCGAGCCCACCGCTGGCCGAGCGTGCCCAGGTCCTGGCGGCCTTCGGCGAGGCGCTGAGCGGGCAGGGCCGCTACCGCGAGTCGCGCGAGCTGTGCGAGGAGGCGATCGCGATCGCCGGCCAGGTCGGCACCCTGGCCGAGGAGGGGGATGCGCGCAGGGCCCTGGGGGTGGACCTCGCCCTGCTCGGTGACCTGGAGGCGGGCGTCGGGCAGCTGCGTGAGGCCCGCCGTATTGCCGAGGCGGTCGGCAAGGTGGACGAGGTCGCGCGCGCCTTCGCCACCCTGTCGGGGCTGCTGGAGACGTTCGGGAAGCTGGAGGCGGCGACCGCGGTCGCCTTGGAGGGCGCCGAGCTGGCGGCCAGCCAGGGGCTCGGGCGGTGGCACAGCCCGTTCCTGACCGCGACCGCCGCGCGGGCGCTGTTCGCGCTGGGTCGCTGGGACGAGGCCGAGGCGCTGCTGGGTCGCGCGGCCGACCGCGTGGCCCCCGAGCTGGCCGCCACATGGGTCTACATCCACACCGCCCGCAGCCAGCTCGACCTTGCCCATGGTCGTGCCAGCTCGGCCGCCCAGCACCTGGCGGTGGCCCGCGAGGCCTACGCGCAGACCGTCACCCAGCCCTGGTTCGCCACGCCGTTGTTCGTCGCCACGGCGGAGCTGGCCATGCTGGAGGGCCGCCTGGACGACGCCGACGCCGCCGTGGCCGAGGGGCTGCGGGTCGCCGGCGCGGACCTCATCTTCGCCGCGCCGCTGTACGTCCTGGGGCTGCGCGCCGCCGCCGATCGCGCCGAGCTGGCACGCGCCCGCCGCGCCGACGACCAGGTCCTCGAGGCCCGCCGGGTCGGGGACGCACTGGCCGGCGAGCTCCGCGCCCGGCTGTCGCCCGAGGCAGCCGACGGCAGGGTGCCCACGCCCCGCACCGAGGCGCAGGTGGCGCTGTGCGAGGCCGAGCTCGGTCGGGTCGGCGGGCACAGCGACCCCGACCGGTGGGCGGCGGCCGCCAAGGCCTGGGAGCGGCTCAGCGAGCCCTACCCGACCGCCTACGCCCGCTGGCGCGAGGCCGAGGCGCTGCTGCTCGGCGGCCTCGCCCGCGAGCGGGTCGAGCCGCCGCTGCGCGCCGCGCACGCGACGGCGAGCGCGCTTGACGCGGCCCCGCTGCGCGCCGAGATCGAGGCTCTGGCCCGCCGCGGCCGCCTGGACCTCGGGACCGCCGCACAGGGCAGCCCTCCGCCCGGACCCCAGCCGCCATCACCGTTTGACCGGCTCGGTCTCACGGCCCGCGAGCAGGAGGTGCTCGCGCTGGTCGCGATGGGGCAGACCAACGCCCAGATCGCCGAGACGCTGTTCATCAGCCCCAAGACGGCCACGGTGCACGTCTCCAACATCCTCGGCAAGCTCGGCGTCCGCAACCGAGTCGAGGCCGCCACCATCGCCCACCGGCTCGGCATCGTGAAGCCGGAGCCCTGACCGCGGAGCCTGGCCTGCGACCAGGTCACGGCAGGGGCAGGCGGAAGCCGTCGAAGTACCACAGCGCGCTCGAGTACCACATGACCGCGATCAGGGTGACGAGCAGGCCGCCCGCCACCGGCAGCGCCCAGCCCGGCAGCCGACGGCTCCGCACGATCAGCACCTTGGCCGCGAACGCGCCGTAGAAGAAACAGCTGGCCACGGAATGCAGCGCCACCCGCGGGTCGCCCACCTGCACGCCGTAGGCGAACATGCAGTGCACGGCGACGGGCAGCGAGAGCAGGAACAAGCTGGCGCCGCCGACGCGATGCAGCACCGGCACCGGCGGCGGCGCCGCTCCGGCGCCGGGGAGCCGCCGGTACATCCACAGCGCCAAGGTGAGCTGGACCAAGGCCAGTCCCAGCATCCCGGTCGCGAGCTGCGCCTTGAGGCGGTTGACGGCGATGCCGTGCTGGCCGAACAGGCCCATCGTGTAGCTTGGGGTGTGCGTCTGGCCGAAGATGTACAGCGCCACGGCCACGACCAACGCCAGCCCGCCGGCCGCCGCCAGGCGGCCGGCGGGCTGCGGCACGGCGCGGGCCGGCGTCATCCCATCAAGCCCCCTCGTTGACGGTCACGGCCACTCCCGGAGCCACCGGGCCGGCGCACGGCCGACCCGGGGTACCGGCGGGGTGGCCGCCAGCTCATGAGCGTTATCAGAATGGGTTTTCAGAGATACGGAACTTTGCAGCAGACCCTATCCGATCGTTGTGGGTTGCGGTTTGCGCCTTGGGCCGGCCCTTCCGGCCACCGGCGTTGCATCAGCCATCCGTGCGCTTCCAGAAGTAGTAGTCGGCGGTGTAGGGGACCTCGGCCACGGTCCCTGCCGTGGTCGCGTTGCAGTCCGCGGCGGGGGGGGCCAGGCCGCCGGTGGTCGCGATCCGCTGGACGAAGGTCGTGGCCACCAGCCGGTCGCCGTCAGGACCGGCGGTTGTCGATGCGGACAGCAGCACCCATGGGATGGCGGTGGAATCGACGGTGACGAAGTCCACCAGCTGGCCCACGACCCTGCTGCCGTCCATGGCCTGCCAGGTTGGCCCGCCGAAGTGGGTGATGATGAGCTTGCCGTTGTCGTCGTACAGGTTCGCCCGGGGCGCGACGAACCCCCAGGCGAAGCCGCTCGGGGTGGCGTTGCACGAGTAGATCTGGACGCCGACCGCGTGACCGACCAGGAAGACCTTGTTGCCGGCACCAACCTGGATCTTGCTCGGGACCACCGGCGGCGGCGGTCCGGCCTGGGCCACCTGCGTCAGCGACATCATCGCCGCGGCAGCGACGATCCCCACCAGCAGCAGGCGGTTGAAACGAATGAAATACCTCATCGTATTTACCTCCGAATGGTTGGTTCGAGCCCGAGCGTTCCGCCGGTGTGCCCGTGGCGCTCGAGCACTACCGGCAGCCGGGGCCTGGCCCGAGGGCGTCCTCGGGCCGTTGCCTGTCCTGTTCGCCCGATAGGTTTGGTTATGGTCCGGCGCCGATCGTTCCCGCCCCGCGCCATGGCCCTTCAGCGGGAAGGCACGACGGCTGGTCAGATGTTCTGACTGCTCGGTCGCTTCTCTGAACTCCTCCTTCCCGGCCGCCGTCAGGAGCTGAAGTTCGCGATCGCCGAGGCACAGCCGACACCCTGAATCCAGACGTTCTGGATCCCGGCGACGTCGGGTGCGATGTCGTCGGCGGAGACGATCATCAGCGCGGTGAAGGACTCGTCGTTACCGTCACCGGCGCGGTAGAAGTCCGCGAGGAGCACCACCGTGTTCTCATCGGTGCTTGCGGTCTTCAGGGGCTCCGCCGCTGCCCCGGTGCACTTGAAGGTCGTGCTTGCCCGCAGTTCGACGGTGTCCCAGCGGACGCCTTGGCCGGTGAGACAGCCGGCCAGCGGGCCCTGGCCGACGTCGCTGGTGCATCGAAAGCCGCCAGCCGACTTGGCGAAGCCCGTCGCGGGGTTGTAGGAGCCGCCGCCCGTGAGCGTGGCGGCACCGGTTGGGAAGCCGCTGATGTCGGTCGCGTTGAAGCCGAAGCCGATGTTGTCGGGCGCCGCGGACGCGGGTGCCGCAAGCAGGAGCATGGCCGCTGCCAGCACCGCCGGCACTAGCGCAATGACCTTCATCTTCATCTTCCAACCCTTCCTTCCTGTGGCAGGGAATCGGGGGCTCATAGCCGGAGACGCAGCACCTGCCGCGCTCGCGAAGTCAGCTTCTGAACATCAATAGGCGGTTGAAACGGATCAAATACTTCTTTGATTTAGGTCCATTAGTCGGCGTTGATCTTGTCGCCGCTGGGGGCGACGACGTACCACTTGGCACCGAACTGGTCCAACCCCTGCCCGGCGGCGTCGCCTGGCCGGCTGTCGCCGGCGTAGTAGTAGAGCGGGTGATCGTCGTAGGTCACCTGGGCAGCGCCGTCGCCGCGGACGCTCGTCCCGAGCAGGGCGCCGGTCACGCCGGTCCCAGCCTGCGGGGTGTCGTTGCTGACGTACGGCGGCCAGGCGCCGGCGCACGCGCCACTGCAGTTGGACTTGCCCGCCTTGTCCGCCTCGAACAGGTAGAGCGTGCGCCCCTGACCGTCGACCAAGGTCTGTCCCAGCTTGGAGCCGCGGAGGTCGACGATCGCAGCCGACGCGGAGCCGCTCGATGTGGTCGAGGCCGCGCCATACGAGCCGGCACCGGAGGACGAGGAGCCGCCACCCGTGCAGGCGGCGGCAACAAGGGCGAGTGCCGTCAGCCCAACGACGAACCACCCCAAGCGCAGCAGGTGTGGCGCGCAAAGCGGCCGGTGCCGACCTCGTTGCCATTGGCTGCGGGCGCTGGCGCTCGGCTTGTCGTGCGCCACGGCGGTCTTCCTGGTTGCGTGCATGTCGCGCCCCCTGGAACGTGCGCTCGGACCCTCTGGGCCCAGGGCGGTCCGAGCGGCGGCTGACATAGCGGCCCGAGCGGCCGCTCCGATGCAAGCACCCTAGGGCGCGGCGGCGACCTCGGGATCGGACGATGCGCTAATCTCGCGTCGCCGCGACCCCCCAGATCTTGCTGGCGACCCTCCTAGTAGGGCTCTTCAGGGGGACTGTTGCGTTCGCCGTGCCCGCGTCTGAGCGGCGAGACTCAAGCGATGAGAACACGTCGCCCTCGCCTTGCCCTGGCTACGCGCTCCGCCTTCGCCGGCTTCCGCTTCCCGCCGGACGTCATCGTGCTAGCGGTGCGCTGGTACCTGCGCTTCTCGCTGTCCTACCGTGACGTCGAAGAGCTGCTCGCCGAACGCGGCATCGACGTTGACCACGTCACCATCTACCGCTGGGTCCAGCGGTTCACGCCCCTGCTGGCCGAGGCGGCCCGGCCCTGCCGGCACGCGGTTGGGGATCGTTGGTGGGTCGACGAGACCTACGTGAAGGTTGCCGGCCGATGGCGGTACGTGTACCGAGCGATCGATCAGGTCGGCCAGGTCATCGACGTATACGTCTCCGCGTGGCGCGACATGAAGGCGGCCCGCCGGTTCTTCGAGGGTGCCGTTGGCACCATGAAGGTCGCGCCTGTCGAGGTAGTCACCGACCGGGCAGCTACCTACCCAGTGGTGCTGGATCAGCTACTGCCGGTGGCGTGGCACCGTACCGAGCAATACGCCAACAACCGGCTCGAGTGCGACCACGGCAGGCTGAAGGCGCGGCTGCGGCCGATGCGCGGCCTCAAGCAGGACCGCAACGCCAGCGTGGTCATCGCCGGGCACGCCTTCGTCCAGAACCTTCGGCGCGGCCACTACGAGCTGGCGGTCGAGGAGCCAGCGAGCCGGCGAGTAGCCGTCGCGTTCGACGAACTGGCCTTGGCGATCTGATCCCGAGCGGGGCTGTGGTGTCAGCCTGCTGTGGGTCGCGAGAACGCAACACCGCTGCTGATCTTGGGTCGGCGGCATCTCAAGACAGTGCTGACGGGCTACGTGGCGCACTACAACCAGCACCGGCCGCACCGCGCACTCGGTCAGGCGCCACCGGTCGGAGCGGTCCCCGAACCCGATCCAGCGGCCAGCCAACGGGTCGTGCGGCTGGATCGACTCGGCGGGCTGATCCATGAGTACGCCCAGGCCGCGTGAGATGAACGGGTTTTCGGCACCCACAGGGCTTCTCCACGAGTACCGACGAGCTGCATGAACGAGTTTCTGCACCCCACGGGTCGTTACTGTCGCCATTGCCGTAGGCGTGCGGCAATCCCTGCGGTCGTTCAGTCGGCGATGCGCAGGGCCACCGCGGGGCGGATGTGGGAGGCCTGTCGGGCCGGCCAGAAGGTGGCCAGCAGGGAGGCGATCGCCGCCGCGCCGACCAGGACCGCGATCGTCAGCCAGGGGACCGGGAAGCCGATGCCGGTGCCGCTGAAGCTCGGGTCGTTCTGGAACAGCAGGTAGCTGGTGATGATCGAGAGCACCGTTCCGAGCACGATGCCCTCAAGGGCCACGAACGAGCTTTCGGTGAGGAACGCCCGCTGCACGGTGGTGGCCGGGAAGCCGAGCGCGCGCAGCACACCGATGCTGCGTCGGCGCTCGCGGACCGCGCGTACCATCACGACCCCCAGCCCGGCGATCCCGACCAGCAGCCCCAGCGCTAGGAAGCCCTGCATCAGCTGGAAGAAACTGCGGGTGGCGACAAAGCCCTTCTCGACTGTCTGGCGGACCCGGGTGGCAACCAGGCTCTGGGGCAGGAACTGGCCCTGCAGGTCGGCGGCTAGCGCGTCGTCGGATTGCCCGGGCGTCGGCTTGAGCAGCACGGAGGTGAGCTTGGCTTGGGTGCCGAACTGCTCCCGCGCGGCGGCGTCGGCCATGATCGTGGGGGCCACGAAGTTGGTGCCGCCGATGCCGTAGAAGCCATTGCCGGACTTCAGCAGGCCCGCGATCGTCTTCTGCTCGGCCTTGCCGGTGGCCGGGTCGGTCAGGGTCAGGGTGTCGCCCGGGTTGTAGGTGACGGTTGGCGGGCCGCCGCCGGTCTGGCCCAGGAACTGGTCGGCGATCACATACCGGGGGTCGGCAAGGACAGCCTTCCAGGTGGCGCGGTCGTCGCCGAGGCCGTCGAGCCGCTTGCTCAGCGGGTACAGGCCGGCCTCGGCGATGGTGGGGTCGGCACCGACCACCACGGTGTCCACGGGCTTGGTGAAGCCGGCGAGGTTGGTGACCCTGCCGGCGCTGAGCAGCAGCGGCGCGGTGGCCTGGACCCTGCCGGCGAACCGGCCGGAGGTGAGCGTGCGGGCGGGATCGGGCACCGGGTTGGCCGGGTTGAAGTCGGCCCGGACCGCGAAGCCGCCCGAGGCGTTGGCGACTTCGTTGTCCACGGTGGCCCCGATGAGACCGCCAAGCACGGTGATCAGCACCAGGGTGAAGACGACCAGGCTGTACATGATCAGGATGGCGCCGGTGCGGAAACGCCGCGCGACCGGGTAGGCGACCGCGAGCCGCGAGGCCAGCCCACCGAGCGTCGGGCGCAGCAGAAACGGCCGGAACGGGCGGGTGATCAGGTCCTGGTTCTGGCTGACCAGGAAGACCGCCGAGAAGGTGAGCAGCGTGCCAAGGATGACGAAGGTGACCGTGGAGCCGTTCTCGAGGACCTTGGGCCGCAGCGTGTTGGCCGCGAGGCTCCAGGCCAGCACGGCCAGCGAGGCGCCGGTGTACACCCAGCGCCTGGGCGCCAGCCGCACCAGCAGCGGGCACAGCAGCAGCACCGCCAGCGCCGGGTACACGTAGGTCCCGATCCCCTGGCTGGCGGCGATCGCCGGCACCGCGGCCGCCGCGAACACGGCCGCCAGGATCGTCGCGGCGGCCACCCAGCGCCGCCTGAGCCGGCGTTCGCCCTCGGTCGGCAGGTCGCGGATGGCCGCGATGATGTTGATGCGGCTGATGCGCATGCTGGTGAACGCCACGGTCAGAAAGGCGATCAGGAAGCCGGTGGCGAAGCCGTTGACGATGCTGGTCGGCGTGACGTTGAAGGCCAGGGTGAGGCCGCCCTCCTCGGCCGAGAAGCTGTTGAAGATCCGCGCGGCCACGACCACCACCGCCCGGCCGACGCCGATGCCGGCCACGATGCCGACCAGGGAGGCGACCAGCGCGTAGACGGTGCCTTCGATGATGAAGCTGCGCACCAGACGGCTGCGCTTCATGCCGATGGCACGCAGCATGCCGAGCTCGGATTTCCGCTCCTCGGCCAGCATCACGAAGATGTTCACCAGCAGCAGCACCCCGGCGATGATCGCGAAGCTGCCGATGAACAAAAAGAACGAGCCGAGGCCGTCGCCGGCCTGCTTGGCGGCGTTCAGCAGTCCCTGCTTGGCCTTGTCGACCGAGGTGCCCTGGGACGCCAGCGGGCCAAGCGCCGCCCTGATCTTGGCCTCGACCGCGTCGCTGGAGGTATTCCCTGCCTCGACCCCGCCGGTGTTGGAGACGAACGTGAAGGTCTGGGGCTGCGCCGTGCCGCCAGCGGCCCGGGCCGCCGCGACCAGCGTGCCGGGCGCGAAGAAGGCGTTGCGGGTGACCGCGCCGGTGCCGGCGCCGGCCACGCCCTTGGTGGGCACCACCCTGGCGACGCGGAACTCGCGCGGTCTGCCGTAGAGGTAGACGGTGAGCGCCGCGCCCGCGCGGACGTCCATGGTGGTGGCGAGCTCCTCGTTGACGACCGCCTCACCGGCCGCCGGCGTCGGGCCGGCCAGGCCCGAGCCGCCGTCGGTGGCGCCGCCGAAGACAGCCGCCTTGCCGAAGTCGACCTCCCAGATGTTGACCCTCGGCTCGGCCTTGCGCGCGCTGCCGCTGCCGGTGGCGGCGGCCGCCTTGTCGCCTCTGACCGTCAGCAGGCCGTCGACCTGCGGGTCGCCACGCAGGCGCTCTAGCCGGCCGGCGGCCCGGTCGCCCTGGGCCACCGTGGGCGAGGCGACGATCTCGTCGATGGGACCGAGGTTGTCGTAGGCGCCCTGCTTGACTGAGAAGTTGAGGGTGTCACCGACGACCAGGCTGCCGACGATGATCGCGGTGCCCAGCACCGAGCCGCCGACCACCAGGGCGGCCTCGCCGCGGCGGCGGGCGACCTGGCGCAGCGCGAGCTTGCGCAGGAACGGCCGGCGGACCGCGATGAACGCGGCGACCGCAGCGCAGACGACCAGCATGCCGACCAGCAGCGGGGTGCGCTCCGGATACACCGCTTCACTCCTCGGGAGGCTGCACCACGGCGCGCTGGGCGCCGGGTTCGAACTGGCCGTCGCCGACGCGCCGCTCGTCCTTGACCAGCCGGCCGTCGCGCATGTGAATCAGCCGCGGCACCGACGCGCCGATGCTGGCGTCGTGGGTCACCAGCACGATCGTCTGGCCATCGACGTGGTTCAGCTCGTGGAGCAGCTCCACGACCTGGTCGGCCATGTGGGTGTCGAGGTTGCCGGTCGGCTCGTCGGCCCAGACGATCGCCGGCTTCGAGGCCAGCGCCCGCGCAATGGTGACGCGCTGCTGCTCGCCGCCGGACAGCTCGTTGGGCCGGTGGCCGACCCGGTGGCCGAGCCCGACGCGCTCGAGCATCTCCACCGCCCGCCTGCGCGCCTGGCCGGCCGGGGTGCCGCCGAGCAGCAGCGGCAGCTCCACGTTCTCGGCGGCGGTGAACACCGGGATCAGGTTGAACGACTGGAAGATGAAGCCCATCGCCTTGGCCCGGTGGGTCGTGCGGGCGGCGTCGGACATGCGGAACAGGTCGTCGCCGTCGACCAGCACCCGGCCGCCGTCGATGTCGTCCAGGCCGGACAGGCAGTTGAGCAGAGTGGTCTTGCCCGAGCCCGAGGGGCCCATCACGGCGACCATCTCACCGCGGCCGACCCGAAGGTCCAGGTCGACCAGCGCCTGCACCGTGATCTCGCCTGTCCGGTAGACCTTGTGGACGTGCTCGGCGACGAGCAGTGGCTGCCCGTTCGGCGCAGCAGGCACGACAAACTCCCTTCAAATTGCGCCAGCTCAGCGACCAGCCGGCCGCAACGCCTCCCATGCTGGCCTCCTGGATGACCGGACTCAAGGGCCGAACAGACCGGCTTCACTCCGACCCGCTCGATACACTCACTCGGGTTCGGCATTCGTTGCAGAAGCTTCCTCCCCAAACGGTTGTCCCGGAAGTCTCCTGACTTGCCCTTGGGGCATGGGCATCGGTGTGGTGAACATCCGGTGACGGAGGCGAGAAGCTCAGACTGGCCAAGAAGAGACGCGATACTTCTCGCTGCACTGTGATTCAGGGCGCGAAGGCCCTAGCAAAGCGACCTACCTCGACTCCTCCGCGCTCGTGAAGCTCGCGGCGCGCGAACCAGAGTCCACGGCCCTGCGCCGCTACCTCCGGCGCCGACGGCCGCTCATCGCCAGCGCCCTGGCCCGGACCGAGGTCGCGCGGGCACTGTTGTCGCTTGGACAGAAGCGGTCCGACGCGGCCATGACGTCCTCGCCCGCGTCGACCTGGTCAGGATCAACGATCGCGTCCTGGACGCCGCCGGCGCGATGCTGCCGGTCGGGCTCAGATCCCTCGGCGCCATCCACCTCGCGCTGTTGCATTGCGCCAACCCAAGAGGGGCTGAAGCTCCGACTTCGCTCGGATCAGGTCGTCGTCGAACGCACCAGCTATCCGACGGTTCATCGGCGCTCCCGCGGCCAGCTCGTAGGGGTACCACCAAGGAGGAAGGACCATGCCGCTGGAGCATGCTCACAAGCCGGGGAGGTTCGACCCGGGCCACTGCCGCGACTGCGCCCGCGAGACCGACCTGCTGGACCATTACTGGCACGTGCAGCGGCAGGAGCAAGCGTTCAAGTCCACCGAGCGGTGGGCCCGCCACGCCCACTGGTTCGCAGTACGGGCGCTGTGGCTGTCTGGTAGCAGCATCCTGCTGGCCGTCATCGCCCTGCTCACCCGCTGATCACCGGAGCGGCCAGTCGCTGTGCAGCTCCCGATGCACGACGAGATCCGCGTCAACGCCGTCCTGGACCGCCACTGGTCGGCCTGGTTCGACGGCCTGGACGTCAGCAGCGATGGGCACGGCCAGACCACCATCGCCGGCCCGGTCGTCGACCAGGCAGCCTGCACGGCCTGCTGGCAAGGTTCGCGACCTAGGTGTGGAGCTGTTGGCGGTGGGCTGCACCGACCCGTGCTGACGCCGACACGAAAGGCACCAACATGCAACCCTCCACCCACCAGACGGCACCGGGCGCAAGCGTCGCCGGCCTGCCGGCCGGCCTGCTCGCGGTGGTGGTGGTGGCCGGCTCGGCGGGCCTGTTCGCCACCTTCTGGGACGACGCCTGGCACACCGACCTGGGACGCGACCAGGCCACGATCCCACCCCACCTGCTGCTGTACGCCTCGATGGGGGTGATCGGCGCCGTGGTGGCCGCCTGGGGCCTGGTGGCGCTGCGGCGCACGCGGTCGCTGCCGGCGGTCTGGCGGCAGCCGCCGCTGCTGCTGGCCGCCACGGGCGGCACGGTGACGCTGGCGGCGCTGCCGATCGACGCGGCCTGGCACGCCAGCTTCGGCCGCGACGCGGTGCTGTGGAGCCCCCCGCACATGCTGGCCGTGTTCGGCAGCCTCGCCCTGCTGGTGGGGTTCCTCGCCGCCGCGCGGCCCGGCACCTCTCCGTGGATCCTGACGGGCCTGGGGGCGCTGCTTTTGGGCAGTGCGGTGGTGCCGGTGCTGGAGTTCGAGACCGACGTGCCGCAGTTCAGCGAGGCGCTGTACCTTCCTGTCCTGCTGGCTGCCGCGCTGTTTGCGGCGATGGTCCTGCGCCAGGTCATCCCCGGACCGCTACCGGTCGTGCGTGCGGTCGGGATCTATGTGCTGTTGCGGGTGGCGATCATGATCGGCCTGGTCGGCCTGGGCCGCTCCACCCCCGACCTGCCCCTGGCGATCCTGGGTCTGGCCGCGGTCGACCTGCCCTGGCGCACGGCCGCCGCCCGCTACGCCAGCGGCGCGGCCGGCGTCGCGCTCATCCTCCTGGCCGCCAGCGCCGCCGGGCTGGCCAGCGTCGATACGGGCGCAGTCGCTCTCGTGGCCGTTCCGGCGCTGGCGGTGTTCCTGGCGGTGGTGGCCGCCCAGGTCAGGCGGTCCTCCCGGGTCGAGGGCCCCGCGCTGCTGATGCTGGTCGCCCTGGCGGTGGCGCTGGTGCCCTCGGTAGCCGATGCCCACGATCCCGGCCAGGGTCGTGCCATCGCGCCCGTCAGGTTGACCGGCGCCTCCGACGGGCGTGGGACGATCACCATCACCGCCGACAGCGCCAACGACTGCGCGGCGCTGCCGCCACGACGCCTGCTGGCACGACGTGCCGGACGGATCGTCACCGGCGCGCTGACCGCGACCGGCCACTGCCGCTACGCCGGGCAGGTCCACCTGCCGGCCACCGGGCGTTGGTTCGTCTATGTCGAACTGCGCCCGGCGGGGTTCGAGGTGGAGGCGTGGCTGCCGGTGGACGCAAGCAGCGCCAACCGGGTGGTCCAGCACCGCCAGCTGTACCTGCCGGCCGGCCGGACCCAAGGCGCCGGTCTCCCCGGCAGCCAGGTCGCCGCCGGGATCGTCCTGTACGCCCTGGGCGCGCTGCTGCTGGCGCTGATCGTCGGCCAGGTCCGCGGCCTTGCACGCGCGCGGCAGACTGCTTCGCAGGCGCCTGGGTAGCCGGGTCGGCCGTGCCTGCCGCCCGAGGAACCGCACTCGAAAGGGCACGTCGGCGACCTGGCCAGCTCGTCGCCGAGCAGGAACAGGGCTTGGCCCGGTGCTGTTGCGTTACCTCGAGCCGGGACATGCCGAAGCTGCAACCTGGACCGGCGATCACATGGCCACGGCCAGCTCGTCGAATGCGACGGCCAGCCGACGGGTCACCGGCTCCTCCACCGCCAGCTCGTAATGCCCGCGCCGAACGTTCTGCACCAACGCATGCCCAGTGATCACAATCCTTGCGCCGCGCTCCTGCTTGAGCCCACGCATCGGCCGTAGCCGCGCCTTCAGCCGGCCGTGATCCGCTTCGAGTCGGTTGTTGGCATACCGTTCGGTGCGGTGCCAAGCCAATTGGCAGCAGCCCTTCCAGCGCGGCCGGGTACACCGGTGCGAGGTCGGTGACGACCTCCGTCGGCGGCGTCCTCGTGGCGCCGATTGCCCGCTCGTAGAACCGGCGAGCAGCCGTGGCGTCCCGCCGCACGGCGACGAACACGTCGATGACCTGCCCGAACTGGTCGATGGCGCGGCACGCGTAGCGCCACTGGCCCGTAACCTTCACGTAGGTCTCGTCGACCTGCCAGCGATGGCCGACGGCGTGGCGGCAGGGCCGGGCGGCGTCGGCGAGCAGCGGCGTGAACCGCACCACCCACCGGTAGACGGTGACGTGGTCGACCTCGACGCCGCGCTCGGCGAGCAGCTCCTCGACGTCGCGGTAGGACAAGCCGAAACGCAGGTACCAGCGCACCGCCACGACGATCACATCCGGCGGGAAGCGGAAGCCGACGAACGCGGACCGCGGTGGGATCGACGGGCGAGAGGAGGGCGGTAGCCATGGCTGCAGTCTCATCGCTCGGGCTGCCTCATCGCCAGTGCAACAGTCCCGGCACGCAGGCCGGCGTAGCCGAGGGCGCGGGCGCGGCGGTCCAGCGCCCACAGGCGGGGCGGGAGGGGGTGAACCCGCCGGCCACGACCAACCGGCGACGTCGCTGCGCACGACGCGGATTGCCCTTGCGCGGCCGGTCCGAGGCGAGAGAGGCTGCACTGCCGGGTCCGGGATGAGGGGTTACGGGGAGGAGAGGCCCCGAGCCGATCTGGCGGATATCAGCACCGCATCGCGGACCGCTTCAGCTCGACCAAGAAAGGGGTCCCAGATGGCATCGCTTCGCGATGCGAGCGTCGTCGTGCGCTCGCCGCGGGGACGTGGCCGGGGAAGGCCGCTTCGCGGCCTGGCCTTCGCAGCCGTCCTGCTCGTGGGCGTCCTGGTACCCGGCGTGGCCGGCGCCGCGTCGCTCCACGCGGTCACGGCGTCGGCGGCGCCGGACTTCG
>WNGA01002751.1_pt1 | contig 34956 bp, 26 predicted proteins | sample 5400061 | NCBI WGS metagenome assembly WNGA01 (sample SAMN13153366, study PRJNA577476) | soil metagenome | isolation source: 100 cm soil or saprolite under grassland replicate 2 | place: USA:California | collected 2016-06-15
CGGTCGTCGTGGCCGTAGATCGTGGTGTTGTACTGGTCGTGCGAGCGGATCGTCTGCAGCAGCAACCGTCCCGGCGGCACCCGCAACACCTCGAGCGCGTTGACGGTGAAGTTGGCTTTTCCCGTACTCGTGGCGAAACTGCGGGAGTCGCGCGGACCGTGCGGCAGGGCAAATCCGCCCGGGTCGCGGAGCCGGCGGTTGTAGCCCCTGAACCCCGGCACCACCGCTTCGATCCGGTCCCGGATCCTGCTGTAGTTGGCCTGGAACTCGCTCCACGGCGCATCTTCGCCGAGCACCGCGCGGGCCAGCCGGCAGATGATCGCCACCTCGCTGAGCACCTGGTCGGACGGCGGTTTCAGGGTGCCCCGCGACGCGTGCACCATGCCCATCGAATCCTCTACCGAGACCTTCTGCGGCCCGGCGCTCTGCTCGTCGAGATCGGTGCGACCCAGCGCCGGCAGGATCAGCGCCCGTTCGCCGGTCACCGCGTGGGACCGGTTCAACTTCGTCGAGATCTGTACGGTGAGCCGGCACCGCCGCATCGCCGCCTCGGTGACGGTCTTGTCCGGGGAGGCGCTGACGAAGTTGCCGCCCAGCCCGACGAACACCTTCACCCGGCCGTCGCGCATCGCCCGGATCGTGTTCACGGTGTCGTACCCGACGTGGATCGGCGGCTTGAAGTCGAACTCCTCGCCGAGCCGGTCGATCCACGGCGGCGGCTTCTCGTAGATCCCCATCGTCCGGTCGCCCTGTACGTTGCTGTGGCCGCGTACCGGGCAGAGGCCGGCGCCGGGGCGGCCGATGTTGCCGCGCAGCAGCAGGAAGTTGACGACCTCCCGGATCGTGGCCACCGAGTTGCGGTGCTGGGTGAGCCCCATCGCCCAGCAGACGATGATCCGCTTCGACTCCAGCACCATCCGGTACGCCGCGTCGATGTCGTCCGCGCCCAGCCCGGTGGCCGCCTCGACGTCCTCCCACGCGGTGCTGCGGGCGTCCGCGGCGAAGATGTCGAACCCGTCGGTGTGCTCGTCGACGAACTCCCGGTCGACCACTGTCCCGGGTGCCACCTTCTCGGCCAGCAGCAGCAACTGGTTCAACGCCCGGAACAGCGCCAGGTCGCCGTTCACCCGGATCTGCAGGAACAGATCGGCCAGCGGGGTGCCGCGACCGAGCACCCCGGAGACCCGCTGCGGATTCTTGAACCGCAGCAGCCCCGCCTCCGGCAGCGGGTTGACCGCGACGATCCGCGCCCCGTTGTGCTTCGCCCGCTCCAACGCGGACAGCATCCGGGGATGGTTGGTGCCCGGGTTCTGGCCCACCACGAAGATCAGGTCCGCGGCGTCCAGATCCTCCAGCCGTACGCTGCCCTTGCCGATGCCGATGGTCTGGTTCAGCGCTTCGCCGCTGGATTCGTGGCACATGTTGGAGCAGTCCGGCAGGTTGTTGGTGCCGTACTGCCGGGCGAAGAGTTGATAGAGGAACGCCGCCTCGTTACCGGTACGCCCGGACGTGTAGAACGCCGCCTCGTCAGGGCTGTCGAGCCGGTTCAGCTCGGTGGCGAGGATCTTGAACGCGGTGTCCCAACTCACCGGCCGGTAACGGCTGGCGCCCTTGTCCTTGAACACCGGCTGGGTGAGCCGGCCCTGCTGCCCGAGCCAGTGGCCGGAGCGCTTCGCCAACTCGCTGACCGGGTGCGCGGCGAAGAACTCGGGGCCGACCCGCCGGGTCGTCGCCTCCTCCGCGACCGCCTTCGCGCCGTTCTCGCAGAACTCCGCCGAATGCCGCTGCCCCGGCTCCGGCCAGGCACAACCCGGGCAGTCGAAACCTTCCTCCTGGTTGACCAGCCGCAGCGCCGTGACACCGCGGGCCACACCCATTTCCCGGTACGCACGCCCGACCGACACCGCCACCGACCGCACCCCGGCGGCGTACCGCTTCGGCGGCTTGACGTGCAGCTCCTTGCCGGCGTCGGCGTCATTTCCGGCGTCGTGGCTCATACCCACCGAGATTAGTCCAGCACGTCGCCCCGCCCGAGGCCCCCGGCAACCGATTCCGGCTAGGCGCGCAGCAGTTGCTCGAACCGCCGGGCGAACAGGTACGCGTCCCCGGGCCACCGCGCCGAGAGGTACCGCCCGTCCTGCACCACGAACGCGGGACCGTCGTCGTCCGCGGTGCCCCGCCGCAACTCCCGCGGCCCGCGTACGAACTGGGCCGGATCGTCCAGCGCGGCGGTCACTTCGTCCTGCACGTACGCCGGGTAGGTCCGGTAGTAGCGGCCGCGCCGCCACGCGGTCAGCAGGTACGCGCTGCGCTCCAGGTACTTCGGCAGGCACGTGGTCCGCTTGTCCGCGATGACACTGCGCCCCGTGGCGGGATCGACCGTACGAGCCAGCACGATCACGCCGTGGCAGATCGCGCCCACCGGCCGGTCCAGCGCCCAGAACTGCGCCACCTTCGTACGCAGCACCGCCCCGTCGAGATACTGCCGCATCCCCGGCGCGTGGCCACCGGGCAACACCAGGCCGTCGTACTCGGTCGGCTTGACGGCCTCCCAGGGGATCGGGTCGGCGTACCCGGGAGTCCTGGTCATCTGGTGGTAGAACTCGCGCGGCTCCGGCTCGGCGCCGAGCTGGCCAAAGAGCACGCCGGTCAGCAGCAGCGGGTCGGCCTGCGGCGGCGTACCGCCGTGCTCGGTGGCGAACAGGACCTCGTGGCCGGCGTCGGTGAGCAGCCGCCACGGCACGGCGACCTCCGTGACGTCGAAGTCACGATCAGGCAGCGGCAGCAACACCCGCATGATCAGCCTTCCGATAGCCGAGCGACGCACCCCGGGCGCAGCGCCGGAGTGCGGTCGCGAACATTACCCCGTAAGCGCCCTCAGCCGGAGCCGCCGCTACCCGCTTGCGGTGATCGGCCGGTCCATCAGCACGCCTTCGACTGTGACCCCGTCCGGCATCTCCACCGGCACCCGCTTGATCTCGACAAACCCGAAAGCCAGATACAGCGGTACGCCGGGCAGCGTCGCCACCAGCGTCAGCGACCGGAATCCCTCGTCCCGAGCGGCCCGTTCGGACGCTTCCAGGATCGCCCTGCCGAGCCCACGCCGGGTGTGGTCCTGCCGTACGAACATCGCCCGGATCCGCGCCGGCTCGGTCGCCGGGTCGAGCAGCCGGTCGTCGTCGCCCAACGACCCGGAGCCGGTGTAGAGCTTCTCCCGCCGGCTCCAGCCGCCGCACGCGACGATCTCACCGTCCGCCTCGTGAACGAAGTATGTGCCGTCCTCGATCAGCCTGTTGTCGAGGTGTGCGATGTGTGCCGCGCCGCTCGCGGTCTGCCGCTCGTCGTAGAACGCGGGAAACAGCCGCAGCACCGACTCCCGCATCAGCTCAATGAGCTGCGGTACGTCGGCCGGCATGGCGATCCGCAGCGCGGGCGGCGTACGCGCGGGTCGTGGCTCGGTCATTTCGCGAGCCTGACACCGCCGCAGCCGTACGGCAATCGACCACGCATCCCAGATTGCATGGCTCTGTAGGGGGGCCCTCAATACATGCACTAAAACGCTGCCGGCGGGGTCTGCGGAGCCAGAATTCCAGCCCGCCGCATGGCCGCGACGGCATCACGGTAAGGGCGACAAGGCCATTCACCACACCCTTCGGCGATGCACTGACGATGGACCACCCGACTCGGGATGTGCTGCTCGTACGCCTCCTGTGCCCACGCAAACTCGTAGTCGCTCGGCTCCGCGTTCTGATGAGGCCCACACCCTCGCTCGGCGCGCGGACGTGGCGACGGACGACGCGGGAACGCCTCGGCGATGCGGTACGGATCGGCGGTCACCGAGTCTCCCGGGCAGAGCATGCCGGGCACTGCAGGCTCGTACCGCACTGCGTGCACCAGCGACGGGACCGCTGGTAGGTCAACATCCCGACTACGAAGCCGAGGACCAGCCCCACGACAGCCAACCCGACGCCCATCCGCGCCTCCCGATCCAGTCACAACGCGTTCTATGTCGGTCGCGCTAAGGGCCTTCGGAGAGATGAATCCACGTAGTTGCGAGAAGTTGCTAGGGAAGGTCGTTAATTGCTCCCGTAATCAACGTACGTGCTGGCTTTCCGTACAGGGCAGCCGATTGAAGGTTCTCGAACATGCGCGCGTACAGGTCGATTTCCTGCGGCCGAGTGACCTCGATACTGGCGGTGGGAGTTTCCAGCGCGACCAAGCCGTCGTCGAACAGCCAGAAGCCCGTCGACGGCACGCCCCTCCTTTCGGCCATCATCGGGATGATGCCGAGCGAGACGTTAGGCAACGACATCACGGCCAGCAGTCGATCCAGCTGGCCGGCCTGCGTCTCGGCCGTACCGAACCAGGTTCTGAGCGCCTGTTCCTCCAACACGACCAGGAATCGCCTGCCACGCCGATAGATCACCCGCTGCCGTTCCATTCGGCTGGCGACCGCCTCGTCGAGATCATTCGGCGTGTCGAGGAATCCGATCCAGAAGGACAGCATGGCGGCCGCGTACTCCGCAGTCTGGAAGAGACCCGGTACGACGTTGTGCTCATAGATCCGGAACAGGGTTGTCTGTTGGTACCGGGCGACGGTGTGCGGACCGAGGACCCGCTTCATGCCCGCGCGACTCTGCCGCCGGAACTCCAGGTACGCGGACTCGACCGTACGCAGGGTCGCGACGAGATCTGGCACGTGGTCCTCAGCCCGGCAGGCGCGGCACCACGAGCGAATGTCCTCGTCGGACGGAGACTGCACACCGTGCTCGATCTTGCTGACCCGGGTGAAGTGCTGCCCGGTCGCCGCAGCCAGCGCACGCCCCGTCAGACCGGCAGCTCTTCGCAGCTCACGCAGCCGTACGCCCAGCGCCTGCTGCGCCAGCTTCGCCGAGCTAGACGGGTTGGTATTCACCGTGCGGGACCGACAATCGCCAGGCGGAGTCGAATGCCGCTGCGCAGAGTCGAATGTCGGCGGGGTCTGTCGAGGCGACGCGGTCCGCCGCCAGACCGTTGCCGGCGTACGTGAGGAACACGACCAAGCGGTCGTCGAACAGATAGAAGTCGTTGCCGGGAAAGGCGATCGACGACACCAGTCGCCTCGGCACCCAACGAATGTCTTCGCCGGCGGCAACCATCGGGTAAGCGATGGCGTACGACCAACGCTGGTAGTCGCTCAGCGGCTCCGACACGATACGCAGCCGCCTCACCGAGCGACCGGCGTCAGTATGCTCTCGAAGGGTCTGACACCATCCCTCGAGCCACTTCAGATCATCTGGTTCGCCCGCTGCCCACTTCGCCAGGTACGGCAATTCGACCGCGGTGCCGTAGGCGTCACGCATCTCCAGGTGGATCGCTTCGCGTTCGAATCCCACCAGCAGCTTCTCGAACTCTTCTTCAGATATCGAGGTCACGATCCCCCTGCCTGAAGAACTGGAGCATCCGATCCGGGATCTCCACCGCGGTCTCGCCTTCGGGAACATCCATCTGGCCCAGTGCTTCCGGGTCCGTGACGACCCAGCCCTGCACGACCCAGGTCCCCCGGTCGGTGCGATACACCGTCGGCGAGCCGGTCGGATTCGAATTGGGATCCTTACCGATGAAAGTCAGCCGCATGACCGGCCCCCGTTCTCCAGGTTGCGGAATGTTGCGTGATCCTATCGTCGCGGTCCTGCCACCTACGGTCAAGAAAAGCCGTTGATCGAGTACGCGGCACCGGGGTCGACCTGGTCGGCTTCGCGGACGACACCTTCCGTCACCGGATCCGCCGGGGCGCCACGGTGCTGCGCGAGGTGGAGCGGATCGGCGAGGTGGGCCACGGCACCCGGATCGGTGCCGCCGTGGCCGCGTCATACGAGCGGCACGACCGGGTGGTGATCGTCTCGGACATGCAACGTTCGCCATGCTTCACCTCATCGAGCGCGGCACGTCCGCCGACTGGTCCTTCTAACGGCCGCGCCCACTTGGGAGGGGTCGGGGCGCGGGTGGGGTCAGCGGCGGGAGAGCCGGCGGCGGAGGCGGTCGAGCAACGAGGGGGGTCCGACGACGTCGAGGATCAACAGCGGCCGGTCGGGCTTGTCGGGTTGCCAGGCGACGGGGGCGGCGAGTCGGGGCAGGGCCATCAGCCAGAACCGGGCCGACGGGTGCACCGGGGCCCACCGGGGCCGCCGCCAGGACAGTCGGGCCGCCGGGGTGATCCGCTCCAGCAGCATCTCGCGTCGCGGTTTCTCCACGGTGGAGCTCATCCGGCAGCGCCTGATCAGGTCCCTCCCGTCCAGGGAGAACAGTTCGCTGGCGCGGTGGGCGAGGCCGAGCGCGTCGAACGCGAAGCCGGCAGTTCCGTTGCGGGACAGCGGGAGCACGTACTCGTCTGCCGACACCAGGTAGACCTCCGCCTTGTCCGTACGGCACCAGGCCGGCGGCTCACCGACGGCGCGGGCATCGCGGGACAGGATCGCGCGCAGGTCCTCCCGAGCCAGGTCCAGGTTGGGGTCGCCGTCGCAGAGCTGCTGGTAGCGCTCGACGGCGCGCCGGGTGAAGTTGACCTGCCGTACGAGTGGGGCGCCGGTGAGCCGCAACGGGTCGACCTTGGCGGTGTTGCTGTGCCGCTCCCGGTACGACGGGAACACCTTGCAGTCGGTGGCGATCCACCGCGCAGTGCCGTCCGAGGCTTTGACCAGCGGCAGCACCACGACGTCGTTCGCGACCATGAAATAACCGGAGCCGCTCCGTAAACGGGCTACTGGCTCCGGCAGGTGATCGGTCACGTGACCGCGTTGCTGAATTATCTTGTACAACCAGGCACGAGCCCCGTCTCTGTGCCCGAGTCCGAACTCCTCGGCACACGCCTCGGCACATCGGTTCGTCACCACTACCGGCCAGTCCCGCATCGGAATGCACCTCCGCGACCACAGTCGGAACTCCATTGTGCAATCGGATCGCCTCTCTGAGTAGCTGAAAAAGGCATTCATTTTCGGACCAGAGGCGGTATTCGTGTCCGCCCGGAGTCGGATGTCCGGACCGCCCAGCCGGACTACGTTGAGAAGTCCGTACCCGAGAGAGGGCAATCATGGCCGCGTGGACGACAGCCGACATCCCAGACCAGCACGGTGTGATCGCGGTGGTGACCGGATCCAACAGCGGCATCGGGTTCATCGCCGCCCGGGAGCTGGCCCGCGCCGGCGCCACCACCGTGATGGCCTGCCGCAACGCCGAGAAGGCTGCCGACGCGGAGGCGAAGATCCGCGCCGACGTACCCGAGGCCGACCTGACGGTGCTGCCCCTGGACCTCGCCGACCTGTCGTCGGTGCGCGCCTTCGCCACCGATCTCGGCCAGCGGTACGACGGGCTGGACCTGCTGGTGAACAACGCCGGCGTCATGGCGATCCCGCACCGTACGACCAAGGACGGGTTCGAGATGCAGCTCGGCACCAACCACCTCGGGCACTTCGCGCTCACCGGGCTGCTTCTCGACCAGCTGCGGACCCGGGAGCACCCGCGGGTGGTGACGATCAGCAGCGGCGCGCACCGCCCGGGCCGGATCAACTTCGACGACCTGCAGAGCGAGCGGCGCTACTCCTCCTGGGGCGCGTACATGCAGTCGAAGCTGGCCAACCTGCTCTTCATGTACGAGCTGCACCGCCGTACCGAAGCGTCCGGCCTGCCGCTGCGCAGCGTCGCCGCACACCCCGGGTACGCCGCCACCAACCTGCAGTTCGTCGCGCCCCAGATGGCCGGCAACCGCGTGATGCGGGCTGTGAGCAGCGGATTCATGTCGATCGGCAACGCCGTCTTCTCGCAGAGCGACGAGATGGGCGCCCTTCCCACGCTGTACGCCGCGACCACCCCCGACCTGCCCGGCGGCTCGTACGTCGGCCCCGACGGGTGGATGGAGTTGCGCGGCCACCCGACCCTCGTGAAGTCCAGCAGCCCGACCGCCCGGGATCCGGAGGTCGCCCGCCGGCTCTGGGAGGTCTCCGAGCAGCTCACCGACGTGCACTACAAGTTCTGACAGACGGCGCCGGGGTCACTGGACGCAGAACTCGTTGCCCTCCGGGTCCTGCATCACGATGCACCGCCCGAGCGACTCGTTGACTTCGCGTACCACCGTGGCGCCGGCGGCGGTCAGCACCTGGACGTGATCGGTCACCTTCTGCCAACCGGCCTCCGTACCGTGGTCGGGTGCGCTGGCGTTGATGTCCAGGTGCACCCGGTTCTTGACCGTCTTGCCTTCCGGTACGCGTTGGAAGAAGATCCGCGGTCCGGCGCCGTCCGGGTCGACCACGGCGGAGCGCGAATCCCACTCCTCCTTCGGCACCTTGAGCGCCTCCATCACGGCCTGCCAGGAGTCGTACCCGGGTGGCGGGGGCTGCACCTGGTAGCCGAGGGCGAGCGCCCAGAACTCGGCCAGCTTCCCCGGATCCGCCGCGTCGAACACCACCTGTACGCCGATCGCCATGACCGCTGCCTCCTCGTGTCGTCTGCCGCGTGTCGCAGTCTGCGCCTACCCACCGACACTTTCCGCGTCCAGGTTCGGCGCCCGCCTGAGGGTCGTCGTGGCTGGTCAGCGCTTCGGCGATCGCCTCGTCGGACACCACGTCGGACAGGCCGTCGCTGCATAGCAGATACCGGTCGCCGGCCCGTGGTGTGAGCCGCTCGGCCTGCGGGCGCAACGGGTCGGCCGGCACCACCCGGGTCACCACCGAGCGTTGCGGATGGTGCCACGCCTCCTCGCGGGTGATCGCCCCCCGATCCACCAGCATCTGGACGTACGTGTGGTCGGTGCTGAGCTGCTCCAGCTCACCGTCCCGCAGCCGGTACGCCCGCGAATCCCCGACGTGCACCAGCGCTAGTTCCTCGCCGGTGAGCAGCAGCGCTGTCACCGTGGTCGCCATGCCGTCGTGATCCGGGTCGCTCCCGGCCGCGTCCCGCACCGCCTCGTTCGCCGCCAGCACCGCTTCGGTGAGCGCCGCCAACGAATCGCCGCCCGTGTCGGCGTCGAGGGGCTTCAGCGCCTCGACCACCAGGTCGCTGGCGACCTCGCCGGCAGGTTGGCCGCCCACTCCGTCCGCGACGGCGACCAGCCGCTGGCCGGCGTACCAGGAATCTTCGTTGTTGGTACGGCCCAGGCCGAGGTCGTGCGCCGTCGCGGCGTGCAGTCGCATGATCCGAGCCTGCCAAGCCGCACCGGCGGTGTCACTACGTATAAGTACGTAGCCTTGGTGCATGGTCATGGTCGGGCGGTCCGGTGAGCTGCGGCAGCTCACGTCCGCCTGGCGCCGGGTGACGGCCGGCAGGCACGGCGCGATCGGCAGGCGCGGTGGGGCCGGCAAGCGCGGTAGGGCCGGCCAACCTGGCACCGTCCTCGTCACTGGAGAGCCGGGGGTCGGCAAGAGCCTGCTCGCGGCGACGGCGGTCGGCGGCTTCGAGCCGCGACCGAGCGTGGTGCTGACGGGCGCCGCGCGGGTGCACTCGCCGGCGCCGTACGACTGGCTCGGCTCGGTGCTGAGCGGCCAGCCGGACGCGCGGCCGAGCGTGCCGGCGGAGGCGTTGGCGTGGCTGGCGCAGCACCCGGACGCGCCGCGCGAGCGGTACACGCCGGACTCGCTGTTGCGGATGGCCGTACGGGTGGTCCGCGACCTGGTCGGGGACGGGCCGGCCGTACTGGTGGTGGAGGACCTGCACGCGCTGGATCCGGCGAGTCTGAACCTGGTCGCCGAGCTGGCAGCGGCGCCGGGGTTGCCGGCGTTGTTGCTGGTCACCAGCGAGTTGTCGGAGGCGCCGTTGGTGTCGCGCACGCTGGCCCGCCTGTGCGGCGTCCCCGGTACGGTCCGCGCCCACCTTGCCGCGCTGGGCCCCGCCGAGGTCGGCGACCTGCTCGCGACCCGGTACGCGGACGTGCCGGCCACGGTGCTGGACGCCGTCATGGAACGGACCGGCGGGAACCCGTACCGGTTGACCGAGCTGGTGGCGATGAGCCCGTCGCTGGACGACCTCGGCGCGCCCGCCACCGAGCTGACCGCGCGGGAGCACGAGGTGCTGTCCTGCCTGGCGAACGGCATGTCCAACAAGCAGATCGCGCGTTCGCTGGGCATCTCGATCCGTACGGTGACGGTGCACGTGTCGAACCTGCTGCGGAAGACCGGCTCGGCGTCGCGTACCGAAGCGGCTCTCTGGGCGGTACGTCACCAGCCGGTCGCCGGCGGCTAGAGCGAGCCCCGGGGGGCGACCCACTCGGTCGGCTGACCCGTGATCGCGGCGATCCGGTCGTAGTCGGCGTCGTAGTGCAACACGGTCGCGCCCGCCAGCTCCGCACTCGCACCAGATCTGTTCGCGATCCTCCGCATCGTGGTCGCCGCCGGGCCGGAAGCCGCTCCGTTTCCGGGCCGGCGGTATGAATATGGCGTGGAGTTCGGGGTTCTGGGGCCGGTGGAGATCCACCACGCCGATCGACAGGTGCCCGCCGGCAGCGCCCGCGAGCGGTACGTCCTGGCGTCCCTGCTGCTCAACGCCGACCGGCTGGTGCTCGCCGAGCAGCTGATCGACACCCTGTGGCCGACACCGCCGAGCTCGGCGAAGTCGCAGCTGCAGAACCTGGTCAGCAAGCTGCGCACCCGGCTGCGCGGCATCGGGGCCGACTCCGACGACGTGATCGTGACCCGTCCCGGCGGGTACGAGCTGCGACTCGGCCGGCACCAGCTCGATGTGTCGCGGTTCCGGGAGCTGGTGGCGCAGGCGGCCGAGTCCGGCGAACCCGCGACGGCGGCCGAACTGCTGGGTCAGGCGCTGTCGCTGTGGCGGGGTCCGGCGCTGGCTGACGTACCGGAGAAGTTCGCGGCGGGGGCGAGGCAGGCGCTCGAGGAGGAACGGCTGGTCGCGGCCGAGGCGAAACTCGACGCCGAGTTGACTCTCGGCCGGTTCGATTCGGTGGTACGCGACGCGGAAACGCTGCTCGCCGTACATCCGTACCGGGAGGATCTGCACCGGCGGCGGATGCTGGCTCTGGCGGGCGCCGGGCGGCCAGCGGACGCGGTGGCGGCCTACCGGGAGGCGTACCAGAAATTCGTGGACGATCTGGGGGTCGAGCCGGGAGCCGAGCTGCGCGCTCTGGAGCAGCGGCTGCGTACCGGTCGGCCGGTGACCGGCGAGCCGGCACGGCCGGTGCCACGCCAGTTGCCGCCGGATGCGGCGCTGACCGGGCGGGACCTGTTGCGCGACGGGATCGCCGACGAGCTGCGCGACGGCGGGACGGTGCTGCTCGTCGGGCCGGGCGGGATCGGTAAGACCGCGCTGGCCGCCGCGGCCGGCCGCCGGCTGGTCGACCACTTCCCCGACGGCCAGTTGTACGCCGACCTGCGCGGCAGCCACGCTCAGCCGGCCGACCCGTACGAGGTCGCGGGGCAGTTTCTGCGGGTGCTCGGGGTGGCCGGCACGGCCGTACCGGAGGACCGGCAGGAACGGTTCGCGACGTACCGCAGCCATCTGGCGAACGGCCGGATCCTGCTGCTGCTCGACGACGCCGCTGACGAGGCCCAGGTACGCCCCCTGCTCCCCGGTGCGGCCAGCTGCGCCACCGTGGTGACGTCCCGGCGGCAGCTGGCCGCGTTGCTCGGCGTCGCCCGGATCACGGTGCCGACGTTGTCCGCGGCCGATTCGGTACGGCTGCTCACGCGGGCCGCCCCGGACCGGGTCGCCGCCGATCCGGACGCGGCCTGGGGGATCGCCGAGCTGTGCGGCGGCCTGCCGTTGGCCGTGTCGATCGCCGCCGCCCGGCTCGCCGCGCAACCGTCGGTGACGCTCGCCGAGTTCCGGTCCCGGCTCGCCGCCGAACGCGGCCGGCTGGACCAGCTGCGTACCGGTGACCTGGACGTACGGGCGAGCATCGGGCTGTCGTACCGGGCGCTGCCGGACCCGGCGCGGAGGCTGTTCCGGCGACTGGGGCTGGCCGGCGCCGACTGGCCGGGCTGGGTGGCCGACGCGGTGCTCGGTACGCCGGCCGGGTCGCTGCTGGACGGGCTGATCGACGTACACCTGGTGGAGCCGTCGGGACGCGACCCGGCCGGTCAGGAGCGGTACCGGCTGCACGACCTGGTCGCGGTGCACGCCGCCGAGCGCGGGTACGCCGAGGACCCGGACTCCGATCGGGTCGCCGCGCTGGGCCGGGTGCTCGACGGCTGGCTGGGCCTCGCGTCGGCCGCCGACGAGCACATCGACCACGGCATGATCTCCGCCGCCGGACTGTCCGCGCCGTCCCCGCCGGTGCCACCACCCGCCCCCGACGCCGCCTACGACTGGTTCGAGACCGAGCGGGCCAACCTGGTCGCCGCCGTCTCACGGGCCGCCGAGCTGGACGGAGCAGCGCCGGACAGTGCCGAGCGGGCCGGCGGCCTGGCGCTGCGGATCTGCGGCTTCCTCGGCGTACGCGCGTACGACGAGGACCGGGTCACGGTGCTGGAGGCGGCCTGCGGGGCGGTCCGGCGGGTCGCCGCCGACGAGCTGCTGCTGCGGCTGCTGAGTGCCCTGTTCGCGGCGTACTGGGACCGGGGGCGGTACGACCGGCTTCCCGCGATCGCCGCCGAGCAGATCGACACCGCGCGCCGCATCGGCGACCGGCAACGGGAGGTACGCGCGTTGGCGCAGGCCGGCCACGCGTCCCGGGTGTTCGGCCGGCTCGCCGAGGCCGCCGTACGACTCGACGAGGCGATCGAGCGCTGCGACGACGACACCCCGACCCAACTGCTGTCCACTGTGTACGCGTACCGCGCCTCCGTGCATCTCGACGGCGGCCGGCCGGCCCGGGCGCTCCCGTTCTCGGAACGCGCGGTCGCCATCGAACGCACCCACGACCGGCCGCGGATCCTCGCCTGGCGGCTGACGGCGTACGCCGAAATCCTCACCGACCTGGGACGCCTCGGCGAGGCGGAGGACGCGCTGCTGGAGGCGACGGCGGGGATCGCGTCGCTCGGCGACGAGCTGACCGCGGCGACCCTGGCGCAGAAGCTCGCGGTGGTGGAGATCGGACTCGGGCGTCGTGATGCCGCCGCCGGACGGCTGCTCCAGGCGTTGCCGGTGGCCCGGGAGCACGGTGACCGGGAGGCGGCCGCGCTGGTGCTGCGTACGCTCGGCGACCTGGCGGTGGCGTACGGCCGGCCGGGCGACGGGGTGACGCCGCTGCGGGAGTCGCTCGGGATCTGGCGGGCGCTCGCGGCCCGCCCGTTGGAGACCGCCCGGGTGCTGGCCCGGCTGGAGCGGGTGGCGACCGCGCTGGACGATCCGGACGGTGCCCTGACGTACCGCCGCGATTGGCAGTCGATCCTCGACGGGCTCGACCTCGATGCCGCCAGCCTGCGGCTGGACAATCGGCCGCCCTTGCGGCTGTGAGCGAGTTGTTAGCGCGGCCGACCACACTCCCCGGTCGAGACAGGCACGCATCCAACACGAGCGGGGAGCTTCATGGTGCGCAGGAAACGGCTGCCGCTGATCGTCGCGGGAGTCGCCGCGCTGGCCGCGGCGGCGACGGTCGCGATCCAGGCGAACGCGGCCACCAGGGTCACCAGCGCCAGTTTGAGCCCGAGCTACGGGCCGGTGTCGGTGGAGACCGCGGGTACGACGTACAAGTACCGGTCGATGCCGGCGTTGCAGTACATCACCTGGACCAACTCGACCGGTACGCACAAGCGGTTCATCCGCAGCTTCCAGATCACCCGTGACGACGGCACCCTCAACACGGTGATCCAGTACCACACGGGCGGCAGCATGACCGACCGTACGCACTGGAAGGAAGCGCTCGACACCAGCGGCCGCCGACTGCTCAGCACCACCCCGTACGCCAAGGTCAACAACACGTTCAAGTCCGGCAACGCGACCGTGACGATGGACGAGATGGCGCGGAAGGACTCGGCCGGGCGGTTCATCGCGCGGCGGTCCTCGTCCGACGGCGGCGTGCACTGGAGCAACTCGCGCGCGCCGCTGGACATGGCCGGCGGCGCGATCCACCCGTGCGCCCGGGGTCGTGCGTTCCAACGGGTGATCCGGCTTCCCGACAACACGCTGGTGATGCCGTTCTACGCGGTCCACAAGGCCAACGCCACCAGGTGCGCCGACATCACCCGGACCTGGTCGGCCGCCCACCTGCTGATCAGCCGGGACGAAGGCAAGCACTGGCGGCGCGCCAGCACGGTGTTCAAATCGACCACGAACACCTACTCCGAGTCGACCGTGGCGCGTCGTAGCGACCACAAGCTGATCATGATCTCCCGGTACGACGTGGTCTCCGGCAACAAGCAGTACGCGAAGCTGGCGTACCGGGTGACCAAGGCGCCCGTGGACAACGCGTACGGCCTGCTGCACGCGAGCTGGGGTCCGTGGACCGCGGTGAAGGTGCCCGGCGCCGCCGACTACCCGAACACCGCCCAGGGCTCCGCCCCGGTGCTGCACCAGATGGACGGCGGCAAGCTGATGCTGGTGTTCGGCCGGCCCCGCAACAAGGTCGCGTTCAGCTCCAACGGCGGCGCCAACTGGAGCACCGCGCACAGCTTCTACGACAACATCCCGACGTCCGGGTGCGGCAGCGGCTACCGGCTGAGCGACGGGACGTACTTCCCGTGCTCGTCGCTCGGCTCCAGCGGCTACCTGGGGGTGGCGGTGACGTCGCCGCGGACGGCGTACGTGATCGGGGACAACTGCCACACCAACTGGGGTTGCGCCGGTTCGTACGCGTACCCGCACGGCACGACGTACCGGCTCTGGTACAGCACGATCCGGCTTTCGTAGGGGATGCGCCGGCCGGCCGCCACGGGGGGCCGGCCGGCATCCGGGTCGACGGCCCGACGGATCACGGGATCAACCGGTAGAACCGCCACTCGTAGTCGTCGACGGGCAGCACCTCTACACCTGTGTAGCCGGCCTCGAGCGCGTAGTCGCGGAGCGTATCGGGTCGCATCACCGCGCCGGTCGCGCGCGAACTCGGATCGGTCAGTGACGCGGGCAGGCAGCTGATCACGCTCCAGCCGTACGTGTAGCGGTCGAAGTCGGTGCCGGGCGCCGCGTACTCGCTCGGCACCCGCTCGTCCGCGACGATCACGCAACCCCCCTCGGTCAGGAGTCCGCGCAGCAGGTCGAGCAACACCACCGGCTGCGACAGGTCGTGCAACGCCTCGAACACGGTGACCAGGTCGTAGCGGTCCGCCGGCTCGAGCGTCGCCACGTCGACCGCACGGAACGACACCCGGTCGGCGACGCCGGCCTGCTCCGCGTGCTTACGGGCGAACCCGATCGCGACCTCGTCGAGGTCGAAGCCGTCGACCCGCACCCGCGGGTACGCGAGCGCCATCGCGATGCTCGACCAGCCGCTGCCCACGCCGATGTCGGCGATCCGGGCCGGCGGCTCCGACGACAGCCGCCGGTGCACCTCCGGGACCGCGGGTAGCCACTCCGTACCGAGCCGGCGGAGGAACCGCGGTCGGTTGCCGTCCGGCCGCCCCTCCACCCAGCCGTACGCCTGCTCGAGGCCGCGGCCGGTGCGGAACGTCTCCTCGAGCGCCGGCAGGAAGCCCACCGCGTTCAGCAGGTCCAGCGCGGGCGGTACGGCATAGCTGAAGCTGTCCGCGTCGGTGAACGCCTCCGCGGCCCCCGGCGCCAGCCGGTAACGCCGTTCCGGCTCGTCAGCCACTGGCTCCAGCTGCAGGAAGCCGGTCACGGCCTGCTGCTCGAGCCATTCCCGCACCATCCGGCGATTGGTCCCGGTACGGTCGGCCAGCTCGGCCGCGGAGCACGCCCCGGCGGACAACGCGTCGTACAGGCCGAGGCGATGGCCGAGCCAGATCGACATCAGGTCCATCGTGCCGGCCGCGGCCTGCCGTACTCGCTCGGAGAGGTCCCCGGCAGCGGTGCCGGGCGCTGGGTTCAACGATCCACCTGACATGGCACCCATCCTTCCCGCCGGCGACGCCGGATGGGGCATGGCCACTGGGTAGAGTCGCCCCGGTGGGTACCGGGGTGGAGTTCCGGCTGCTCGGGCCGGTGGAGGTCTCGTACGACGGACGCGTGCTCCCCGAGGGCAGCGCCCGGGAGCGGCTCGTACTGGCGAATCTGCTGCTCAACGCCGGGCGGACCACCGCGACGCAGAGCCTGGTCGGGCAGCTGTGGCGGGAGCCGCCCCGCTCGGCCAAGGCGCAGCTGCACAACCTGGTCAGCGGCCTGCGCCGCCGACTCCGCTCCGTCGACGACTCGCTGATCGAAACCCGTCCGACCGGGTACGCCCTGCGGCTGGACTCCCACCGGCTGGACCTGCTGGAGTTCCGCCGGCTCGCCGAGCAGGGCCGTACGGCGGCGCAGTCGGGTGACCATGTCGTCGCGGCGGGGCTGCTGGGCGAGGCGTTGTCGCTGTGGCGGGGCGCCGCCCTCGCCGACCTCCCGGACGAGCTGGCCGGCGAGTTGCGCGAAGCGCTGCACCAGGAGCGGCTCGACGCCAGCGAGGCGAAACTCGACGCGCTGCTGGCGCTGGGCGAGCACCAGCAGGCGCTCCGCGACGTCGAGCCTCTGCTGGGCGGCCATCCGTACCGGGAGGGTCTTTACCGGCGGCGGATGCTGGCGCTGGCGGCCACCGGGCGGCGGGCGGACGCGCTCGAGGTGTACCGGTCGGCGTACCGGCGGTTCACCGACGACCTGGGGGTGGAGCCGGGCGCGGAGCTGCGCGACCTGGAGCAGCGGATCCTCCGAGGATCACCCGTGGCCGCGCTCGGCGAAACCCGGTTGGTGCCGCGGCAACTTCCGCCGGCGACGCCGCTGACCGGGCGCGACGAACTGCTGAAACAGGTCGCCGACCAGCTCGGGGACGGTGAGGTGGTGCTGCTGGTCGGCCCCGGCGGAGTCGGTAAGAGCGCCATCGCCGCCGCTGCCGGCCACCGGCTGACTGCCGGGTTCCCCGACGGCCAGTTGTACGCCGACCTGCGCGGCAGCCACGCCCAGCCGGCCGACCCGTACGAGATCGTGGGCGGGTTGCTGCGGGCGCTCGGGATGGCGGGCGACGCCGTACCGGCGGACCGGGAGGAGCGGGTCGCGGCGTACCGGGCGCGGATGGCGTACCAGCGGATCCTGGTGGTGCTCGACGACGCGGCCGACGCGGCGCAGCTGGCGCCGCTGCTGCCCCGGTCGGACCGGTGCGCCACGGTAGTCACCTCACGGCGTCACCTGGCCACTGTGGCCGGGGTACGGCTGCCGGTGCCGGCGTTGCCGTACCAGGAGGCGACCCGGTTGCTGGCCGACCTCGCCGGTCGGCAACGCGTCGACGCGGAGTCGGACGCCGCCGCCGAGATCGTGGCGTTGTGCGGCGCGCTGCCCCTCGCGGTGTGCGTCGCCGCGGCCCGGCTCGCCGTACGGCCACAGTGGAGCCTCGCCGAGTTCGCCCGCCGACTCGCCGTCGAGCGCGGCCGGCTGGACGAGCTGTCCGTCGGCGACCTGGACGTACGGGCCAGCATCGGACTGTCGTACCAGGCGCTGCCGGAGCCGGCCCAGCGGTTGTTCCGCCGCATCGGCCTGCTCGGTACGCCGCACTGGCCCGCCTGGGTAGCCGAGGTGCTCTCCGGCGGCGGCGCACTGGAAGAGCTGGTCGACGTACACCTGGTGGAGGCGCTGGGCGAGGACGCGGTCGGGCAGGCCCGCTACCGGATGCACGACCTGATCGCCGAGTACGCCGCCGAGCGCGCCCGCCCCGCCACCGCCGCGGGTCGGACCGCGCGGGTCGAGGGCGGGTGGGTCGAAGATGCGTCGGCCGTTCTGGCGCCGGTGCTCGAGGGGTGGCTGGCGCTCGCCAGCGTCGCGGACGAGCGGGCTGGTCACGGTCGCCGCCACGGCAGGGACGTACCGGCGCCGGCGCCGCCCGTCGCGGCCGGTCGGGTGGCCGAGGATTCGCCCCGGGAGTGGTTCGACGTGGAGCGGACCCACCTGCTCGCCGCCGTCGACCGGGCCTGCCGACTCGGGCTGCCGGACATCGCCGGGCGGCTCGCGTTGCGCCTGTCCGGCTATCTGATGCTCCGGGCGTACGACGTGGACCGGGAGCGGATCATGCGCACCGCCGCCGACTGCGTACGCGGCACGGACCATGACGCGCTGCTGGTACGCCTGCTCGGCGCGCTGTACGAAGCCTGCGCCCAGCGCGCGGAGCTGGACAGACTCGCCGACATCGGGGCGGAGGAGTTGGCGGCGGCGCGGCGGCTCGGCGAACCCAAGGGGCACCTGCGGGCGCTCTACCACGCCGCCTTCTCCGCGAAGGTCACCGGCAGGTTCACCGAGGCCACGGCCCTGGCGCGGGAAGGCGAAGCCCTGTCCGCGGACGCCGACGACACGTGGCTGGCGAGCTTCCTGCTGATCCGAGGCGACATCCACGTCGACCTCGGCGAGCCAGCGGCCGGCGTCGACCTGCTGCGCGAAGCGGGGACGTACGAAGACGAATCCCAGCGGTCCCGGCAGCGGGTGCTCTACCTGTTGAGCTGGAGCACCGCCCTGACCGAAGCCGGACAGTACGCGACCGCCGAGTCCGCGCTGGCGGAGGCGCTCGGCATCACCGCCGAGATCGGCGACGAGCTCGGTACCGCCCACGTGGCGTGCGCCCTGACCCTGCTGGACCTGGCCCGGGGTCGGCCGTCGGACGCGGAGCAGCACCTGGGCGCCGCGTTGCAGGTCGTGGAGCGGATCGGCCACCGTACGGGGATCGCGCTGGTGACGCGTACCCGGGGACAGCTCGACCACGCGCGCGGGGCGCCGGGCGAGGCGATCCCGGCGTACCGGCGGTCGCTGCGGATCTGGCGGGAGATCGGGTCGCCGATCGAGGTGGCACGCGGGCTGGCCCGCCTGGAGTGCGCGGCGGCGGCCGTCGGGGACGAGCCGGCCGCCGCGGAACACCGGCGCGAGTGGCGCGCCATCCTCGACCAACTCGACCTCGACGAGCCCTGCCTGCGACTGCCGCACTACCTGCGCCCACCGAGCTAGCCGAAACTCCCGAAGGGCAGGGCACCGCGCGGAGTCGGGTCAGCGGGCGCAGGTGGGGTTCGGGTGGATCGGGTGGTTGGCGAGCAGTTCCCGCGCCCGGTCCCGCGACCCGTTGTACGCGTACCACGGATCCGGGTCCTTCAGCGACGCCGCGATCGGCGCCAGGGCGCAGGAGCGCTGCGGTTCGGGCAGGCGATCCAGCACCGGCACCGCGTCCGCGGACAGGTAACCCAGGTACGCCAGGTCGATCTTGTGGCTCTCCTGGTAGCGGTCCAGGTTCTGCCGGGCCACGAACGCGTCCGGGTCCAGCGCCGCGAGCGCCAGCAAGGTGGCCACCCCGGTGGCGACCACGACGCGGGGGAGCCAGCCGCCCCGCAGTGCCGCCCCGGCGACCAGGACCAGCAGGAACACCACGCCCAGCCAGAGCTCGAAGGCGTCCACGAGCAGTCGCAACTGGGTGAACCCGTACGCCTGCTGGTAGAGGTTCAGGCGGTACAGCGCGGAAGCCACGATCACCAGCGTGAGCAGGCACAACGCGCCTCCCACCAGCCGCAGCAGCAGCTGGTCGGACCGGCTCCGCCGGGGCGCCCACCGGGCCACGGCGGCCAACACCCCCAGGGTCAGTACGGTGACCGCGACAAGCTGGCCGAAGCCCTGCCGGGCGTACTCCGCGTACGTCAACCCGGCGGTACGCAGGACGTGCTCGTCGCCGCCGAACAGCACCGTCAGCTGCACCCCGACGAACGTGGCGAACAGCAGCACGAGCGCGCCCAGCGGCAGCAGCCAGTCGATCCGGCGGACCGGGCGCGGCTGGCCCCGGCCGATCCGGTCGAACCGGGGCGGCACCCGGGTCGCGAACGCCGCGCCGAGCGCGAAGCAGCCCACCAGGACACCCATCACGACCCGTACGATCAGCCGCGGCTTGAAGTCCGGCAGCAGCGCCCCGACGACCTTGTCGAAGGCGGCGTCCGCGCTGGCGAACAGCGCCCCGAAGATCAACAGCAGCAGCGCGGTGCCGACCAGCACGCCCGCGGTTCGCAGCGGTGCGCCGCCGAGCCGCCAGCGGCGTACGCCGCGGGCGAGCCACGGGATGCCGCGCAGCAGCCCGATCGGCGCGGCGGCGGCGCCGAAGAACACGCTCGGCCATCGGCGGCCCGCCACGAGTCCGTACGAGCCGAGGCCGAGCGCGGTGAGCAGGCACAGCGCGTACAGCCAGCCGGCGGCGCGGGCGGCGCCGACCGATACCAGCGCCAGGGTCGCCACCCCGGCGGCGATCGGCAGCGGCCTCACCAGGCGCCAGCGGGCCGACCGACTCGTCAGCACGACCGCCAGCGGAGCGGCCGCCACGGCGAGGCCGGTCAGCACCCCGCCGATGCCGTTCCAGGCGTACGGCTCGGTCACGGCGGTCACCACGGCGGCGACCAGTGCGGCGAGGAACACCGCCGGCGGCGCCCCCTGCGCGACGTCGGGCCAGAACCGCCACAACCCGTCCCGGCCACGCCTCGGCGCGAGCTGGTAAACAGGCGCCATCGCCGGGCCGGCGGACGGGTGGATCGGCAGGTCAGCCATGGGTTCCTCCCCCATCAGGTAGGTGCACTCGGATCCGGCAACCGGGTTCGTCACCGTCGGCGACGGCGATCGAGCCGCCGTGCAGTTCGACCACCCAGCGCGCGATGGCCAGGCCCAGCCCCGTACTCCCGTCGCGGGCGCTGCCGGGGCTGAACCGTTCGAAGACCGCGGACCGCTGGCCGTACGGGATCCCGGGCCCCTGGTCCGCGACCTCCAGCACCACCCCGCCGCCGGCGTGCCGCGCGGAGACCACCACCGGCTCGCCGGGCGGACCGTGCCGCAGTGCGTTGTCCAGCAGGTTCGCGACCACCTGGTGCAGCCGCGCCGGGTCGGCGTGCACGCTGAGCTGCTCGGGCCGCACCCGCACCTCGATCCGCGCCTCGCGCCCCACCTGCGCCTCCCGCGCCGCCGCGGTCAGCCACGGCCCCAGCTCGAACCGCTCGCGGCGCAGCGGCACCACGCCGGCGTCCAATCGCGACAGGTCGAGCAGGTCGGCCACCAGCGCGCCGAGCCGCTCGGTCTGGGCAAGAGCGGCCCGCAGCGTCTTCGGTTCCGGTCGTGCCACCCCGTCGACCAGGTTCTCCAGCACGGCCTGAAGAGCAGAGATGGGGGTACGCAACTCGTGCGAGACGTTGGCGATCAGCTCCCGCCGCTGCCGGTCGGCCGCTTCCAGGTCGGCCGCCATCTGGTTGAACGCCCGGGCCAGCTCGCCGACCTCGTCACGGGAGGTGGCGCGTACCCGCTTGGTGTAGTCGCCGCGGGCCATCGCCTTCGCCGCGGCGGTCATCGCCCGCAACGGCGAGGTCATGCCGTGGGCCAGCAACTGGGTGACCACGAGCGCGACCACGACGGCGGTCAGGAACGTCACCTGCGGCACCCAGCCGACGCCGTACCAGAAGACCAGCGCGGCGGCGGCGATCGACCCCGCCACCAGTACGCCGATCTTCAACTTGATCGAGCGCAGCGGATCCAGCGGCCGCAGGTCCCACCGCCTCACGGGGTCGCCTCGAGTGCATACCCCACGCCGTGCACCGTACGGATCAGGTCCGCGCCGAGCTTGCGGCGCAGTGCCTTCACATGGCTGTCGACCGTACGGGTGCCGCCCGCCTCCGCCCAGCCCCACAGGTCGGCCAGCAGCCGCTCCCGGGTGTGTACGGTCTTCGGCCGGCTGGCCAGGTACACCAGCAGGTCGAACTCGGTCGGCGTGAGGTGGACTTCGACACCGGCTCGGCGTACCCGGCGTTGGGCTGGGCTGACTTCGACGTCGCCGAGCGCGATCTCGGTGAGCGCGGTGGCACCCTCCGGCGGGTTCGCGCCGTCCGCCGCAAGCTCGGCGGCCCGGTCCACCCGGCGCAGCAGCGCGCGCACCCGGGCGACGAGCTCCCGCATGCTGAACGGCTTGGTGAGGTAGTCGTCCGCCCCCACCCCCAGCCCCACCAGTACGTCCGTCTCGTCGTCCCGCGCCGTCAACATCAGTACGGGCACCGGCCGCGTCGCCTGCAGCCGCCGGCACACCTCCAGCCCGTCCAACCCCGGAAGCATCAGATCGAGAACGACCAGGTCCGGCTGGTCTTCGGCCGCCGCGTCCAGCGCGCGATGCCCGTCCGCCGCGATCTGGACCTCGAAGCCCTCGGCGCGCAGCCGCGCCGCCACCGACTCGGCGATCGTCGGCTCGTCCTCGACCACCAGCACCCGACTGGGTTGGTCGTATTGGCTGGCCGGCTCATCCGGATGGCGTCGTGCGCCGGGTGTCTGACCCATGCCATCAATGTATTGAGCAAATGCGCGCGGTCGCCGGTGATGCGGTGGAGATCTTGTGAAGGCCGGACACCGCACGACGGTGTTGCCGCTTGCCGCCCACCCCTCAGGTGGGCCGGAGTGTTCGCTTCCGGATCGGTTCCTGACCCGGGTCCACATATCGCGGCGGGGTGAATTCCGGGGTTCCGTCAGGCGCCATGTCCACCCGCCAATGGCCCTTGTGGATAACCCGATGATGGAATCCACACAGCAGGACGCCGTTACTCAGATCTGTGGCCCCGCCGTCGATCCAATGCTTGACATGGTGGGCCTCGCACCAGGCCGGGGGCCGATCACAAGCCGGGAACGCGCAGCCGCGGTCCCGCTGGATCAACGCCCGTCGCTGCGCTGGAGTGAACAGGCGTTCCTCGCGACCCAGGTCCAGCACCTGCGACCCGCCCGTGAGCACGGCCGGCAGGATCTCCGCGTCGCATGCGATCCTCCTCACTGTCGCCGGAGAGAGCTGTTCGCCGGTGTCGAGCACGCCGCAGCCGACCTGCTCGCGGAGTTTCGCGTAGTCCATGGTGACCACGATCTGCGGCGGTTGCCTACGCTGCGCCGGCAGGTCGACGTGCGCAAGCAGCCGCCGCGAGGCCTCGGTCCACGCGTCGGCCAACCTGGCGGCCGCCGTGCGCAGATCAGGACGCCCGTCCGCCGACGGCCGAGGCTGGGCGAACGGGTCGATGGCGCGGCGGATCACCGCCGCGGACTCCGTGTCGAGCCGCCCGGTCACGAACACGCTGCCGTACCCGTCGGGGCTAAACCGCAGCTCCCGCCTCCGGAACGCGCGTCTTTCCAGCTCAGCGAGCTGCTCCGCCTCCTGGGCATCGGCCGCGTCCGGGTCGACCACCTCGACGATCCGCCGCCCCAACCGCGCCAACTCCCGCGGGTCGAACACCTCCGCCTGCGCCACCAGATGCGCTTCTGCCCGCCGTCGGGCGCCGACCCCATCACCGGGCCGCCCGTCACCGGGGTCGCCAGGGACGTTCCCCGACGGCGGCACGGGATCCGTCACCAACCGCTCTTCCGGCGGCAGGTCCGCCACCGCCTCCGCGACCACACGCACATGCGCGGTCGAGATCCGGCCCTCGGCCAAGGCACGGGCAGTGTCCGGAAGCTGCTGCAACGCCGCCGCCAGCACTACGTCGCGCTTGGCGTGCGCGGGGGTGCAGTTCAGCCGGTGCCGCAGCCATGCCTGCATCGACGGGGCACCCGCCCGACCGGCCAGCCCACGACCGTCCACATCCGCGACCAATCGCAACTTGATCGCCGTCAACTGCTCTATTCCCCGCGCCACCGTGGTCAACGCCGCCACCGCTTCGGCGTCCGAAAGGGACCACAACTCGGCATCGGCCACCTTCACCGCGGCGTCGTTCACCGCGGACAGCAATTCGGCGACCGGATGGCCGCCGAACCCCTCCATCGTGAACGACATGACCCCAATCTAGAACATATGTTCGATCCGCGCATCGCCCCGACTGCACACTCGGGGAACCGGCTGTCAAGAACTCGAGAATGCCGGCCAAACCCCGAAGGTAGGCCCAGACAGATCAACAACTCTCCGAGCGGCCTGATACCCGGCCCGCCACGGCACACTACGTGGCGCATGGCGTACCCAGAAATGGTCAGATTGAGTGGAACGAACCGGGAGTGACGAGGAGGTCTTAATGAACGGCACGGTGCTGATCACCGGTGGCAGTGGCGGACTGGGCGGCGGGGTCACGGCGACGTTCCTCGACGGCGGTTGGCGGGTGGTGGTGCCGTGGGTCGTGGAGTCGGAGCTGTCCCGGCTGCCCGATCACGAACGGCTCGCGACGGTCCACGCCGACCTTTTCGACCCCTCGTCGGTACGTCAGGCCGTCGACCTGGCGGCGGCCGAGCCCACGGCGCCGCTGCGCGCGGTGGTCAACCTGGTCGGCGGCTTCGCGATGGGCGGCCGGGTGCACGAGACCGACGTCGAGGAGTTCGAGAACCAGCTGCGGCTGAACCTGCGGCCCACGTACCTGGTGTGCCAGGCGGCGTTGCCTCACCTGATCGCGGGTGGGGGCGGCTCGATCGTGTGCGTCTCCAGTCGCGCCGCACTGCGACCGTTCCCGGGCGCGGCCGGCTACATCACCGGCAAGGCCGCCGTGTTGGCGCTGGTCGACGCTCTGTCCACCGAGTACCTCGACGACGGCGTACGGGTCAACGCGATCCTGCCGAACGTGATCGACACGCCCGCGAACCGGACCGCCATGCCGAATGCGGACCACTCCACCTGGGTGACTCCGGCGCAGATCGCCGACGTGATCCGGTTCCTGTGCGAGGGCGGGTCCGGGGTGGTCAGCGGTGCCCATCTCCCGGTGTACGGCCGGGTCCGTTGATCCCTTCTACCCATACCCCCTAGGGGTATGTTAGCCTGGCTGGGGAAGCCACCACAGAGAGGTCCTCGGGATGAACAGCACCGCCACCAGGCTCGCCGGATTCGCGATCGCACTGGTCGTGATGTTCGCCGCGGCGTACGGGATCGGACAGCTCGTGGGGCCGGTCTCGGCGGACCAGCCCAGCATGGGGAGCAGCTCCGGCGGCATGGGCGACGGCATGGGGGGCCACGGCGACGCCGACCATGATTCGGGCTCGGGGCACGGATCGGCGCACAGCAGCGGAGTGCCCGGTGGGCTGCAGGTCTCGGAAGGCGGCTACACCATGGTCCCGGTCGCGGCGGCGAGCGAAGAGTTCGCCTTCCTCATCACCGGCCCCGAAGGAAAACCCGTCACCCGGTACGACACCGCACACGACAAGCGGATGCACCTGATCGTCGTCCGGCGCGACCTGAGCGGCTTCCGGCACGTACACCCGACGATGGCCGGCGACGGTACGTGGCGGGTGACCTCACCGCTCGGCGAGCCGGGCAGCTACCGGGCGTACGCCGACTTCAAGCCCACCGGGGGCAAGGCGCTGATCCTGGGCGTCGACGTGGCGGTGGCGGGCGACTTCTCGCCCCGCCCGCTGCCGCCGCCCGCGACAACGGCCAGCGTGGCCGACTACACGGTCACGGTCGGCGGCACGCTGCGGGCCGGCCATTCCAGCAAGCTCACCCTGACCGTGAGCCGCGACGGCAGGCCGGTCACCGACCTGCAGCCCTACCTCGCCGCGTACGGGCACCTGGTCGCGTTGCGGCAGGGGGATCTGGCGTACCTGCACGTGCACCCGGAGGGCGTGCCGGGGGATGGCAGGACGAAGGCCGGGCCGAGCATCACGTTCTACGCGGAGGTGCCGTCGGCGGGCACGTACCGGCTGTACCTGGACTTCCGGCACGCCGGGAAGGTGCGCACCGCCGAATTCACCGTCGTCGCCGGCGACTGATCGAGCCTGGTAGGAGTACCCCGTCATGACGGACCACACCGGCCACGCGCCGCACGACAGCCACGCCGCGCACGGTGCACACGACAAGCACGCGGGGCACGACCCCGAGATGTTCCGCCGGAAGTTCTGGCTGAGCCTGGCGTTGACCCTGCCGATCGTGGTCACCAGCCAGATGGTCATGGACTGGTTCGGCTACCAGTTGGACTTCCCCGGTATCGGCCTGGTGGGTCCCGTACTGGGATCGGTGGTCTTCCTGTACGGCGGCTGGCCGTTCCTGGTCGGCGGCGTACGGGAGGTGCGGGACGAAGCCCCGGGGATGATGCTGCTGATCGCGATGGCGATCACCGTGGCGTACGCCGCGTCGCTGGCCACCAGTCTCGGCTTCTTCGGCCTGGACTTCTGGTGGGAGCTGGCCGCGCTGGTCACGATCATGCTGCTCGGCCACTGGCAGGAGATGAAGGCGATCGGCCAGGCCCAGGGCGCGCTGGCCGCGCTCGCCGCGCTGATCCCGGACGATGCCGAGCGGGTCAGCGACGGCGGGACCGAGACGGTTCCGGTCGCCGAGTTGAGCGTCGGCGACGTGGTGCTGGTCCGGTCCGGGGCCAGGGTGCCCGCCGACGGCCGGATCGTCGACGGCGCCGCCGAGCTCGACGAGTCGATGATCACCGGCGAGTCGCGGCCGGTCAGCCGCGAGGTCGGCGACCGGGTCGTGGCGGGCACGGTGGCGACGGACTCCGCGATCCGGGTCAAGATCGAGGCGGTCGGCGAAGACACCGCGCTGGCCGGGATCCAGCGCCTGGTCGCCGAGGCGCAGCAGTCCAGCGGCCGGGCCCAGGCGCTCGCGGACCGGTTCGCCGCGATGCTGTTCTACATCGCCACCGCGGCGGCGGTCGCCACGTTCGGGTTCTGGTGGGGCACCGGAGACCTGGGCCAGTCCGTGGTACGTACGGTCACGGTGCTGGTGATCGCCTGCCCGCACGCCCTCGGCCTCGCGATCCCGCTGGTGATCGCGCTGTCCACGGCGGTCTCCGCGAAGGCCGGGATCCTGGTCAAGGACCGGCTGGCGCTGGAGCGGATGCGTACGGTCGACGCCGTACTGTTCGACAAGACCGGGACGCTGACCAGGGGCGAGCACGTCGTGACCGGGGTCGCCGGCACGACCGGGACCAGCGAGGACGAGGTGCTGCGGCTGGCGGCCGGGGTCGAGGCCGACAGCGAACACCCGCTCGCCCGCGCCATCGTCAGAGCCGCCGCCGACAGGCAGGGGCACCCGGCGACAGCGACCGACTTCCGCTCGCTGACCGGCCGCGGCGTCAAGGCCACCATCGACGGCACCGAGTACGCCGTCGGCGGCCCCACCCTGCTCCGCGAACTGGATGCCGAGGTGCCCGAGGAGCTGCGCCGGGCGACCACGACGTGGAACGACCGGGGGGCAGCCGTACTCCAGCTGCTGCGGCTGGGCGACGACGGCGCGGCGCGGGCGGTCGGCGCGATCGCGCTCGAAGACGAGGTACGCCCCGAGGCGAAACAGGCGATCGCACAGCTCCGGGCGGCCGGCATCCCGAAGATCGCGATGATCACGGGCGACGCCCGGCCGGTCGCCGAAGCCGTCGCCGCGGATCTCGGCTTCCGCCCCGGACAGGACGAGGTGTACGCCGAAGTGCTCCCCGCCGACAAGGACCACGCCGTGGCTGACCTGCAGAAACGCGGCCTGACCGTGGCGATGGTCGGCGACGGCGTGAACGACGCGCCCGCGCTCGCCCGCGCCGACGTCGGGATCGCGATCGGCGCCGGTACGGACGTCGCGATCGAGTCGGCGGGCGTGGTGCTCGCGTCGTCGGACCCGCGCGGGGTCACCGGGGTGATCAGGTTGTCGAAGGCGTCGTACCGGAAGATGGTCCAGAACCTGGCGTGGGCCGCGGGCTACAACGTGATCGCGATCCCGCTCGCGGCCGGAGTGCTCGCCTGGGCGGGCATCTCGCTGAGCCCGGCGGTCGGCGCGATCCTGATGTCGGGCTCCACGATCGTCGTCGCGCTCAACGCGCAGCTGCTGCGGCGGGTCCGACTCACTTCGGAGGGGTGACCGGCTTGTCGGCCACGACGTCCCCGGCGGTGGCCGGGGCCGGGGCGCCCTTCGGCTCCACCTCGAAGTCGGCGCCGGCCTTCTGGGCGCGGGCCCGCGCGATGAACGGCAACGAGAACGCCGACACCACACCGGCGAGCAGGTACGACGCCGGATACCCCCACACGTCGGCCGACCGGCCCAGCGCCGGCTGCGCCACGATGCCGCCGCTGGAGCTCATCAGCGAGTCGAACGACAGGATCGTGGCCCGCTGCCTGGACGGGATCATGCCGTTCAGGTACGCCTGCCGGATCGGCATCGACGCCGAGAACAGCAGCGCCCAGACCACGATCAGCCCGATCGCGATCCAGAAGTTGGCGAGCAGCCCGATCAGCAGCACCGCCGCCACGCTGACCCCTTCGAGCATCAGCAGCGCGGACGTACGCCGCTTGAACAGGCCACGGAACCGGGGCGTGAGGAACCCGCCCGCGATCTGCGCGCCGGCCACGATCGCCGCGACCAGACCCGCGATCCCGTACGCCTGCTTGTCGCCCCACAGCTGCAGCAGGTAGGGCTGCAGCGCGTAGAAGACGTAGATGCCGACCCCACCGCTGAACGGGGCGGCGATCATCAGGTACTTCACGGCGGGGATCCGCCAGCCGTACTCGATGGAGTCGGTCATGATCCGTTTGATCTCGGCGACCGGGCGCGCGTCCCGCTGCGGCGTGAACCCGATGTCGTGCATCAACGTGAACGCCACCCCGAACATCAGCACCAGGATGCCGGCCCGCACCACGAACGGGACTCCCAGGTTGGTCAGCTGCGCCAGGTAGCCGCCGAGCACCGAGCCGCCCAGCATCCCGAACCCGCTGATCGCCTGGCCCCGCCCGAACACCGACTCGAGCGTCCCGTCATACCCGACCGCGTCCAGCGCGTCGACCAGCCAGGCCTCGGTCGCGCCCGAGAAGAACGTGAAACCCAGTCCGATGAGTACGGAGACCACCGCCCACTCCCACAGCGGCGCCTCCAGGTGCCAGAGCAGTACGTACAGCCCGGTGGACGCCGCCAGGGTGACCGTGCCCAGCAGGAACGAGGCGCGGCGCCCCCACATGTCGGCGACGATCCCGGTCGGCACCTCGAACAGCACCATGCCAACGGTGAAGAACGCGTTGGCCGTGAACGCCTCCAGGTTGGACAGCCCCGCGTCCAGCAGGAAGATCGTGTTGATCCCCCAGATCAGCGACGCGGCCAGCGTGTTGCCCAACTGCAGCACGTAGTACGTGCGCCGAACTGTCACCGCGGTTGCTGCCACGTACGTTCTCCCGCCCGCGTTCTCCCGCCCGGAGTGGTGCACCTAGCCTGCCACGCGGGTCCGACAACCTGGTCCGGCTTCGACCACCCCGGTACGCCTACCCTCGGGGCATGAGCCCACGTATCGCCACGAACTCCGCCGTCGGACGTGCGGAACTGTTGGATTTCGTACGGCCACGCCACCGCGCGCTGCTGGTGACCCGCCGCGAGGACGGTGGACCGCAGGGCTCGCCGGTCGCCTGCGGAGTGGACCCCGGGGGGCGGATCGTGATCTCCACGTACCCGGAAAGGGCGAAGACACGCAACGCGCGCCGGAACCCACGGGTCAGCGTGATCGTGCTCTCCGACGACTGGGACGGACCGTGGGTGCAGGTCGACGGCGAGGCAGAGGTGCTGGACGTACCCGAGGCGGTGGAGCCGCTGGTCGAGTACTTCCGGTCGATCTCCGGCGAGCACCCGGACTGGGACGAGTACCGCGAGGCGATGCTGCGACAGGGCAAGTCGCTGCTGCGGATCACGCCACAGCGCTGGGGCCCGGTGGCGACCGGCGGCTTCCCGGCCCGCCTGGGTTAGATTCCCGACAGCAGAATCCGGACGGAAGATCTATTCCGCCGACGCGGTGGCACCGCTAGCGTGGCCCTGCCGTTCCGGACGTTCCCAGGACCTGGGCCTCCGGAACCGAGGAGGCCCCCGTGCTCGTTCGTGCCGTCCGCCGCGTCTCGTACGCGACCATCGCCGCCGCGCTGGCGACGCCCCTGCTGGCCATCCTGACAGGTACCCCTGCCGCGGCCGTCAGCCCCGACGTCGTGATCAGCCAGGTGTACGGCGGCGGCGGGAACTCCGGCGCGACGTACACCCACGACTATGTGGAGCTGTTCAACCGCGGCGCGGCCGCCGTGGACGTGAGCACCTGGTCGGTGCAGTACGCCTCCGCCGCCGGCACCACCTGGCAACTGACCAACCTCACCGGGTCGATTCCACCCGGGGGCTACTACCTGGTCCAGGAGGCGCAGGGCGCCGGCGGCACCACGCCGCTGCCAACGCCGGACGCCACCGGCACGATCTTCATGTCGGCGAGTTCCGGCAAGGTCGCCCTGGTCACCAACCAGACCGCGCTGACCTGCGGCTCGACCTGCCACGCGGCGCCGGGTGTGCGCGACTTCGTCGGGTACGGCTCGACCGCCAACGACTTCGAAGGTTCGGGCCCCGCGCCGACGTTGTCCAACACCACCGCGGCGCTGCGCGCCGATGACGGCGCCACCGACACCGACAGCAACGCCGCCGACTTCGTCTCCGGTGTCCCGAACCCCCGTAACAGCGGCTTCGAGCCGCCGCCACCGCCGCCGAGCGGCTGCGACGCCCCCGCTACCCACGAGATCGCCGCGGTGCAGGGCTCCGGCACGTCGACCCCGCTCGCCGGCCAGACGGTACGTGTCGAAGGCGTCGTCACCGGCGACTTCCAGGGCTCGAGCCGACTCAACGGCTTCTTCCTGCAGGACGCCACCCCCGACGACGACCCGGCGACCTCGGACGGCCTCTTCGCCTTCGGCGGCACCACCGACGTGGCCGTCGGCGACCGGGTGCTGGTGACCGGCCGGGCCACGGAGTTCAACGGCCTGACCGAGCTCTCCCCGGTCGACGCGGTGGACGTCTGCGGCAACGGCACGGTCGCGCCCGCCCAGGTCGACCTCCCCCGGGCCCCCGGTACGACGTTCGAGCCGCTGGAGGGCGTACTCACTACGTACCCGGAGGCGCTGACGGTGACCGAGCACTTCCAGCTCGGCCGGTTCGGCGAGGTGACAGTGTCCTCGGACGGGCGGGTGTTCCAGCCGACCGAGCAGGCCGAGCCGGGCGCGGAGGCGAACGCCCTCGCCGAGCTGAGTGCCCGGCGCCGGCTGCTGATCGACGACGGATCCAACGTGCAGAACCCGGCGACCGTGCCGTACCTGACCCCCGAGGCGGTACGGGTCGGTGACTCGGCCAGCGGCATCACCGGCGTACTGAGCTTCGGGTTCAGCTCGTACCGGTTGGAGCCGACCGAGGCGATCGCGTTCAGCCGTACCAACCCCAGGCCGGCGGCGCCGAAGCCGGTCGGCGGCAGCGTACGTGTGGCCAGCTTCAACACCCTCAACTACTTCACCACGCTGCGCTCCGAGAACCCGAACGCCCGGGGCGCAGACAATGCCGAGGAGTTCGGCCGCCAGCAGGCCAAGGAGGTCGCCGCGATCACCGGCCTGGACGCCGACGTGGTGGCGCTGATGGAGGTCGAGAACAACGGCGCGACCGCGGTCGGCAGCCTGGTCGACGCGCTGAACGACGCCACCGCGCCCGGCACGTACGCGTACGTCACGGAGCCGGCCCTCAACGCCCCCAACGAATTCGGCGGTACGTTCGGCACCGACGCGATCAAGGTGGCCCTGATCTACCGGCCCGCGGCGGTGCATCCCGTCGGCGCCGCGCAGAGCAGTGGCGACCCGGCGTTCAGCCGCCCGCCGCTGATCCAGACGTTCGAACTGGCCGGCGGCAGCGAGCCGTTCACCATCGCGGTGAACCACTTCAAGTCCAAGAGCTGCGGCGGCGCCACCGGAGCCGACCTCGACCAGGGCGACGGGCAGAGCTGCTACAACGCCACCCGGGTGACGCAGGCGACGACCCTGACGAACCTGCTCGACACGCTGAACGTGCCCAACGCGCTCGTGGTCGGCGACCTGAACAGCTACAGCAACGAGGACCCGGTCGACGTACTGGAAGGGGCCGGCTACACCGGGCTGACCGAGCGGTACGTCCCCGACGACGAGCGCTACAGCTTCGTCTTCGACGGCTTCTCCGGCGAACTCGACCACGCCCTGGCGAGCCCCGCCCTGCTCGACAACGTCACCGGAGCCGCGCTCTGGCACGTCAACGCCGACGAGCCGAACATCCTCGACTACAACACCGAGTTCAACCCGCCGGAGCTGTACCAGCCGGACGCGTACCGTTCCTCCGACCACGACCCGGTGGTCATCGGCCTGAGCCTGGCCACCGCTCCGCAGGCGCCGCAGGACGTGTCGGTGCTCGCCGGCTGGCACGCCGCCACGGTCCGCTGGCAGCCTCCGGCCGACGACGGCGGCTCCCCCATCACCGGGTACGAAGTCCGGGTATTCCGGGACGGGACCGAGGTCGCCACCGCCACCACCGGGCCGGCGGCGCGGTCGTACACGTTCGGCGGCCTGGCGACGGGGGTGACGTACGTGTTCGAGGTGCGGGCCCGCAACGCGGTCGGCGCCACGACCGGCAACAGCGCCACGGGTACGCCATTCCGCCCGGCCAAGTTCATCCCGCTGGACGTACGGGCGGTCTGCGGCGGCACCTCCGGCACGGCATTGTTCGACGTGGTGAACGCGAACGCGTACCCGATCGGTTTCGACTGGCGGGTGCTGCGCGGAGCCTCCGGCACGGGCGTGGTGGCGGCACACGCGACCACCCGCCTGGAGGTCCCCCGCGCCGCCACCGGCGGTACGAAACTCCGCGTCTCCGTCGACGGGGTCAGGCACGACGAAGCCAACGCCTGCTGACAGCCGTGGTGCTCGAGCCCTCGATCGGGCCGGTCCGCCCCGCGGCGGGCGCCGCGCCACAGTGTGACCAGCCACAAGATTCCGATGATCGACACGACCGCGAGGCCGACCCATTCCAGCACCGAGAACAGGCCGATCTGCTCGGGGCTCGGTTGGACCAGCCAGCCCCGCCGGGGCCGCCGGCACCGCTCGCCCTCGGTCAGCAACAGGGTCAGCACAAGCGCGATGTTGTGCATCGACGCCGCCGAGGATCGCCTGGCGTATGTCCACATCGGACTACCTCGCCCCCTCCGCACTGCATGGCGTACGAGAATCCTCGAAGAAATCTCAGCGGAGCGTGTCGGATCGAGGCAGCGGCGTTCGTAGTAGGGGTGAAAGGCGGTCCAAGAGGGCGGCCACACGACGACAGGAGATGATCCCGATGGCGCAGTACCTGATTTCCGTGCTCTTCGACACGACCGAATTCGCCACAGCGGAGGAGATGGCCGCGATCGACGCCTTCAACGAGCAGCTCAAGGCCGACGGCCACTGGGTGTTCGCCGGGGGCCTCGCGTCGCCCAGCACGGCCACCGTCGTCGACGGCCGGGACGGGGAGCCGGTGTTCACCGACGGGCCGTACCTGGAGTCGAAGGAGCACATCGCCGGCTTCTGGATCATCGAGGCACCCCACCTCGACGTGGCGCTGCGGCTTGCTGCCCTGGGGTCGAAGAACTGTAACCGGAGGGTCGAGCTCCGGCCGTTCCTGGGCGAATGACCGACGTCGGCGAGGTGATCACCCGGGTCCACCGCGAGGAGTGGGCCCGGGTGGTCGCGACCCTGGCCAGGCGCTTCGGGGACCTTGACATCGCCGAGGAGATGGCCGCCGAGGCGTTCGCGACCGCCGTCGAACGCTGGCCGGTCGACGGCGTCCCTCCGAGTCCCGGCGCGTGGCTCACCACCACCGCCCACCGCAAGGCCATCGACCGGCTCCGCCGCGAGGGCAGGCGCGAGGAAAAGCACAGGGAGGCGCTGATGCTGTTCGACACCCCTGAGCCGCTCGGCGCCATCGACGACGACCGGCTCCGCCTCGTCTTCACCTGCTGCCACCCCGCTCTCGCCATGGAGGCGCGCATTGCGCTGACCCTGCGGATAGTCGGCGGGCTCACCGTGCCCGAGATCGCCCGCGCGTTCCTGGTCGAGGAGACCGCCATGGGCCGGCGGATCACCCGCGCGAAGGCAAAGATCAAAGCAGCGAAGATCCCCTATGGCGTGCCGTTTCGTGAGGACCTCCCGGCCCGGGTCACCGGGGTACTCGCCGTCCTCTACCTGATCTTCAACGAGGGCTACCTGGCCTCGGACCCCGAGAAGGAGTCGGTCCGCAGCGACCTGACCGCCGAGGCGATCCGGCTGACCCGGCTGGTCCGTGCCCTGATGCCGGCCGACGGCGAGGTCGCCGGACTCCTGGCGCTGATGCTCCTGACAGAGGCCCGCCGGGCCGCGCGGGTGTCGGCGAGCGGTGAGCTCGTCGCCCTCGGCGAGCAGGACCGCGGCGCCTGGGACCGCGAGCTGATCGCCGAGGGCCACGCCCTGGTCCGCGCACGCCTCGCCGCCGGCCAGGCGCCGGGACGCTACCAGATCCTCGCCGCGATCAACGCCGTCCACACCGACGCCCGCGACGTCCGCGACACCGACTGGTCGCAGGTCGTCGCGCTCTACGACCAACTGGTCCACCTCGACCCCTCGCCGATCGTGCGGCTCAACCGGGCGATCGCGGTCGCCGAACTCGACGGCCCACAGGTCGCCCTGGCCGAGGTGGACGATCTGCCGCTGGAGGGCTACCACGCCTACCACGCCACCCGCGCCGACCTGCTACGCCGGCTGGGCCGAAGCCAGGAGTCGCGGACGGCGTACGACCAGGCCATCGGGCTGGCCGGCAACACCGCCGAGACGGCGTACCTCATCCGTCGCCGCGACCAGCTGACCCGCCCGTGAACCGCACCACCCCGATCACCGCCTCAGCCGCATACCCCGGTCTGCGCCAGGTGCCGGCCACGGTGTCGGCTCGCCGAACGTCATGCTCGTACCTGTACGCGCCGGCCCTCGGCAGTCGGCAAACAGCCAAGGCCGAGGCCGGAAGCCGCCGACAGGGTCGTGAAAGCCATCCACAACGACGGAGATCATCTGGTTCGAGTCCCGTAGAAAATTGGGACAAATGTGGGCCGCCAGGGACTCGAACCCTGAACCCGCGGATTAAAAGTCCGCTGCTCTGCCAATTGAGCTAGCAGCCCGTAAGGCGCTGACCTGCGGTTATGCTCCGCAGGGCGGCCTCAAGTCGTGCAGATGATCTTCGTG
>WNGA01001571.1_pt1 | contig 34950 bp, 32 predicted proteins | sample 5400061 | NCBI WGS metagenome assembly WNGA01 (sample SAMN13153366, study PRJNA577476) | soil metagenome | isolation source: 100 cm soil or saprolite under grassland replicate 2 | place: USA:California | collected 2016-06-15
GAGCTCCTCGTCGTGATCGGCGAGCTTCTCGAACAGCTCGTGGTGGGCCTGGTTGGCGGCGTCCCGGTACTCGTCCGGGATCTCCGTGGTCTCCCACTCCTCGCCCATCTCGCTGATCCACCGGTGGGCCTTCATCTCGACCAGGTCGATGACGCCGACGAACCCGGCCTCGCTTCCCCACGGGAGCTGGACGACCAGGGGGTTCGCCTGCAGGCGATCCTCCATCATCCGGACCGTGCGGCCGAAGTCGGCGCCGGTCCGGTCCATCTTGTTGACGAAGCAGATCCGCGGCACGCCGTACCGGTCGGCCTGGCGCCACACCGTCTCGGTCTGGGGCTCCACGCCGGCCACGGCGTCGAAAACGGCGATGGCACCGTCGAGCACGCGAAGCGATCGTTCCACCTCGACGGTGAAGTCGACGTGGCCGGGCGTGTCGATGATGTTGATCCAGTGGCCCTTCCAATTGGTCGTGGTGGCCGCGGACGTGATGGTGATGCCGCGCTCCCGCTCCTGGACCATCCAGTCCATCTGGGCTGTGCCCTCGTGGACCTCGCCGAGCTTGTAGGCCTTGCCGGTGTAGTAGAGGATCCGCTCGGTCGTGGTGGTCTTGCCGGCGTCGATGTGGGCCATGATCCCGATGTTCCGGGTCCGGGCGAGCGGGTATTCCCGGAGCACCAGGTCCTTGCCGGACCCTCCGGGCTGGCGTCGCTTGATGTCCTGTGCTGCTTCGACCACGTCGATCCTCTCCGCAGAGGTGGCCATTTAGCCCACCCCCCCGATCAACGCCGGGTCCCAGAGCCCGGCACGAGCGTTTGCTTCGATCACCATCGGTAGTGCGCGAACGCCTTGTTCGCCTCGGCCATCTTGTGCATGTCTTCGCGCCGCTTGACCGATGCCCCCTGGCCTTGGGAGGCGTCCATGATCTCCCCCACCAATCGGTCGGACATGGAGTGTTCCTTACGGGCGCGGGAGTAATTCACCAGCCAGCGCAGCGCGAGCGTGGTGCCCCTGGTCGGACGAACCTCCACCGGCACCTGGTAGTTGGCCCCGCCGACCCGCCGGGACCGAACCTCGAGCATGGGACGGACGTTCTCCACCGCCCGCTTGAGCGTGATGACCGGGTCGTTCGCCGTCCGCTCCGAGATGACCTCGAGCGCCTTGTACACGGTCCGCTCCGCCAGTGACTTCTTGCCGTCGTACAGGACCTTGCTGATGAGCTGGGTCACCAGGGGGTTCTGGTAGACGGGGTCGGGCTCGACCTCCCTGCGTACGGCAGGGCCCTTGCGAGGCATCGCTACTCGCCCACCCTCTTGGCCCCATAGCGGGATCGCGCCTTCTTGCGGTCCCTCACGCCCGCGGTGTCGAGGGTGCCCCGGATGATCTTGTATCGAACCCCCGGCAGGTCCTTCACCCGGCCGCCCCGAACCAGGACGATGGAGTGCTCCTGGAGGTTGTGCCCGATGCCCGGGATATAGGCGGTGACCTCGACCCCGGTTGTCAGACGGACGCGGGCGACCTTTCGAAGGGCGGAGTTGGGCTTCTTCGGAGTGGTCGTGTAGACGCGCGTGCACACGCCGCGGCGCTGCGGAGAGCCCTTGAGCGCAGGGCTCTTCGTCTTGCCCCGCGGGCGCTCGCGCCCTTCTCGGACCAGTTGCTGGATCGTGGGCATGTCGGTCTCGTGTTCACTCTCGCCTTGGTCTCCATGGGGGGTCCAACGAAAAGCCGGACCCGCGGGCCCGGCTCCCAGGGACTCGCCTCAGGCACAATTGTCCCTTCGGGGTCCCCCCTGAAAGCTTGCATGGATACCGAACCCGCCCGCCGGGTCCGGTGTGCAATCTATAAGGCTACTAGGCACGACGCGTGCTCGTCAACGAACCGGGGCCAAGCACTGGCCTGTCCCGAGCCCTGCCCTGCTAGCTTGGGCGCCATGTCTGAGCTGGCCGATCTCTTGGAGCTCGCCGAGCGAGCCGCCGTGCGTGGCGGTGCGCTCGTGGCTGGGGAGGGGCCGGCCCCCGAGACCGAGACCAAGGGGACCGGCGATTACGTGACCGAAGCGGATCGGGCCTCCGAGCGGGCCATCCGGGAGGTTCTCGGCGAGGGCACCCCGGACATCCCCGTAGTGGGCGAGGAGGCCGGAGGGACCGGCGGCAGGCGCTCCTGGGTGGTCGATCCGCTAGACGGCACGACCAATTACGTCCACGGGTTCCCTATCGTCGGGGTCTCTGTGGCGCTGGTGGAATCCGGAAAGCCCACGGTGGGCGTCGTTCACGCCCCGTTCCTGGGGCAGACCTTCCTTGGGGCCCGGGGGCTGGGCGTGCGGGTCCGAACAGTCCGCTGGGAGGTGGAGGCGAGGGTCTCCGGACGTCCCATCGAGCAGGCCGTGGTGGGAACGGGCTTCCCGTTCAGACGGAAAGGTCTCCTCCCCCGATACATCACGGTCTTCGAGGCGTGCTTGGAGCGATTCGAGGACCTCCGCCGACCCGGGGCCGCGGCCCTCGACCTCGCCTGGGTGGCCGCCGGAGTGTTCGAGGGGTTCTTCGAGCTCGGGCTGGCGCCGTGGGACGTGGCCGCCGGGGCGTTACTCATAGAGGAGGCCGGCGGCGTGGTGAGCGACTGGCAAGGAGGGCCGGACTACCTGGGCGGCGACATCCTGGCCGGGTCGCCGGCCATCCACGCGTCGCTGTTGGAGATCGCGAGGCACGCTTGAGCGGGCAGGCTTGCCCTGATCCCGCCCCCTCGTCTTTGGTGGTGGGACTAGCCCGAGTTACTCCTCGGGCGAGTAGGACCCTCCGCCGAGCATCTGCTCCGCCTCTTCGCGAGTGAGACCGGCCAGCGCCGGCTCGGCCTCACCGGCGGCGGCCAGCTCCCGCTGCCGCGCCAGCCAGTACTCGGGGATGGCCTCCGGCTTGATCCGGACCTGCACGTTCCGGTATCGCCCCATCCCCGTACCCGCCGGAATCAGCTTGCCGATGATCACGTTCTCCTTCAGCCCCAGCAACTGGTCCGACTTCGCGCCGATGGCCGCCTCGGTCAACACCCGGGTGGTCTCCTGGAACGACGCCGCCGACAGCCATGAGTCGGTGGCCAGCGATGCCTTGGTGATCCCCAGGAGCTGCGGACGGGCGGACGCAGGGGTGTTCCCGTTCTCCACCGCGTCCCGGTTCGCCGCCTCGAACCGCCGTCGGTCCACCAGATCGCCGGGAAGGAACTCGGTGTCACCCGGTTCGATGACCTGCACCTTGCGAAGCATCTGCCGCACGATCAGCTCGATGTGCTTGTCGTGGATGGTCACGCCCTGGCTCCGATACACCTGCTGGACCTCCTCCACCAGGTGACGCTGGAGCGCCTGAACGCCCTCGATCCGGAGCTTCTCGTGGGGGTTCACCGACCCCTCCGTGAGCTGCTGGCCCACCTCGACCTTGTCCCCGTCACCCACCGTCAAGCGGGCTCGGAACGACACCTTGTACTGGACCTGCTCTCCGTCGTCGGAGGTGACGGTGATGCGACGCTCCTTCTTCTCCTCGTCGTCCTCGATGGTCACGGTTCCGGGGAGCTCGGTGATGAGGGCTTCACCCTTGGGTCGTCTGGCCTCGAACAGCTCGACCACGCGGGGAAGGCCGTGGGTGATGTCCTCGCCGGCCACACCGCCGGTGTGGAACGTCCGCATCGTCAGCTGCGTGCCCGGCTCGCCGATCGACTGCGCGGCCACGATCCCCACCGACTCGCCGATGTCGACCAGCCGGCCCGAGGCCAGGCTCCAGCCGTAGCACATCCGACACACCCCGTACTCGGCCTCGCACCCGGTGGCCGATCGGACGTGCACGACGTCCACGCCGGAGTCCGCAAGCCTCTCGACCAGCGCATCGTCGAGCTCTTGGCCCTTCGACGCGATCTTCTTGCGGTCTGGGCCCTTCACATCTTCGGCCAGCGCTCGCCCGAACAGCGAGGTGTCCAGGTGGGCGTTCCGCTCCCGTGTCCCGTGCGGCGTCTCGATCGTCACCTGTACCGGGACGCTCCGGTCCGTGCCGCAGTCGTCCTCCCGGACGATCAGCTCTTGGGCCACGTCCACCAGGCGCCGGGTGAGGTACCCCGAGTCCGCCGTGCGGAGCGCGGTGTCGGCCAGGCCCTTCCTGGCCCCGTGGGTGGAGATGAAGTACTCCAGGACCGACAGCCCTTCCCGGAAGTTGGACTTGATGGGCCGGGGGATGATCTCGCCCTTGGGATTGGCCACCAGACCACGCATACCGGCGATCTGGCGGATCTGCATGATGTTCCCCCGAGCCCCGGAGTTGGCCATCATGTAGATGGGGTTGGTCCGGGAGAACTGAGCCTCCATGGCATCCCGCACCTTGTCGGTGGCCTCCGTCCAGATCTCGATGAGCTCCTGCCTGCGCTCGTCGTCGGTGATGATGCCCCGGGTGTACTGCTGCTCGATCTTCCGGGCCCGACCCTCGTAGAGGTCCAGGATCTTCGCCTTGTCGGGCGGGGTGGTCACGTCCTGCACCCCGAGCGTGACGCCCGCTCGGGTGGCGTAGTGGAACCCCACGTTCTTCAGGTTGTCCAGGATCTGCTCCACCGTCGCGCGGTCATAACGGTGCACGCAGGCGTCGACCACCTTGCCCACGTCGCCCTTCATCAGCGCATGGGTCACGTACTCGAAGTCGTCGGGGAATGCCTGGTTGAAGATGACCTGACCCGCCGATGTCATGATCACCGGAACCGGCGAGGCTCCGTCGCCGCTCACGTCCACGGTCTCCGGGAGCAGTTCGGCCGGCAGCGCCTTGCCCGGAAGCCGGACCTTGATGGCGTCGTGGAGCGTGATCAGCTTGTGGTCCAGGGCCATCAGGGCCTCGGCGGCCGAGGAGAATCGCGGCACCTCCTCGTCCTTCTCCGGCGGGATCGGCTCGAGCGTCAGGTAGTAGATCCCGAGCACCATGTCCTGGCTCGGGACGGCGATGGGGCGGCCGTGCGCCGGCGACAGGATGTTGTTGGTCGAGAGCATCAGGACCCGGGCTTCTGCCTGGGCCTCCGAGGACAGGGGCACGTGCACGGCCATCTGGTCCCCGTCGAAGTCCGCGTTGAATGCCGCGCAGACGAGCGGGTGGATCTGGATGGCCTTGCCCTCGACCAGGACCGGCTCGAAAGCCTGGATGCCCAGCCGGTGGAGGGTGGGCGCCCGATTCAACAGGACCGGGTGCTCCTTGATGACCTCCTCAAGCACGTCCCACACCTGGGGCCGGGCCCGCTCCACCATCCGCTTCGCGCTCTTGATGTTCTGGGCCAGGGCCTGGTCCACCAAGCGCTTCATCACGAACGGCTTGAACAGCTCGAGGGCCATCTGCTTGGGCAGGCCGCACTGGTGCAGGCTGAGCTGGGGACCGACGACGATGACCGACCGGCCCGAGTAATCCACCCGCTTGCCCAGCAGGTTCTGGCGGAACCGGCCCTGCTTGCCCTTCAGCATGTCCGAGATGGACTTGAGAGGGCGGTTGCCGGGGCCGGTCACGGGGCGACCGCGCCGGCCGTTGTCGAACAGGGCGTCGACCGCCTCCTGCAACATCCGCTTCTCGTTGTTCACGATGATCTCGGGGGCCTGGAGATCCAGGAGCCGCTTCAGCCGGTTGTTGCGGTTGATCACCCGCCGGTACAGATCGTTCAGGTCAGAGGTGGCGAACCGCCCCCCGTCGAGCTGCACCATGGGACGAAGGTCCGGCGGGATCACCGGGATGGCGTCGAGGACCATGCCCATCGGCGAGTTGGTGCCCTCGACGAAGTTCGAGACGACCTTCAGCCGCTTGATGGCCTTCAGTCGGCGGGTCCCCTTGGCCGTGGCGATCTGGTCCCGCAGTGAGTCGGCCTCCTCCTCGAGGCGGAGGTCCTGGAGCAGGCGCTTGATGGCCTCGGCACCCATGCCGCCGTCGAAGTAGTCACCGAACCGCTCCCGGAGGGACCGATACACGGCGTCGTCGGCCACGAGCTGTTTCACGTTCAGGTTCTTGAAGGCCGTCAGGACCTCATCCAGGTGATCGGTCTCGCGCTTGGTGGCCTCGGTCAAGCGCTCGATGTCGCGCTGGGCCTCCCTGCGGGCCGCCGAGAGCTGTGCGCCCTTTGCCCCCTCGGCCTCGAGCTCGCGCAGGCGGTCCTCCAGCTCGGCCAGCCGTCCCTTGATCTCCTCGTCGCGATCGGCTTCGAACTCGTGCTTCTCCTCCTCGATCTGCTTCTCGATGTCGGGAAGGTCCTTGTGCCGGCGGTCGCCGTCCAGACGGGTGATGACGTACGCCGCGAAGTAGATGATCCGCTCGAGGTCCTTTGGCGGGATGTCGAGGAGATACCCCAAACGGGAGGGGACGCCCTTGAAGTACCAGATGTGGGTGACCGGTGCGGCGAGCTCGATGTGGCCCATGCGATCCCGGCGGACCTTGGACCGCGTGATCTCCACCCCGCACCGCTCGCAGATGATGCCCTTGAACCGGACGCGCTTGTACTTTCCACAGTGGCACTCCCAATCCCGAGTCGGACCGAAGATGCGCTCGCAGAACAGGCCGTCCTTCTCCGGCTTCAGCGTCCGGTAGTTGATGGTCTCGGGCTTCTTGACCTCGCCGTTCGACCACGCGCGGATCTGATCCGCAGTGGCCAGGCCGATCCGGATCTCGTCGAAGTAGTTCACATCCAGCACTTAGGCGGTCGCCTCCTCGCGCACATACCCCTCCATCACGTTCAACACTCAGCCATTCCCTAGTCGTAGTCGGCGCCGGCGGGCTCCCGGCGGGAAAGATCGATGCCCAGCTCCTCGGCCGCCCGGAACACGTCCTCGTCGGTCTCCTTCAGCTCGATCTCCTCGCCCTCGGCCGAGCGGACCTCGACGTTCAGGCACAGGGACTGCATCTCCTTGATCAGGACCTTGAATGACTCCGGGATCCCCGGCTCCGGGATGTTCTCGCCCTTGACGATGGCCTCGTACACCTTCACTCGGCCGAGCACATCGTCCGACTTGATCGTGAGCAGTTCCTGCAAGGCGTATGCCGCACCGTAGGCCTCGAGGGCCCACACCTCCATCTCGCCGAACCGTTGCCCACCGAACTGGGCCTTCCCGCCCAGGGGCTGCTGGGTGATCATCGAGTAAGGGCCGGTGGACCGGGCGTGGATCTTGTCATCCACCAGATGCAGCAGCTTCATGATGTACGCCACGCCGACCGTCACGGGCTCCTCGTATGGCTCCCCGTTCCGGCCGTCGAACAGCATGGCCTTGCCCACCTTGTCGACCAGGGTCTTCCCGTCCCGGTCGGAGTTGGCCTTCTGCAGGGCCTCCAGGATCTCCCACTCCCGCGCGCCGTCGAACACGGGCGAAGCGATGTAGGCGGGACCCTCGAGGTTCCGGCCGTCCTTGGAGAACCCCATGAGCGAGGCCCACCCCAGGTGCGCCTCCAGGATCTGGCCCAGGTTCATCCGAGACGGCACGCCCAACGGGTTCAGGATGATGTCGACGGGAGTCCCGTCGGCCAGGAACGGCATGTCCTCCTCGGCCAGGATGGTCGAGATCACGCCCTTGTTGCCGTGGCGGCCGGCCAGCTTGTCGCCGTCGGAGATCTTCCGCTTCTGGGCCACGTACACCCTGACCAGCTGGTTCACGCCTGGGGGCAGCTCATCGCCCTCCTCGCGAGAGAACACGCGCACCCCGATGACCTTGCCGGACTCGCCGTGCGGCACCTTCAGCGAGGTGTCCCGGACCTCCCGGGCCTTCTCGCCGAAGATCGCCCGGAGCAGCCGCTCCTCGGGGGTGAGCTCGGTCTCGCCCTTAGGGGTGACCTTGCCCACCAGGTAGTCGCCCGGGTTGACCTCGGCCCCGATCCGGACGATCCCCCGCTCGTCGAGGTCCTTCAGGATCTCCTCGGAGACGTTGGGGATGTCACGGGTGATCTCCTCGGCCCCGAGCTTGGTGTCGCGGGCGTCGACCTCGTGCTCCTCGATGTGGATCGAGGTCAGGACGTCGCCCTTCACCAGCCGCTCGGAGATGATGATGGCGTCCTCGTAGTTGTGGCCCTCCCAGGGCATGTAGGCCACGATCAGGTTGCGGCCCAGGGCCAGCTCACCGGATTCGGTGGAGGGGCCGTCGGCGATGACCTGCCCCCTCACGATCCGGTCGCCCTCCCGGACGAACGGCTTCTGGTTCATGCAGGTGCCCTGGTTCGACCGGCGGTACTTCTGGAGCCGATAGGTGCGCTGGCCGCTGCGCTCCCGAACCAGGATCTCGTCGGCCGAGACATCCTCCACGGTCCCCGTCTCCTCGGCCAGGATCACGTCGCCGGCGTCCACGGCGGCCCGGAACTCCACGCCGGTGCCGATCAGCGGCGCCTCGGACTTCAGCAGCGGCACCGCCTGGCGTTGCATGTTTGCGCCCATCAGGGCCCGGTTGGCGTCGTCGTGCTCGAGGAAGGGGATCAACGCCGCCGCCACCGAGATGATCTGCTTGGGCGAGACGTCCATGTAGTCGACCTCGTCGGGCGGCACGGACTCGACTTCACTCCCCTTCCGCCTGACCAGGATGGAGTCGTCGGTGAACCGCCCGGTCTTCAGCTCGTACGGCGTGTTGGCCTGGGCGATGACGTGGCGGTCCTCCTCGTCGGCAGAGAGATAGTCGATCTTGTTCGTGACCTTGCCCCCCTCCACGCGCCGGTAGGGGGTCTCGATGAACCCGAACGGGTTGATCCGGCCGTAGGTGGACAGGGAACCGATGAGGCCGATGTTCGGGCCTTCCGGGGTCTCGATGGGGCACATCCGGCCATAGTGCGACGCGTGCACGTCGCGGACCTCGAACCCGGCGCGCTCCCGCGAGAGGCCGCCGGGCCCCAGGGCCGACAGCCGCCGCTTGTGAGTCAGCCCGGCCAGGGGGTTGGTCTGGTCCATGAATTGGGAAAGCTGGCTGGTCCCGAAGAACTCCTTGATGGAGGCGACCACGGGGCGGATGTTGATGAGCGTCTGGGGCGTGATGGCCTCCACGTCCTGCGTGGTCATGCGCTCACGAACCACTCGCTCCATGCGCGACAGGCCGATCCGGATCTGGTTCTGGATCAGCTCTCCCACCGAACGCAGCCGACGGTTGCCGAAATGGTCGATGTCGTCGGGCTCGAACCCCTCCTCCCCGGCATGCAGCTTCACCAGGTATCGGACGGTCTTCAGCATGTCCTCGTAGGCGAGGATGCCCTTGAACTTGGGCCCTCCCTCGCCCTGCTCGTCCTTCTGGAGCTCTGCCCACACGCGGAACCTGGGCTGATCCCATCCCTTCTTCTCGGGGTTGGAGAGCTCGGCGAGGGCCTTGGCCCGGGCCTTCAGCTGGGCCTGGAGCGCGCCCTCGGCCGGACCGAGCTTCTTCGACACCTTGTACCGGCCCACCCGGGCCAGGTCATAGCGCTTGGGGTTGAAGAACAGGTTCTCGAGCAACGTCCGGGCCGACTCGGCCGTGGGCGGCTCCCCCGGACGGAGCTTGCGGTAGATGTCCTCCAGGGCCTCCTCGGGCGTCTGGACGTGATCCTTCTCCAGGGTCAGCCTGATCGACGGGGCCTGGTCGAACAGCTCGAGGATGTCCTCCTCGGACCAACCGAGGGCCTTCAATAGGACGGTGACGCTCTGCCGGCGCTTGCGGTCGATGCGTACCCCAACCGTGTCCTTCTTGTCCACGTCGAACTCCAGCCAGGCCCCCCGGGAGGGGATGATCTTGGCCAGGAAGACGTCCTTGTCGGTGGTCTTGTCCAGGTCACGGCTGAAGTAGACGCCCGGGGACCGGACCAGCTGGGAGACGACTACCCGCTCGGTGCCGTTGATGATGAAGGTTCCCCGCTCGGTCATCATGGGGAAGTCCCCCATGAACACTTCCTGCTCCTTGATCTCGCCGGTGGCCTTGTTCACGAACATGGCCTCCACGAACAGGGGCGCCGAGTAGGTCTGGTCCTTGTCCTTGCACTCCTCCTCGGAGTACTTGATCTCCTTAAACTGGTGCTTTCCGAAGTGCAGCTGGAACTGCTCGGTGAAGTCCTCGATCGGCGAGACCTCCTCCAGGACCTCCCGGATGCCCTCGTCGAGGAGGGTCTGGAAGGAGACTCGCTGGATGGCGATCAGATCTGGTAGCGGCAGGACCTCCTCGAGCTTGGCGAAACTGAGACGATCGCGGACAGGAACGAGGGCATCAGGCAAAGACTCTCCCCCCTAGGCAGAATGACACGCTTGGAATACGGGCATGCGGGACGGCGGCACGGCAAACGAGCAGTATACGGTCGCGGACACGCAAAGTCAACCCGGGAAGAACCCCCAGGTCAGACGGGTTGAAGGGTACTCCTCTCCGAAAGCGCGGTCAACCCGTCAACCGCCACCTAGTCGGCTGCCCCGGCCCAGTCCCTGAAGGGGGCTATGGTCGAGGAGAGGGCCCCGTCGCGCTCGTCGCGCTCGTCGCGCTCGTCGCGCTCGTCGCGCTCGCCGGTGAGCCCCTGGGCCTCGGCCGCGCGCTGCATGGCGAAGTACATGTCCGCCACGGCGTTGGCCAAGGTCCGGGCCTGGTCCGTGGACTCGATACGGACGCCTCGCTCATGAAGGACGTTGAAGAAGTCCTCGAGGATCGCGCGCTCGTCGCCGAGGAGCGCCGCCTCCGAGACCCTCAGGGCCCTGGCCAATCGCTCCAATGTCTGGATGGACGGTGCGACATGACCGTTCTCATAGCGGGACAATCGGGCTTTGGGGATCCCCGAGATCTCCTCAAGGTCCGACTGGGAGTATCCGGCCCCCATCCGCGTCTCGCGCAGACGTTGGCCAAACGTCCTCTCATCGTTCATGAAACCGCCCCCTCGATCGCCCCACCCTGGCGCGGGGGAGCATATCAATGTCGGACTGGATGAACGCAAAGGCCCAGCGTGGGCCCCTATTTCACCTCGACCGAGGCGCCCGCCGACTCCAGCTGCTCCTTGGCCTTGTCTGCCGACTCCTTGTTGACCCGCTCCAGGACCGGCTTCGGTGCGCTGTCGACGAGGTCCTTGGCCTCCTTCAGGCCCAGGCTCGTCAGCGCCCGAACCTCCTTGATCACCTGGATCTTCTTCTCGCCCGCGCCCGTGAGCACCACGTCGAACTCCGTCTGCTCCTCGGCCTCCTCGCCGCCCCCCTGCCCACCGGTGCCCGGTGCGGCCATCATGACCGGACCGGCCGTGGCGGCCTTCACGTCGAAGGTCTCCTCGAACTTCTTGATGAAGTCCGAGAGCTCCAGGAGCGTCATCTCCTTGAACTGCTCGAGCAGCGTGTCCGGGTCCGCCTTCTTCGTCGCCATGATCACTCCTCTCCTCCTTCGGAGGCCTTGGCCTCCGGTGGCTCGGCGCCCTCCGCCTGTGTGGCCGGGACGTCCTCCTTGCCCACCCGCCCTGCTTGGGGCTCGCCGGCGGCTTCCTCGCCCGGGGGAACCTTCTCCTTGTACGCCTCGAGCAGTGACAGGAACCGACCCTGGAGGGCCTGGAACATGCCGGCGGCCCTGGACATCTCGGCCTTGAGGGCTCCCGCGAGCCTCGACAGCATGACGTCACGCGACTCGAGCTCGGCCAGGCCGCGAGCCTCGTCGGCGCCCAAGACGCGCCCCTCCATGAACGCGCCCTTCAGGGCCAGGGCGGGGAACCGCTTCCCCGCCTCGACGACCCTCTTGGCCGCCGCGACCGGATCGCCGGCCACGAAGGCGACCGCGGTCGGGCCCTCCAAGAGCCGCTCGAGCTCACCCACGCCCGCCTCGCCGGCCGCTCTCCTCATCAATGTGTTCTTCACCACGGAGAACCGGGTGCCCTCGCCGAGCGCCCGACGGAGCTCGGTAGCGTCCTTCACGCTCAGGCCCCGGTACTCGGCTAGCAGGAGGGCTTGGGAGCTGCTGATCCGCCCCTTCAGCCTGGCGACCTGCTCGACCTTCTCCTGACTCGGCATCCAGCCCCCAAACAACGAAAAAACGCCTCCGCAGCGCGCGGAGGCGCACGTCGAACGGCGCTCACCTCATCGCCTCGGCAGGTACCGGCGTGGCCGGATCATGCGGCGCCCCTGCGGTCTGCGGCGTTCCTCAGGCTATCAGGTCATCGCTACCGACCCACTCTGCTCGGGGGGGACGCCCCCATTCTGCTCGGGGGGATGCCCAAAGACTCATCCACGACGGCCAGGAACCGCTTCACGTCGAGGGGCTTGGAGAGGTACTCGGTGGCCCCTGCGGCGACCAGCCTCTTCCGCTGCTTCGGTGTCGCGTCCGCTGACGTGACGATCACCGGTGTCCTTCCGGTGGCGGGGTCGTTCCGAAGGCTGCCGATCACGTGGTCGCCGGGGATGTCGGGGAGGTGAACGTCCACCACGATCAGGTCTGGGTGGTGCTCGCGAGCCAGGTCCAGCCCCATCCTGCCCCGGATGGCCTTGAGGAGCCTCACCCCGGGGCGGTTGGCCAGGATCCGCTCGATCAGCCTGAGGTTCGACGGGTCGTCCTCGATGCACAGGATGGTGTGGATGGGGCCGCGGTCGACCGCCGGCACGCTCCTCGCCGGCTCCTCGATGGAGTTGGGGTCCTCGGCAGGGCGGAGGGACAACCAGAACGTGCTCCCGGTCCCCATCTCGCTCTCCACCCCGATCGAGCCGCCCATGCCCTCGACCAGGGCCTTGGTCAGGGCCAGGCCCAAGCCGGTCCCTTCGATGCCGGTTCGTTCGGCCCCCAGCCGGTCGAACCGGGAGAAGAGCCGCTCCTGGTCCTCCGAACGGATGCCGGGCCCGGTGTCGCTCACGCGGATCGTGATCGAGTCGGCCATCCGGTCCACCGAGACGGTCGCGGAGCCCCCCTCGTGGTTGTACTTCACCGCGTTGGCCAGGAGGTTCAACATGGCCTGCTTCAGACGTTGCCGGTCGGCAAGCACGAACGAAGCCGGATCGGAGCCCGACGCGTGGACGGCGATTCCCCTCTTCGCCGCAAGCGGCAGCACGAGGTCGACCGCCTCGCGGATGACCTCGTGGACGGAGACGGGCTCGATCGAGAGCGATAGGGTGCGCGACTCGATCCGGGCGATGTCCAGGACCTCGTTGATCAGATCCAGGAGGTGACGCCCGCCTTTGAGGATCTGCTCGACGCTCTCCGCGTCGGCCGGAGCGAGCGGCGAGGTCTGGAGGAGTTGACCGAACCCCAGGATGGCGTTCAGTGGGGTCCGGAGCTCGTGGCTCATCCTGGACAGGAACTCGTCCTTTGCCCGGTTGGCCTGCTCGGCCACTTCGGCCCGTTCCGCGACCTTCTCCGCCTCCTTCTCCGGCGTGATGTCGGCCAGGATCCCGTGAAAGAAGGAGGGACGGCCGGCTCCGTCGTGCACCACGACGGCCTCGTCCCGGACCCAGACGACACGCCCGTCGTGGGTCCGCAGCCGGTACTCACTCCGAAGTGGCGTCCCCATCTCTCGGCTGAGGGCCTCGTCGGTCATCGCACCCTCGCGGTCTTCCGGAACCATCTGGTCGTACCACAGGGCCGGGTTGGCCAGCCATTCCTCCGGCGAGAAGCCGAGCATCGACTCGATCCGGGGACTCACGTACCGCCACGGCCCGTGCTGCCCGAACTCCGCGACGTACACCACGACCGGGACCTGTTCCACCAGCGTTCGGTACATCCGTTCGGCATCGAGCGCGCGCGAGCTGGCCACCCGGTCGTTCGTCATGGTCCCGCCGGCTCCCGGTCGAGCATCGCTTCCAGGACCTGAAGGAACCGCTTGACGTCGAGCGGCTTCGTCAGGTACTCGTCGGCCCCTGCGGCGAGCAGCCGCTCGATCTGGGCCGGAGTCGCGTCGGCCGAGATCATGACGACCGGGATCGTTCGCGTCGTGGGGTCCTGCCGCAGACGCCGAAGCGCCTCGTCTCCCGCCATGTCGGGCAGGTGCAGGTCAAGGAGGATGAGGTCCGGTAGGTGATCGCGGGCAAGCTCCAGCCCGAGGCTCGCCTGCATCGCCGAGAGCAACCGAACGTGTGGGCGATCGGAGATGATCCGCTCGATCAACCGTAGGTTGGACACGTTGTCCTCGATGTACAGGATCGTCCGAGAAGGAGTGACCTGGCTCGGCGGGGCCTCGACTCCCCCCCATTCCCGCTCGAAGCGGTCCACCGGTGGCTCGGCCAGGCGGAGCTCGATGGTGAAGACGCTGCCGGCGCCGGCCTCGCTCTCGGCCTTAACCGTCCCCCCCATGGCTTCGATCAGACCCTTGCTGAGGGCCAGGCCGAGGCCCGTTCCCTCCACACCACTCATCTCCGCGCCGAGGCGGTCGAAGGGATCGAACAACCGGGCCATCGCCTCCGGGGCGATGCCCACACCCGTATCGGCCACCCGGATCGCCAGCCGTTCCGGGGTCACGTGCTCCCACGTGACCAGGATGTCGCCGCCCTCGCGGTTGTACTTGACGCCGTTCGAGAGCAGGTTCAACAGGACCTGCTTGAGGCGCTGACGGTCTGCCTGGACGTGGAGCCCGTCCGCATCGTCGATACGCAACCGGATACCCCGTTCCACGGCCAACGGGCGGATCAGGTCGGCGGCCTCGGTCAGCGCGTCAGTCACCGACACCGGCTCCGACGACAAGGAGAGCTTGCCGGTGGCGATCCGGCTGACGTCGAGGACCTCGTCGATCAGCCCGAGGAGGTGCCGCCCCGCCGCCAGGATCTGGCGAATGCTCTCATGTTGATCGGGAGTCGGGTCCTCCATCTCCAGGATCTGCGCGAATCCCAGCACCGCGTTCAAGGGGGTTCGCAGCTCGTGGCTCATCCGGGACAGGAACTCGTCCTTTGCCCGGTTGGCGCGTTCGGCCAGCTCCTTGCTCTCGCGGATCTGAGCGTCCGCCACCCGTCGGTCGGTGATGTCCTCGGAGATCCCGAGGAGGTAGGCGGGGTGTCCGTCCGCATCGAGGATCGGGATCTTCCGCGTGTGGAGGTACCGCTCACCATGTTCGCGGGTCTGGATGCGTTCCTCGGGGACGTCCACGAGCCGGCCGCTCTCCAGCACCTGACGGTCCTTCGAGGTGAAGAACTCGGCCTCCTCAGCCGGAAAGAAGTCGTGATCGTTCTTGCCGAGGAGCTCACTGCGAGAGCAGCCGAGCAGCTCCTCCCCCGCCCGGTTGAACCGGACGAACCGCAGGTCCTCGGCGGACTTGACGAACACCATGTTCGGGATGTTCTCCACCACCGAGTCCAGGAACGCTTCCGCGCGCCGAAGCTCCTCCTCGGCGTCCTTACGCTCCGTGATGTCCAGACCGACCAGCATCCCGGCCACCACTTCTCCGGTATCGGAGCGCACGGGAACGATCTGCACGAGGAACGTGTGGCCGTTGACCAACCGCTCCGTCGTGCTCTTCTCACCCCTGAGAGCGGCGCGATATTGCGCTTCGGCGACCCGCACGGTCTCCGGGAACAACTCCTCCCCCACCTCCGTGATGGTCCGTCCCTCCAATCGCTCCTTGGTGAAGCCGATGGGCTCCAACCCCTTGCCTTCCATGAGCGTGAAGCGCAGGTCGTGATCGAAGAGCCCCACCACCCCATCGGGGAAGTTCCGTGCAAGGGTTCGATACATGGCCTCGCTATCAGCCAGCGCCGCCCGCCGTTCGGTCAGGACCGCGCTGGCGCGATGCAGGGCCAGCGCGACCCCGCGCACCTCGTCGCTTCCGGAGATCGGGGCAACCAGTGGCAAGCCTTCGGCGAGCCTTCGGGCATTCTCCTCGTTCCGCTGGACCCTTCGAGCGACGCGGGTGGTGAAGAACACGATGCTGGCCAGGCTGCACGCTAACCCCGTGATAACCCCGACCTCGATCGTTGTCAGGTAGGCCGCGAGGAGGAACACCCCGACGGGAACCATCCCGACGATCAGGCCCTTGGCCCGAAGGGACCGGTCGGCCCAAAGCGCCGAGAGCCGGCGTGGCTCCGGACTCTCGGAATGCCCTCCCGCCTCCTCCACCCGCAACCCCCGGACGCCGGCCTCTCTTCGCGTTTTATCGGCACCGTTGTTTGCGGCTAAACCCCGAGTAAAGCCATGTGCCCAGCTCACCGATGAACCGAAGACGAGCACTGGGGGTAGCAGGGATGTGGCGCAAGGGGTCATCGACGGAAGCCCGGATCCTGATCGTGGACGACGAGGAATCCAACGTTCGGCTCCTGGAACGGGCACTGACGCAAGCGGGGTACGGCAACATCACCAGTACGACGCACCCACGCGAGGTCTCCTGCCTTGTCGCCGAATGCGAGCCGGACCTGATCCTTCTCGATCTCATGATGCCCCAGATGGACGGATTCGAGGTGATGCAGGTGCTTGGGGCGCTGTCCACAAGGGACTCGTACCTGCCGATCCTGGTCCTCACCGCCGACACCACCACGGAGACCAGGCGACGGGCCCTGGCCTCCGGGGCAAAGGACTTCCTGACCAAGCCCCTCGACCTCGACGAGGTCCTGCTCCGGATCAAGAACATGCTGGAGATCAGGCTCCTCCACGAGGAGCTCAGGTTCCAGAACGAGTCGTTGGAAGAGCGGGTAGGGATCCGGACCCAGGAGCTCCTGGATGCGCAGATCGAGACCTTCGAGCGGCTCGCCCTGGCCGCCGAATTCCGCGACGATGACACGGGCCAGCACACCAGGCGGGTCGGCCGGACCGCATTCCTCATCGCTCGAACGATGGGAGTGACGAGCGGCGTGCTCGAGCCGATCGAACGAGCCGCAGCGCTCCACGACGTGGGGAAGATCGGCGTCCCGGACGCCATCCTCCTCGCCCCACGCAAGCTCTCGTCGGAGGAGTTCGAGGTCGTCAAGACGCACACCGTGATCGGAGCGCGGATCCTTTCCGGGAGCCGGTCGGCACTCCTCAAGCTGGCCGAGGAGATCGCCTTCGCCCATCACGAGCGATGGGACGGTCACGGCTACACCGGCCTGGCCGGCGAGGAGATCCCACTGTCCGGTCGCATCACGGCGGTCGCCGACGTGTTCGACGCACTGACCCACGACCGCCCCTACAAGCGTGCGTGGCCCGTCGAGGCTGCGGTGGCGGAGATCACGCGCGGTCGGGGACAGCAGTTCGATCCGGGCGTGGTCGATGCGTTCCTCGGTATCTCCGAGGAGGCGGCGGTCGACCTGGGGAGAGGAAGCGTGACGACGTCGACCGGGGTGACTAGTTCGGCTCCACAGCGATCCAGAAAACGAGTAGGTTCGCGCTGACGTTGGCAGGAGCTCCGGAGTTGCAATTGAGGTTGGATATCGTGAACTGGGTGGTTGTTCTGTTCGAGACAACCAGACAATTGGCAGCTCCCGTCGTACCTCCCGGCGTCACCACTGCGACGTAGTTCGCATTCGGCATCGCGCTCGACATGCTGACGGTCACCGAGCTCGAGCCGCTGTTGATCGTTGCCGTACTTGCTCGGTAGTTCGGCATCGGTCCGGTGGCACCGGTCGCACCGGTGGCGCCGGTCGCACCAGTCGGTCCCATCGGGCCGTGGGGACCCGTGGCCCCGTCAGCGCCAGTGGGGCCGGTTGCTCCGGTCGGACCAGCCGCGCCGGTCGGGCCCGTGGCACCGGTCGCACCGTCAGCACCCGGCGCCCCGGTCGCGCCTGCGGCACCGGTCGCGCCCGTGGCACCGGTCGCACCTTGAGCACCTGTCGCGCCTTGAGCACCCGTCGCGCCGGTCGAGCCAGGGGCGCCGGTCGCACCGGCGGAACCAGTCGCGCCATCGGCGCCATCCGCACCGGCAGCTCCCGTCGCGCCAGCCGGACCCGCCGGGCCAGCCGGACCGACTGGGCCCGTCGGCCCGACTGGGCCTGTCGCACCCGTCGGCCCGGTAGCGCCGTCGTATCCTGCCGGGCCCGTTGCCCCTGTCGCCCCGTCCGCGCCAGCGAGGCCCGTCGCTCCCGTCGCTCCCGTCGCTCCCGTCGCTCCGTCCGCACCGCTCGAGCCTGTGGCGCCTGCTGCTCCGGCCGCGCCGTCCGCACCCGTATCGCCCTTGGGGCCCGTTGGACCAGCGGGACCTGGTGCACCGGTGGGGCCGACCGGTCCCACGGATCCGACGCCCGCCGGACCCGGAAGACCCGACGCACCCATAGCCCCCGAAACACCGGCGCCACCCGTTGCCCCGGTTGCGCCGGTCGCTCCCGTCGCCCCCGTTGCGCCAACGGCGCTGTGCCCTGGGCGGCCCCCGGCCTCGACCCCAGCCATGAGGAGCAGGACGGCGGCGACCAGTCCGATGACGATCGCCGGCTTCACCCACCCCCACCTGTCGCTTGACCTTGCCATGACCCCACCTGAAGCGGTCGGCCCGCATGCCGGGGTGTCGGGCGAACGACCGACACCTTCCCTGTGACCATCGGGGCCTTCCGGACGCAAATGAACTTCCTACGGGCTTTTCCCCTAAGTATTTCCGTCTACCCCAAGCCAGGTAGCAGGGAGGAGGATGCGGGGGACGCGCTGTCGGCCATTCGGGGGTTGGAGCCGCGGCGCCTCGGTCCTGATCCCATCTCGACCAGCCGCGGCGCGGGCATCGGGAAAGCGTTCACTTGCCCCCGGCGCTCAAGCGGCCGATCGGATCGGCCGAGCTTGAAGTTCGTCCGGGCCCGGCACCGCTTCGGCCGGTCCGAGAAGAGTGCTTGGGGGTTGAGGCCGTTTTGTGGCGTGGCATCCGACGAGGGGACGAAGGCGGTCGCGTGGATCGGGTTCGAGCGGGCCTCCGGACGAGACCGGCCTGGCTGCTCCTCCTGGTCCTCCTCATCGGGGCGTGCTCCAAGGGCAAGAGCGATTCGGAGCAGGCCTCCGCAGCCCTTGCCGCGGGACTCAAGGCCCATGCAGCGAGCCGGTTGGACGAGGCCGCGGCCGACTACCCGAAAGTGCTCGTCTACGACCCACGGAACAAGTTCGCCTACTACAACCTGGGCGTCATCGAGCAGACCCAAGGGGACGGTGGGTCGGCCGAGTCCGACTACCGCATCGCGCTCACGATCGACCCGGACTTCGTGCCGGCGCTCTTCAACCTGGCGATCCTGCGGACGTCCTCGGGCAGTGATCGCGAGGCCATCGACATGTACGAGCACGTCATACAGATCGACGAGGGCTACGCCGCGGCGCACTTGAACCTGGGGTTCCTCCTCATCGACGACGGTCATGAGAAGGAGGGCAAGGCGGAGCTGGCGATCGCCGTGGGACTGGATCCAACGCTCGCCACTCGGATTCCCCAGGATCTCAAGACCAGCCCCGTGCCGCAGCCGAGCGACTCCGTCGGACCCCAAGCTTCTGGGTCCGCCACCCCCTCACCCTAGGCCCGGTCATCGAGAACTCCCTACCATCATCGTCGCCGAGCCGGTCTCCGTCCGCCGGCCGAGCCGTTCGGATCGGCCTTCGGGCGGCGGTGGGGGTGCTCGTCGTCGTCCTCCTGCTGGTCCGGGCTGACTCCCACGCGCTCGCTGTCTCGCTCCGACATGCCAAGGCGAGTGAGGTTGCGCTCGCGTTCCTCGTCCTGCTTGCCGGCCTGGTGGTGAACGCGTTCCGTTGGCAGCTGTTCCTCCGGCCCCTTGGTCTGGCCTTGCCGCCTTCCGATCTCATACGCCTTACCTTCGTCGGCACGTTCTTCAACGCGTTCCTCCCGACGGGTTTCGGGGGCGATGCGTACAAGTCGTTCCGCTTGCGCGACCGGGCGGCAGGCGTGTCGTCCCCCCTTGCGACCGCGGTCCTCGACCGTCTGGCCGGCCTGGCAGGCCTAGCCCTGCTGGGGTTGGCCGGGTGCGCGTGGGGGCTTATAGCCGGGCCCCGTGACCGAGTGGTCGTGGCCGCCTCCATCCTCGGCATCGGGGTCCTGGTGGGCTCGGCACTCGTCCTGTGGCTGGCGCCCCTTCGGTCGAAAGGCGACGACCTCCGATCCGCCGTCGCCTCCAGGTTCCGGGTGTTCGGCCGGGCTTTCGCCACGGCGGGCCGCGAACCGCAGGCCGTTCGATGGGGCACGGTGGTGGGGGTCGTCTCCGCGCTGCTGTTGGTCGCCGTGAATGCGCTCCTTGCCGACTCGCTTCGGATCTCGCTTCCAGCCGCGGCCCTGCCGGCGATCGTGCTGATCGCCACGCTGACGACGGCGCTCCCGTTCTCCATCAACGGCCTGGGGTTCCGGGAGGCGGCGTACGTCTGGTGCTTGGCCACGTATGGCATCGGCCACGACCGGGCCCTCGCGTTCGCCCTCCTCGTGCTAGCCGTGACCCTGGCGTCGAGTGTGGTCGGCGGCGTCGTGTACGTCCTTGCCGGCGGCAAGGTTCCGGATCGGAGCTGAGCCAGTAAAGCCCTACCGAGGGCTCTCGAGGACGTCGAGCACCCAGGCCACGATCAGCAGGTTGATCCCCACCAGGAGCGGGCCCACCGAGATCAGCACCGTGGCGGCCGAGGCCTGGGGCGGACCGAGGGTCCTGATCCCGATCCCGATGCCGAAGCCGATCCCCCACAGGAGGAGCGCGAGGCCGCCGAACAGGAAGATCGCGATCGGTGAGAACGACCACAGGAGGTACTTCCACATCATCCGGCGCCAGAACCCCCGGAACAGGGACCATAGGAGCTTGCGCCCCTCACGGAACAGACGGATGCCCGAGCGCTCCTCGCCATACACGGCCGGCACCGGCACGTCCTTTCCTTTCGATTGGATGATGTTGAGATACACGAGCAGATCGCACTCGAAGGCGTAGTCGCGGCGGATCCGGCCGAGCGGAAGCCGGCGGAGGGCGTCTGTTCGAACCGCAGTGAATCCGTTCAGGGGATCGAACAGGTGCCAGTAACCCGTGGCTGCCTTGGCCAGGAAGCCGACCAGGACGTTGCCGATCACCCGGGTCCGGGGCATCCCTTCGTAGGAGCCGAAGTCGAAGAACCGGTCGGCCTTGGCGAAGTCGTAGCCGCCATCGGCGATGGGATCGAGGAGCACCGGCAGATAGCCGGGGTCCATCTGCGCATCGCCGGCCATCACCGCGGAGACATCGGCACCGATCTCCATGGCTCGCTGGTGTCCAGTGAGGATGGCCCCCCCCACTCCGCGGTTCCGGTCGTGCGTGATGACATCGACGCGTTCATCGCCAGTCGACCTTGCCTTCTCGGCCGTGGCATCGGTACTCCCATCGTCGACGACGACGATGTGGTCGACGAGCTCGGGCATCGTGGCTACGGTCGTCCCGATCAGCGCCTCTTCGTTGAAGGCGGGGACGACGACCGCGACACGAAGGCCTTTGAACAATGCTGATCAGTCCCGCTTCGCAGCGTCGAGGATCCGTTGGCAGAGGTCGAGCGCCGCAAGACCCGCCCGCCCATCGACCAACGGCCGGCCGCCCGAACCGACCGCTTCCACGAAATCCTGGAGCTCGAGCCACAGGGGCTCTCCCCGGTGCTCCAGATACGGGATCTCCATGATCGACGACTCCTTGAGCCGGGGGGCCCCGGTCTCCGGGTACTCCGCGGTGGACTGATGGCGGATGGTGATGTCCTGACGCAGGAGATCGACATTCACGAGCGAGTCGGGTTGCAGGATGTCGATCTGTCGAACTTTGTCCTGGCCGATCCGGGTGGCGGTCATGTGGGCGACCAAGCCAGACTCGAACACGATCGTGGCGACCGCCAGGTCCTCGGTCTGCGCACGCCAGGTCGACACGTCTGCCGCCACGCGGACGGGCTCCGAATGCGCCAGCCACAGGACCAGGTCGATGTCGTGGATCATCATGTCCCGCACGACGCCCTCCTTGACGCGCTCGCTGAAGGGCGAGAGCCGCCGGGTCTGGATGAACTGTGGCTCGGTCACGAACCGAGGCAGGTCGAGGCAGGCCGGGTTGAACCGCTCGATGTGCCCGACCGCCAGGATCCTCCGCGCATCGTTGGCCGCTGCCACCAGCTCCTCGGCCTCCCGCACCGAGGGAGCGAAGGGCTTCTCCACCAACACGTGCCATCCCCGGGCCATGGCCTGGAGGCCCACAACGCGATGCGTCTCGGTGGGGGTGGCGATGACGGCCGCGTCCACCTGAACCGCAACGTCCTCCATCGAGGCCGCGTAGTCGCAGTCGAACTCGGCCGCGAGCAGGCGCCCGCGCGACATGTCTCGGTCGACGATGGCGGCGAGCGTGGCTTCGGGGAGCGCTGAGAGGACCCGCGCGTGGTTCGTCCCCATGAATCCCGCGCCGACAACCGCGACGGAAACCGTCATCGCGGCTCTGCCCGGGTCGAGGCGACGGCCGCGCGGAGGGATCCAGCCAGCCGCTCGACGTCACCGTCGCCGATCAGAGGGTGACACGGGAGGGAGAGGACCGTCCTGGCGGCCGCTCGAGCGCGCTCGAGCGGCCGGCTCGCATCGATCCGTGGGTGCCCGACGTACGGGTCCATATCGGGCACGATCTGCGGGTAGTAGACACGAGCCTCGATGCCGTCGGCCTCGAGCTTGGCCGCGACCGCGTCGCGATCCATCGATGGGTCGAGCCGGATCGTGAACCGATGCCAGGCGTGTTCCCGTCCCGCGGGCAGAACGGGAAGGATCACGCCCTCGATCTGGCCGAGCGCCTCTGACAAGCTCGAGGCCACCTTCCGACGCGCGGAGGTCCATTCGGGCAGGCGATGCAGCTGGGCTCGTCCGATCGAAGCCGCTACCTCCGTCAGCCGGAGATTCCACCCGATGGCGGCGAACTCGTAGCGGCCCCGCTGGCCCTGGTTCCGCAGGACCCGCACGCGTTGGGCGACCTCGTCGTTGTCCGTAGTGACGGCGCCGCCCTCTCCGGTGGTCATGTTCTTGGAGGCATAGAAAGAGAAGCATCCGGCCACGCCGAGGCTGCCGACCCGACGGCCGCCCAGGGTGGCGAGGTGGGCCTGGGCCGCATCCTCGAGCACGGGCAGGCCGGACGCCGCCAGGCCGTCCGTGTCGCACGGGAGCCCATACAGGTGGACGGCAAGGATCAGCTTCGTTCGTTCCGTCACGGCCTCTGCCACGGCCTTCGGGTCGAGGAGGAAGTCCTGCCCGATCTCGGCGAAGCGAACGGTTGCTCCCGTCCGAAGGACGGCGTTCACGGTGGCGGGGAACGTGAGCGGTGTCGTGACCACCTCGTCGCCCTCGCCCACATCGAGAGCGACGAGCGAGAGGTCGAGCGCCGCGGTGCCGGAGGCAACGGCGATCGCGTGCCGGGTCCCCGCGAGACCCGCCGCGAGCTCACGTTCGAAGGCCTCCACCTCGGGGCCCTGAGCGAGCCGGCCGCTCCGCAGGACGCGGTCGACGCCCGAACGCTCCTCATCGCCCATCATCGGGCCGCCCATGTCAAGCGTTTCGGTCACAGGGAGAGTTCCTCACCACAGGTCGGGCAAGCCGTGCCCGGCCCCCCGGGCACCACTCTGCCGCATCGGCACACCCACCCCACGGGCTTAGCCGGGATGCCGAGCACCAGCCGGTGCGGCTCCACGTCGGCGGTCACGACGGCGCCCGCCCCGACCACAGCGAGCTCCCCGATCGTGAGGCCGCACAGGACGGTGACGTTCGCCCCGATCGACGCGCCGGTGCGAACCAGGGTCGGCAGCAGTTCCCATTCCCCGCCGGAGGCCCGAGGGTATCGATCGTTCGTGAAGACCGCCGAGGGACCAACGAACACATCGTCCTCCAGCGTCACGCCGGAGTAGACGGACACGAAGTTCTGGATCCTGCATCCCGCTCCGATCACCGCCTTGGAGTCGACGAAGACCGACTTGCCCAGGACGCAGCGCTCCCCGATGCGAGCGCCACTTCGGACGTGGGCGAAGTGCCATATCCTCGTGCCGGCACCGACCTCGGCTCCATCCTCGACCACGGCCGTCGGGTGGATGAGAAGCGCACCCGCGTCAACGAGAGGATCCATCGGTGGTTGCCTCTTCTAGCGGGCGGCGGCGGGAAGCTCTCGCCGCGAGCACCTGACCGAACCAGAGTGCGACGAACGCGAGAGCGCCGATCGAGAACAGCATGCTGTAGTAGGGGAACGGTTGGTAGCGAAACACGACTGTGTGCGGGCCCGGGGGTACCGTCCTCCCAACGAAGCTCGGCGCGACCATCTGCGGCGCCAGTGAGACGCCGTCCACGATCACCTGCCACCGAGGGTCGAAGGAGCTCTTCAGGATTACCATTGCCGGCCGGTTCGCCACGACCTGGACGGTCGCGGCTCCGTCCTCGAGCGCATCGTCTTCGAACTCGACCGAACCGGCCGGGCCCGGCGGCTGCTCCCCTCCACTCAGCGTGGGGGGGGCCGCGGGCTGGTCCGCGAATGCGACGGTCGGATACCTGCGCTGCGCCAGCTCATCCGATCGGAGGAAGAACCCCGCCTGCTGGTACAGATCGGATCGGTTTGCCGCGATCGGAGGGGGCACGGTGTCCACGACATCCACGTAGCCGTTCGTCTGGACCTCCCACAAGGCGGCTCCGCCGTCCTGGTCGATCAGGCTCGCGGGCACGGGGGGCTGCCGCCCGGAGGGCAGGATCACGTACCGGACGTTGAACAGGTCGTACTGCGCCGGGTTCGTCTCATCGAAGTTGGCTTCGAAGTCTGAGGCAAGCGATGTGGTTCGCAGCGAGAACCCGATGCTGTCGACCTGGTAGCCGAGCAGGGCCTGGCACCCCGCCACCAATCCCTCCATGGAAGCCTTGCACCCATCGCCCCACATCCCGGCATACACGCGGCCGGGGCCCTGCGCCTGCGCCTCCTGCATCAGTGAACGGATGACGGCATCCGGGCTGGCGTCAACCGTCCGCTGCTGCCGGACCCACTCGCCGCCCTGCTGGTCGAACGCTCTCCACCGCTCGGCCCATGCGGGCGCGAGAACCCCCAACCCCAGCAAGACGACGGCGGCTGCGGTGGCCAGACGCGCCACATGCGGCAGCAAGCGGCGCATCGCGCCCAGCACGATGAGCCCGAGGCGAGCAGCGCCGACCCCCGCCAAGAGGATGCCGGCCAAGTGGACGCCCATGATGTAACGATGGAGCAGGAGATCGCTGCTTCCCGGCAAGAGCCTGAGCGCGGGACCCAGGGTCGGCCGTCCGAAGAACAGCAACAGGCTGACGAACATGACGCCGAGCAACGCCCGGGCTCGCTCGTCGCGCCGGAATCGCGAGATGCATACGACCGTTCCGACGCCGACGAGTACACTGATCACCGGGATGGTCCGGGCTCCATCGAAGAGTTGGCCGGTGAACAGCCAGGCGAGCACCCTCCGGGCGCCGAAGGAGTCGAACCAATACTTCCCCTGAAGGTACCGGCTCTGGCTCGTCCACCGACTGTCCAGCACGAGCGGGACCACGACCCACGAGATGATCAGCAAAGCGCCGAGGCCAACGAGCACGGCTCGCCCCAACCGCCGAAGGAATTCTCCCGGCCGTATCAGCACCCACACCCCGAGGACGAGGAACGCAAGGTACCCGCTCAGGAAGTGGAACGCGGCGGTGAATCCCAGCACGAGGGCGGCGACCGCGTATCGGGTGGGCTTGCTCTGGCTCACCGCGCGCCACGAGAACCCCCACGCCAGTGGCATCAGCCACATGGCCCAGAGCTGCGACCACATCCCATAGCCCCCCCATGTGTAGCTTCCGAGCTCGTAGCCATACCCGGGAGCGCTGGCAAGGAGAGGCGAGACAAGTGCCGCTGCGGCCGCAACCCAGCGTTCCCACCCGAGGAGCCGAGCTCCCAGGTACACGCTGATGGGCCACGTGGCGAGCAGGACGTACAGCATGATCGAGAAGGCCCAGTCCGCCCCGATGCCCAGTGCCAGGACCGCGGTCAGTGTGTGCGGCAGGCTCTGGTAATGGTGGAACAGCGACGATCCAAGCCCAAGATACGGGTACCAGCCGTCGAACGGGAGGTGGCCATCGCGGATCCGGTCGAGGGCCCACCGGACCATCGACAGATGAACCGACGCATCGTTCGGATACAGGACGGGGAGGATCTCGGCCCGCAGGATCCACAGGTTGAAGCCGACCGCTATCGCCACGACGGCAAGGGGCGCCACACTGCGACCGGGGGGGTCCTGGGAAAGATCGAGGGGAATGTCGCGAGAACGTAGGACCCGGGTGGGCCGCGCCCCCGCACGTCGATGTCCAGCGACGAATCCATCACGCTCCGCGTCCCGGACCGGGACGGCGAACCCACGTGTCTCGTCCACTGCTTGATAATCGCACGGCCTCACCGCCTCCTTGAGGGAAGAGGGATGCTCTGTGGCGCACTTTGCCGGTCGTGCCCACCGACCGGGGGAGGCCGTCCGCCGACTCGAATCCCGCAGGAGAGGGATAGACGCGACCGCCCCATGGTGAGACACCGGTGAGCACGGGATGGCACGAGGTGGTGGGGAAGATCACGCCTGACAAGGTGATCAGGGTGGGCGTGGCTGAGGACCATCCCCTGGCGCGCGAGAGCCTCGTGCAGCTCCTCGAGTCGGCGGAGGACATCCTGATCGTGGGCGAGGCGGCCGACGGCGAGGAAGCGCTGGAGCTCGCCGACTCCGTTGGTGAGCCGGACATCTTCCTCGTCGATATTCGCCTGCCGGGCATCGATGGACTCGAGGTCACCCGAAGGCTGAGCGACAAGCATCCCGATGTCCGCGTCATCATCCTCACCACCAGCGAGGACCCGGCGTACTCGACCGAGGCGATGAAGGCGGGGGCGAAAGCTTATGTCCTGAAGTCCGCCGACGGGGAAGAAGTGCTCGAGACCGTGCGGATGGTCGCCCGTGGCCATGCCGTACTCGACCGCGGCGTGTGGGATGCCCTGGCGGAGCAACGACGGACCCGTGCCGAGCAGTTTGGATTGACCGCGCGAGAGATGGACGTGCTGGGCCTGTTGGGGAGGGGCTACCGCAATCGCGAGATCGCCGAGTCGCTCGGGCTCTCACAGAGCACAGTGAAGACCCACGTCGCTCGGATCTTCAAGCGCCTCGACGTGAGCGATCGGACCGACGCCGTGATCACGGCCTTTCGGCTGGGGATCATCGAGTAGGCGGCTGCTCAGTTCAGGGCGGGGATCCCCGCGGCCTCGGCGTCCTTCAGCCGGTTGGGGTCCAGCGGGATGCCAGGGCCCATGGTCGGGGCGACCGTCGCGCTGATCACGTACTTGCCCTTGGCCGCCGAGGGCTTGGCCCGGAGGACCTCATCCACGACAGCTAGGTAGTTCTCCAGGAGCTGCCGCTCCGAGAACGAACGCTTGCCCACGATCGCGTGCAGGTTCCCCGTCCGGTCCACCTTGTATTCGACCCTTCCGCCCTTGATCTCCCGGACGGCCTTGCCGATGTCGTTCGTGACGGTCCCGGTCTTCGGGTTCGGCATAAGCCCTCGAGGCCCGAGGACACGGCCCGCCTTCCCCACTGTCGCCATCATGTCCGGGGTGGCAACCGTGGCGTCGAAGTCGATGTTCCCCTTCATGACCTCCTCGACGAGCTCTTCGCCCCCCACGAGGTCCGCCCCGGCCTCCTTGGCCTCGGTGGCCTTGGGACCCGTGGCGAATGCCGCCACCCGCACCGACCTGCCGGTGCCGTGGGGAAGCGTCACGGTTCCGCGGACCATCTGATCCGCCTTGCGGGGGTCCACCCCCAGACGGAACGCGAGCTCCACGGTTTCGTCGAACTTCGCGTCGGGGAACTGCTTGATGAGCCGGACGGCCTCCGCCGGCAGGTACTCGCGCTCCCGATCCACGAGCTTGGCGGCCTCCCGATACCGCTTGCCGCTCACGCGACCACCTCCACGCCCATGCTGCGCGCCGTGCCGGCGATGATCTTCATGGCTGCGTCGACGTCGTTCGCGTTGAGGTCAGCCATCTTGCGCTCGGCGATCGTGCGGAGCTGTTCCCGAGTCAGCCGCGCCACCTTCTCGCGGTTCGGCTCACCCGAGCCCTTCTCGATCCCGGCGGCCTGCTTGATCAGCTCGGCGGCGGGCGATTGCTTGGTGATGAAGGTGAACGAGCGATCCTCGTAGATCGTCAGCTCGACCGGGATGACCTGACCGGCGAACTGCTGTGTCTGCTCGTTGTACTGCCGGCAGAACTCCATGATGTTGACGCCGTGCTGGCCAAGCGCGGTGCCCACCGGCGGCGCGGGGGTAGCCTGCCCCGCTCTGATCTGGAGCTTGACGACGGCGACGACCCTCTTCTTCGCCATCCCTAGACCTTCGCGACCTGATCGAAGCCGAGCTCGACCGGCGTCTCGCGGTCGAAGATGTTCACCAGGACCTTCAGCTTGCTCTGATCCACGTTGATCTCGTTGATCGTGCCGTTGAAATCCGCGAACGGACCGGAGATGATCCTCACCACGTCGCCCTCCTCGAATCCCAGGCGGAACGTGGGCTTCACCTCCTCCTTCTTCACTGCCAGGATCTTCTCGACCTCTCGACGCGACAAGGGGGTGGGTTTGGACCCGGTGCCAGCGGCGACGAAGCCGGTGACGCCAGGCGTGTTTCGAACCACGTACCAGGAGTCGTTGTCGTAGATCATCCTTACCAGCAGGTAGCCGGGGAAGACCTTCCGCTGGACGATCTGCTTCTTGCCCCCCTTGATCTCCATGACGTCTTCCATGGGGATCACGACGTCGAAGATCTTGTCCTCCATCTGCATGGTATGGATGCGTGACTCGAGGTTTGCCTTCACCTTGTTCTCGTACCCGGCGTATGTGTGAACGACGTACCACTCACCGGGTCCCTTGAACGGGTCCTTCACGGTGGTCTCGACGGCCTGCTCCTCCTCCGAGGGCACCACCTGGGCGGGTGACCGGGCGGCCGTCTGCGCGATGGCTTCGGCCTCGGCCAGGACCCTCCTCTCCGCAGATGTCTCGGCCGCGGCAACGTCCGCGCCCGGATCCTCGACCCGGGCCTCGAATGCCTCCTCGACCGGACTGGGGACCGGCTCCCCCTCGGGGGGAGAACCCTCGTCGGGCTGGGCGACCTCCTCGGCCGGACCTCCCTCCTCGCGCTGAGCGGCGTCATCAGGCTGGCGCGAAACAGAGTCCTCGGACGCACCGGACTCCGGATCTCGTGGGGCGACTTCGGATGAGGACATCTCTTCTTGGGTTCCGTTCATCGTGGTCGGAGGTGTCTTTCTACCCGCTGGAGAACACCCGGACGACGAGCTTGGAGAACGCGTAGTCCAGGCCGAAGACGAAGGCCGTGAGCACCGTCACCGATACGAGGACGACCACCGTGTAGGCGACGAGCTCCTGGCGAGTGGGCCAGTTGACCCGCTTCAGCTCCTGTCGGACCTCCCGGAGGAACTGCCGGACCCCCGTGCGCTTCCGCTTCTCCTGAACGGCGGCACGTCGGCTGGTGGCCGCGGCGGCGGCGCGGTCCATGGTCGTGCCGCCCTGGCGGCGCTGCATCCTCTTCATCTGCCTGTTCATCGTGCTCCTTGCTTGGCCCTAGCAGGGGCGGAGGGACTTGAACCCCCAACCGCCGGTTTTGGAGACCGGTGCTCTACCAAGTTGAGCTACGCCCCTCCGAGTCTTTCGTGCCGCAAGCCGAGGGACAACGATCGAGTATAGGGGGCCCCGGTGAGTGCGGCAAAGGAGGTGGTGGTCCCGATACCCAAGGTCCCGATACCCAAGGAAAGGGGGTACCGGATACGTGATGTGGCGTCGGGACTCCCATACACTTTCTCGGACGCGCCGCGCCGGCCCCCCGAATGCGAGCGCCGATGGACGAATCGAATCCTTCATTTCCGCCCGAGCACGGCGACCCGGCGAGGTACGGCAGCCTGTCCTCTCGGATCGCGGCGACGCCCGAGCCCGCAGCCGAGGCCGAGATGGCCTTCCTTCAGCAGGTCCTGGAGGACCGGCTGGAGCAGGGCCTGCGGGCCATCCACCAGAGCGCGAACGCCCTCATGCACGAGATCGCCTCCGAGGTGTGGCGGGCGGCGGGGGGCGACAAAGACCGGGTCGGCTCACAGATCCTGGAATCCCTCTCCCGCGACCAGGCCATCCGGAGCCTGGTGGCCCATTCGGACGAGCGGTTCCAAGACCTGGCGGTGCGGACCGCCCGGCTCGAGGACTCGGTGACCTCGCTGGCGGAAGACACTCGGGCGGCCCGAGCGGCTTTGGCCGACAGCGTCCACGCACTGGAACAAGCTGTGGGCGCCCCGGCGGTGGCCGGGTACGAGGAGCTACGGGGTCAGCTGGAACGGGTGACCACGCAGGTGGCCTCGGCGTTCAAGGCACTCGCCGACCGGGACCGGATCATCGTGGAGACGGTCCAGGAGCAGGTGAAGGTGCACGGGGAGCTGATCACTCGCGAGACGAGCCACGTGGCGCGCTCGATGGAGATGTACGTCAAGGAAGGGGTCAATGCGCTCGGGCTCCTGGCCGGGCATATCGATCAGCAGGTCGAGGAGATGGCCTCCCGCGACCAGGACGTTACCGCGAACGTGGGGAGCGCGTTCCAGGGCCTCCTCGGCGAACAGGTCGACCTGCTGGCCGAACGATTGGGGATCGAGGCCCGCGATATCGGATCGTCGGTGGGAGCCGCCACACGAGCCATCGAGGAGATCAGCGGGACCCTGGATGCCCGGATGATGGGCCTGGGCCGGCTCGTCCGTTCCGATTCCCAGGCCCTCCAGCAGGAGCTGAACCGCACGGCGGCGGCCACCGAGGAGCGTGTGGCCAGGACCCTCGACGAGCAGACGGGCAGAGTCTCGGAGGCGCTCACCTCGGCCACCCGATGGACGGTGGAGGAGATGACCCGGCGCCTGCGCGAGGAGATGGCGCGGGCCGTGCCGGGCCAGCTCGAAGAGGCGGTGGCCCGCCTGGGCCGGGCGAACGAGGACGCCATCGACGCCACGATCGCCGGGCGGTTCGAGACCGCGCTCGACAGGTTGACGGCCGCGGCCCAGAACGTGCAGCGGGTCGGGCGCGACGATGACGGACAGCTCGCAAGGGAGGTCGACGACCGGATCACCGCGCTCGGCCGGATGATCCGCTCCGACAACCTGGCGCTGGCCTCCAAGATGCAGGCCGCCACGGAACAGCCCGCGGCCAAGCAGGCACTCCGGGCGGTGAAGGAGCTCCAAGCCAACCTCCCCAACGAGATCCAGCGGATCGTCGAGGACCGGGTGCAGACCATCAGTGAGCAGCTGCACCGCGACGTGCAAGCCTCGGCCGAGTCCGTGGCCAAGCTGGGAGAGGGGCTGGAGCGGAAGTTCGAGCAGGCCACCACTCGCATCGGACAGCGCCACGAGAAGGAGCTTCAGGTCGTGATGGACCGGATGGGCGATGCGATGCACGCGCTGGCAAGCCTGAGCCGTCAGGAGCCCGAACGCGTGGAGCTGGACTAGCCTCTCAACGCGCGATCGACAGCAGGGCTCGCCTGCGCCGGCGCCGAAGGACCGCGATCGCAACCGCGCCGGTCAACGCTCCGACGGCGGTGATCGCGTATGCGATGGGGTGCGCCTGCGCCGACTCCACGAGCCGCTCGGCAAGCGAGGGTGCCGGGATGGCAGCCAGCGAACGCGCCAAGACGGCCGGATGCGGCTCCTCGCCGCGGTCACGGAGGTTCGCCAGCTCGGCCAGCATCTCTCGGTAGGCGGCCAGCTGTGACCGACAGTCGGCGCAGGAGGCCAGGTGGACCTCAACCTCCTCCGCCGCCTGGAGGTCGCCATCGACGTACGCGGGCAGCAGCTCCCGCACATCCTCATGCCTCACGATCGAACCCCTCTCCCGACAGCTGCTCCCGCAAGGACTTCCTTGCCCGGTGCAGGCGGACCTTCACCGCGCCCTCCTCGATCCCGAGCTCGTGGCTGATCTCCCGGCACGACAGACCGTAGATGTCCTTCAGGACGACCGCGGTCCGCTGTCCGGCCGGGAGGGCGGCCAAGCCACGTTCCAGCGCGTCTCGCCGGACGGCCTGCTGCTCCGCCTTGTCCGGAACGGGTAGGTCTGGGACCTCCTCCTTCATGAGATCCCCGAACCGCCCTCGCTTTCGCAGGGCATTCACCGCGGTGTTCACCACGATCCGGTGCATCCATGTCTCGAACCGCGCCTCCTCCCGGAACCCCGGCAGCCCTCGGAATATCCGAAGGTACGCCTCCTGCACGACGTCCTCGGCCTCGTACCGGTCCCCCACCAGCCGGTACGCAAGCGCGAAAGCCCGACGGTGCGTGAGATGCACTAGCTCCTCCAGGGCGCGCCGGTCACCGCGGCGGCACCGGACGAGGAGCTCACGAGTGACCAAGGCGTCGGACAATTGGACCCGCTCCTCGCCCCGCTGGTTACCGTTCCGCGAAGCCCACCACGGCCTCGCCCTTCCTGATGGGGTATTCCGTGTTCCCCTCCCGTTCCACTCTCACCCACACGTCGAGCACTGCGGTGCGCGCCTTCGGATCGACCGACTTCACCCGCCCCTCCGCCACGATCACGTCGTCCACGAACACTGGAGCCCGGAACTGGACCTTCAGACGAACCAGCACAGCGGCATCCCCCAGCCAGTCGGTCAAGCAGTGCGTGAGCTCTCCCATCGTGAGCATCCCGTGCGCGATGATGCCGGGAAAGCCCACGGCTCGGGCGAAGTCGTCGTCCTGATGCAGCGGGTTCTGGTCGCCGGAAGCGTCGGCGTACGTCTTGATCTGTCGCCGAAGGATGTGTGTGGCGCGACCGGGGATCTCGTATCCGACGAACAGGTCCCCGAAGCGTGGGCGCAGCTCCGACATCAGGCCCCACGTTCGATCATGGTGGCCCGAGCGAGAAGGACGAGCGCCCCGTCGCGGTCGAGCATCTCGGTCTCGATCGTCAGGAACCCATTCCCCGCCTTCTGCCGGATCGAGGCGATCCTCGAGCGTACGGTGAGCGCCTCGCCCATCCGGAAGGGACGACGCCACTCGTACTCCTGCTCCGCGTGGACCACGAGGGTGAAGTCGAGGCCGAGCTCCGCATCCCCCACGATGAACGGCATCACGGCGAACTCCGCGGCGGTGGCGAACGTCGGCGGCACGATGTCCCGCTCCTCTCCGATCGCGGCACGGAACAAATTCACTCGCTCCGGCTCGACCGTGAACGTGGCGTCGGGATAGACCTTCCCCTCCAGGGCCGCGTTCATCGTCATCGGGCTCAGGTCCCCAGTTGCCCGCCCGTGACCGGCAGGATCGCGCCCGTGATGTAGTCGGCCTCCGAGGACGCCAGGAACACGTGCGCATCGGCAACCTCCTCGGGCCGTCCGTAGCGGCCGAGCGCGATGACCATCAAGGCCATCTGACGGAACTCCTCTGGCATCCCGAGATCGTCGCCCTTTCCCTTGGGAGCCGTGAGCCGGGTCTCGATGAACCCCGGGGCGACCGCGTTCACGTTGATATGGAACCGCCCGAGCTCCCGGGCGAGGGTCCTGGTCAGGCCGATCAGGGCACTCTTCGCCGCCGTGTAGTTGGCCTGACCGGGGTTCCCGACCAGCGCGGCCGAGGACGTGGTGAACGTGATCTTGCGGTGATGCCCCGGTGTCCCCCGCTCGGCCGTCTCCCGCTTGGCCGATTCCCTCATATGGCCTACTGCTGCCAAAGTAGCGTGGAACGCCGTGCGTACATTCGTATCCAAGACGAGGTCCCACAGTTCGTCGTCGAGGTTATGGAAGGTGCGGTCCCGCGTGGTCCCGGCGTTGTTGACCAGGATGTCCAGGGCTCCGAACGCTTCGACCGTGCGTGCCACCAAGGCCCTCGCGGCCCCGAGCTCGGTCGTGTCATCCGTGGAAACGAGGGCGTGTCCGCCGGCGGCCTCGACTGCGGCCGCGGCCTCCTTCGCCGGATCGACGTCGATGTCGTTGACCACCACCGCCGCGCCCTCCCGGGCGAACTGCACCGCCGTCGCGCGACCGATCCCCCGACCCGCCCCGGTGACGACGGCGACCTTTCCCTCCAGTCGTCCCACGCGGCCACCGTACCCAGCACGCTCCGACAACGACAACATCATCTGCTTCCGTGAAATGTCACGTCCCGCGGCCTACGATGGTGCATCCCATGCCTGCTGAGGCAAAGACCATCACGGTCCTGATCGTCGACGACCAACGCACCTTCGGCGAGGCCCTCGAGCTCGCGCTGGCCAAGGAGAAGGACCTGCGGGTCGTGGACGTCGTGACCGACGGGCCAGCGGCAGTGGAAGCCGCGACGGAGTACAAGCCCGACGTCGTCCTCATGGATGCCGCGATGCCCGGCATGAACGGGATCGAGGCCACCCGCCGGATCAAGGACGCCGATCCCGATGCGCAGGTACTCATCCTCTCGGGCTACGAGGACGAGCTGCTCTTGGCAAGGGCGGTGCAGGCCGGCGCCGTCGGGTTGCTCCGCAAGACGGAGGCGGTAACGAACGTGGCCGACTCGGTCCGTCTTGCCCACCGCGGCGAGTCGCTCCACGACGAGAAGGAGATCGAGGGTGCGCTCCGGCGCCTCCGACACCGCCGGGAGCGCGACGCGTCCGTGGAGAAGCGACTTGACCGCCTCACGCCTCGAGAGGTCGAGATCCTCGAGCTCATGGCGGCGGGCTACCAGGCGGACCAGGTCGCGGAGCAACTGGGGATGAGCGTCTACACGCTCCGGACCCACACGCAGAACATCCTCACCAAGCTGGGCGTGCACTCCAAGCTGGAAGCACTCGTGCTGGCCATCCGGTTCGGCAGGGTGACAACGGTGGACCTGTCGGAGAGCGAAGAGCCGAAGGCGTGAGGTAGGCCGAGGCTCAGCGGGTCTCGCGGTGCAGGGTGTGCTTGCGGTCCCATCGGCAGTACTTCATCAGCTCGATCCGGTCCCGGTCGTTCTGCCGGTTCTTGACCGTTACGTAGTTCCGCCGCTTGCACTCCGTGCACGCGAGCGTGATCTTCGGCCTGTTGTCGGTCTTTGGCATCCGATACCTACTTCACGATCTTGGTCACTCGCCCGGCGCCCACGGTCCGTCCGCCCTCCCGGATGGCGAACCGCAGCGCCTCCTCCATGGCGATGGGCTTCTCCAGGGTCACCGTGACCTCCACGTTG